>Ga0335078_10009374_pt1 | contig 14516 bp, 11 predicted proteins | sample Lox_Sample_32_FD_206711 | JGI IMG/M metagenome (GOLD analysis project Ga0335078, IMG submission 206711) | Soil microbial communities from Loxahatchee National Wildlife Refuge, Florida, United States - Lox_Sample_3.2 | ecosystem: Environmental > Terrestrial > Soil > Wetlands | place: USA...
TGAACTACCCCTGGCCCCGGCCCGAGGCGGTGCGCGACCTCGCGTTCGCCCGGCTCCTGCCGGCGCGCCAGATGATCGGCCAGTTCCTGAGCCGCTATCCGGCGCAGGTGCTCGCCCGGGGCCTGAGGGCGGTCGCGCTCGCGCACGGCCCCGAAGTGGCGGCCGAGGCCCGGGTGCTCCTGGCGTGGGCGGCGGACCGAATCGGCGCCTGCGGGGCCGCCGGCGAGTCCGTCGAACTCACGCCCTCGCCCGACCTCGCCCCCCGGGCGTTCGCGCTTCGCTTCACGTACGCCGACAGCAGGTTCTTCGCGTGGAACGCGGATCTCGGGCTGGCCCACGCCGTCCTGGAGGCCGACCTTGGAACCGGCCGCGCGACGGTGCCCTCCCCGGTCTCTTACCTCTCGCAGGAGAGCGCGCTCAGCGAGGCGATGTTCTTCTAGGCGAGCGGGGCTATTCGGCCCGCAGAAGGACGTAGCTGCGCCGGCCCTTGCGGAGCAGGAGGTACCTGCCGAAGAGCAGGTCGCCCGCCGTGACGGCGCGCGAGGCCTCGGGCACCCGCAGGTTGTTCAGGTAGATCCCGCCGCCCTCGATGTCCTTGCGCGCCTGGCCCTTCGAGGCGCACAGGCCGGCCTGGACCAGGAGCTCGGCAAGGGGGCGGCCCGGGCCCTCGATCGCCGCCTTCGCGAGCGGGTGCGTCGGGATCTCCTCGGAGACGTCGGCAAACAGGGACTCGGTGATGCCCTCCAGGCCGCCGCCGAACATGATCTCGCTGGCGCGGACCGCGTCGTCGCAGGCCGCGCGGCCGTGGACGATCGCCGTCACCTCGCGGGCGAGGGCCTTCTGGGCCTCGCGGGCGCCCGGGTTCGCCGCCTGCCTCGCCGCGAGGGCGTCGATCTCGGCGGCCGCCAGGAACGTGAACTTCCTCAGGTAGTCGGCCACCATGCTGTCCTCGGTGTTGACGAAGAACTGGTAGAACCGGTACGGGCTCGTCTTCCTGGGATCGAGCCAGACGGCGCCGCTCTCCGTCTTGCCGAACTTGGTGCCGTCCGACTTGGTGATGAGGGGGAAGGTGAGGCCCCACGCGGCGAGGCCCAGCTTCCTGCGGATGAGGTCGGTGCCTGCCGTGATGTTGCCCCACTGGTCGGACCCCCCGATCTGCAGCTCGCAGTCCAGCGTCCTGCGCAGGTGGTAGAAGTCGTTCGCCTGCAGCACCATGTAGCTGAACTCCGTGTAGCTGATGCCGCCCTCCGCCTCCATGCGCGAACGGACCCCCTCCTTGGCCACCATCGCGTTGACCGAGAAATGCTTTCCGATGTCGCGCAGGAAGTCGAGGTAGCCGACGCCCGCCGTCCAGGCGGCGTTGTCCACCAGGAGGGCGGCGTTGGCCCCGGCGTCGAAGTCGAGGATGCGCGACAGCTGCGCCTTGATGCTCGCAAGGTTGGCCTCGAGCTGCTCCCGGGAGAGGAGGTTGCGCTCCGCGGACTTGCCCGACGGGTCGCCGATCATGCCGGTGGCCCCGCCGGCCAGGGCGATCGGCCGGTGCCCCTGGAGCTGGAAGCGGCGCAGCGTCAGCTGGCCCACGAGGCTGCCCACGTGCAGGGAGTCGCCCGACGGGTCGAACCCGCAGTAGAGCGTGAGCGGGCTCGAGGCCGCGCGCCGGGCCAGCGCGCCCAAATCGGTGCAGTCCGCCACGAGGCCCCGCCAGCTGAGCTCGTCGATGATGGTCATGGGACTACCACAGGAAAGCCCCCCGGGGGCTCCCGCGGCAAGGGATTTTGGAGATGTCAAGAGGCCCGGCGGAAAAAACGGTTTGCGCAGGAGGTGACCCTAGCCCACGCTGCCCACCCCTCCAACTGGCCGCGCCCGCCGGGAGCGGCGACAGCCCGCGTCAATCCACAAACCCGTCTCCCACCATGCCCATAGCCATAGGAACCAAGGCACCGGACTTCACGCTCAAGACCGCGACGGCGGACGGCCTGAAGGACGTCAAACTGAGCGACAACTTCGGGAAGAAAAAGACCGTCATCCTCTTCTTCCCCCTGGCGTTCACCGGCGTGTGCACGCAGGAAATGTGCGACGTCACGGCCGGCCTCGCCGATTACTCGGGGCTCAACGCCGAGGTCTACGGCATCAGCGTCGACAGCCCGTTCGCGCAGGCCGCGTGGGCCAAGCAGAGCAAGATCTCGGTCACGCTGCTCTCCGACCTCAACAAGAAGGTGGCCGCCGCGTACGGGGTCATCTTCCCCGGGCTCGCGGGTATCGGCGACACCGCCGCCCGCGCGGCCTTCGTCATCGGGACCGACGGGCTCGTCAAGTATGCCGAGCAGACGCCGACGCCGAAGGACCTGCCCAACTTCGCGGCGGTGAAGGCCGCGGTCGCGAAATGACGCGACGGCCCGTTCGATGAGCCAGCCGAGGGATCCGTTCGGAACACTCCAGGCCTTCGAGGCGAACGGGGCCCGGCACCGGTTTCACTCGCTGGCGGCGCTCGAGAAGGCGGGCCACGCGGTCTCGAGGCTGCCCGTCTCGATCCGGCTGGTCCTCGAGTCGCTCGTGCGCAACTGCGACGGCGCCCGGGTGAGCGAGCGCGCCGTGCGCGCGCTCGCCTCGTGGCAGCCGAGGGCGCCGCGCACCGAGGAGATCCCCTTCGTCGTCGCGCGGATCGTGCTCCAGGACTTCACGGGCGTGCCGCTCCTCGTCGACCTCGCCGCGATGCGCTCGGCGGCGGCGCGGCTCGGCCGGAGCCCGAAGGTCATCGAGCCCCTGGTCCCCGTCGACCTCGTCGTCGACCACTCGGTCCAGGTCGACTTCTCGGGGAACGCGGAGGCGCTGGCGAAGAACCTCGAGGTCGAGTTCGTGCGCAACCGCGAGCGCTACGAGTTCCTCAAGTGGGGGATGCAGGCCTTCGAGACCTTCAAGGTGGTCCCTCCCGGGATCGGCATCGTCCACCAGGTGAACCTCGAGTTCCTGGCCAAGGGCGTGCTCAGGGCCCCGGACGGGACCTGGTACCCGGACACGCTCGTCGGCACCGATTCGCACACGACGATGATCAACGGGCTCGGGATCGTGGGCTGGGGCGTCGGCGGGATCGAGGCCGAGGCCGGGATGCTCGGCCAGCCGGTCTACTTCCTCACCCCGGACGTCGTCGGCGTCCACATGACGGGCGCCCTGCGCGAGGGCGCCACGGCGACCGACCTCGCGCTCGCCGTGACGCAGCTGCTGCGCAAGGCCAAGGTCGTGGGGAAGTTCGTGGAGTTCTACGGGCCGGGCGCCGCCGCGCTGCCCGTCGTGGACCGGGCGACCATCGCCAACATGGCGCCCGAGTACGGCGCGACGATGGGGTACTTCCCGATCGACGCGGAGTGCTCGGCCTACCTCCGGGCGACGGGGCGGGGGGCCGACCACGTGGCCCTGTACGAGGCCTACCACCGGGCGCAGGGCCTCTGGGGGATGCCCCGGAAGGGCCAGATCGACTACTCGCAGGACATCGAGCTGGACCTGGCGACGGTCGCGCCCAGCGTCGCCGGGCCGAAGCGCCCGCAGGACCGGATCGAGCTTCCCGGGCTCAAGCGCGAGTTCGCGAGCGCCTTCTCCCGGCCGGTCGCCGAGAACGGATTCGGCAGGAGGGCCGAGGAGCTCCAGGCGGCGCCGGCGCCGGTCGCCATCAACGGCAGGGGCGAGGCCCGGCTGAGCCACGGCAGCGTCCTCATCGCCGCCATCACGAGCTGCACCAACACGTCGAATCCCTCGGTCATGCTGGCCGCGGGGCTGCTCGCCAAGAAGGCGGTCGAGCGCGGCCTCGCGGTCGGCCCCGCCGTCAAGACCTCGCTCGCCCCGGGCTCGCGGGTCGTCACCGACTACCTCGGCAGGACCCGGCTCCAGCCCTATCTCGACGCCCTGGGCTTCCAGACGGTCGGCTACGGCTGCACCACGTGCATCGGCAATTCGGGCCCGCTCGCCGCGCCGATCGAGGACGCGATCGCGAAGAACGACCTGGTCGCGGCGTCCGTCCTGTCGGGCAACCGCAACTTCGAGGCCCGGGTCCACCAGAGCATTAAGGCGAACTTCCTGATGTCGCCCCCGCTCGTGGTGGCGTTCGCCCTGGCGGGGCGCGTGGACATCGACCTCACCCGCGAGCCCCTGGGCAAGGGGAGGGACGGCCGGGACGTCTTCCTGCGCGACGTCTGGCCGACCCTGGCCGAGGTGCGCGAGCTCATGGAGTCGGCGCTCAAGCCCGAGGTCTACCGGAGCCTCTACGCCGACTTCGCCTCGCAGAACCCCAAGTGGAACGAGATCCCGTCGAAGACCGGCGACACCTACGCCTTCGACCCCGAGAGCACCTACATCCAGGAGCCGCCGTTCTTCGCCGACTTCTCGCTCGAGCCCAGCCCCCCGGCCGGGATCAAGGGGGCGCGGGTCCTGGGCGTCTTCGGCGATTCGGTGACGACCGACCACATCTCGCCCGCGGGCTCGATCAAGAAGTCGTCGCCCGCGGGACGATTCCTCGCGCAGAGCGGGGTGGCGTTCGAGGACTTCAACAGCTACGGCTCGCGCCGCGGCAACGACCGCGTGATGACGCGGGGCACGTTCGCGAACGTGAGGATCAAGAACCTCATGCTCGGCGGTGCGGAGGGCGGCGACACGCTGCTCCAGCCGGAGGGCGCCCGCCTGCCGATCTACGACGCCGCGCTCGAGTACAAGAAGCGCGGGACGCCGCTGGTCATCCTCGCGGGCCAGGACTACGGCACGGGCTCGTCGCGCGACTGGGCCGCGAAGGGCACGAGGCTGCTCGGGGTGAGGGCGGTCGTCGCGCAGAGCTACGAGCGCATCCACAGGAGCAACCTCGTGGGCATGGGCGTCCTTCCCCTGCAGTTCATGGAGGGGGTTTCGGTCAGGTCCCTGGGCCTCGACGGCTCCGAGACCTATGACGTCGTCGGCCTGGGCGGCGCCCTCAGGCCGCAGCAGGACCTCGTCCTGCGCGTCGCGCGCCCGGGCGGCGGCGCGCTCGACGTCCCGGTCCGGTGCCGGATAGACACGCCCATCGAGGTCGACTACTACCAGCACGGGGGGATCCTGCCCTTCGTCCTGCGCCAAATCCTGGAGAAGAAGTGATTTCCGAGACGGCAAAGCCCGTTTTCCTCGTCGACGCCTACTCGGACCCGGTGGTCATCCGGATCGAGGGCCGGGCGAGCTTCCTCAACAGCGCCTGCCTGCGCGAGTTCGTGGCGCAGATGCTCAAGTCGGGGAAGGCCCGGTTCGTCATGGACTTCCTGCGGTGCACAAGCATGGACAGCACGTTCCTCGGCGTCGTCGCCGGGCTCGCCATCGAGCTGCGCAAGCGCTCGCCCCAGGGCAGCCTGGTCCTCACGCGCATGGGCCAGCGCAACCTCGAGCTCGTGCGCAACCTGGGGCTGCACAAGCTCCTGACCCTGGACACCGGGGTCGGCGGGGCGAATGTCGAGGCGTGCGACACCGCCCTGGAGACGGGCGCGCGCACCGAGCTCGAGAACGCGCGGCTGGTCCTCGAGGCGCACGAGAACCTGGTCTCGGCCGACGAGACCAACCGCGGCAAATTCCAGGACGTCCTCACGTTCATGAAGAACCGCGTTGAGCAGGGCTAGCCCTTTGGGTTATATCCTGCGCCGAGGCCCCGGAGCGCCGCGGGCCCGCTCATGCCCTATTTCGCCACCACCGTGCTCCTGTTCGCCGTGGCCGTGCTTTGCCTCGCCCTGTACCGGGTGGGGGCGGAGTCGGACCGACGGGAGGAGCGCCGCAGGCAGGCCACCCACGACCGCCAGCGCGCCCTCGACTTCATGCACCTCATGGCGGAGGCGCAGGGCGAGGGCCTCTCCCGGCACGAGGTCCACCAGCGCATCGTCCACGCGTCGATCCTGTGCACGGGCGCCCTGAGCGCGTGCATCTTCGAGCGCACGCCGGCGAACACCATGCGCGGCGTGGCCGTGGAAGGGCTCTTCCCGCCCCACCGGCCGCTGCCCGAGCACATGAAGGGCAAGCTGACGACGCGGGCCAAGTTCATCGAGCAGGTGCTCAGGTCCGAGGAGTTCCCGGTGGGCGACGGGATCGCCGGGAGGGTCGCCGAGACCGGGCGCGGCGAGCTGATCGCTGACGCGGCGCGCGACCCGCGGATCGTCAAGCACGAGGACCCGAACCTCGCCGTGCGCTCGGTGATCGCGGTGCCGATGAAGTTCGGCGAGCGCTTCTACGGCGTGCTCGCCGTGGCGAACCCCGTCGACAACCGGCTGTTCACGGCGACCGAGTGCGCGCTCATGGAGTCGCTCGCGGAGCAGGCCGCGGTCGCGCTGCACAACGTCGAGTCGATGGGCCTGCAGATCGAGCGCAAGCAGCTGGACCTCGACCTGTCGATCGCGAGCGGGATCCAGCAGATGCTGCTTCCCGCCGGGTCGGTCGCCTTCGCCGGGCTCGACCTCGACGCCCGGTACGCCCCGGCCCAGCGGGTGGGCGGCGACCTCTTTGACGTCGTGCGCCTCACGCCGAGGCGCCTCGGCGTGGCGGTCGCCGACGTCTCGGGCAAGGGGATCGCCGCCTCGCTCTACATGGCGGTCTGCCGGACCAACCTGCGCCAGATCGCGCGCCGGCACGTGTCGCCGTCCCAGGTCCTCGTGGACCTCAACCGCGCCATGGCGGCCGACATCCGCGGCGACCTCTATGTCACGATGATCTACGCCGTGATCGACGTGGAGGCGAACCGGGTGACGTTCGCCCGCGGCGGCCACGAGCTGCCGCTCTTCGCGCGGACGGACCCGTCGACCGGGGCCTACCTCACGCACCTCGTGCGCTCCGAGGGCATGCCCCTCGGGCTGTTCCCCGAGGACCTGTTCGCCTCGGCGGTCGAGGACAAGGCCGAGCCCTTCGACGTGGGCGACACGCTCGTGCTGTACACCGACGGCGTGACCGAGGCGCCCAACGAGGAGGACAAGGAGTTTTCGGGTGCGCGCCTCGCCGACGTGGTGCGGGCCCTGCACACGCGCCCGGCCCGCGAGATCAACGACGGGATCCTCGAGAGCGTGCGCAGGTTCTCGGGCGAGGTGCCGCAGCGCGACGACCTGACGCTGGTGACGGTGAAGCGGGTGTAGGCGCCGATGGCCGGTGAACTCCAGGCCGGGCGCAGGCGGATCCTGGTCGCGGGCGGCGGCGCGGCCGGCTTCTTCGCGGCGATCGCGTGCGCCGAGGCCGATCCCCGGGCGGAGGTGACCGTCCACGAGGCGACGGCGCGGCCGCTCGCGAAGGTGCGGATCTCGGGGGGCGGCCGCTGCAACGTCACCCACGCGTGCCCCGACGTGGGCGAGTTCGCGCGCAACTTCCCGCGCGGGTCGAGCGAGCTGATCGGCCCCTTGCACCGGTTCGGGCCTGCCGAGACGGTGGCGTGGTTCCTGGAGCGCGGCGTCGAGCTGAAGACGGAGGGCGACGGGCGGGTGTTCCCGGTCACCGACAGGTCCTCGACCGTGGTCGACTGCCTCCTGGCGGCCGCGAGGCGCGCGGGCGCGCGCCTCCACACCGGCAGCCGCGTCAGCGCCATCGCGAGGCGCCCCGGGGACGCCGGCGGCCGCCTCGCGGTGACGCTCGCGGAGCGCGGCGTCGTCATGGCCGACCGCGTGCTCATCGCGACCGGCGGCGGCGGGGCCTCCGCAGGCCTCGGGATCGCCGCGAGCCTCGGGCACTCGGTCGCCCCTCCGGTGCCCTCGCTCTTCACGTTCCACGTGGCCGATCCGCGGCTGAAGGGCCTCGAGGGCGTTTCGGCGCGCTTGGCCGGCGTCTGGGTCCCGGGCCTGGGCCTGCGCGAGTCGGGCCCGATCCTCGTGACCCATTCCGGCCTGAGCGGCCCGGCGGTCCTCAGGCTCTCGGCCTGGGGCGCCCGGGAGCTCCGCGGGGCCGGGTACCGGTTCGCCCTGGGCGTGAACTGGGCGGAGCCCCGGACGCGGGAGCAGGCGGGGGCGGACCTCGACTCGAGCCGGGCCGCCCAGCCGCGCCGCCGGGTGACCTCCGCCAACCCGTTCGGGCTGCCCGCGCGACTCTGGGAGCGGCTCGCGGCCGCGGCGGGCGTCGCGCCGACGACGACGTGGGGGGCGCTCTCCAACGAGGCGCTGCGGGCGCTCGCCGGCCAGGCGACGGCCTGCGAGTTCCTGGTGGAGGGCAAGACAATGAACAAGGAGGAGTTTGTCACCTGCGGCGGCGTGCGCCTGGAGGAGGTCGACATGGCCACCATGGCGAGCCGGATCTGCCCCGGGCTCCACTTTGCCGGCGAGGTGCTTGACATCGACGGGATCACGGGCGGCTACAACTTCCAGGCCGCCTGGACCACCGGCTGGCAGGCGGGCAGGGCCATGGCGCTCCCCTGACGCCGCGCGGAGGCGCGGTGGGGCGGGCCGCGCGGGCCCGGCCCCGCCTCGGCGCCCCTCAAGCCGGCGGCCTTGGAAGGAGCTCGCAAATGCGCCGCGGCGCCCTATGTGTGGGGGCGGTTGCGTTACACGGAGGGCCTGTTCTCCACGGCCGGCCTTCCCTCAGGCTGCCCAGCTTCAGACGAACCCCCCTTTGCCCCGAGATTCCAACCCCCCACGGGGCGGCAGTGCACCCATAAGACCAACGTCCATGAGCAATCCAACCAGCCAGCCGACCGGCCAACTCCCGTTCTACATCACCAGCGCGGCGCCCAATCCGCCCGAGAAGCGCGCCCCCTGGTTCAAGAACATCGCGCCGACCTACGCGGGCATCTTCCTGTGGTTCGTGTTCTGGCAGGGCGCCAGCACGACCCAGGCGGGCTTCCTCGGCGGCACCCTGGCGCAGGGCGTCGGCGTGGGCCTGCTCGGCCTCGTCATCGCGGCGCTCGTCTGCCACTACCTGTTCTACCTGGTGCCCGGCCTGTTCGGCATGAAGACGGGCCTGCCGCTCTACATCGTCGGCACGTCGACCTTCGGTGCGCGGGGCGGGTTCCTGATGCCGGGCTTCCTGATGGGCGTCCTGCAGTTCGGCTGGCTGGGCGTCAACGTCTCGTTCTCGTCCTTGGCGCTGGCCGCGGTGATCCCCGTGGACCCGCGGATCATCATGGTGGTCTGGGGGCTGCTGGCGGCCTTCGTCGGGCTCAAGGGGATCCACTACGTCGCCAAGGTCGCCACCTACATCCCCCTGATCCCGCTTGTCGCGCTCATCTGGATGTTCGCGCGGACGGCGGGCAGCGTGGGCGCCTTTGACCCCGCGAAGCTTGTCGCCGCGCACCACGCCCTGGCGCCGGACGCCCCCGCGCAGCTGGGACTGGTCGGCGTGGTCGCCGCCATCCTCACCTACGTGGTCGGCTTCTTCGCCACCGCGGGGGCCGCGGGCGCGGACTTCGGGTTGAACAGCCGCGACAAGCGCGACGTCAGCATGGGCGGCCTCCTCGGCATCGCGCTGGCGATCCTCGTGACGGCGGGCCTGTCGTTGCTCATCGTGGCCGGCGTCTACGGCTCGCCGGACATGAGCGCCCGGGCGGCGTCCCTGGGTGCCGAGAGGAAGGGCTTCATCCTCGACTCTTTCAACCTGATCCCGGTGGTCCTGGGCCAGGCGAACGCCAAGTGGGTCATGTTCCTCCTGGCCGTGGCGGCGTTCCCCCCGGGCTGCTTCTCCGCGTTCATAGCCGCCAACAGCTTCAAGACCACGCTCCCGAAGGTGAATCCTTTCATCTCCGTCGGGATCGGCGCGGCCGTGAGCATCATCCTCGGGGTGACGGGCTACGCGGGCAAGGTGATCCCGGTCTTCGTGATCATCGGGGCCTCGTTCGGCCCGATCTGCGGCGCGATGGTGGCCGACTATTTCCTCTCGAAGGGCCGGTGGACCGGGCCGCGCGCCGGGTTCAACCCGGCGGGCTGGGTCTCCTGGGCGCTCGGCTTCGTGATCGGCATCCTGCCGAACCTCGGCGTGAACGTGCCCGCGGCCCCGGTGCTGGCCTTCGTCGTCGGCGCGGTGGTCTACTTCCTGTGCGCCAAGGCCGGCCTGCAGTCGCCGGTCGTCGCGCTGCCAGGTCCAGGACCGGATACACCCAGGCCCTGAACGCCGGCAGGACCGGCGTTCACCGGGGAGTGCGCGCCGCCCGAAGCGCTCGACAGGGCGGCGCAACCGGGCGCAATCCGCGGACCCGGGCGCCCGTCAGGGCTTCAGGCCGAGCGTCTCGAGGTACTTGACGCTCTGCGGGATGTTGGCGAGCGGGTTGCTCGTCTCGTCCTCGATGAACGAGTACTCGACTCCGGCCTTCCTGCCCGAGGCCAGCAGCGTGGGCCAGTCGACAGAGCCCTGGCCAACGGCGACGTTGTCGGAGGCGGGAGCCGAGCCCTCGTAGAGGCCGGTCGGGGCTCCCTTCCTCATGTCCTTGACGTGGAACGCCTTGAAGCGACCGGGATATTGCTCAAGCAGCGTGACCGGATCCATCCCGGCGTTGACGACCCAGAAGACATCCATCTCGAAGAACACCAGGTCGGGATTGGTCTCCCTCACGAGGACGTCGAAGGCCGTGGTGCCGTCCGGCAGCGGGCGGAACTCGTAGCCGTGCGTGTGGTAGCCGAAGCGCATGCCCTGCGCCTTGAGCGCCGCACCGAAGGCGTTGAAGTTCATGGCGGCGACATGGGCCTGCGCCACGTCGAACTGCGTCTTGTGGGGGATCCACGCGACCACGACGAACGAGGCGCCGAGCGTCTTGGCCTCGGCGATTGCGCCCGGCATGTCCGAGAGCAGGGTGTCGTAGGAGATGTGCGAGCCCACGATCCTAATGCCGTTGGCGTCGGCGAGCGCGCGCATCTCCTTGGCCGTGTGCGCATAGGTCCCGGCCGACTCGACCATGGTGAACCCGAGCGACCTGACCTGCGCCATGCCCGCGGGCAGGTTCGCGGTCAGCGGGCCTCGGACGCTCCAGAGCTGGAGGCCCAGGGGATTCGGGTCGGCGGCGAGCGCGGCGGCGGACGCCATGACCAGTGCGGCGGCGAGTCTTAGTTTCATCATCGGGTGGGGGTTCGTGCTGATCGCGCGGGCGCGCGTGCGCCCACAATTCCGCGGATCGCACCCAATCTGGGCCCGCTCCAAGAATGTTCAAGGAAAGAAGCCCCTTGCGAGGCGTCTTGCCACGCCGGCCCTCTGAATCAAGGGTGGTTGCCCCATGCCAGCCACCGACGCCCCCAAGCTCGACCGCCCGGCGACTCCGGACGCCGCCGGCCGTTTCGGCCCGTACGGGGGCATCTTCGTGCCGGAGACCCTGATGGCCGCCCTCGAGGAGCTCGGGGCGACCTACGCTTCGGCGCGGCTCGACCCCGCGTTCCAGGCCGAGCTCCGGGCGAACCTGGCCGAGTATGCCGGGCGGCCGACACCCCTGTACTTCGCCGAGCGGCTGACGCGCCACTGCGGCGGCGCCCGGATCTACCTGAAGCGGGAGGACCTGCTCCACACGGGGGCCCACAAGATCAACAACGCGGTCGGCCAGGCCCTCCTCGCGCGCCGGATGGGCAAGTCGAGGATCATCGCCGAGACCGGGGCGGGCCAGCACGGCGTGGCCACGGCGGCCGTGTGCGCCAAGTTCGGCCTGCAGTGCGTGGTCTACATGGGCGCGGTCGACATGGAGCGCCAGGCGCTCAACGTGTTCCGGATGCGGCTCATGGGCGCGGAGGTGCGCGCGGTCGAGGCCGGCCAGAGGACCCTCAAGGAGGCCATCAACGAGGCCATGCGCGACTGGGTCACGAACGTCCGGACGACCCACTACATCCTCGGCACGGTCTACGGCGCGCGGCCCTATCCCGAGATGGTCCGGGACTTCCACCGGGTCATCGGGGTCGAGGCGAAGGCGCAGATCCTGGCCCGGGAGGGGCGGCTCCCCGACGAGCTTGTCGCCTGCGTCGGCGGCGGCAGCAACGCGATCGGGCTCTTCCACGAGTTCCTCGGCGATCCCTCCGTGCGGATGACCGGGGTGGAGGCCGGCGGCCGCGGGATGGGCCGGGGAGAGCACGCGGCCCGCTTCTCGGGGGGCAGGCTCGGCGTCCTCCAGGGCTGCCGGACGTTCATCCTCCAGGACCCCGACGGGCAGATCGAGCTGACCCATTCCGTCTCGGCCGGGCTCGATTACGCCGCCGTGGGGCCGGAGCACGCCTTCTACCGCGACCTGGGCAGGATCGCCTACACCTCGGCCTCGGACGACGAGGTGCTCGAGGCCTTTCAGGTGTGCTCGCGCCTGGAGGGGATCATCCCCGCGCTCGAGAGCGCCCACGCCCTCGTGCACGCCTTCAAGCGGGCCCGGGCCCTCGCCTCGGACCGGATCGTGGTCGTCAACCTGAGCGGCCGCGGCGACAAGGACGTGCAGGAGGTCGCGCGCCTGCTCGGGAGGTCCCGATGAGGAGCATGACCGGCTACGGCCGCGCCACGGCGCCCTTCGCGGGGGGCACGCTCACGGTCCAGGTGAGTTCGGTGAACCGGCGCAGCCTCGACCTCTCGGTGAAGCTTCCGGACGACTGGGAGAGCCTCGAGGCCGAGGTGGGCGCGCGCGTGCGCCGCGTGGCGGCGCGCGGCAAGATCCACGTCGACGTCGAGTTCACGCCGGCCAAGGGCCGCGACGAGGTGAGCTGGTCGGACGCGTCGGTGGCGTCCGCCCTCGACAAGCTGGCGGCCCTCGCCGGGAAGCGGGGGGTCCCGTTCAAGCCCACGGCGGAGCTCCTGTGGCAGGTCGCCAGCTCGCAGAGGGTCACGGCCGAGATGCCGTCGGCGGAGCGCGCGCGCGCCGAGCTGCTCGCGGTCCTCGACAAGGCGCTGCGCGAGTTCGCGGCGATGCGGGCCAAGGAGGGCGAGGCGCTCCTCGTCGACTGCATCGAGCGCATCGGGGTCTGCCGAAGGCACGTCGACGCGGCCGCGGAGCGCGCCCCCGAGGTCGCGCCGGCCTACCGCGCGCAGCTGCTCAAGCGCCTGCGCGAGGCCGGCCTCGAGCTCAAGGTCGATGACGAGCGCGTGCTCCGTGAGATCGCGCTCTTCGCCGACCGCTGCGACGTCACCGAGGAGATCACCCGGCTCAAGAGCCACATCGAGCAGATGGGGGCGCTGCTGCGCTCCGACGGCGAGGTGGGCCGCAAGGCCGATTTCATCCTCCAGGAGATGGGGCGCGAGGCGAACACGATCGGCAGCAAGGCGAACGACCTGGCGATCTCGAGGAGCGTGATCGAGCTCAAGAACGAGCTCGAGCGGGTCCGCGAGCAGATGGCCAACGTCGAGTGACGCCGCCCGGGCGCCTACGAGGCGACCAGGGTGGGCGTCCTCAGGGAGGAGTACAGGTAGAGCGCGACGCCGACGCAGATCGCCGTGTCGGCGAGGTTGAAGGTCGGGTACGCGTAGGAGCCGAAGTGGAAGTCGAGGAAGTCGATCACGTGGCCGTGCAGGAGCCGGTCCGCGAGGTTACCGGCGATGCCGCCGCACAACAGGCCGAAGCAGACCTGCGCGTAGGTGACCCCGAGCCCGAGCGCGCGCCTGCCGAGGAATATGGCGACCAGGGTCGCGGCGGCGAGGGCGGCCAAGAGCAGGCTCCGTCCTGAGAGCAGGCTCCAGGCGGCCCCCGTGTTCCCGACGTGCACGATGTAGAAGAAGCCCCGGACCACGACGATGGCGCCCGAGCCCTCGCCGTAGGTGTTGAAGGGCAGGCGCGCGCGCACCCAGGCCTTCGACGCCTGGTCAGCCGCGAGGACGCCGGCCGAGATCGCGATGAGCCACCGGTACCTCAGGAGGCGCCAGGCCAACGACACCCCGGGGTCCAGGGACTCGCTCATTCCTCGCCGCCGCCGTCGTCGATGACCTTGCTTCCCTCCTCGCCGGAATCGCCGAGAAGGCCCGCCTGGGTGCGGGAATGGTGGCGGTTGCGCTCGATTTGCTTCTGGGCCTCGGCGGAGTAGCGGGTGAAGGGGACGGCGAGCAGCCGGTCCTTCGATATCGGCTTCGCCGTGATCTCGCAGACACCGTAGGTGCCGTCGCGGATGCGCTTGATCGCCGCGTCGATCTCCGAGAGCGCCTCCTGCTCGTTCGAGACCAGGCTGAGCGCGAAGTCGCGGTCGAAGGTGTCGGTGCCCGCGTCCGCCATGTGCTGGCCGTATGCGGAAAGGTCCCCGGCGTCGTCCTTGACGGAGCGCTTCAGGGTCTCCTCGGAGTGGCGCTCGATGCCCTCGGTCAGGTGGTTGCGCAGGTCGATCAGGAGCTTGTGAAAGCGCTTGAACTTCTCGGGGACGTCGCGGGCCTCGATCGCCTCGGCGGCCTTCGTGCGCTTGGGGTTGAAGCCGAGTATCTCGGCGAGAGACGCGGCCTTGACGTGGTTCGGCTTCGCGGGCCTCTCGAGGGGGACCACGGCGTGCGCGGCCGCGGGCTTCGCCGCGGTGCGCGCGGTCTTCGAGGTCGCCTCGGCCTTCGCGGAGACCGACTTCGCGATGGCGCGCACCTCGTCGAGGCTGAGCGCGATGGGCTTCGTGGCGGCCTTGCGGGCGAGGATGCTGTCGCGC
>Ga0335078_10009375_pt1 | contig 14514 bp, 14 predicted proteins | sample Lox_Sample_32_FD_206711 | JGI IMG/M metagenome (GOLD analysis project Ga0335078, IMG submission 206711) | Soil microbial communities from Loxahatchee National Wildlife Refuge, Florida, United States - Lox_Sample_3.2 | ecosystem: Environmental > Terrestrial > Soil > Wetlands | place: USA...
TCGACAATTTCGACCACCTGTGACGCTTCGGTCATGTCAAAGAATATCATTCCACCGCGCAGACCATCGGACACTCCAAAGTAAGCGGCCTCGGGTTTGAGCTGACCCATGATCGATTCCATCGCTTTGCCGAGGGACCCGTCTTTGAGCGCTGCGTTGCCCTTCTCGACCGGGACTGAAAATTTCAACATCATTCGCATTGTCGCCTCCAGGTTGTGAAAATCAAAACTCTGTCCAACCAATCTATTGTCGTGGGCCGCTCCGACCCGGTTGGCGGCCGAATCGCACCAGCGTTTTCGATGAAGGGAATGTCAGGTTTGGCTGATGACGGCCTTATGACGACACTCGGACGCAGAGAGTTAGCGTCCCTGGATAACCTTAGGCATAAAGCGCCCACAGCGACAAGCTCCGCACTGGGCCAATTTATGGTGGCGAAGTGACGTTGTGGGTCAAGAACGTCATATCGAGTGGGTGCCGGCCACTTCCGCTTGTAGTCCGATCGCGTCGTTTTGATCCCGCCCGCGAGGTAACCTTCCGGCGGTTACTTGGATCACCGCAAAGTCGGTCACAGACCTGCCGGCTGGGGCGTGATATCGTTCCCAACACTTCCGCGGGCATGATCCCGTTGGGGACGGATCGAGGGGAAATCGACATCTGAAGCGCTGGTAGAATTCTCCGTAGGTGATGATCCGTGTCTGGGACGAGCAAAAATATCCTCTTCATCATGTGCGACCAGCTGCGGTGGGACTACCTGTCCTGCTATGGTCATCCACATCTTTCGACGCCGAACATCGACGCACTAGCGGCGCGCGGCGTGCGCTTTACCCGCGCCTATGTGCAGTCGCCGATCTGCGGCGCCTCGCGCATGAGCACCTATACCGGCCGCTACATGCAGTCCCATGGCGCAGCGTGGAACGGATTCCCACTCAAGGTCGGCGAAATGACGATGGGTGATTACCTGCGCCCGCTCGGCGTGCGCACGGCGCTGGTCGGCAAGACCCATATGGAAGCGGATGTTGAAGGAATGCAGCGGCTCGGTATCGATCCACAATCGGTGATCGGCGTGCGCGTCGCCGAATGCGGCTTCGAGCCATACGAGCGCGACGACGGCCTTCACGGCATGGGTCCCGGCGGAGCGCGCTATTCGCAGCAGCGGTCGCGCTATAACACCTATCTCAACGACAAGGGCTACGCTGGCGAGAACCCGTGGCACGACTGGGCCAACGCCGCCGCGGATGAGGGCAATTCGCTGGCCTCGGGCTGGGCGATGCGCCACGCGCGCAAGCCAGCGCGAGTTCGCGAGGAAGATTCCGAGACGCCGTATATGACGAGGCGCGGCATCGACTTCATGCGCGAAGCTGGTAACGAGCCGTGGTGTCTGCATCTGTCGTATATCAAGCCACATTGGCCCTATATGGCACCGGCGCCGTACAACGACATGTATGGGGCCTCCGATGTCATTCCGGCGGCACGATCGCTAGACGAATGGTGCGATCCGCATCCGGTTTATCGCGCCTTCATGGAGCACGACGTCAGCAAGACATTTTCGCGCGACGAGGTGCGTGCCGAAGTCATTCCCGTCTACATGGGCCTCATTAAACAGATCGACGACCAGATGGGCGTGCTGTTCCGCTTCATGCGCGAGCGGCAATTATTCGATAACACGATGATCGTTTTCACTTCGGATCACGGCGACTATCTCGGTGACCATTGGCTGGGCGACAAGGATTTCTTCCACGATGCGTCGGTGAAGGTGCCATTGATCATTTACGATCCGTCGTCCGCGGCGGACAAGACGCGCGGCAGCCTATGTGACGAACTGGTCGAGGCGATCGATCTGGCGCCGACCTTCCTCGAAGCCGCCGGCGCCGATGCGGCTCAGCAATCGCACCGACTCGAAGGACGTTCGCTGCGGCCGCTGCTGTATGGCGAACAGCCCGCCAAATGGCGGCAATTCGTCGTCAGCGAATACGATTACGGAATGATGCCGGCGTCGGCGAAGCTCGGCGTGGCGCCGCGCGATGCGCGGTTGTTCATGATCGCCGACAAACGCTGGAAACTTATCCATTCGATCGGCTTCCGGCCGATGCTATTCGATCTCGTCAACGATCCCGACGAGCTGCACGATCTCGGCGCAGATCCAAAGTATGCCGTCGAATGCCGGCGGCTGTCTGCAGCCCTGGCCGAATGGGGTCTGAGGGTTTCCCAGCGCACCACGCGCTCGGAACAGCAGATCAACAGCGCGCGTGGTACGGCGGCGCAGCGTGGCATTTTGATCGGCGTTTGGGACGAAGCTGACATTCCCGCCGAGCTTTGGAGCGGCTACCTTGGGGAAAAGCGATGATCCCGCGGCAGAAAATGCTAGGCCGACGATTTTTCCGTTTTGCAGTGGCGATACTCGTGGCGGCGATTTTTGCTGGCCCGCTCCACGCGCAAGTCGGCGAACAGTCGATCCGCATTATCTTTCCGTTCGCCGCCGGCGGTTCCGGCGACGCCGCCGCACGGCTAATAGCAAACAACATGCGCGCAGCGCTAAATCGCTCGGTGATCGTCGAGAACCGTCCGGGCGCTGACGGCAGAATCGGCGTACGCGCCGTGAAAGAGGCAGTGCCCGACGGCAATACCCTGCTTCTAACGCCGATCGCGCCAATCTCGGTCTATCAGCACGTTTATGGCCATCTCGATTACGATCCGATCCACGACTTCATCCCGATCGCGGAGGTCGGCACATTCGATTTCGGTATTGCCGTTGGGCCGCATATGGAGGCCAAGACCCTAAACGACCTGGTCGCCTGGGCGAAAGCCAATCCGTCGCAAGCCAACTTCGCCATTCCCGCGGCTGGCACCCTGCCTGATTTTCTCGGTGTAATGTTTGCCCGCGCCGCCGGTATCGATCTGCGGGCGGTGCCATATCATGGCTCCGCAGCGGGGCTCGCTGATCTCATCGCCGGGCATATCCCGATCGAAATCACGACGACGGCCGATCTTGTTCAGATGCACAAAGACGGGCAGATCCACGTGCTCGCAACATCCGGCAAGGAACGCTCCCCCTTTCTGCCCGATGTGCCGACATTGCGCGAATCTGGCTACGATCTGGCGGCAACGGGATGGTACGGCATGTTTGCGCCGGCGAAGACGCCACCGGATGTCGTCCAGCGACTCAATAAAGAGATCGTTGACGCCGTGCATTCGCCGGAGTTCAGGGACCGCATGTTGGCGTTCGGCTTGCAGCCGACAGGAACTTCGGCCGACGCTTTCGCCAAAATCGTGGAATACGACTCCGAATTGTGGGCGCCAGCAATCAAGGCGTCTGGATTCAAGCCCCAAGAGTAGAACGAGCACCACCAATGGCTTTGGCTGGGGCGAAAGACGGCAGCCCGCAGGAGAATGACGCCAACAGGTGGCAGCTCGTGCCGGAACCCCTGATCCTGTTCTGCTGATGCAGTAGTAAACTGATGTGTGAACATGTTGCGCTTCGGACAACTCGAGAGACTGGTTGGCTGGCTGGGATTGTGCGGCCTCTTGGGTGTGACTGCCGCCATCGGTTCCGCGCGCGCGGACACGGTCTCCGACTTCTACAGCCATAAGACGGTAACGTTGATCGCCGGCTTTCCGCCCGGGCGGCGGATATGACACCTACGTTCGGCTTCTCGCCCGGTATTATGGTCGCTTCATCCCTGGCGCTCCTTCGGTCGTGCCCTCGAATATGCCGGGCGCTGGCTCGATGAATGCCGCCAATCACCTCTACAGCAGCGAACCGAACGACGGCACCGTGCTTGGCGAGTTCGCTTCTTCGGTGATCATGGAGCCGTTGCTTGGCGACAAGGCGGCGCTGTTCGAGCCACGAAATTCAGCTGGATCGGCAGCATGTCGCAGGATGTCGCTTATTGCGGTGTTTGGCAGATGCCGGGCGCGGCAGTGTCGTTCGACGACATGCTGCACAAGGAAACGATTTTCGGTGGCGGCGCCCCGATGGCGATCACCTATCAGCATCCGCTGATCCTCAAGAACGTCCTCGGCGCCAACATCCGCCTCATTCCCGGCTATGCGGGCACGCGCGATATCGATCTTGCGATGCATCGCGGCGAGGTGAACGGCGGATGCGGCTTCTACGGGTCGTCGATCAGGGCCCAATTCCTCGACGACGTGAAATCAGGTCGGATGAATCTCGTCATACAAATGGGGCCGCGGAAATCGACTGAGTTCGGTAACGTTCCAAGCGTTTACGATTACGCCAAGACCGACGAGGACCGCGCGGTGCTCGAAGTGCACTTCAAGCAACTCGTGCTCGGCCGGCCCTTGGCAGGGCCGCCCAATATTCCGCCCGACCGGCTCGCGGCGCTCCGCCAGGCGTTCATCGCGACAATGAAGGACAAGGACTTTCTCGCCGAGGCCAACAAAGAGGGCCTCGACATCGATCCCGCGACAGCGGACGACGTACAGGAACTGTTGCGACACTTCGCGACGTTTTCGCCGGAAATCTTCGCCAAGGCGCGGCAGGCCATCGGCCGCTGACGTCTTGCGCCTCTGTCGCCCCAACCGCCAGCGCCCTCGTTCGGCGAACGGCAACTGAGAGCCCAGCATTCAAGGCACATACGTACAAATAAGCTATGAGCTCGGTTGCTGCACTGCACCGAATTTGCGCAGCACATAAACGCTCTGGGTCAGACGATAACGATTTGCGACGTTCGCTCCGATGTCAGCTTTCGCCGATAGCGACCGTCAGCCGCCGCAAGGCATCCCGCTGCACCCGGTCACCTCAGCAAACCAGGGCTTTTTTGCGGGGGACGGATGCTGTCGCTCGGCGCGCATTGAGCTGAATCCTGCTAGTCCCGGCGCCGGCGCAGCACTATTAAGCCGTTACAAAGTCCGCACTGCTATGATTTTGAGCGGGGCCACCTTATGACGCGCCAGCGATTGAAAGCTTTCCTCGCGGACGAAACCGCCGCCACCTCCATCGAGTATATCGTCGTAGCGTCGGGCGTTGCCTTGGCAATAGTGACGGTTGTTGTTCGCCTCGGAACTAGCGTCAAAACAATGTTCGTAGCGGTCACGAGCGCTATGAAATACGGATGTTGAGGGCGACGCCCTCAAAGTTAACAACAATTAGAGATAATCGATAGGCGAGTGTCCGGTGTTTAGGCCATCTTTCTACGAGGGTATTCACGGGCGTGACAGCCACGCGCTCAACGGACGACGGTCACGGCGAACGAAGAGCTTTCCGATTCGATCCAGGTTAAATAGACGTTAATTATCATCAGCCATTTTGGGGAACCCCACCCTTATTCTCCAAGGAGGCCCGTCATGGTCCGTGCCCTTGCAGCGATTGCAGTGGTTGCTCTGCTGTCATTCACGTGTTCGGCGTCCGCCGCCGAATTTGGCACCAAGGCCGAGGCAGTCGCGATGGTCAAGCGCGTCCAAGCCATGTTCGCGAAGGACGGCGCTGACGCGACGTTCAAGGCCGTGTCCGACAAGTCAGTCGCCGAATTTCACGACCGCGACCTCTATCCATTCATCTACGACATGAGCGGCATTTGCGTGGCGCACGGCGCTCGTCCAGCGCTCATCGGCAAGAACCTGATCGACCTGAAGGACCAGGACGGCAAATATTTGATCCGCGAGATGGTCGATATTGCCAACGAGACGGGCAGCGGCTGGGTCAATTACAAGTGGCCGAACCCGCTGACCAATAAAATCGAGGACAAGTCCAGCTACGTCGAGAAAATGGGTAACTATTTCGTCGGCGTGGGCGTTTATAGCCAGTGATTTCGTTGCGCGACCTAAGCGGAGAGTTGCTTCCTAAACGGTCGCACCGATGCTGACCCTTCGCGGTTCCCCATTTGGGTTCCTTCCGAGCCCAACAATACGAACCAAAACGTTTACGGCATCCGCAGTCGTATTGATCTGCCTGCTCGGCATGGGCATCGCCGTCTATCTGCACTCAAGTCAGGTCGCGCGCAACTTGAACGAGCTTTCGCGATCAAATCTTCCGACGCGAGCGGCGGCGGTGGCAGTCAACACCGCCGTGGTCGACGCCCAGATGCGCATCTTTCGTTATGTCTCGTGGGCCAGTAACGGCGTCAGCGCCAAGCTGCTGCAAGATTTGCGCAAACAGATAGAAGCGGATTTTTCACTGATCGACGAGCGTTTCAATGAGCTTTCGGCCCGGCCGGACCTGTCGGCAGCCGAAAAGGCCGATTTGAACGCGCTGCGGGACAAACTGGCCAAATACCAGCGCACAGCCAAGGACGTCCTCGATGTCGGCGCTACCGACGCCGCCATGGCGACCATGATGCTCGGCCAGACCGACGACCGGTTCACCAGCATCGAGAGTGACGTCCGCAAGACTCTCACAGTAATAACGGGGCAATCGGTTTCGATCGTCGAGAATCTGTTTGCCGCCACCAGGGCGGAGACATTTTCTCTCACGATGGGATTGATCGCCTGCCTGATGGTTGCAATCGCCGGGATGGCGTTCGTGGCCCGCTCGATCGTCAAACCGATTACGTCGATCACGCAGGCCATGCAGAAACTGTCGGCTGGCGATACCGAGGTCGCGTTGGGCTATCGCGGCGGTGACGATGAAATCGGGCACATGATCGAGGCAATCGAGATATTCCGGCGCCACGCCCGCGAGATTGTGGCGATACAACATTCGCGTCGCGAGGCCGAAGAAAAACAGGCGCAAAGCCGCCGCGATGAAATGGCCGCCCTGGCGCAAGAATTCGAAGGCTCGGTCAAGGACATTGCCGGTCAGCTCGCCCAATCGGTGACGGCAGTCCGCAACCATGCCGAAGTGATGGCGAAAGCCGCCGAGGACACCCGGTCGCGGTCGGCGTCGACGGTGCAAGCGGTCGTCGATACCCAGGAGAACGTGGAAACCGTTGCGCGGGCGGCCAGCGAGTTGTCACGGACGATCGACGTGCTGGCGCGACGAGCGACTGACGCGTTCTCGCTCACCAATCAGACCGCCGAACAATCGGAAAGCGCCAGTTCCGAGCTGGCGAAGCTTGCCACCTCCGTGGAACAGATTCTGCCGATCACCGACCTCATCCAAGGCATCGCCCAGCAAACCAATCTTTTGGCGCTGAACGCCACCATCGAGGCGGCCCGGGCGGGGGGCGCGGGCAAAGGTTTTGCCGTCGTCGCGACGGAAGTCAAGTCGCTCGCCCAGCAAAGCGGTCGGGCCACCGACGAAATCGCCCACAAGATCGCGGCGGTGCGCCAAACCTGCAACGCCGTCGTCTCCACCATCGGTCAGGTCATTGAAGCGATCAAAAACTTCAATGTCTTTGCCACCGAAATCTCCACCGGGGTCGGCCAGCAATCGGCGGAGACGGCAAGAATTTTCGCCAATGCGCAATCGGCCGCGAACAGCTCGCGCGCAGTCGCCGCCAATATCGTCGATCTTAACGGTCACGCCGACGCAACCTATGCCGCATCGAACCAGGTTCTCGATACCACCAAGCGGCTGTTCGATCATACGCACAGCGTGCAGGCGAACGTCGAGAGATTTCTCACCCATGTCAGACGGGCGTAACCATTCCCTAGTGCGCGGTGACAGGTGTGCACCCGCGGCCCAAAGAACGGCGCGCGGCCAGCTACGTCGATCACATCGTCAAGGACGAGGAAGCCGGCTGATCGTCCAGCTTAGGCGTCGACCAAGTACGAACTTGTCATCAATCTCAAGACCGCCAGAAGCGCTCGGCCTCACCTTGCCGCCCTCGCCGCTTGCTAGCGCCGACGAGGTGATCGAGTGATCTTTCGCAGTGCAGTAAGTCACGACTCGGAGAGTCTCCTTTGGTCATGAACGACCAAATGAGAATGATCGTACGAGGTCCGCTTTACCCCTAATAGGGCCCCAATCGCTGCATCGCATTGAGTGACGCGAAGGGCCACAAGCAGACGCGACTTCGTCTCGTGGATGACGTTAGCTCGTGCGCTACTGGCCTGGATGAATATCCAGCATCTTCGCAAGGGAAGTTATCTTTTCCCGCTCAGCGTGGACAGATGCGACAAATTTATCTGTCGCAACAAAATCGACGATCTGGCCGGTGGGCGTAAGTCGTTCCCGTATGCTTCCATCAGAGGCCACAGTCTGCAGATCGGCAGAGATTTTCTGCTGGACTTCGGCAGTCATCACGCTTGGGCCGAACAAACCTAAGATCGGATCATAGCCCAGCGTCGGGTATCCGGCCTCAGCCACCGTCGGTAGCTCAGACGCGACCGGGGACCGCTGTCGATTAACGACCGCAAGCAACTTGACCTTTCCCGTTTGGACGCGGGGTAGGGAAAGCGCTAATGCCGCCAAAGCAACATCTATACGTGCCTCGGAGAGATCATTCAGTGCCGACACGGGATCGCGGTAAGGCACCCGCGACATTGACAGGCTTTGATTCTTGAGAAACCCCGAAAACACGAAGTCGTCGAGGCTTGTGATAGCGCCCCAGTTCAGTTTGCCTGGCTCTTTCCGCACCATGTCGACAAGCTCCGGGAGTGAACCGACGTTGAGCGATTGCGGCACTGCAATTCCGACACTAACGTCAGATATCCCGGCTATCGGCATAAGGTCGCGTTGGGCGTCGTATGGTAGTGCTTGGTGCACGTAAGGCTGTGGCGTAAAGCTTGCACTGGCGGTGAATAACAGGACGTGATCGTCATGGGCGCTGACGAACGATGAAATTCCTACGATCGCATCGCCGCCCGGTCGATTCTCGACGACAACGGGTTGGTGCCAGATAGACGACAGCCGGTCCGCAACAAGACGGGCTGTGATATCTGCCGCGCTTCCCGCTCCGAGCGGTACTATGAATTTAACCGGTCGCTGCGGCCAAGCTTGAGCCCACACCCTACTGATTTGAACCGCGATTCCAAACAGGCTGGTGGCTGCCAAGCCAACAAATCGGCGTCGGTTCATGATCGTCCCCTAAAGTCGAGGGCCACCGGGGCCATCGATATGTTCCAACGCTAGGAGCGGAGGCTAGAAAACGCCAGTTCTGTTTCGTGCTAACCCTATAACCGACTTTCATAGGGGGCTGTGCCATGAGTGCGCAGGTGCTACGACGGCTCAAGTTGAACGACTTGAAGCTTCTCAGGGCAATTATCGATTCAGGCTCGATGGCAAAGGCTGCTCGACAACTCAATATCAGCCAACCGGCCGTATCGAAGGCCATCATTGCACTAGAAAGAACGATTGGCGTGCCATTGGTTGATCGGACGCCGCGAGGCATAACGCCAACGAGCTATGGCGAGGTTTTGCTCAGGGGAGCGGCTGCGGCCTTTGATGACCTAAACCAATGCCTCAATCAAATTCAGTTTCTCAGCGATCCGACCGTGGGCGATTTGCGTCTCGGCACCAGCGAGCATCTAACTGCCGGCTTTCTGCCAGCTGTTATCGCCCGCCTCTCCCGATCGTACCCACGTCTGAATTTTTACGTTGAAGAGATGAGCCTCGCCCAAGTTCAATATCGCGAATTGCGCGAGCGGAATGTCGAATTTGTGGTCACTCGGCTTAAGCAGGGTCCGCCGGAGCCGGACATGAATGTTGAAGTTCTATTTGACGACCCGATCTTTGTGGCCGCAGGGAGCAACAGTCCTTGGGCTAAAAGGAAACGCATTCGACTTTCGGAGATCGCCAACGAACCTTGGAGCCATCCCCCGTACACCACTATGATCGGCCCGATCATTATCGAGGCTTTTCGAAGGCAAGGGGTAGAGCCGCCGCAAAGTGTTTCGTGCTTTAACATGCAGATGCATAAGGCGCTGATGGCCACCGGACGATATTTGGCCATCCTTCCAAGTTCGCTCGTACGCTTTGGACCTGAACGTTGGTCAATCAAGCGACTGCCGATCGAATTGTCCAGAGGCCCCGCTCCTATCGCAGTCATTAGCTTGAAGAACAGAATGATAAATCCCATCGCGCAGCTCTTCCTTAAATGCGCGCGCGAAATCGTCAAGGAGACGCCGCCATTGTGAGTTATCGAATTAGGCTCTCGAAATTAAGCACCGTGATGGCGCGCGGCTATGGCGAGCTGACGCCGTGATACCGTAGCCCGGATGACGAAGCGACATCCGGACATGCTGGCAACATGGGAGGAGGCTGCTTTGGGTCATTCGCTCCCGGTCCATTGCGCGTTAATGCCGAGCAATGTCCGGTTTGCGCCGAAAGCGACAGTCTGCCGTCGCAAGGCACCCCGCCGCGATGTGCCAACGGACTTGTATGGGGTCTACCGGTGTCAAATAGAAAGTCGCCGCGCATGTGAGTCATTTTGTCACGTCAACCGATTGCATGGCGGCACGGCTGATCCTTTGCTACTAGAGCGGATTCCGGTCATGTAGATGCGTATCCTGCAGGGCGGAAGAGTTGGAGCATTCTTTCGGACTGAATGAGGCGACAAGCGCGCCGATCCTGCGGGAGAGGCGCGGAATAGTTCGTTCGGCAGCTTTACGTAGGTGCGACTTGAGCTTGCTGAAGGCTTGCTCGATCGGGTTGAGGTCCGGCGAATATTTGGGAAGATAACGGAGCTTCGCGCCAGCAGCTTCAATGATCTCGCGTACCGCGGCGATCCCGCCGGAGCGACTGTTGCGAGCGCTGCTGCTGCAGGCGTTCTACACGGTGCGATCGGAGCGGCAATTGATGGAGCAGCTCGACTACAATCTGCTGTTCCGCTGGTTTGTTGGGCTCGCGACGGATGATCCGGTGTGGGATGCCACCGTCTTCTGCAAGAACCGGGATCGGCTGCTCGACGGTGATATCGCGGCCAAGTTCTTTGCGAGTGTTCTCAATCTGCCGCAGGTCCGCAGCCTACTCTCCAGCGAGCACTTCTCCGTTGACGGCACGCTGATCGAAGCCTGGGCCAGCATGAAGAGCTTCGTGCCGAAGGACGGCCGCAAGCCGCCCTCGGGTAAAGACCGCGGCCGGCGCGGTGGACGTAATAGGGAGCGTGACTTCCGTGGCGAGAAGCGCAGGAACGATACGCATTGCTCGACCACCGACCCCGATGCTCGGCTGTTCCGCAAAGCCGCAGGTCAAGAGGCCAAGCTCTGCTACATGGGACATCTGATGACGGAGAACCGCAACGCACTAATCGTTGATGCGCGATTGACCAAGGCCAGCGGTGGGGCTGAGCGTGCCACCGCGCTCGACATGATCGAGGACAATGTCGGACCTGGCAGCACCGTGGGTGGCGACAAGAACTTTGAGACCGCCGATTTTGTCGCTGGCTGCCGCAAACGCGGCTGCACGCCGCATGTCTCGCAGAATGACACCAACCGTCGTTCGGCAATCGATGCCCGCACGACACGGCATCCTGGCTACCGCATCAGCACGATTAAGCGGAAACGGATCGAAGAACCATTTGGCTGGATGAAGACGGTTGGTGGCTTGCGCAAGACCCGGCATCGTGGCCGAGGTTTGGTGGAGTGGTTCTTCGTCCTGACGGCGACCGCCTACAATCTCATTCGAATCCCGAAGATTCTGGCAGCAACCGCATAAGTATGACGGGAGAGAGTCACAACGAAGCAAATCCCAGCCACCACCCCTCGATAACGTCTTCCTGCAATTGTAGCGAGCCTTTGGAGAGTTGATGGGTCAGCGAATTTTTGCGGTGCTGTTCTCGACGCGATCAGTGGACAATCGGACATGTAAAAATGCGCCAAGATCGCGCGATTCGTTCGCTCCTTCTGAATTTTAAGAGAGGCCGGTCAGAACTTGAGCATATCGGACGTGGTCAACGTGATGCTCGATGAAATGACCGGACCGTTGACCAACTGCCAGGCGACGAATTGCTCCGCATAGGTGGTCGCCGCGCTGGTCGCATCGAGCACAACCGCAACTTTAAAACCCCTCAGTGCCGCCTCGCTCGACGTTTCGATGATGGCGCCGTTGGAGGACACGCCGGCCATGAGCAGCGTGGTGATGCCGTGGTCCTTGAAGACCTTTTCCAGGTCGGTGTTGAGGAACTTGTCGGTGAAAGACTGCACGAACGGCTCGTTGCCCTCCGGCTTCACGTCGGGCACCACCGCGCTCATCTCGACTTTGGGAATGCTGGTGTAGACCACCAGTACCTTGGCGGCGCGCGCCACGGCGAGCAGCTTTGTGGCGACCGGTAGCGAGGCCATGCAGCGCGGGTAGCGGCTGCAGATCGGCTGCACGAAATCAGCCATCACAAGCGCCGTCGTCTTGGGATCGACTGCCACCGCCTTGAGCGCGGGCGGCGGCGGGGCTTTCACGCTTGCCCACTCGTCGATAATCGATGCTGCATGCAGGGTGGATGTGCCAAGGGCGACGGCGGCTGCTATCGCGAATGCCAAAAGCCATTTCTCAAGCTTCATGATCTTCCTCCGCTGAAAACTCGCTGCCCCTGTCTGGCCGCGTCCGGCGCGATTTCAGGAACGGGCGGCGCCGCCATCATTCCAATCCGATCCCGCGACAGATGCAATTGCCAGTTTGACGCGGACCAGTTGAACGCCGTAGTCCGGTCCTTTCTCGTCTGCACGGCGAGCGGACTGCCGTTCGGACGCACGCCGTTGATCCGCGGCTTGATTTGGTCGATACCCTGAGACCTCGAACGCGGCAACGCGATTAGCCGAGCTCCTTTTCAAAGCAATCCTGCGGACCAAAAGCCAGTCGGCGCACGTTTGAATGCAGACCATCCGCCCCTATTACGAGGCCAAACCGCCGGGCTTTAGCTTTCCGGAATCGTACCTCCACACCTCCGGATTGCTCCTGCAACGCCGTTATCTCGTCACCGAAGATTGTCTCGGTCCTGCCTTTGATTTTCTCGAAAAGTAAGCGCGTGAGATCGCTTCGTCCGAGCGTGACGAAGCGATCGCCTGTCAATTCCTCGAAGACTCGAGTGCCGAAGCCTGCTATCGGATCACCGTTTTCGTCGACGATCCGCATTTCACGGATGCGGTAGCCGACGCGATCAATCGCCTCCCTCAGTCCCATTCGCTCAGCAATGTCATATCCAAGGCCCCAGAAATCGACGACATAGCCGCCAGTCCGCAGGTCCGGAGCATATTCGACCAAAGTTGGCTCGAATCCCCCGCGCCCAAGCCAAAAGGCGAGCGTCGGGCCCGCAATGCCGGCACCCGAAATTAGAACCGTCTTAGAGCTCATGCTTTTATATTGAGCTGGAGCCGGAGCGGTTCAACAGACTAGCGCACCTGCGAGGCGCGCCAAACGAATGCCCTGCTTTCCAGCTGAGCAAACACGCCATGTTCCAAGATCAGCATAAGCACGACGAACATCGTGATCCAGGCCAGGGTCTGGGTGATATTGAATTGCTCGAACCAGAAGAAGAACATGTAGCCAATTCCATATTTTAGGCCGAAGGTCTCGGCCAACGCTACGATCTTCCAGGTTTGGCCGAACGCATATCGAAAGGCAGAAAAAATATAGGGCATGAGCTGCGGGATGTAGACCCTCCGCAGGCGTAAGTAGCGGCTGGCCTTGAATGTCACCGCCATGTCGATCAACGATTTCTCCATCGCCTTGGTGCCTTCGTACATATTCACGGCGACAAAGGGTATGACGATCGCCATGACGGCAACCAAAGCGCCGGCTTCGCTGAAGCCAAACCACATGATAGCGAGAAAGACCGCAAGGATCGTCGGCATCGTCAGCATTAGCGGGATCACTGCCAGTAAAGAGCGCTCCCAAAGTCGGTTCAGTCCCATCGCTAAGCCGATGCCGATTCCGGCGATCATGGATGCGCCGAATGCAACGAAGATGCGCGCCAGTGTGATCCCTATGTCGTAAAAGGCCGACTCCCCTTCAGGGCCCGGACTCTTGAAGTCTGCGACGATGGTTCGAGCAATGGCGAGCGGTCCGGGCAAAACTTCCGTATCGTTCATCAGCCGAGCCGCCACCCACCAAAGCAGCAGCAGTGCGACGATCGAGCCGGTGCGCAAGCCGATATTCTTGAGCCAGGGCATCATCTCTAGTCCTGTGCTTCCACCACGCTGAAAAAATCACGCACCAGAGCCTTTTCCAGGTCGATGATCGTCGAGTCTTCAGGCTTGCGCGGCCGCGGCACATCGACCGCTACTCGTTTGAAAATCCGCGCGGGCTTCGTACTCATCATGCAGATGTGGTCCGAAAGAAACACGGCTTCGGACAAGTCATGGGTCACAAACAGAATTGTCGGCTTGGCCTGCTCCAGAATGCGCATGAGATCGAAGCGCAGCTTCCTCGCGGTGATAGCGTCGAGATGACTGAACGGCTCGTCCATGAGCAAAATATCAGGTTCAAGCGCGAGTGCGCGCGCGATGGCGACGCGCTGCTGCATCCCACCCGACAGGTTCAGCGGGTAATTACGCTCCTGCCCGGCGAGCCCGACCATTTCCAGATTTTTGGCGACCAAGTACTGCCACTTTGAACTCGGCACTTTGTGCGCCTCAAGCACAAACTGGACGTTTCTCTCGACGGTCAGCCAGTTGAGCAGCCGCGGACTCTGGAAGACATAGCCGAGACGCGGTTCCGCCCTTCCCGTCTGCGCCTTCGGGTGC
>Ga0335078_10009377_pt1 | contig 14512 bp, 8 predicted proteins | sample Lox_Sample_32_FD_206711 | JGI IMG/M metagenome (GOLD analysis project Ga0335078, IMG submission 206711) | Soil microbial communities from Loxahatchee National Wildlife Refuge, Florida, United States - Lox_Sample_3.2 | ecosystem: Environmental > Terrestrial > Soil > Wetlands | place: USA: Florida...
CGCACCCGTTCTACTTGAGCGCGCACATGACCGGCTGCACCACGTACGCGCCGAACGGCACGCTCACGAACGATTGTCGCGGCGACGCGGAGTTCGTGAACGTCGTCCCCGGCAAACAATATTTGAGCTCGTACACGTTCTTCACCGACCCGACGTATCCCGAGGTGAACCTCGTCGTCACGCGCGCGATCGGCAAGAACGGCTTCGCCGACGTGACGCTCGATTGCTTCGGCACGCTCACCGGTTGGCAGCCCGTCGGATCGAGCGGCACCTACGAGTACACGCGCGTCGATCTCTCGACGGGCAACTTCAACGGCGTCGGTCAGTGCGACAACGGTCGCCACCAAATGAGCTCGACCGCGCCGTTCAACGTAACCGTGTGGGGATGGGGCTCGGTCGCGACGGGCGGGGCGTACGACTACCCGGATTTTCCGGGCTTCTACACGCAAGCGGTGAGCTACGCGTACCCCGTCGGAATGAGCGTGCGGCAGATCAACAACGTCGTCGTTCTCCCGAACTAGACCAAGCGCAGGCCCAGGAGATGCACGTGAGCGTGTCATGGACACGCAAAACGAAAAACACCTCGTCTGGCACGCGTTCGAGGATCTCCCCGCGTGGCAGAAGACAGCGATTCCCATCGGGGCGCTGTTGATTTCGCCGCTCATCGTGATCTTCGTCACGCTCTGCGCGGTCTCGCTCTTTCCGCTGTTCTTGTTCGGACGGTGGGAGGGCAACCTCGAGCGCGCGCCGATCGTGCGCGACGTCGCGCGCCGTGCGTCGACACCGCGCGCGCACCGAGCACTACTACGCGACGTAACCTTTAGACCGCGCGCACGCCTCTGCGGTAACCGACCTTCGCGAACGCCTCGTCGATCACGTGCTGACGCACGCGCGCGTCTTGATCCGCGTCGGCCGAGAGAACGAGCCTGTGACCGAGCACGCTCGGCGCGATCGCGCGCACGTCGTCCGGCGCGACGAACGGACGGCCCGCGAGCAGCGCCCACGCCTTCGCCGCTTGGAGCAGCGCGAGCGACGCGCGCGGCGACGCACCGAGCGCGACGCGAGGGTGATTGCGCGTGAACGCCGCGAGCCCGACGGCGTAGTCGAGCAAATCGTCTTCGACGTGAATGCGCGCCGCGATCGATTGGAGCTGCTGCACGTCGGCCGCGGTGAGCAGCGCGCGCGCGACGGGCGGCTCGGCGCCGAACGTCTTCAGCATCTGCGCTTCTTCGCGCGCGGAGGGGTAACCCATCGGCACGCGCACGAGGAACCGATCGATCTGCGCTTCGGGCAGCGGGTACGTGCCTTCGAGATCGATCGGGTTCTGCGTCGCGAGCACGAGAAACGGATTCGGGAGCTCGTAGCGATCGCCTTCGATCGTGACCTGACGCTCTTGCATCGCCTCGAGCAGCGCCGACTGCGTCTTCGCGGGGGCCCGGTTGATTTCGTCCGCGAGCACGACGTTCGCGAAAATGGGACCCGGCCGAAGCGCGAACGTTCCTTCTTTGGGCGAAAGAACGTACGTACCCGTGATGTCCGCGGGCATGAGATCGGGCGTGAACTGGATGCGGCGCGCGGTGCACCCGAGCGCGACCGCGAACGCTTTGACGAGCGTCGTCTTCGCGACGCCGGGCACGCCTTCGAGGAGCACGTGACCGTGCGCGAGGAGCGCCGCGAGCATCAAATCGAGCGCGCGCGTCGAGCCGATGTAGACGCGCGACACCTCACGGCGCAGCTCGTCGACGCGTTCTTTCGCGGCGGCGACTTCATTGTTGGCGACGGCGTGCAATCTCGACTCCAGCGCGACTCTATCACGCGACGTGGCGCGCCGCGCGCACGGCGTCGGTCACCTTTTTCGCCTGCTCTGCGCAACGGATCACGTCCGCATCGCGCACGCGGCGCATCGCCTCGGCCCTCCGCGAGAGAACGAGCGTTTCGATTTGGCCCATGTACGCGAGGAGCGCGCGGAGCGAGCGTCCGATTTCCGGCGTGATGAGGCGCGCGTCGCGCGCGCGCGCGACGAGCTCGTCCGGCGCGGGCGCGCGATCGACCTCGAGCGCCGCGCACAGCTCTTCTTCGAGCGCGCTCTTGATCTCGAGCACCGCGAGCGCGCGCGTCGTGCCCTTCGACGCGATGACCGCTGCGTGCCCCGCGATGCCGCCTTGCGCGGCCAAGGGAATCTCCTTCACGTAACGCGGCGTCACCGGACGATGCACGCGGCTCGCGCGCGTCCAAACCCAGAACCCGAGCGCGACCGTCGCGAGCACCGCCAAAAAATACGCGACGCTCGGCGGGAGACCGTCGCGCTTGAGATCGCGAAACGCGTCCGACACGAGGTGAAGCTTGCCGAAGAACGATTCGTCGCCCGAGTCGCCGAACGTCCCGCTCTGATCGATCGCGCCCGTCGCGACGTAGAGCTTGCCGCGCGATTCGGACGCGGGTGCGTCGCCGACGCCGGCGTATGCGTAGTGGATCACGTTGCGCGCGAACGTCTTGTTTCCGGGAAAGCGCAGCATGCCGTTGATGGGAATCGAGCTGTCGCCGACGACGAGCAAGTGGCCTTTCTCGACCGCGCCCGCGAGCGCCACGTTGGTCTTCGCGCCCGACTCGTCGCGCACGAAGAGGAGCGGCGAGAGCTCCGGATGCGACACGCCCGACGCGTGGTTGAGCACGACGCGCGTGACGCCGCTCAGCGTCTGGTGATCCGCCGGCTCGGCGATCGCGAGCGCGGGGTTGTGCCGGAGCTCGAGCGCGGGATGCTCGGGGAGGGGGACGCGTTGAATCTGAAAATGACGGAGGAGCTCGTCGCCGGATCCGAAGTCGTCGAACAAAATCACGCGCCCGCCTTCGCGCAGGAAACGCGAGAGCGACTCGACGTCGAGCGAGCCTTCGGGGTGCAACAGAATGAGCGCGTCGCGCGAGGTGAGCTGACCGAAATCGATCGCGCTCTTCACGACCACGTTCTGCGCGCCGACTTCGTCCTTCGCGAGCTGCACGAAATCGCTGAGCCCGTCCCAATCGGCGCTCGTCGTCGCGTACGTCGCGTGCGCGGCGTTCGCCCAGAGCAACGCCGCCGCAACGAAGGCGACGCCCAAAACGACTCGCATCAGGGCTCGAATGACGCGCACCATCACTCCTTAATATGACGACCCGGGTAGCCGTTCTCTTGACCACACGGACGGCGTTGCTACTTTAGTCGTAAAAGTCGGGCAAAGCAGATGCTCCCTCCTTTCATCATCGAGCAGATCCGCAAGCGTGAAAGCGAAGAGCACACACGCCGCGAGCAGCCTCACTTGGAGCTGCCGATGCCGCCGGTGCGCCCGCAAGCCCCGCCGCCCGAGAGCGAGAAGAACGAGCGCGGCGTGATCATCCTCGACTTGCTGGGGTAACGCTCTCGCACTACGGTGCGCGGCGGATGCGTTTGCGCACCAGCTTCCTCTTCAGCCTCGGCGCGCTCGGTGCGGTCGCGCTCGCGGGCATCGTGCCGACGACGGCTTGTTATCCGTCTGCCGGTGAGGGCGTCGATCCGCCTGCGTTCAGCTTCTATTACCCCGTGGGCTTCGCGACGTCGCGTGGCGGCAACGTCCTCTACGTCGTGAACTCGGACTTCGATCTGCAGTGGAACGGCGGAACGATTCAATCGCTGGATCTCCACGCGATTCGGCGCGACGCGGTCGCCTGCATCGCCGATCCCGCCGATCCGAATTTGCCGCTCGCGCAAGCGCCGCCGCCGGCGGGCACGTGTCCGGCGGGTCCTCCCGTGTCGACGACGCGCTACGACGGCGGCGTCGAGCCCGGTTGGGCGTGCGCGCCGCCGACGAACGCGTCCTATTACATGCGCGACTCGGTCGCGATCGGCGCGTTCGCGACCGATCTTCAGCTCTCGAGCCTCGCGAATCCGAACACGGGCCTCTATCGGCTCTTCACCCCCGTGCGCGGCGACGCGTCGCTCACCTTCGTCGACGTGACGAACGACGATCCCACCGTGGCGCCGCTCCGCACGGACACGCCGGAGACCTACGCGCCGTTCGATTTGAACTGCGGCGAGCGCGACGCGCACAGCCGATGCAACTCGAACTACCACATCGGGAATAATGCGTATCAGCCGGGTGATTCACGCCAGATCACGATGCCCGGCGAACCCTTCGGCATGGCGCAATCCGACGACGGCAACGCGATCGTCATCACGCACCAGAGCGAGACGCAGACGTCGCTCTTCTCGACGTTCACGCCGCTCATCACGACGCCCCCGCCGCTCGTGCCCGCGCTTCAATTCGTTCTCGACGGCGTACCGACGGGCGGCATCGGCATCGCGCCCATCCCGCACGACTATCAGGCGTATCCGGATTGCTTCTACGATCCGAACATCACGACCGACGCGTGCAAGGCGGCGTATCCGCGGCCCGCGTTCTTGCAGACGTCGCGCGCCTCCGCGCAGGTCGCGCTCATTCGCTACTACGACGATCAGGGCGACAACGCGACGTCGGTGTATCGCCCGTTCATCCAGAACGAAGCGGACTACGCGCTCAACGTGCTCGCGGGGACGACGGACTTCGCGCGCGGCGTCGCGATCGATCCGTCGCCGCGCATTCGGTGCAAGGCGCTCGTCCAGCAAAGCGTGCCGTCGTGGGACCCGACGTACGAAGCGAAGATCACCGCGTGCGCGCAGCTCCCCGCACGCGTGTTCGTCGCGAGCCGCGGACCGGCCTCGCTGCTCGTCGGACAAATCGGACAGCCGTCCGGAATCGACGGAAGCTACAACGCGGACCTCGCGAGCTTCACGAACGCGATCCCGCTCCCCAACGGGCCCTCCGCGGTGCACGTCGCGCCGATCATCGATCAGAACGGCAACTACGCGCTCCGCGTGTTCGTCGTGTGCTTCGACTCGAGTCAAATCGTCGTCTACGACCCGGACGGCGATCCGCAGGGCGTCGCGCTCCAATACATTCCCGTCGGGCTCGGACCGTTCGCGCTCACGTTCGATCCGTTCGACCCGACGCAGGCTGCGCTCGGCGCGCACGTCGACATCGACCCGCGCGATCAAGACATCGCGCTGAAGAAGTATCGCTTCGCGTACGTCGGAAGCTTCTCGCAGTCGTACATGCAGCTCATCGATCTCGACAACTCGACCGCGGACAAGAGCACGTGGTCGACGGTCGTGTACACGGTCGGCGTTCCGACGCCGCCGAAGGGAAGCTGATGAGGAGAGGCGTCGCGTGGATTTCGGCGGGCGTCCTCGTGACGACCGCGGCGGCGACGACGGTCGCGGTGGGCGCGTCGAGCTGCGCGCAAACGCCGACGAACGTCCCGGTGCGCAGCCTCGTGCGCTCGGGTCGCATGGACACGCTCTGCTTCCACGTGTGCAACGTGAACGCGGTGACGGGCAACTGCGATCCCGTTCCGGCGACGCCCGTCACTTCGGATCATTGCGCGCCGGTTCCGTCGGGCGTCGATCCGACGCAAGTCGAGTACAACCTCGTCGCGCTCGTCACGCAGACCGAGCGCGGTGAGCTCGCCGCCGTCGACATCACGCTCGGTCACGTGGTCGACACGAGCCGCGCGCTTCCGGGCTTGAACTTCTTGCCCGTCGGACAGAACCCGACGGACGTCGTCGTCACGCCCGACGCGCAGAAGGTCTTCGTCGCCGCCGCCGAGATCAACAAGCCCGCCATCTACATGCTGCCGACGGATCAACTCCTCGGCGACTCGCAGATCCTCGCCGAGCCCACGCAAGCCGCCGAGCAACTCCAGCTCCCGACGTGGCCGGTGTGCTCGCTGCCGCAAGCGCCGGGGCGCATGGTGCTCGTACCGACGAACGCGGTCACGGACGCAGGCGGCGACGCGGGGGTCACGCAAGGTTACGAAATCGTCGTTTCGATGCCGGGCAACGGCGTCGATCAGCCGGCGCTCGTCGGGTTGATCAACACGGCCGCGTTCGACAGCATCGCGCCGGGCTCGCTCGCGCCCTGCCCGATCGAAGCCGCGATCCAACTCGCCGAGGCGCCGAGCGCGCTTCCGACTTCGTGGACGCCGGGACCCGCGTGGCCGAACGGCTTGCCCTACGTCGACGGCGGCATCGATTTGTTCGCGGTGACGCCGCCCACCGAGTGCACCGGACAAGATTGCTTCGCGCACTCGGGCGACGGCGGAGCGCTCACGTATCCGTCGCAAGCGTTTCACCTTCCGCTCTGGCAGTGTCCGGGGCTCGCGCACGACACCGCCGATGCCGGCGCGTCGGTCACGCCGAACGCGCTCGCGACGACGCCCGGCGGACAAGTCCACGGCGCGCAAATGGCGACCGACGGACGCTTCGTCTGGATCGGCGACGACGTGATGCCCTTCATCCACGTCATCGACACGGGCACGCCGGGTACGCTCACGGAAATCGCGCCGCTCGTCACGTCGAGCATGGTGGATCCGTCGCGCGTCGTGACGACCGGCGACATCGCGGTGAGCCCGGTCACGCGCGATTTGAAGAGATATCTCTACGCGGTCGACGCGCTGACCGGCACGATCATGGTCTACGACGTGACCGATCCTGCGAACGGTCCGCGCATGCCGCTCACGCGACCGAACCCCGAGCTCAATCCGCTCGAGCCGCCCGATCGCATCGCGCTCGGATCGCCCGTGTCGACGCTCACGTTCGCGCGCCACGATTTTCCGATTCCCGGATACACGGGCACGACGCCGACGGGCGTCTTGTGCAACCCGAACCCGAACGCGGGCGACGTGAGCAGCCAAACGGCGGCGCAAGCGAATCCCGGAATCGAGTACCGCGCGAACGGGAGCATTTCGGTGCCGCTCGGACCGAAGCGGCTTCGCGGCGTGTTCGCGTTCGCGACGTTGACGAGCGGGCAGGTCGTGGCGATCGACGTCGACGATTGGGACGCGCCGTGCCGTCGTCCGCTGTCGCTCGTTGCGCCTGGCGGGTCGCTCGCGGTCCCCGAGCCGAACCCCACGGACGGCAACGACGTGGACCCCTATCACGTGCCGACGTCCGGCGGATCCGTCTCTCCCGACGGCGGAGCGCAGTGGGTCTCGATCGAGACGATGTGGCCGATCATCCAACCGAACCGCGTGCGATCGTACAACGTCATCCTCGACGATCTCACCGGCGTCACCGGCCTCCACGATCCGAACGTCGTGTCCACGCCGCAGCTCCTCATCAACGGCGCGCCCACGTCGATCACGGGCAGCAACTACACCGTGATGACCGCCGCGATGCCGGAGTTCTTCGGCTCACCGCCCGGTCAGTGCGACGCCGGCGCGTGCACGCGTCCGCCGAGCCCGCTCATTCCGCCGAACGTGTTCATGTCGCACGACGTTCCGGACGTTCACGTCGATCAAACGTGGAACGTGATTTACGAGGGGAGCCTCCCCGGATTCGACGGCGCGACCCCGACGATCTCCACGACCGACAACTACGCGACGATGACGCTCTCGATGAACCAAGCGTTCTTCTGCGCGCGCGGCGTCGAGGATCAGCGGCTCGGGCTTCAGCGCCTCGCGGCGATGAAGGTCGACGACGCGGCGTATCACCCGGCGGAGGGGAGCTTCATTCCCGTCGCGTTCGATCAGCGCGTCGCGGATTACGTGCAGTTTACAGATGATTTGCTCGGCGCGCCCGACGCGGCCGCGGGTCAAACGGTTCCGACCGACGACGTGTGGTGGCACGAGGACCAAGCGTGCTGGAACAACGTCGAGAACGGATCGCTCGCGTCGAGCGGAGGCGCGAGCGACGCGCTCGCAGAGCAGCGCCAATCGGTGTGCATCGCGAAGTTCGGCGCGTACGGCTCGAACCAAAATCCGCAGCGCGATTTTCCCATCCTCGAAGCGTACGACGATCACCTCGTGCTCGGTCGATTCGACTACCTCGATCCCAACAACCGACCCACCAACGGCCGCATCGTCGCGCCGCCCGACAACACGCCGCACGAAGATTTCATGCTCGCGCAGTGCTGCTTCCACAACCAAGCGCACGTCCACGTGCGCACCGGCGCCGAGTGGGTCGCGATCGGATCGGTGTCCGGTTATCTGCATCACGTCGTGCCGGATCCGAACAACGCGAACGCGTGCGTGCAGTCGTGCAACGCGCAGCTCGTGCTCTTGAGCGCGCGCGCGCCGGAGCTCGCGATCGCGTCGCCGAACGCGACGTTCACCGCGCCTACGCGCAACAGCCCGTTCGCGATGCGCAACCCGGCGTTCTCGTTCTTCATGCCCGCGCCCGTCGTCACCGGCGCCGCCACGGCGACGCAGTACTCGAACATGGAGCGCGACGACACGTGGCAGTTCTCGACGCGCGGCCAATACCAGAGCCAATCGGTCGCGCTCACCACGGCGAACACGTCGGTGCTCCCGCAGTCGTCGCTCTTCATCCCGTCGCTCGGCGCGATCGGCGTCGTCGACGGATCCGCGAACGGCGTGTTCATCATCGACTTGAACACGCTCGCGGTCGGCGACGGCAGCCCGTTCTATTGAGCGCGCGAACGATGCTATAGCGTGCGCGTGGCGAAGCGCGCGGCGGACCAATCCAAAGACGACGCGGCGCCGTCTTCGTCTTCGATCGAGTCGCGCATCGAGAGCGCGACGCCCGTCATGCGGCAGTTCCTCGAGGCGAAAGCGGAGCATCCCGACGCGCTCGTTTTTTTTCGTCTCGGGGATTTCTACGAGCTCTTCTACGACGACGCGCCCATCGCCGCGAAGGCGCTCGATCTCACGCTGACCGCGCGCAACAAGGACCGCGAGAAGGGCGAGCCCATCCCGATGTGCGGCGTGCCGTATCACGCGGCCGGCTCGTACATTCAGAGGCTCCTCGACCAAGGATTCAAGGTCGCGATCTGCGAGCAGATGGCGGACCCGTCGAAGACGAAGGGGATCGTGCCGCGCAAGGTCGTGCGCGTCGTCACGCCGGGCATCGTCTTCGACGACACCGGGCTCGATCAGAAGAAAAATCATTTTCTCGTCGCGCTCACGACGGACGGAGAAAAATTCGGAATCGCGGCGCTCGACATGACGACGGGCGAGCTCCTCGGTTGCGAGGCGCCGGACGCGCCGACCGCGGGCGCGGAGCTCGTGCGTTTGGATCCCGCGGAGGTGCTCGCGCCGGACGGAACGACCGCGGCGACCGACGTGCTCGTCGCGTCGCGACCGCGCGCGATCGTGCGGCGCGACGCGTACACCGTCGCGGGAAACGATCGGTTCCTCGCGCAGATGATCGGCGACGATCCTTCGCGTCTGCCGGAGCTCGTGCGGCGCGCGGCGGCGCGCGTCATCGCGGAGGCGCGCGCGTGCGAAGCGGGGAAGGACCCGCCGGTGCGACGGCTTCAGGTCTACGAGCTCGGCGACACGCTGCTCCTCGACGACGCGACGCAGTCGCACCTCGAGCTCGTTCGCACGATGGCTGGCGAGACACGCGGCTCGCTCCTCGCGGAAATCGACGAGACGCGCACGGCGCCCGGCGCGCGCCTCTTGCGACGACGGCTGCTCGCGCCCAAGACGGACGTCGCGGAAATTCGTCGCCGCCTCGACGCGGTCGAGCTCTTCGTCACGCAACCCGGCTTGCGCGCCGACGTGCGCGACAAGCTCTCGCGCGTGCGCGATCTCGAGCGGCTCGTGATGAAGGTGATCACCGGTCGCGTCTTCCCGCGCGATTTGTCCGCGATGCGCGAGACGCTCGACGCGCTCCCCGCCCTGCGCGCCGCGCTCGACGGAAGTGCAAGCATGCTCACGCTTTGGGCCGAGCCCGTCGGCGGGGGCGACGCGTGCGAGGACGTCTGCGCGCTCTTGCACGCGCGCCTCGCAGACGATCTCCCGCTCCGCGTGTCCGATGGCGGCGTGGTGCGCGCCGGATTCGACGCGCGCCTCGACGAAGAGCGCGAGATCTCGCAGAACGGACAGCGCCTCGTCGTCGAGCTCGAAGCGCGGCTCCGCGAGTCGACGGAGATCGCCACGCTCAAGCTCCGCTTCACGCGCGTCTTCGGTTGGTACATCGAGGTCACGCGTTCGCACACGAGCAAAGCGCCGAGCACTTGGCGCAGGAAACAAACCATCGCGAACGGCGAGCGCTACACGTGCGACGAGCTCGAGGCGCTCGCCGACAAAATCGCGCACGCGGAGGAAAACGTCGCGGAGCGCGAAGCCGAATTGTGGAGCGAGCTCGTCGCGGCGATCGCTTCGACGGCGCCGCGGCTTCAACGCGTCGCCGCGCGCCTCGCGGAGATCGACGTCGCCGCCGCGCTCGCCGAGCACGCGCATCGCTGCGACTACGTGCGCCCCGAAATCGACGCGTCGCTCACGCTCGACATCGTGGATGGTCGTCATCCCGTCGTCGAGCACCTCGCGTCGGACGGAAAATTCGTCCCGAACGACGTCTTGCTCGACGTGGACGACACGTCGAGCGCGAGCGCGGCGAAACGATTCTGGCTCGTGACGGGCCCGAACATGGCAGGCAAGTCGACGCTCATGCGCCAAGTCGCGCTCGCGTGCATCCTCGCGCAAATGGGATCGTTCGTGCCCGCGAAGCGCGCGAAGATCGGCCTCGTCGATCGCGTACTCACGCGCGTCGGCGCGAGCGACAACGTCTCGCGCGGCGAGAGCACGTTCATGGTCGAGATGAAGGAGACGGCGAACGTGCTGCGTCGCGCGACGAAGCGTTCGCTCGTGCTCCTCGACGAGATCGGACGCGGCACGAGCACGTACGACGGGCTCGCGATCGCGTGGGCCGTCGCCGAGTATTTGCACGACGTCGTCGGTTGTCGCGCGATGTTCGCGACGCACTACCACGAGCTCACGGAGCTCGTGGACTCGCTGCCGAACGCCGAGAACTGGAGCGTCGCGGCGCGAGAACGAGACAACGACGTCGTCTTCTTGCACAAGCTCCAGCACGGCGCGGCGTCGCGCAGCTACGGCGTGCAGTGCGCGCGGCTCGCGGGCGTGCCGGAGCCCGTCATCGCGCGCGCGCGCGCCATGCTCGAGCGCTTCGAGTCCGATCGCGTCGTCAGCAAGAAAGCCCCGCAGCTCGACTTGTTCGGCGCGCCTCCGAGCACCGAGCACCCCGCGATCTCCACGCTGCGCGCCGTCGACGTGGATCGACTGACGCCGATGGACGCGCTCCAGCTCGTCGCGTCGCTCAAGAAACAGCTGTGATCGCGTACCTCGCCGTCGCGCTCGCCGCGTTCATGTGGGGCACGTGGCGGTTCGTGCTGCTCTACGCGGAGCGGCAGGTCCCAGGGGCTTTCATCGACGCGCGCGTCGAGAGCGCGATCGTGATGCTCGTCATCACGATCTTCGGCTTCGCCTTGCTCACGTTCGAGAAGCGCGATCACGAGCCGCGTCGCGCGATTCATTGGCTCGGCGTCGCGTGGCTCGGTATCGCCGACGCGCTCAACGTCGTCCTGCTGTTCGCGGCGTACGCTCACACGACCGTCGCGATCGCCGTCACGACGCACTACCTCGCGCCGATCTTCGTCGCGGCGGTCGCGTCGCGTGTGCTCGGAGAGGCGCCGCATCCGTCGACGTGGTTCGCGATCGCGTTCGGCTTCCTCGGTCTCGCGCTCCTCTTGCGACCGTGGAGCGGCGATCTCGGCGCGCACGATTGGCTCGGCGCGGCGGCCGGCGCGGGCAGCGCGGTGTTCTACGCGTCGAACGTGATCGTGAACAAGAAGCTCGTCGGAAAATTCACCGCGGTCGAGCTCATGGCGTTTCACGGCGTCGTCGCGACGCCGTTCCTCTTCGCGCTCGCTCCGCTCTCCCGATTCGCGGCGCTCAACGCGCGCGCGACGCTCGTGCTCGTCGTCGGGGGAATCGGTCCCGGCGCGCTCGGCGGAGTCTTGTTCATCTGGGCGCTTCGTCGCATTCGCGCGGCGCGCGCGTCCACCATCACCCTGCTCGAACCGCTCGTCGCGGTGTCGATCGCCGTCGCGCTCGGCGAGCGCCTCGCGCCCATTTCATGGCTCGGTGCGTCACTCATCTTGGTGTGCGCGGGGAGCGTCGTGAGAAGGAGCTGATTGCGCGCGCGTCCGTTCCTTGCGTAAACTTCCGCTCGCAGTAACTTTGCTTGGAGGAGCCATGCTGCGTTCGATCGTCATCGCGGCCGTCGTGCTGTGCACGGCGTGCGGCTCCAACACGAGCAACTTCCCCGATGGCGGAAGCGACGCGGGCCCTCCGAGCGACGGCTCGCTCGTCGACAACCCGTTCCAACTTCCAGACAGCGGAACCGACGGCGGCGGCGCGGGATGCAGCGGGGATCTGCGCTCGGTGATCGACTCGAACGGAAACGTGATCGAGACGTGCCCGCCGGATCAAGGTTGCGCGGGCGGACAGTGCGTCGCCGCGTGCAGCGCGGCCGCCGCGAGCAAAGGAAGCGTCGGGTGCGATTACGTCGTGTCGACGCCGGGCTTCTACTATCCGGACAAGCCGCCGTGCTTCGCGGTGTTCGTCGCGAACAACTGGCCGAAGGACGTGAACGTCACCGTCACGCGCGGTGGCACGTCGTACGACGTCACGCAGTTCGGTCGCATCGCGCAAGCGGGCGTCGCCGCGACGTCGTGGGCCGCGGTTCCGACGACCGGCGTGCCGCCGGGCGACGTCGCGGTGCTCTTCATGTCGCACGATCCGCAGTCGGTGAATTTTCAACCGCTCACGTGCCCGATCACGCCCGCGATTTCTCAAGCCGACGGCACCGCCGTCCCCGGCAGCAACGCAGGCGCGCAGGACGTCACCGCGCGCGGCGTCGCGTTCCACATCACGACCGACGTCCCCGTCACGCTCTACGACATTCTTCCGTACGGCGGCGCGACGTCGTACTTGCCGAGCGCCGAGCTCCTCTTGCCGACGACCGCGTGGGGAACGAACTACCTCGGCATCGTCGCGAAGCGCGGCAACCTCGGATTCCCGCAGTGGGGGCAGCTCGTCGCTGCGCAAGACGGCACGACCGTCACCATCCTTCCGAACGTCGCGCTTCCGAGCGGAACGAACGTGAACGCCGCGCCCGCGAACACGCAGACGCAATACACGCTCAACGCCGGCGAATACATCCAGTGGCAAGACTCGAACGAGATGAGCGGGACGGTCATCCAGTCGAGCAACCCCGTCGGCTTCGTCGGCGGAACGACGTACGACTGCTATTCATCGAGCACCTCGACCGGCGGCGGTTGCGACTCCGCGCACCAGCAGATCCCGCCGATCTCCGCGATGGCGAGCGAGTACGTGATCGCGCCGTACACGACGCGCATGGTCTCGCTCGCGGACGAAGCAGAGGATTACCGCATCGTCGGCGCGGTCGCGGGCACGACGCTCACGTTCGATCCCGCGGTGACCGGCGCGCCGACGACGCTCACGGAGGGGCAGGTCGTCGACTTCGAAGCGAAGGGCGGGTTCGTCGTGAAGTCGCAGGACGCGCAACACCCGTTCTTCATCGCGCAGATGATGACGGGTTGCTTCGTGACGGGCGGCTCGCGTCAAGACTGCAGCGCAGCCGCCGTGCAGCAATTCGGATCGTGCTGTCTCGGTGACGAAGAGTTCGTCGTTCAGGTTTCTCCCGCGCAGTTCCTCGACAAGTACGTCTTCTTCACCGACCCGACGTACCCGACGACGAACCTCGTCTTCACGCGCGCGAAGACTGCGAACGGGTTCGAAGACGTGACGCTCGATTGCGCGGGCGGCCCGCTCACCGGTTGGCAGACGATCGACTCCGCCGGACAATACCAATTCACCAACATCGATCTCGTTCGCAAGAACGTGCAGAACGGGCAGTGCGACAACGGCCCGCACGTCGCGACCAGCAACGGTCCTTTCGGGATCATGGTTTGGGGCGTCGACCACGCTTCTTCGTACGCATATCCGGCCGGCGGAAACGTCGCGCCCATCAACACGATCGTCTTGCCACCCACCCCGCATTGAGGAAAACCATGAAGCATCTCCTCGTCACGATGTTCGCGCTCACGTTCGCGATTGGCTGCGGCGGAACCAACAGCAAATTCGGCGACGACACCGGACAAGACGGCGGCGTCGTCGACGGGAGCCTCGGACCCGACTCGAGCAGTTGCCCGTTCTGCGGCGTCGACGGCGGGAACGGCGAGGGCGGCGAACAACTCGGCTGCAGCGGCGACTTGCGCAACGTGATCGACGGCAACGGCAACGTCGTGCAGACGTGCCCGGACGATCAAGGTTGCGCGGGCGGGCAGTGCGTTCCGGCGTGCCAAGCGGCGGCGGCGAGCAAGGGCACCGTCGGGTGCGACTACGTCGTGCCGACGCCGAGCTTCTACACGGGCATCGCGCCGCCGTGCTTTGCGATCTTCGTCGCGAACAACTGGCCCGCGGCGACGCAAATCACCGTCACGCGCGGCGCGCAGACGTACGACGTCACGCAGTTCGGGCGCATCGCGCAAGCGGGCGTCGCGGCGACGTCGTGGGCCGCGGTTCCGACGACGGGCGTCCCACCCGGCGAAGTCGCGATCTTGTTCATGTCGCAAGATCCGAACTCGGAGAACGGCGGCAACAAGCTCACGTGCCC
>Ga0335078_10009378_pt1 | contig 14512 bp, 13 predicted proteins | sample Lox_Sample_32_FD_206711 | JGI IMG/M metagenome (GOLD analysis project Ga0335078, IMG submission 206711) | Soil microbial communities from Loxahatchee National Wildlife Refuge, Florida, United States - Lox_Sample_3.2 | ecosystem: Environmental > Terrestrial > Soil > Wetlands | place: USA...
CGCCTGGGTACCTTCAGCTTGCGAATATCTGGATGATCCTGAACCTTGGAGGGGGGCCGACCCCGGATAAGCCGACGGTAACGCTCAGCGTCCCCGACCCGAATCACATCAACAGTTTTATGAATTTCCGCGTTGCGGATATTCAAGCGTGCTACAAATTATGGGAAAGCCGAGGAGCGGAGTTCATCACCCCGCCGATCCCTAAGTACGGCGAGATTCGCTGCTACATCCGCGATCCTGACGGCTACATTATCGAGGTCGGACAGAGCACCGATCTCACATACGGTTAGCGCTCGGGCCGGCCGGGATGCAGACTTAATACGAGACACTCGTTAGGCCCACGTCCCGTTTACCCACCAGACAGTTTATTTCGTGGCGGGTGTCGAGTTCGTTGGCTGATCTGCTCCGGTCCGGGAACGATCAGTGTCGATTACTGGTTTACCGGCAGGTTACGAGTGTGATCGATCCACTAAGCTTGCTGCGCCGAGAGAAAGGATGCTCACCGCTCTTTGGTCTAGATAGGCATGCCCCGATTGCTTTCGGTAAATGTCGGTCTTCCACGCGACGTGATATGGAACGGCAAGACCGTCCGAACGTCAGTCTTGAAGTCTCCAGTTGATGGACGGCGAATGGCGCGCAAGCTCGATATCGATGGCGACGCTCAAGGGGATCTCGCTGGTCACGGAGGGGAACACCGCGCCGTTTTTGTTTACCAGATGGATTCGTACCGTTACTGGGAGCGCTTGTTAGGCCGCAGTGACTTTACTTTCGGCCAGTTCGGCGAAAACTTCACGGTGGAGGGGCTTCCGGATAACGAGGTGTGCATCGGCGATCGCTACCGCATCGGTAATGCTGAATTTGAAGTAACACAACCGCGCGTAACCTGCTACCGCGTCGGCATTCGCATGAATGAACCTCGGATGCCAGCCCTGCTCGTAGAGCATCACAGACCAGGATTTTATTTTCGCGTGTTGCAAGAGGGGGAAGTGGGCGCCGGCGATGACATCATAAAAATTGCTGACGGTCCGGAGCGGATGACTGTGGCCGAGATCGATGCTCTTTTATATCTGCCGGGGCATTCTGTCGAACAACTGCGACGCGCGCTGCAGGTTCCTGCGCTGAGCAAGGGCTGGCAGGGTTCTTTCCAGGCGATGCTCCAAAAAGACTTGAGCTCCACAACTACGGTCGGGAATCCAGGACTTGCGAACGACGAGCAGCCTCCGGCATGGCCCGGATTTCGACAAATGCGAGTCGCGCGAATCCGTAAGGAAAGCGATAGCGTGACTTCCTTTGTTCTGGCGCCGGCCGACGGGCAATCTCTCCCTCTGTTCCAGGCAGGTCAATTTGTAGTCTTGCGACTACCTGTCGATCCGGGCAAACCGCCGGCTCTACGCAGCTATTCACTGTCTGATCTGCCGGTAGCTGGCCATTTCCGCATCAGCGTCAAGAGGGAACTGAACGGGGTTGGAAGCTCATTTCTGTGCAACCGCACGCACGAAGGTGACGTATTGGAGGTTAGCGCACCGCGCGGAAGCTTTACTCTGCGCCCCAGCCAAACTCCCGTGGTCTTGCTGAGCGCTGGAGTCGGCGCAACCCCCGTGATGTCGATGCTTCACTCACTCGTCGCTCAGAGATCGCAGCGAGAGATCTGGTGGATTTATGGAGCTCGCAATCGCCACGACCATCCATTTGCGGAAGAATCGCGTTCCTTACTGAAACAGCTCTCTCGCGGACGAGGATACATTGTGTACAGCCGGCCCGCTGCAACCGATCAGGTCGGGGCAGACTTCGATATTCCCGGGCACATTGACACAGCTTTGCTGGAGAGAATCGGAGTGTCACGGGATAGCGATTTCTATCTGTGCGGCCCCTCTTCATTCTTGCAGAATATGCGCGATGGCCTCGGAAACTGGGGTGTGCTCGCCGGGAATGTGCACACGGAAATCTTCGGTGCTCTCGAGGCAATTACGCCTGGCATGGTGCAAGTGAATCACACTCCTCACCTGCCACCAGGGCCGCCGGGATCTGGCCCCCCAGTGTCGTTTGCACGTAGCGGGATTGCCGCCGCCTGGGATGCGAAATTCGCAAGCTTGCTCGAACTGGCAGAAGCGTGCGACGTTCCCGTCCGCTGGTCGTGCCGGACTGGAGTCTGCCACACCTGCATGACGGGTATGATTAGCGGATCGATTAGTTACAACCCTGAGCCGCTGGAAAGGCCGGCACCGGGCAATGTGCTCGTATGCTGTTCCCAGCCAAGCGCAGGTGTCACTCTGGATCTTTGAGAGAAACGCGAGGAATCCCATCATGCGTTCTGATATTGCGCCCGGAGGCAATTTCCCCGATTACGAACTGCCCGATCACACGGGCACGCTGCGCAAGCTCAGCCAGCTACAGGGCGAGGATCCGCTGATCCTCACGCTCTCGCGCGGCCACTATTGCCCGAAGGAGCACCAGCAGCATTTGGAACTCGCCGCGTTCTACCCGAAGATCGCGGTGGCGTACACCCAGGTCGCAACGATCGCTACCGACGAACACCATACTCTGCAGGAGTTCCGTGCATCGGTCGGCGCTCAATGGACTTTCCTTTCAGACCCCGACCGAACGGTTCAGAAGGACCTCGACATCCGGGAGTACACCGACCCCGACCACAATCCGATGATCCCGCATACACTCGTGCTCAAGCCGAGCCTGGTGATTTACAGCATCTATAACGGCTACTGGTTCTGGGGCCGTCCATCGGTCGTCGATCTCTGGCACGACCTGCGCGCCGTGACTAGGGAAATTCGCCCAGACTGGGATCTGAGTGCTCCCGGGCTCCGTGAGGCGTGGAATTCGGGTGACTTGTCGCTTTTCCATGGGTGGAACAAGCGGGCCAGCCGGGAAGCGGCCCCGATTGCACGGAAGAAATAGCAGCGCAACGAACCCCGACCTGCGAACTGTTTCTGGCGACAAGTCCTTCCAGTTATCTCAGACGGAGCAGGACAACCACTGATCTCGCGGACACAGGATAGCTGGGCGTTCTCAGAGGCTCGGCCGAGTTCGAGAAGTCGTTTGGGGTTGACAACCCGGTGTCGACGATTCTTGTCCACTCTGCCGCTGTACCTTCCTGGATGTTAAATTCCAGTTCTTTCCAGTAGGCATTAATCATTACGTAGATGTCCTGGTCGTTTTGAGAGGCGCCTCCGGGCCAGTCCAGACTGCGGGTCCGCCGTCGCCGGTCATGGCTTAGCTCATGAACGCAGAGCGTTATCCACTATCTTTTGCGCCTCGCTCACAATGGCGCTAAGATGCGATGCACTCGTGAAACTCTCCGCGTAGATCTTGTAGATGTTTTCGGTGCCCGAGGGTCGGGCCGCGAACCAGCCGTTTTTTGCCACTACTTTCAGCCCGCCGATTGAGGCTTGATTGCCTGGGGCTCGGGTCAGCGTGGTGATAATAGGCTCGCCCGCCAGCTCCGACTCCGTGACGGAGTCCGTCGAGAGCGCGGAGAGTTGTGCCTTTTGCTCCGGAGTACTGGGCGCGTCAATGCGCGTGTAGTAGGGGGTCCCAAACTCTGCCGTCATTTCCCGATAGTGTTGGCCAGGGTCCTTGCCGGTGCGGGCCGCGATCTCGGCGGCCAGCAGGACCATGATCAATCCGTCTTTGTCGGTGGACCACACGGTGCCGTCCCGGCGCAGAAAGCTCGCTCCTGCACTCTCTTCGCCTCCAAAGCAGTACGACCCATCAATCAGCCCGGATACGAACCACTTGAAGCCTACGGGAACTTCACACAACTCACGGCCCAGTTGTCGAACCACACGGTCAATCATGCTGCTGCTCACCACTGTTTTTCCAACAGCCACCGTCGGCCGCCATTGCGGCCGATGCGTGACCAGATAACGAATGGCTACGGCCAGATAATGGTTCGGGTTCATCAAGCCGGCACTAGGAGTCACAATCCCGTGGCGGTCGGCGTCAGTGTCGTTGCCGAATGCGACCTGATACTGATCCTTCAACCCCACGAGCCGCGCCATGGCATACGGACTGGAGCAGTCCATGCGAATCTTTCCGTCATGATCCACGGTCATGAACGAGAAGGTTGGGTCGATGATTCGGTTGACAACCTCAACCTTCAACCCGTAAGTCGAGTTAATCGGCTCCCAGTAGGGCAGCGAAGCCCCTCCCAGAGGATCTACGCCGAGCTTGAGGTGAGCGCCGCGAATGGCGTCGATGTCGATGACATTGCTGAGATCGCGCACGTATGGAAGAACAAAATCTTCCTGTCGGGTGGTACCCGCTCGGAGGGCTTTCTCGAACGGCACGCGTTTGATTCCACCATTTCCCGCGCGCAGCAGCTCGTTCGCGCGATTCTGCACCCAACCGGTCACTTCCGTGTCGGCAGGGCCGCCCTCGGGAGGGTTGTACTTGAAACCACCGTCCTCGGGAGGGTTGTGCGAGGGGGTGATGACAATGCCGTCGGCAAAGTGATCTTTGCGGCCACGGTTGTAAACGAGAATGGCTCGCGAGATGACGGGAGTTGGAGTTACACCGTCATTCTCTTGAATGATGGCCTCGATGCCATTCGCCGCCAGCACTTCGAGCGCGGTACGCTGCGCTGGCGCGGACACCGCGTGAGTATCCTTTCCCACGTACAACGGCCCATCGATTGCCTGGTCTCGCCGGTATTCGCAGATCGCCTGTGTGATCGCCAGAATGTGCGCCTCATTGAAGGTGCCATGGAGAGGAGATCCGCGGTGCCCGCTGGTCCCGAAGCTCACCAGTTGATTGCGGTCGTTCACGTCGGGCTTGTGCTCGAAGTATTCTTTTTCCATGCGCGAAACATCGATGAGCATCTCCCGAGGGGCAGGCTTGCCGGCAAGCGGCGAGAGGGATGCTTCACCCGGGGTTATCTGAGCCTGTGATTCTAAGGTATGGGACACGGTTCCGCCTTCCAAATCTCGGTTGTGTATTCGCGAATCGTGCGGTCGGCCGAGAATTTTCCTGAGCTCGCCACGTTGAGGATCGCCTTTTGTGCCCACGCTCCGGGATCGCGGTACAGCGCGCCCAGGCTCTCCTGCGCTTCGACATAGGACTTCAGGTCGGCCAAATGCATATAGTGGTCGCCAGACAGTAAAAGCGTATCTCGCAATGGTTCGAACGCCCCTGGCTCGTAGCGGCTGAAGTAGTTGGAAGAAATAAGGTCAATGGCAGCCCGAGTCTCGGGTTCGTGCTCGTAGTGCCACATCGGACTGTACCAGGATCGGCTATTCTCGACCTGTTCCACGGTGAGGCCAAACAGGAAGAAATTTTCTTCTCCGGCTTCTTCTGCCATCTCGATGGTTGCGCCATCCCTGGTGCCGAGCTGCCGGGGAAAAAGCATTTCAAACCACGCTACCGGCCACTTCTCGAGAGCCTCAGGAAGCAGCGTGTGATTCGTGTAGGCCAACGTCTTCGTGGTTCTCCTTTATGATTGCTTCGATTTGCGGTAATGCCTGATCAGGTTGTTGGTGGAACTGTCGTGTGCAAGCTGCGGCTCGGTTGTGCTCTCCAGTTCAGGAATGATGCGTTGCGCCAGGACCTTTCCAAGTTCGACACCCCATTGGTCGAAGGAATCGATATTCCAGATTGCGCCCTGGGTAAATACGGAGTGTTCGTACAGCGCTACCAGCTTTCCGAGAGTTTCCGGCGTGAGTTTTTCAGCCAGGATCGTATTCGATGGGCGGTTGCCCTCGAACACCCGGTGCGGAAGGAGCCACCGCGGAGTGCCTTCCGCCTCGACTTGCGCCGGCGTCTTGCCGAAGGCGAGTGCCTCCGTCTGTGCGCACACGTTGGCGATCAGCATGTCATGGTGCCGGCCGAGTGGATTGAGCGGCTTCGAAAAAGCGATGAAGTCGCAGGGAATAAGTCTCGTTCCCTGGTGAATCAGTTGGTAGAAAGAGTGTTGACCGTTGGTACCCGGTTCTCCCCAATAAATTGGACCCGTGTCGTGCGCGACCTTTTTCCCTTTAAGCGTGACATGCTTGCCGTTGCTCTCCATGGTTAGTTGCTGGAGGTAGGCGGGAAAGCGTTTGAGGTATTGTTCATAGGGCAGGACCGCAACCGTCTGCGCCCCGAAGAAATCGTTGTACCAGATTGCCAGGAGTGCCATTAGCACGGGCAGGTTTTGCCGGAACGGAGCAGTGCGAAAGTGTTCGTCCATCTGGTGGAAGCCATTCAGCATCGACCGGAAATTCTCGGGACCGATGGCGACCATGGTAGAGAGGCCAATGGCGGAGTCCATCGAATAACGTCCGCCAACCCAATCCCAGAACTCGAACATGTTGGCGGTATCGATTCCGAACTTGGCAACCTCGGCCGCATTCGTGGAAACTGCCACAAAATGTTTTGCAATCGACTTCTCGTCGCCTCCTAGTGCGGCGAGAGACCACTCGCGAGCCGTGCGAGCATTGGTCATCGTTTCCAGGGTGGTAAAAGTTTTCGAAGAAATAATGAACAAAGTGTCCGACGGGTCGAAATCTCGGACGGCCTCCGCGAAATCGGTGCCGTCAATGTTCGATACGAAGCGGAATGTCATGGTTCGATCGCTGTAGTGCCTCAGCGCTTCGTAGGCCATGACCGGGCCCAGGTCGGAGCCGCCAATGCCGACGTTGATCACGTTACGAATGCGCTTGCCGGTGTGTCCCTTCCATTCACCGCTTCGCAGGCGGTTGGAGAAAGCCGCCATCCGGTCGAGCACGGCATGCACGTTGGGCACGACGTTCTCCCCATCAACCACGATCGATTCGTTTCGCGGCGCGCGCAGGGCAACGTGCAAGACCGCTCGTTTCTCGGTGACATTGATTTTCTCCCCGTGAAACATGGCCTCGATTCGTGCCCGTAGGCCAGATTCCTCCGCCAACTGCAGAAGGAGTTGGAGCGTTTCATCGGTGACGCGGTTCTTGGAATAGTCGAAATAAAGACCAACGGCCTCGACCGCGAAACGCTCGCCGCGTTTCGGATCGTCCGCAAAAAGCTGCCGCAGATGCAGCTTTGAAACCGTCTTGTAATGTGACCCCAATGCGCTCCACGTTGTGCGTCTGCTTCTTGGGGGCTTTGTCAGTGCTTCGACACGTGCTGCCATGGGCATACTCCTTTCCAATCGCGCGTTTACTGCGCCGGCTTCATATTCTTTGATTTAACCGGCTGCCTTCAGGGTGCCGTTTTTGTTTAGCATAGACCCTTAGAGGAGATTGCGGCCAGCCAGCTATTGCCAGACTTCAAGAAGGACTCGAGTCCCTCAGTTTGCGGCCACACGAAGAGGGTAAGCCAGCCGACGTACGCGCCTAACTGGGCAACGATGCGATCCAGCGTTATGACAAGTTTCGACTAGCGCTTTCACTCTCTTGTGACATTGCTTCACGCAACTCAAACCATGCCTCGAAGTCTCTAGATTCCACAGCCAGAGGTGTGTCCAACCGATTTAAGGGGTTACGCAGCTAACAAGCGGAGAGTGCGAACATTCGCAGTTTAGAAACACGGGGCACTAGATAACCCCGCTACACGTTCGGTGAGGAACGTGCCGGGCGCGCCGAACTAAATTGTGCCACAGTTGTCTCAAAAGCCCGAGTCGTTAGACTTTCGAGCGGCCATTTTCGCAACTCTTCCGAGAGCACTTCGATTCCCCATGGACCGTGGTATCCAGCGGCTTGAACTGCCGCGATAAACCCTCTTATGTCGAATTCTCCTTCGCCACACAAACGGCGGTGATTCACCGTGTCCTCGTGCAGGCTCCACGGACAATCAAAGGTGCCGTCGTTCAGTTCAACGCTGGTGATGTATTGCGGGGGAATGCGGCGTAGTTCCTCGTAGAGAATCTTGAGTTTCACGATATGCCACGCGTCCAGAGAAATGCCGCCATTGCTGGCGCCGGCGCCTTCCACCAGCTTGAGTGAATCTTCAAGGGTTCGGATCATGGCAAAGGGCATCAGCTCAAAACCAACTTTGGTTCCGCGCTCCGCCGCCTCGGCGCACAGCCTGGCGAAAGCCTCGATCACTTGTGGCAAGGGCGTCGTTTCCTGGTAGAAATCGCCGACTTTTATGTGATGAGGCAGCAAAACCTCGGAAGCATCGAGCAGCAATCTCTTGCAGATATCAGACCGCTTTCTGCGTTCACCGTCGAGAAACCAGTCGGTGAGAAATTCCATTTCCAGGTGTTTGATGCCGTTGTCGTCGAGAATTTGCTTCATTTCCCTGAGGGTGCGCTTCTTGAGCACATGCTGAAGGTCGGCGTGCCAAATCCCAAACCCGGTAAAACCGGCTCTGGCAGCCGATTCCACGCGGTCCCGAAAATCAAAAGGGCTGTATTCTTTGTCAGTGTGAGGAAGTCCGCAGGAAATGGTCCAATAAGAGGCAAGCAGGTCAACATCGCTTTTCATCGCAGTTCTCACGCGGCCACTGCGTCGTGCGCCATTACCGACTTCACTGCCTCAACGATCTTGTCTTCGTTCGGCACAACGTAGTTCTCCAGTGGTTCGCTGTAAGGAATAGGAGCGTCAAGAGCCGTCACCATTCGGAGCGCCTGCAAGGATCCAATCGCATTGGCGGCGATCTCTCCGGCAATCACCGCGACGGCAGACGAATGCCGTGGCGCCTGATCGACCAACACCACGCGCCCTGTCTTCCTCACGGAATTGATAATTGTCGTGACATCCAGGGGAGCGAGCGTCCTTGGGTCGACCACCTCTGCGTTAATGCCCTCAGCCGCCAGTCGTTCCGCAGCGGCCAGCGCCTTCTTCACCATCCAGCCGACGGCCACAATCGTCACATCGGTCCCGCTGCGCTTGATGTCGGCAACCCCGAGCGGTACAACGTATTCGCCATCGGGGACTTCGCCTTTATCCAAGGTGAGCATATAAGGATGTAAGTAGACGACGGGGTTATCGTCGCGAATGGCCGCGGCCATAAGACCTTTGGCGTCGGCCGGAGTCGAGGGCACTACAACTTTCAAACCGGGAATGCCCATCATGGTGTGATAAATGCAGTTGGAGTGCTGGCCGGCCCATCCCGCGCAAAAGCCGTAGCCGGCCTTCAGCACCACCGGCACTTTCACTTGCCCGCCTGACATGTAGCGCAGTCGAGGCGCTTCGTTGATGACCTGGTCGAAGGCGACCAGCATGAATTCGCTCATCCACAGCTCAACGATAGGGCGCAATCCGGTCATGGCGGCACCAATGCCAATGCCAATTTCGGCCGTCTCCGAGATGGGGGCGATGCGCACCCGCTCCTTGCCAAATTTCCTGAGCATGGGATCGCGCTCAGTCATCGCCATATTCTGGCCATAAAACACCACGTTGGGATCGCGCTGCATCTCCTCGATAATGGCTGCGGCGATGGCATCGCCGTACATCATTTCTCGCGCCACGTTTTCCTCCTATGCGTAAACGTAGTTCAGCGCCTCTTCGGGTGCGGGCAGCGGGCTCGCCAGGGCGAACTGGACGGCATCCTCCACCTCAGCGCGCGCGGCGGACTCAATGCGTTTGGCTGAGGCCTCGCTCAGCACGCCGGCTTTTAGCAGGCGTGAGCGAAAGCGCCTGACCGGATCCTTGGCTTTCCAGTGTTCAAATTCTTTCCGATTGCCATAGACTGCGACCGCTTCGTGCTCGGGAAATTGCGTCGGCAGCGGCGGAACTGTAATGACATTTCCGTGTGCGCTCAGCCGGTAGAACTTCGTCTCCACCAGGCTCGGTCCCTGACCGGCGCGCGCGCGATCCGCAGCCTTCGCAACCACCCTCCGGACGGCTACCGGGTCCGTGCCGTCTACGGTTGCGCCTGGGATACTGAAAGCTTCTGCCTTTTTTGACAGCGGGTCTCCAGCCAGAGCATTCGCATCCTCCAGGCTGAAATGCGTGTATGCCTGATATTGATTGTTTTCGAGAACATAGACGATGGGCAGCTTCCACACTGCAGCCATATTGAGCGACTCAAAGAACGCGCCTTGTTTGGAAGCGCCGTCGCCAAAGAAGCAGTACACGATCTGTCCGCGCTTCTTCACCTGTGCCGTGAGCGCAGCGCCCGTCGCATGGGCGATGCTCTGGCCTATGATTCCGGAAGTCCCGGGAAAATACCGGGACGGGTCGGCAAGGTGCATGGAGCCGCCAAAACCACGGCACAAACCGTCCTTGCGGCCGAAGACTTCGGCCATCATCTTCCGCAGCGGGGTTCCGAGCACTATTGGGTATCCGTGGCAGCGGTAGCTGGGCATCACAAAATCCGTGCCGCCGCGTGTGGACAGGGCTCCGACAATGCTGGCTTCGGCCCCATCGCCCAGATGGGAATGTCCCCGAATCACGCCCGGATGCTCGATAAAAGTGCGTTTCACGGCTTCTTCGAATTCGCGGATGCGAACCATCTGGGTGTACATCCATCGCAGGTGGTCGCTCCCGGTTCTTGCCTTTTGCGTAGGGGACTTTCTTGGAGTTTTTCGCGGCATTTCCGAGCCTCCTACTTTTTCGTCTTTGCCATCTTCGCAACCGATTCCTCAATTTCACAGAGCGGGTCGCCTACCGGAACCTCGGCTGTCTCTCGGGCAATGAGTTTCACAATCGTCCCAGTGGAGGGCGATTCGAGTTCATAGCTCACTTTTTCGGTCTCCAGTTCAACCAGCGGTTCGCCGACATTTACTCGATCGCCTTCGCGTTTAAGCCAGCGCAACACAACCGCCTTGGTGCTGGTGACTCCGCCGGATTTGGGAACAATGACGGTCGTCAACGATTTGCCCCGATTCACCGAAACCACCAGACTTGTCATTCCGAGCGAAGATCATCCGCTTGGATGATCGTGCTCCGCTCGAAATGACAAAGAGAACCTAAACGCCATCCCGCAAGACTCCCTAATGCACTTGCCGCTGGGCATGTTCCCAGTATGGGGCGCGCATCTTTTTTCTGTCGATCTTGCCGGCGGGGGTTTTTGGAATCTCGTCGCAAAACTCAACAGACTTTGGAGTTTTTACTGCGCCCAGCTTTTGTTTGCAATGGGAAATAACATCTGCCTCGCTGAGGGATGTGCCCGATCGAAGCACGACGAAAGCCTTCACTGCTTCTCCCCAATTGTCGTGAGGAATACCAATCACGGCACACTCGTAAACTTCAGGCAGCGCCATGACCGCCGCTTCCACCTCGGCACAGTAAACATTAAAGCCGCCAGAGATGATCATGTCTTTCTTTCGGTCCACAATGTAGAGGTAGCCTTCTTCGTCCAGGTAACCGACATCCCCGGTGTGGTGCCAGCCATGGGTGCGGATTTCGGCAGTAGCCTCGGGCATCTTGTAATAGCCGCCACAGATGAGCGAGCCGCGCGCCACAATCTCCCCTCGTTCGCCCGCCGGTAAGATTCGGCCGGCGTCATCCATGATCGCGAGGCGCACCGCTGAGGTAGGCTTTCCGCAACTGGCCAGGCGTTCCGGATGGTCTCCCCCCGCTGCCGCCGCGACGGTTTTGCGATCAAGGAACGTCAGAATCATGGGGGCTTCGGTCTGACCGTAGGACTGGCACATACATGGTCCGAAGACTTCTACCGCCCTCTTTAATTTGTCCGGTGCGACCGGCGATCCCGCCAGAAGAAAACCGCGCAGGCTTGAGTAATCGAAGTCGTGCACCCGCGGATGGGCAAGCAAGGTGTAAAGCGCGGTGGGAGGAAGATAGAGATGCGTGACCCGATAGTGCGCAATGCTGCGAAGGACTTCCAGCGCGTCGAACTTCGGCATCACGACGTGAGTCGCTCCCACCGAACACATCACGAACGCTAGAACGCCCGCGGCATGCGACAGCGGGGCAGTGTTCAGGCACACTGGATGCTCGACATCGCCCCGCCAGTAGTGGGCGGCCAGTTCTGTCATCGTGCCCAACGCCAGATTGGTCACCCGAACGCCTTTGGCGGGGCCCGTAGTTCCTCCTGTGGGGACCAGTCCAGCGAGCCGTTCAGGGTTTCCGTAGGCATCGCCCCAATCCGGAATTTCCGAATCCGCTTCCTTTTCCATGAAAGCCTGCAAAGATGAAAACTCCCCATCTTCGCGATCCAGGCAGATTATGCCTCGCAAGGAGGGTACGCGCCGCTTGATTTCGGCAATGCTGTCGCGAAACTGGCTGTGATAAAACAACCACGCCATTTCCACGTAATTCATGTATTCCACGTTGGCGTCGATCGCGTTGCGGTAATTGATTGGTACCCACACGGCCCCGGAACGCATAATACCCAGCATGCAAAAAAGAACTCTGGCGTCATTGTGCGAGTAGATTCCAGCAGGCTCCTGGTCCTGCAATCCGTTCGCCCACATGGCGCGAGCGATGTTGTCAGTTGCGGCGTGCATCTCGCGATACGACCAGGAGGCGTCGGCAGCAATAATGGCTGTGCGATCGAGGTTGGCCTCGGCGCCCTTATCGAAATAGTCGATCGCACGCATGACTCAATATCTGCTGGTCAGGACGTCAGGCGAAACTTGGCCAGGCCGCGTTCTTCCAAAACCCGGATTATCTCCTCGTGTCCAAATGCTTCCGCGGGGGAAGCAAATCCCGCCTTCCGCGGCGCCGCATGCACCAGGTGGTGCGCTGCGAAGGCCTGTATCAGCCCAGTCTGTCGATAACAACAGGTACCGAAAACCACGCATTGCGCGTAATCGGTCGAACCTCGGCCCACTACCACGTCAATGGTGCGCTGTTCACGCCGATTTTCGCGCGGCGGTGTTCCCGCTTGCACGGCGTTCGCCATTTCGGTGAGTTTTTTCTCCCGCTCCGCTCTCGGCAGCGGTCGAATCTGTTCTTCAAACATCGTCTCGGTGGCGGCAACGCCTTCCATGATCTGACGATCGAGCAAGCCGCCCATGGAGCGCACATTCGCTACCTGCGGGTGATTCTTGAACCATACTGGCTGAGGGAAACCTCCCCAGGAGAGCGCCAGTTGCGTTTGCAAATAGCCGGGAATCGTAACGTCATAGCGAGTCGCACGCGGCCATTGCTTGTATTGATTCTGCTCCAGATAATAGCCGTCGGTTTGGATGACCGCAAAAATCGTCTGGGTAGAGCCAAAGGTCGGAATGCCTTTGAACATGGTGATGGTTTCGAGCGTGTCAATTGCCCCCGACTGCAAGCATAGCCTGGCCGCGGCATCGCCAACCGCGCACATGAAAGCGGTGCCAGGCGCGGCGAGAAGTCCGCGTTCAGCGAATTTCTCGCCCCATTTCTCGGCGACTTCGCGAACCCAGGTCTGTTCGCCCCCGATATCGAGGTAATGGCAGCCCGTTTTCAAGGCTGCTTCAATGACTCTCGATCCGTTATAAATGAATGGACCGGCGGTGTTGCAAACCACCTTGGCGCCCTCGAAGAGGCGGGTCAGATCTTCGACCGTGCTGGCGCTTTCAGCAATCTCAAAATCGGCGGTTTCAATGCCCGGGACACGATCCATCACGTCCTTGATCCGTGAAGCGCTTCGGCCCGCCGCGATGAAAGGTGTGTTGAATTCCCGAAGGAATTCGACGATCAGTCTGCCGGAGAAACCATTGGCCCCATAAACGACCACCGGTCGCTTGCTCATGCGTCTCCTCGGAAGCTAGTTTGTCGTGGTCTTGCTGAACCATTCCACTGGGGCGCCCCCTCAAAACCAACCCTGCGGCTCACAGCCGCCCGCCCCGGCGAATGGCGGCACTCTTCCTGGATATTGGGATCGAGTGCCAGGCCAGAGACCTTCCTGGCTCAGATTCCCGATTCTAGGCTAAAGTATCCTTTTTGCCAGTAGGCACTTTTTTGTAACCTATGAGGGCGAAGGAGACTGAAGTGGAAGAATTTTACTGCCCGGTGAAGCTGACTACGGACGTAATTGGCGGCAAGTGGAAGCCGCTGATTCTGTTCTATCTCGAGAGTGGAACCAAACGATTCGGCGAACTCCAGAAATTGATTCCGGGCATGACCAAAAAAATGCTGACGCAGCACCTTCGCGACCTGGAACGCGATGAAGTCATTCGCAGGAGAGTCTATGCCGTGGTGCCGCCGAAGGTGGAATACTCGCTCACCAAACACGGAGAGAGTCTCAAGCCTATTCTTAAGCAGATGTCGGCGTGGGGGGCGAAGCATCGGAAGCGGTACGGGATTCCGAAGGGCAACGACCGGCTCGGTGCCTGTTCCAATTCCTCGAAGGCCGGTGCCGCAGGTCTGCGTGCTGGCCTCGGCAGCGAATCGATGTGATCTGGTGCGCACTTTGCGACCTGTCGGGAAATGGAACTAGGTCGGCGAGGCTCCTGAGCCGTAGTGCTTTGAATTCGAACCTGCGGACAGCGTTGGCAAGGCTCCATTTGTCAGACACAGACTAGTATCGATTGGGCGTTTTGAGTGTAATGGGATTTATCGCCAATCCGACGACCAGAGGCATCGGTTCCCATCAACCTTAGCTTCCATCACTTGGTGGGGTCACATTGCGAATGAATGAGTAAGGGCTTTGCGCTTCTGGATCATCAGGCCACCCTTACCTCACAACGCGAGGTGTTGAAGGTTTTCGCCCCGATTCGCAC
>Ga0335078_10009379_pt1 | contig 14511 bp, 15 predicted proteins | sample Lox_Sample_32_FD_206711 | JGI IMG/M metagenome (GOLD analysis project Ga0335078, IMG submission 206711) | Soil microbial communities from Loxahatchee National Wildlife Refuge, Florida, United States - Lox_Sample_3.2 | ecosystem: Environmental > Terrestrial > Soil > Wetlands | place: USA...
CCTCTGGGCGGTATGGCGGAGAGCGCGATCGCCGAGCATCCGCTGCTGCGCCGCTACCAGGTCAACGTCATGGTGGACAACGGCGGGCGCAGCGGCGCGCCGGTGATCTACGAGGACCATCCGACGCACCAGAATCTCGTCGGCCGTGCCGAGCATATGGCGCGGTTTGGCGCGCTGACCACCGACTTCAACCTGCTGTTGCCGGGGGCGCTGCATCGCGCCAACGGCGGCTATCTCGTGGTCGACATCGAGCGGCTGCTGCGCAGCCAGTTCGCCTATGATTCGTTGAAGCAAGCGCTGCGCGCCGGCGAAATCCGCATCGCCTCGCTCGAACAGCTCCTGAGCCTCGCGAGCACGGTCTCGCTCGAGCCGGAACCGATCCCGCTCGGCATCAAAGTCGTGCTGATCGGCGCGCCGATCTTCTATTACTTGCTGGCTGAGTTCGATCCCGACTTCCGCGAGCTGTTCAAAGTGGCGGCGGATTTCGACGACCGCGTCGCGCGCGATGCTGACACCACCATGCTCTATACGCGCATCATCGCGGCGGCGGTGCGGCGCGAAAAGCTGCGACCGCTCGACCGCGCGGGCATCGCCCGCGTGGTCGATTTTGCCGCGCGGTTAAGCGGCGACGCCGAAAAACTTTCGACCGAGATGCGCAGCCTGATCGACCTGCTCCAGGAATCCGATTACGTCGCGGGCGCTTCTGGCCATGCCGCTATCGGCCGCGACGACGTGCAAAAGGCGATCGACAGCCGTGAGCGCCGCGCCGACCGCATCCACCGGCGTTTTCAGGAAGAGATCGGTCGCGGCACCATCCGTATCGAGACCGCGGGCGAGACGGTTGGGCAGGTCAACGGCCTGTCGATCGTGACGCTCGGCAACTACTATTTCGGACACCCGAGCCGGATCACGGCGCAAATCCGTCTCGGCCGGGGCGAGGTCATCGATATCGAGCGCGAGGTCGCCCTGGGTGGCCCGCTCCATTCGAAGGGTGTGCTGATCCTCGCTGGGTTTCTCGGCGGCCGGTTTGGCAAGGCCGGGCCGTTGTCCCTGACCGCGAGCCTGGTGTTCGAGCAATCCTACGGCGGGGTCGAGGGCGACAGTGCCTCGCTGGCCGAGCTTTTCGCGCTGCTGTCAGCGCTGGCGGAGGTCCCTGTCCGCCAGTCGCTCGCGGTTACCGGCTCGGTCGACCAGCATGGCCAGGTGCAGGCGATCGGCGGCGTCAACGAAAAGATCGAAGGTTTCTTCGATATCTGCCGCGCGCGCGGCCTCGACGGCAGCCACGGCGTCTTGATCCCGGCCGCCAACGTCAAGCACCTGATGCTGCGAGACGACGTGGTTGCCGCCTGTGCCGCAGGTAAATTCAAAGTCATTCCGATCGAGACGGTGGATCAGGGCATCGAGCTGCTGACCGGAAATTCCGCCGGCGCGGCCGATGTCACCGGCACTTATCCCGAGGCGTCGTTCAACCGCCGCGTCGCCGCCCGGCTCGCGGCGCTCGCCCGGCGCGCCATGCCGCCGACGTTTTTTTCCGAAGCTCCCCGCCGGCCCAAGCCGCCCAAAGCCCCCTAGCTGTCTCGGACCACCCCGTTTTTAGCAGGCAATCCAAACGCTTGGTCAAGGTTAAGGGGCCGCTAACGGGCGGCCTTTATCCTGCCCCAAAGCTGGATCCCCCGTGAGCCTAAGGACAGGGCTTCGAATGCAGGACGCATCGGAGACGACGCTGGATAGCCAAGCTGAAGCGACGGCCGTCGCGGCCGTGATGCCGGCGCGCCTGGCTCCCCTGGTGGCGCGCCTGCTGCTCGCCGCATGTCTGTTGATCGCGCTCGGCGACGGGATTTTCCTCCGCCACTGTTTCTCCACCCAAGGTGAGCGCGCGGTTGCTGCCACGCTGCCGCCCGCCGCTGCACCCCCGGCCACGCAAGCCGCGCAGCAACCGGTCGAGGATCCAGCAATCAAGATCGAACGGGATCTCGCCGGAGGGCGTCCGACCATTCTCGACCTGGCGTTGATCGGCGAGGAAACCGACCGGCTGGCCCTGATGCGCCGTGCCGGCGTCGACCTCGAGAAACTTCTTCGCCGTCTCGATCCGGTAACCAGCGATGAAGGCGGCCCTTATGTCAACGCCGCCTCGATGCGCACCACGCCGTTCGATCACACCCGCCTGGCCGAGCTTCAGCGCCTGTTCAAGACCATGCCCTTTGCCGCGCCGCTCGCCGTCCTCAAAGTGGACAGCGGCTTTGGCATGCGGCGCGATCCGTTCAACGGCAACATGGCCTTCCATACCGGGATCGACCTCGGCGGCCCCTATCGCTCGGCGGTCTACAGTACCGCGCCCGGCCGGATCGTCTTTGCCGGAATGCGCGACGCCTATGGCCGCACGGTCGACATCGATCACGGCAACGGCATCGTCACGCGCTACGCCCATCTTGCGCGCATCCTGGTGGTGCGCGGCCAGCGTGTCGAGGCGCATCAGAAAATCGCCGAGCTCGGCAGCACCGGCCGCTCGACCGGCCCGCACCTTCACTACGAAGTGATCGTCGACGGCAAGCCGCAGAACCCGATCCGGTTCCTGCCCACCGGCGCGGCTTCCGCCCGTCTCGCCTCGTTCAGCGGCGAATAGCGCTCCGCCGCCGGGATTGGCGCGGCGCGGGCAAACCCCTGTATAGTTTGGCGCACAAGCGGTCCGCCGCCATCAATGGCGGGCTCGGGAGGCGCCATGAACGACAAGGCCGTGCCAGGCGGCCAGACCGTCCTCGTCACGTTCGAGGACCGCATCGCCTGGGTAACGATGAACCGCCCCGACAAGCGCAACGCCATTTCTCCGGCGCTGGCGGCCGAGATGCTGGGCGTGATCGACGCGCTCGAGACCGACGAGCGCTGTGGTGTGGTGGTGCTGACCGGCGCGGGCGATTCGTTCTCCGCCGGCATGGACCTCAAGGAATATTTCCGCGAGACCGACGGGCTGCCGGTCGAGGCGCGCAACAAGATCTTCCGCACCAACGCGCAATGGCAATGGCGTCGGCTGATGAACTACGCCAAGCCGACCATCGCCATGGTCAATGGCTGGTGCTTCGGGGGCGCTTTCACGCCGCTGATCTCATGCGACCTCGCGGTCGCGGCTGAGGACGCGACCTTCGGCCTGTCCGAAATCAATTGGGGCATCATCCCGGCCGGAATTGTCACCAAGGCGGTGGCAGCGGCGCTGCGTCAACGCGACGCACTCTATTACATCATGACCGGCGAGACCTTCGACGGCAGACGCGCGGCGGAAATGGGCCTGGTCAACGAGGCGGTGCCGGCGGTGAAGCTCCGTGTGCGGGTGACCGAGATCGCCCGCTTGCTGCTGCAAAAGAACCCTTCCGCCCTGCGCGGCGCCAAGCAGGCCTATCGCCGGGTGCGCGACATGTCGTGGGACGATGCCGAGGATTACCTCTTTGCCAAGATGGACCAGCTGCGTTTCCTCGATCCCGAGAAGGGGCGCGACAAGGGCATGGCGCAGTTTCTCGACGAGAAATCCTACCGCCCCGGTCTCGGCGCCTACCGGCGCGACCGCTGATTCATGTCGAGTCCGCTGAAGGGCGTCCGGGTCCTCGAGCTCGGGCAGTTCATCGCCGGCCCATTCGTCGGATTGCAGCTGGCCGATCTCGGCGCCGATGTGGTCAAGGTCGAGCGGCCAGGCGAGGGTGAGCCGTTCCGTGTCTTCGGTCTAAGCACCGCGTCGAAGGGCTACAGCCACAATTTCTGCGCCTTCAACCGCAATAAGCGCAGCCTGACCCTCAACCTCGCCGATGAACGCGGCCAGGACTTGTTCCGCCGCGCCGCTCGACATTTCGACATCGTGATTGAGAACTTCCGGCCCGGGGTGATGAAGCGCCTCGGTATCGGCTGGGACGCGCTGCACGCGGCCAATCCGCGGCTGATCTTGTGCTCGATCACCGGATTCACCGAGGACGGCCCGTACGGCGCGCTGCCGGCCTATGACGCGGTGGGGCAGGCGCTCTCGGGCATCACCCATATGTTCACCGATCCCGCCGATCCGCGCATGCGTGGACCAACAATCTCAGACCAGGTCTCGGGCATGCAGGCGACGAGCGGCGTGCTGGCGGCGCTTTACGAGCGCGAGCGCACCGGTAAGGGCGCGCGTGTCGAGATCACGCTGCTGGAGGCCAGCATATATTTCACACCAGATTCCTTTTCTGCCTATACCCAGGGCGGCGTCTCGCTCGGTTCGGAAACCCGCGCCGCCTATTCGCTGGCCTTTGTCCTCGCCTGTTCGGACGGGCTCCTGGCGATGCAGCCATCCTCAGTCGAGAAGTTCTGGCAGGGCCTGCTTTCCGCGATCGAGCGGCCGGATATCGGCACCGACCCGCGCTTCAAGGACCGGCCCAGCCGCATCAAGAATTTCCAGGCTCTCATCGCGATCCTGCGCCCCATATTCGCGTCGCGGACACGTGCCGAATGGACGCGGCGGCTGACCAAACACGAAGTCCCCGCGGCGCAGGCCAATTCAATTCCCGAGGCGGTCGCTGATCCCGAGGTGAGGCATTTGGGCCTGTTCCATGTGCTCGAACATTCACGCTACGGCAAGGTCACGGCGATGCGACGCGCCACGCGCATCGACGGCTCCCGTGAGGACGCCCCGGTGCCGCCTCCTGCGCTCGGCGAGCACACCGATCAGGTGCTGGGAGAGATCGGTCTCGCCGCAGGCGAGATCGCCGCGTTGCGCGCAGCCGGGGTCGTGTGACTGCCATGCGCTACGAACTCTATTACTGGCCGGAGATCCAAGGCCGCGGCGAATTCATCCGCCTGGCACTCGAAGAGGCGGGCGCAGCCTATGTCGACGTCGCGCGGAAGCCGGGCGGCATGGCGCGGATGATGAAGGCGATCGAAGGCAATTCGCGCACGCCGCCATTCGCGCCGCCGGCGCTCAAAGCGGGCAAGCTGCTGCTGTCGCAGACCGCGAACATCCTGATGTATCTAGGATCACGCCACGGCCTCGCGCCCAAAGACGAGGCCGGAAGGCTCTGGGTCAACCAGCTCCAGCTGACGCTGGCCGATTTCCTGGTCGAGATTCACGACATCCATCATCCGGTCGGCTCGAGCCTCTATTACGAGGACCAGAAGCCCGAGGCGCGGCGGCGCGCGGAGAATTTCCGCAAGCTGCGCCTGCCAAAATTTATCGGTTATTTCGAGCGGCTTCTGGCGCAAAAGCCCGGTCCTTGGCTCGCCGGGTCGCGGCTCAGCTACGCCGATCTGTCGCTGTTCCAGATGATCGAGGGGCTGAACTACGCCTTTCCGCGGATGATGGCGCGGCTCACGCCGCGCTATCCGCGCCTTATCGCCCTGCGCAATCGGGTCGCTTTGCGACCGCGGATCAAGGCCTATCTCGTTTCGAAACGCCGCATTCCGTTCAACCGCATGGGTATTTTCCGGCATTACCCCGAGCTCGACGGCTGAAGCTCCTAGGGTATGCGCAACAAGATTTTACCGACCGCCGCGCCGCTTTCCATCCGGTCGTGTGCCTCGGCGGCCTGTTCCAGCGGATAGATACGGTCGATCTGGTGTTGCAGCTTGTTGGCTGCGATCAGAGCGTTGATGTCGCGCGCCGCCCAGTCGCGCGCGCTCTGCGCGATCTCGTAGACCAGGACGAACCGCACCGTCAGGTCCTTCATCAGCATCGGCGTGAACGGCACCACGGGCTCGTTGATCTCGTCGCTCGAATAGGCGGCGATCACGCCATTGGGCTTGAGCAGCGCCACGTCGGTGGCGAGGTTCTTGCCGAAGGCGACCTCGACCACGCGGTCGATCGGCGCCTTGCTCTTGAGGAATTCGGCGACGCGCCCGGCGACATTGTCGCGCTTGTAGTCGAGCACCAGGTCGGCGCCCAGCTCCTTGGCGCGCGCGGCGGTCTCGGGTCGGCCGATCGTAGTGATAACGCTGCGCGCGCCGCCGAGCTTGGCCATCTGCACCGCGTAGAACCCGACCGCGCCGGCGCCGCCCTGGATCAGGATCGCCTGACCTTTGATGTCACCGTCGGCATAAAGGCAGCGATGCGCGGTCATCGCCGGAATACCGAGGCAGGCACCTTCCTCGAGGCTCGCCGGCTTGGGCAACGTCACCGCGCGCTCGCTTGGCACCACGGTCCATTGCGCCGCGGTGCCGAACGGCCGGCCGCGCTGCGCCATGTAAACCCAGACCTGCTCGCCGATCCGCTTGGCGTCGACTCCCGGGCCCACCGCGTCGATCGTGCCCGAGCCGTCCTGGTGCGGGATCACGCGCGGGAAAGCGATCGGTCGGCCGCGCCAGCCGCTGCGTCCCTTGGTGTCCGAGGGATTGACCGCCGAGAATGCAACCCGGACGCGCACCTCGCCCGGGCCGGGAGCGGGCTCGGGCATCTCGCCCGTCACCAGCACGTCGCGCGCCGGCCCAGTCTTCTCGTACCAGCAGGCTTTCATGGCGCCAGTCTAGCAGGGTCGCGCGCCGCTGTGGCAGGATGCGCGCGCATGACAGGGGCGGTGGGCAGGATCAAGGCCGCAGGAAGCGGGTCCGTCGTGGCGCGGCTCGACGCGGCGGTGGACGAGTTCGTGCGCCGGGCGCGATTTTTCCACGAACCCCTGACCAAGGGCCGGGCTCGGATGTTCGTGCTGCAGCATCGCCAGAACACCCGCTTCCGCAATTCGGTGCTCAAATTGCGCGTTGCGACCAATTGCCCGGACTGGGACGTGCGGCTGCGTATCATCGGCGCTTGCACCGAGGAAGTGATCGCCGACCACGAGCACGGCGGCGCGAGGACATGACCGGGGCGCGGCTGCTGGCCTCGACCCAAATGTGTTGGCTCGCGTGGGAGGCGCTGATGTCGAACCGGCCATGGCTCGAAGGGCTGGTCGCCAATACCTGCGCCGAGCGCGCCAACATCCCGGGCTACGGCGAGGGCCTCTTGCGCCAGCACGGCTGGTTTGGGCTCGAACGCGAGCGCTGGGGCAAGCTGTTCGGTCTCAAGGACAAGGAACTCGAATTCTTCGAATTGCACGAGGCGGCCGACATTGCCCACTCCAACCTCGGCTGGAACACCATCGCCGAACAGACCGAGCGCCAAGGCATGGCCGACGCCGCGGTTAATGCTTGCCGCGTAAACCTACTGGTGTGGGAAAGCTATCTCGATGGGATCGCAGTGGGCGGCGACGCGCTCGACCGCGGCGAAGAACCGGTCTACGTTTAACCATTCGGGCGATCAGGCGGGAGTGAAACTAATGGCGAAGCAGCGAATCAGTTACGTGCCCTTGGAGAAGATGGACGCGGCGATGCGCGCCGAGATGGAGCGCTGCCAGCGAGAGGGCACGCCGCGCCCGGAAAGCTCGGCCATCCGGGCGCATGTGCCGGCCTGCTTCTGGTTCTTCGCAAATTCCTGGCGCGACATTTTCCGCAACGGAATCCTCGACCATTCGATCAAGGAGTTGTGCCGGCTCTATGTCTCACGCTCGGTGCAATGCGAGTATTGCGGCAACCAGCGCTCGGTCAAGGCGACGAAGTCCGGCGCGGTGATCGAGGACCACGTCAAGGACTTGCTCAATTTCGAATCTTCTAAGAACTACGACGAGCGCCAGAAGGCCGCGCTGTCCTATGCCGAGGCGATCGCCTGGCACCTCAACCCCGACGACGCGTTCTGGGACCGGCTCCGCCGTCATTTCAGCGAGGCGGAACTGGTCGAACTCGGCTGCATGATCGGGCTCACGCTCGGGCAGCAGAGCTGGCTACGGCTGCTCAACATCGAGCACCACCAGGTGCTGGCTGGAACCGACGCGTCGATGGCGCCGGGCTACGAGGATGCACAGCGCCTCGTGACATCCAAGTCGAAGACCGATTACTGGGCCAAGTCGCGGCCCCAGGCCGGCAAGGTCGCCTGACGCGCTAGACGCCGAGATAGGCGCGCCGGATATCCGGCCGCGCTGCGATTTCGGCCGAACGGCCTTCGGCGAAAACCCGGCCTTCGGCGATCACATAGGCGTAATCGCTGACCGACAGCGCGAGATGCACGTTCTGCTCGACCAGCAGGATGGTGAGGCCGCTGTCCTTGAGCTGACGCAGCGTGCCGAACAGCTGCTGCACCACCACCGGCGCCAGGCCCAGCGACAGCTCGTCGATCATCAGCAGCTCGGGATCGGACATCAGGCCGCGCGCGATCGCCAGCATCTGCTGCTCGCCGCCCGAGAACGTGCCGGCGCGCTGGTTACGCCGCTCGGCAAGGCGCGGGAACAGGCGGAAGACTTGCTCCAGCCGCGCCGGAAATTTCTGGCGGGCGCGCTTGGAATAGGCGCCCATTTCTAGGTTCTCCTGCACGGTCATGGCAGCGAACAGCTGGCGGCCTTCCGGCACCAGCACCAGGCCCTGCGCCGCGTTCTCGTGCGGCGACCGTCCGGTTATCTCGCGCCCATCGAAGCTGACGCGGCCTTGGCGCGGGCGTAAATGGCCGACGACCGCGCCGAGCGTTGTGGTCTTGCCGGCGCCGTTGGCGCCGACGATGGTCACGAGCTTGCCGCGCGGTACGGCCAGAGAAATGCCCCATAGCACTTGGACGTCGCCGTAGCCGGCCTCGAGGCCCTCGACCTTGAGAAGTTCGCCGCTCACGGCGCCGCTCCCGGGTGCGGACGCACGCCGTTCTCGACCATGCCGGGATCGCCGAGATAGGCCTCGATCACCGCCTTGTTGTTGGCCACATCCTGCGGCGTGCCTTCGGCGAGTTTTTGGCCGGTGTTGAGCACCACGATGCGGTCCGACAGGCTCATGATCGCCTGCATCAGGTGCTCGATCATGAGGATCGCGACGCCGCGCTGGCGGATGCCGCGGATGACCTCGATCATGCGTTCGACTTCGGCCGGATTGAGTCCGGCGAGGACCTCATCGAGCAGCAGCAGTTTGGGCTCGGCGCACAGTGCGCGCGCCAACTCAAGCCGCTTTTTGCCGGCAATGGTGAGCTGGCTCGCCGAATCATTGACCCGGTCGGCAAGCCCGACGACCGCCAGCACTTCGCGCACAGTTTCGCGCGCATGCGACAGAGATTGGTTGCGGAAGCCGAAACAGGCGCCGACCATGCAGTTCTCGAGCACGCTCATTCCCGAGAGCGGCTGGACGATCTGATGGGTACGGGCGATACCGTGGCGCACTATCCGATAGGGCTTCTCGCCGGTGATGTCTTTGCCGGCAAAGGCGATGCGGCCTTCGTCGGGCGGATATATGCCGTCGATCAGGTTGAACACGGTCGACTTGCCGGCGCCGTTCGGCCCGATCAGCCCCAATATCTCGCGCTCCTTGACGAAGAAGGTCAGGGACTGCACGGCGCGCACGCCGCCAAAGCGCAGGCTCAAATTTTCGACATCGAGCAGCGTGGTCATTCGAGAATCCTGCGCATCTTCGGAATATGCCGGAAGATCCAGCCCATCACCCCGCCAGGCGCAAAGATGACGATGGCGAGCAGCAAAGCGCCGGCGATCACCAGCTGGAAATTCGAGAAGGCGGGCGAGGTCAGCAACCAGCCGCGCAACTCCTCATAGAGGAAGGCGCCGATCGCCGGGCCGGCCACGGTGCCGGTGCCGCCGAGCATGACGGTGACGATCACCTCGACCGAGAAACCAAGGTCGAAGGCGTCGACCGGCTGGATGAATGCGCTCTTGAAGAAATAGAAGGAGCCAGCGACCGCCGGCAGGAAGGCCGAAATGCTGTAGGCCAGAGCCTTGTAGAGCGGCGTCGGCACGCCGAGCACGCCGGCGGCGTCCTCGTTCTGGCCGATCGCGCGCAGTCCGAGGCCGAATTTCGAGCGCTTGATGCCGAAGCTCAGCAGCAGCGACAGCGCCATGACCCCGACCAGCAGGATGTAGATGGTCCACAGCGCCTGGCGCGGTCCGCCGAGCGACTGGTAGGAGTCGAGAGAGATATAGAGGCCGCTGGCGCCGCCCCATGGCGCGAAATTCGAGACGAAGGCCCGCACTCCCTCGTTCACGCCGATGGTCGAGAGCGCGAAGTAAAATCCGCGCAGCCGGAGGATGCCGAGGCCGAACAGCAGCGCCAGCGCACTGACCGAAATCCCCGCGGCCAACGCCGCCGCGACCGGATGCCAATGCTGCTCGGAGATCAAATAGACGCCGACATAGCCGCCGAGGCCGAAGAACACGATGCTGCCGAAGTTGACGTAGCCGGCGTAGCCGAGCATCAGATTGAGATTGCTGGCGAGGATGATGTAGACCGCCGCCAGAACTAGGCTCTCGCGCAGCCGGACGTCGCCGGTTGCCAGCGGCCACGCAATAAACACCGCGGTCATCGCGACTATCACCCAGAAAAAGGGCTGCCGCAGGAAGCGTAACGGGGTCATGGCGGTTATGCGTAGAACGGGATCACGAGCGGCGGAAGGTGAAATTGAACAGGCCGCGCGGGTAGGCTATCAGCACAAAGATGAAGATCACGAATTCGATCACCGACGTCCAGCTCACCGGGATGAAGGGCGTGGTCAGGCCTTCGACCAGGCCGAGCGCGACACCGCCCAGCAGCGCGCCGGCCGGGTTGCCGAGGCCGCCCAGCACTGTGACGACGAAGCTCTTGAGCTGATAAGCGCCGCCCGCGAGCACTGTGAACGGGAACATGGTGGCAATCAGCGCGCCCGCGCCGCAGGCGAGCGCCGCGCCCAGGCCGAAGGCCATAGCCAGAACGCGGCGCGTCGGAATCCCGACCAGTTCGGCCGCCTCGCGATTGCCGGAGACGGCCCGGATCGCCTTGCCCTGCCGCGTGAACTGAAGGAAGAAATAGAGCAGCACGGCGATGAGGAGTGTGAGCGCCGCCGCCATCAGATGCGTGCCCGGGAAGGTGTAGTTACCGAGGGTCAGGCCGGGCAGGCTGACCTCGACGTTGAACAGCACCGTGCCCCACAACGAAGTGCCGAGGCCGATCAGGATCATGTTTACCGAGAAGGTCGACAGCAGGCTCATCAGCGGCGGCCGGCCGATCATGCGCTGCACCGCGATCCAGTAGATCGCCACCCCGGCGAAGAAGCCGATCGCCAGCGTCGCCGGCGCTACGACATAGGCCGAGACGCCGAACGCCTGAACCAGCAGGAACACGGCGAACATCCCGGCGACGATCAGCGCGCCGTGGGTCAGGTTGATGACGTTCATGACGCCCCAGATCAGCGTCAGGCCCATGGCGGCCATGCCATAGACGGAGCCGACTAGGATGCCGTCGATGATGGAGGCGATAATTTCAAACATGGAGGAAAACGCGAAGAGGCGGGCCGAAGCCCGCCTCCTGCGCCGGATTCATTTGATGGGATAAAGTATCGGAGCGGTCGCCGCCGCGCGCGGCCAGATCACCGGCTTCACCAATTTTCCGTCCTTCATCTGCCATTGGGTCAGCACCATCTGGTGCGTCAGCTGAAGCCCATGGCTCTTGGGATCGGTCGAGATCTTGAAGCGGCCGAACATCGTCGTGATGTCCATCTTGTCGAGCGCCGCCGCCACTTTTGCGGGGTCGATCGAGCCGGCCTGCTCGATGGCGTGCTGGAAGATCAGGCCCCCGGCATAGCCACCGGCCGAGTGGTAGTCCGATGGCGTGTTGAACTTGGCCTGGAAGCGCTTGGCAAAATCGGCCGGCGTCGGCCCGAAGTCCGGCTTGTAAGTGACCTCAGGCGCCCATTGCGACGGCACCGAGATGCCGGTCGCCGCAGGGCCAAGGGTGGCGAACTGCGCGCTGTCGGGCGCCACCAGAAGCGTCACCCACTTGATTCCGGCTTTCTTGTCGTAGATTTGGCGCGCCAGCGTGGCGCCGTCCGGATAATGCCCGCCGCCCAGCAGCGCGTCGGGCTTGGCGGCGACGATCTTGTTGATGACGGCGCTGAAATCCGTCTGATCGGGCGGATAGGATTCGTCTAGCACGAGCTTGAGTCCCATCGCCGGCGCCTGGGTGCGGACCGCGCCCGCGACGGCTTTGGAAAACGGATCGTCGGAATAGACCAACGCGACTGTTCCGTTGGGCTTCTTCGACTTCACCACCTCGAGCGCGCCGGTCAGGTAGTTGTCGGCCGGCGTGTAGGTCTGGAACAGGTATTTGTTGCCGAGCTGATAGGTCTTCGCCTCGGCGCCGCCGATGCTCATCATCAACGCACCGTACTGCTCGGAAATCACCGCCGCGGTCGCCACCAGCCCAGACGAATAGGGGCTGAACAGGAACTGCGCCTTGTCCTGCACGATCAGCTGCGTATAAAGCTGCTGCACCCGCGCACCCTGCGACTGGTCGTCGTAGGTGACGAATTTCACGGTGTAAGACTTGCCGCCGGCTTTGATGCCGCCCGCGGCGTTGACATCGTCGCGCCACATCTCGAACCCGCGCAACTGCGCGAGCGAGTCAACGTTGAGGGCACCGGTCTGCGACGAGGTGAAACCGATGGTGATTTCGTCAGCCCGCGCCGTCACCGCGAACGTCGGAACGGTCAACAGCAATGCCGCGAATGCGGCCAGGAATGCGCGTTTCATTGATCCTCCCCGTGCCTCTCGGGCACTTGTGACGGGCTAATCGTTTCCCATGGAGGGGGAGGGGTGTCAATGAGCACCATCGCCGCGGCGTTTTTCGCGGCTGAACAATATTTAAGCCGCGCCGGAATCCCGCCACCGGCGCGCACTTCCGATATAATCCGGCCCTGATGGATGCCCTGACCGCGCTTACCACCCGGGTCTCGCCCGCCGCCCTCGACGCCCCCGGCCCGTCGCCGGCGGCGCTGGAGCAGATCCTCGCGGCGGCGGTCGCCGCGCCCGATCACGGCCGCATCAGGCCGTGGCGGTTCATCGTCATCGAAGGCGCGGCGCGCGCGAAGCTCGGCGGTCTCCTGGCGGATTCGCTCAAGCGCCGCGAGCCCGCCGCGGCCGAAGGCAAGCTCGACGCCGAACGCAAGAAGGCGCTGCGCGCGCCGCTGATCGTCGTGGTCGCGGCCGCGGTCCAGGACAATCCCAAAGTGCCCGCGGTCGAGCAGGTGGTCGCGGTCGGCGCCGCGGCGCAGAACATGCTGGTCGCGGCGCACGCGCTCGGCTTCGGCGGCATGTGGCGCACCGGCGCCAATGCCTACGATCCGGATCTCAAGCGCGCGTTGGGATTGTCCGAAAGCGACGCCATCGTCGGATTCATGTATCTCGGAACATCCAAGACACCCGGCCCGCCGCGCCAGAGCGACACCGCTTCGGTCACGCGGCGCTGGACCGGCTGACCCGCCTCAGGCCAGCCACTCCGGCCGCGGAATGGCGAGATAGGCGTCGCGCAGCGCCTTCGACCAGGTGTCGCGGATCATGCGGAAATAGGGATCGTCTTCGTTGATCCGGCGCTTGAGCGCGGCCTGCGCCTCGTCGCGGCGGTAGACCAGCAGGTCGATCGGCATGCCGACCGTCAGATTGCTGCGCAGCGTCGAATCCATCGACACCAGCACCAGCTTTACCCCGTCGCGCGGGTCGGTGTTGTAGCTGAGCGCGCGATCGAGGATCGGCTTGCCGTATTTGGTTTCGCCGATCTGGAGGAAGGGCGTGTCGGGCGTCGCCTCGATGAAATTGCCCGCGGCGTAGATCTGGAACAGCCGCATGGAGCGGCCCTTGATCTGCCCGCCGAGCAGCAGCGACACCTCGAACTTGACGTTCTGCGCCTCGAGCGTGCGGCCATCGGTGTTGAAGACCCGCCGCACCGCCTCGCCCACGAGCTGCGCGGCGCGGAACATGCTCGGTACGGAGTAGAGATTCTCGACCCGTTCACCAGTGTTGATGCCTTCGTGCAGCATGTTCACCACCGCCTGCGAAACCCCGAGATTGCCCGAGGTCATCAGCGCCATGAAGCGCTCGCCGGGGATCTCGTAGACGTGGGTCTTGGAGAAGGTGGCGATGTTGTCCACGCCGGCGTTGGTGCGCGTGTCCGACAGCATCACCAGGCCGTCCTTGAGAAACAAACCGACGCAATACGTCATGCCCGAACCTTTCCTGCCCGCAGGTTTCTAACTTATTGCTGCTGCGCGGTCACCCGCACCCGCACGTCGAGATCCTCGTCGCCTTCGCCACGCCGTACGCCGCGGATCGGCGCCGCCGACCAGTAATCGAGGCCGATTGCCGTGCGGATGTAAGCCTCGGTCGGCCGCGTGCGGTTGGAAGGGTCGAACCCGACCCAGCCGAAATCGGCGACAAACGCCTCGGCCCAGGCGTGACTCGCCTCGACCGGCACCGGGCCGCCGGCCCAGAGATAGCCGCCGACGTAGCGCGCCGGCACGCCCAGCGACCGCGCCGCGGCGATGAAGACGTGAGCGTGGTCCTGGCACACGCCGGCGCCGGCCGCGGCCGCCTCGACCGCGGTGGTCATGGTGTCGGTGACGCCGCTGCGGTAGTCGATCCGGTCGCGCACCGCCTCCATCAAGGACTGCATCCGGTCGACGCCGTTGCCGCCGTTGGCGCCGGCGGCGAGGTCGCGAATGCGCTCGTCGGCGGCCGTGAGCGGCGTCACGCG
>Ga0335078_10009380_pt1 | contig 14509 bp, 9 predicted proteins | sample Lox_Sample_32_FD_206711 | JGI IMG/M metagenome (GOLD analysis project Ga0335078, IMG submission 206711) | Soil microbial communities from Loxahatchee National Wildlife Refuge, Florida, United States - Lox_Sample_3.2 | ecosystem: Environmental > Terrestrial > Soil > Wetlands | place: USA: Florida...
CTCCGGGCGCTAGAAATTCACCTTGAGCGCAAATTGGAACGTGCGCGGATCGTAAGACGCCGTCGGCTGCCCCGCCGTGCAAACGCCCGACGTCGGATCGCACAGCGGATTGACGTCGCTGATGTTTCTGTGGTTCAGCATATTGAATCCGTCGCCGATCACCTGCAGATTCACGCGCTCGGTAATCGGGACCATGCGCTCGAGCCGCAAGTCGAACTGAAAGAATCCCGGCCGCACGAATGCATTCCGCTTTAAGTCTCCCACGCACCCGAATGGCGGCGAAGGCACCAGCGGCGCAGTGGGAAACGGCTCGTTGTCGGGGCCGAGGCATTCGGTCGGCACGATGAACTCTTTCCCCGGAATGAACCGCGACTCGACGGGCGTAGGCAGCTCCGGAGACACCGCTGCTCCTAGAGGCAGCACCGATGGCCGGTTCGTTGCCGTGCCAAAATCCAGGTTCGTATCAAATCCGAGCAGGACGTTGTACGGCCTGCCCGATGCCACCTCCAGTACCGGCGCCACTGTAAAATTCGCGAACACCTTTTTCCAAAATCCGTCGTCGCTCTGCTTGTACGGACTCTGGAACACCGCGCTCGTGATCCAGCGGTGCCTCTGATCGAAATTCGAATTGCCGCGCTCGCCGTCCGGATTGTAGTTATCCTGCGGGTTCAGCAGTGTCGAAAGGTCAGTCGAATCGTCGATCGTGTGCGACCATGTCCATCCCGAAAGCATTTGGAACGTGTGCGTGAATCGCTTCGTCACCGTCACGGTCAGTGCGTTGTAGAGTGAATTGCCCGACGACGCCTGCGGATTCACGTCGCTCCACGGAATCTGCACGCCCGGAAATCCCGTTGGAAATCCCGCGCTCTGAGCCAAAGCGACCAGCGTGTTGTACTGGCCCGGAACCAAGCTTTGAAACGACGGGTTCGGACCCGACCGTCGGAAATAGTTGAACACCGCTGGCGTCCCGATCGCCCCGATCGGCGCACCGCCGCAGTTCGCCGCACCGAATCCGATCCCAAGAATCTCTGAGGCGATCACGTTGATACTTCCGCCTCCGCTCGTGTTCACGCAGCCGCTCCCCGCCGGCACTTGCACGGTCAGCGGATTTGTCCCCGGCGTCACCAGCCCCGCTTCCACCGCGTTGTTGTCGTTTGAAATCAGCAAGGCTGGGTTCGTCGTGTTGATGTTGATCGCACGATCAAGGTGCGTGCCGTGTGTGTAGTTGTATCCAACGCTGATCTTCCAATCGTTCGAAAGCTCGCGCTCGATCGTCAGGTTCGCCTGCTGTGCGAGCGCGTATTGAAAACTCTTCTCTACCGGGATCGTGAAAGGCAACAAGGTCAAAGGCAGGCCGGCCGTCAGAAAGTTTTGGTTCGTGAAAAGGGAGTTCGTCTGGAACGGATCGAATCGCTGCTGGTCCGCTTCATAGCACATCGGAAAGGGCACCGCAGCCGAGATGTTGCATCCTGTGATTCCAGTCACGGGACTGGACAGCAATCCCTGAAAGATATTCGTCGCATTCAACGCGAACGGATTGAGGCCCGGATCGCAGCTCAACCCCGAACACGGTGCGCCGCCGGCCGTTTCAAGCAGCGACGAAGTCGCTCCGTCTTCTGCCGTCGCAAGAAACGCCAGCGCCAGGGCCGGATGGTCGTAGAAAAACCCGTATCCCGCGCGAATCACAGTCTTGCCGTCTCCCCACGGGTCCCACGCGATACCGATTCTTGGCGCCACGTTATTCGTGTCCGTCGGAATGCCCTCGACGACGCCAAACGCCTTCTCGCCCGCTACGTTGAGGTCCGTGCTCGGCGTGAATTCCGGCAGGAACTCAACGTCGTATCGCGCCCCGTAATTGAGCGTCAGGTGCCGGTTGATTTTCCAGCTATCCTGGGCGAATACGCCGAGCGTTCGATTCTCGAATGGGCGATGCGATTGTCCGATACCTTGAATGAACGAAGCGGGAATACCGAGGCCGTATGCTTGTACCGCCGAAAATCCGGGTACGGTTGCGTCCGCCGGACACGGCAGAACCTCCACCAGGCAGTCGGGAAAAGCTCCGCCCGACGCCGAGCTTGCCGAAAGTCCGCCAAAGGAATACACGCCTCCGTAATTGAGCGTGAAGATCTCCGATTTGGTAGAAGTCAAATCCAGCAAGTTCACATCCGCGCCGAATTTGAATGTGTGCGGCCCCTTGGTCCACGTCAACGCATCCGTCCATTCGTAGCGGAACTCTGTTCGATCCTCTGTCGAAAACGGCTCGCGCCCGAAAAATGCAAAGCCGGTCACGTTCATCGCCGGAGCGCTGCCGCCCGGCAGGTCCGAAAAACCGTAATGCAATCCGCGCCTCGCGAATTGGAATCGCGCCTCGTTGAACAGATTGTTCCCGATCACCGTTGTGTGCTGGCCGACCACGGCTAGGTCGCGAGTCTGCTGCACCGAGGTGCGCGACCCCGCGTTTTGCCCGAAATTTTGATTCTCGGCGTTGACTTCGATTCCGGTGATCGTAGACGGCGACACGTTCACGCGCAGGAAGGAACTGTTGTGCTCATTCCAGACGTGGTCCAATTTCAACGACCACAAGCTTGTCCCTTCCGAAGTCGGGAAATTGCCAATCGTCGAAACCAGCCCCACATAAGACGCCGGCAGCGGCGCCCCGCTCGTCGGAAACGCATTCAAACCCGCGGGACCGCCCGGAGTCCCGAAGAGCGCCACGCCTGATCCCGCCGCCGCAAAACAAAAATACGGGACGGCCACCGCCAGCGGCGCGTTGTTGACGAACGTCGCCTGCTGCGGCGTCAGAAGCCCACTCGTAAGCCCGCACGCCTCGCCGGCTGCCGGAAAAGGCGTGTTCACGAGACCGAAATTGTCCTGCCCTATGCTGGAAAAGCCAGTCTCTTGCCTTCGCGTGATTTCGTAGCTGAAGAAATAGAACGTTTTGTCCCTTTGGATCGGGCCACCGATCGTCGCGCCCCCTTGCACGCGCGTGTACGACTGCTTCACCGGAACAGCCTCGAACCCCGTCGTCGTGTTCGGCACCACCTTCACCGAAAAGGGGTTTTCCGCCTGAATCGCACTGTCTCGCAAAAATCCGAATAAGTCGCCGTGAACGGCGTTCGTTCCCGACTTCGTCACGATATTCACCACGCCGCCCATGGCCCGCCCGTATTCCGGCATGTAATTGCTCGTGATCACCTGAAATTCCTGCACGGCCTCTTGCGAGACCGTCGCGCGGACTCCGTTCGTCGAATTGTCCACGGCGTCTGCGCCATCGACGGACACTTCGTTCGATCGCGCACGCTGGCCGCCAAAATTCAGTCCGCTTGTGGGCGCCGCTCCGATCGAAGGCGTCTCGTCCCGCGCCGCCTGCGAATTAAGCAACGTGAAGTTGATGTAGTTGCGTCCATTGATCGGCAGGTCCTCGATCTGCATGCCCGTGATCGTGGTCGAAACGTCCGTCTTGCTTGTCTCCACGAGCTCGGTCGACCCGGTTACATTCACGACTGCGGTGCTGCCTTGCACCTGCAGTTGCGGATCGTATGCAGCCGCCGCGCCGACCGTCAGCGTGATCGACGGATTCTTGAGCGTCGCGAAGCCTTTGGCGTCTACGGTCAGCGAATAATTGCCCGGCGGATTGCCGATCAATTCGTATCGCCCGCTGGCGTCGCTCGTGACGGTGCGGCTTGCGCCATTCGCGAGACTCGTCAGCGTCAACTGCGCCCCAGCCACCGTCAGGCCCTGTGCATCGAGGACCGTCCCTGACAGATTCACCGTGTTCACCTGCGCGACCGCGCGATTGCCGGCCGTCAAGAGCAGAAAAAACAGCGAAGCACAGAACCATTTGCGGTGGCGCATGTCGCCTCTCATCAGACTGTCGCGCAAGTTCGTTCATGCCGCGGAGCTTGCGGGCCAGCCGTCCTCTCAGATTTGTGCTGACCGCGGGCCGTTTTAGAGGAACAACGCGTGAGCACACTTCGACCTTTACGCGTTTTGGAGTTTTCTGGACCGCCCCAAACCAGAGGACCGCCTCACGATCCTCCTCCCATTGCCGGGGACACTAATCCACAGTCCTCGTCACGTCAACTGGATACTCGATTTGCTTGCCTTCACGCGCACACAACTAGTCACCGCTTTTTGTGGGACAACTTGCTGAATGGGCCGAAAACCTGGCGCTCGTTGCGAGCGCCAAACCTGGAAGTGAAATAATCGTTGGCTTAATCCGTTGCTTGCGCCGCCACGCGTTGATAGTTCGCGAATTTCTGCCCGGATTCCGCCAATTCCTTCAGCAGCGGCGCCGGTTCCCACAGCATTCCATGTTGCTGATGGAACTGCCTCACGCGCTCGTAAACTTTCTTGAGACCCACCGTATCGGCGTACCACATCGGCCCGCCGCGATATGCGGGGAATCCGTATCCGTTAACGTAGATCGTATCGATGTCGCCCGCGCGCAACGCGTACCCCTCTTCCAAAATTCGCGCGCCTTCATTCACCAGACAGTAGATTTCGCGCTCCACAATCTCTTCAGCCGAGATCTGCCGCTGCGGAATCCGCGACTCCTCGATCCACTTCGCCAGCAATTGCGCGATTTCTGGATCGGACGTCGCCCGCCGCTCTGCATCATATTTGTACCAGCCCGATCCCGTCTTCTGGCCGAGTCGCCCCATTTCCACCAGACGATCCTCAACAAACGGCTGCCGGGCACCCGGTTTCTCGAGATGCCGGTACTCCTTGCGAATCCGATACGCGATGTCGAGTCCGCCCAGGTCGCCCACGGCCAGCGGCCCCATGGCCATTCCCCAATCCACCAGTGCCTTATCGACCGCTTCCGGCGTCGCGCCCTCCTCGACCAGGAATTGGGCCTCGCGGATGTACGGCAGAAACATCCTGTTCCCCACAAATCCGCGGCAATTTCCCACGAGCACGCCGACCTTGCCCAATTTCTTCGAGAGCGCCATGCACGTCGCGATCACGTCCTTGCCCGTCCGTCGCCCTCGAACAATTTCGAGCAGCCGCATCACGTTCGCGGGACTAAAAAAGTGCATCCCGATCACGGCTTCCGGCCGCGACGTGGTTGCTGCAATATCATCAATATTCAGCGTCGACGTGTTGCTCGACAGAATGGCGCCCTTCTTGCACACGCGATCCAGCTCCGCGAACACCTGCTTCTTCAGCGGCATCGTTTCAAACACCGCTTCGATCACCATGTCCGCGCCCGTGAAATCGTCGTAGTTGAGCGTCGTCTGGATCAACTTCATCCGCTCATCGACGTATTCCTGCGTAAATCTTCCGCGCTTCACCGAGGTCGCGTAGTTTTTCTTTATCGTCGCAATTCCCCGATCGAGCGCCGCCTGGTCCGCGTCCTTCAGGATCACCGGAATTCCCGCATTCGCACAAACCATGGCGATGCCGCCGCCCATCGTCCCCGCGCCCACAATCGCCACGGAATTGACGGGAATCAAGGGGATGTCCTTCGGTATGTCCGGAATCTTCGATACCTCGCGCTCCGCGAAGAAGACGTGGATCTGCGCCTTCGATTGATCCGAATACAAACATTTATCGAAAAGCCGCCGCTCCTCTGCGCAGCCCTTGTCGAACGGCATCTTCGTCGCCGCCTCGATCGCATCGATCGCCGCCAATTGGCAAATCATCCCGCGATATCTCTTGCGCGCATTTTCCCGCGCCGCCGCGAAAATCGGCGCGTTCTGCTCCGCCGTGCCAAGCTTGTCCTTTCGCTCGCGTGTCTTCGGAATCGGCTTCCCAGCCACTTCCCGCGCGAACGCAATCGCTCCCGCCAGTAAATCGCCATCAATCGTGCGGTCGATCAAACCGAACTGCGCCGCCTCGCTCGCCTTCACCGGTTTCCCGCTCGTACACATGTCGATCGCGCGCTCGATTCCCACCAGTCTCGGCAGCCGCTGCGTGCCGCCCGCGCCCGGAATAATTCCGAGATTCACTTCCGGCTGTCCGACCTTTGTATCCGGCGCCGCCACGCGGTAGTGGCACGCCTGCGCGACTTCCAGTCCTCCGCCCAGCGCATTTCCATGCAGCGCCACCACGATCGGCTTGCGCGAATTCTCTACCTTCAACAGTTCCGGCAAAATCCCGATGTCCCCCTGCCGGTCGCCGGAAGTGAGCTTCACGAATTCTTTGATATCCGCGCCCGCGATGAATGTTCTTCCTGCCGCGATCAGCACCGCCGCCCGCACGCTATCGTCGTCTTGAATCTTCGCTACCGCCTCAACGATCCCTTCCGTCACGGCCGGGCTCAGCGCGTTCACCGGGGGGTTGTCGATTGTGATCACCGACACATCCTGTTCCTTCGTCAATCGAACTAGCTCGCTCATTCCGTTTCTCTCCACATGAAAACTTCCTATCTTGAATTTACGGTGCGCCCCTCCGCCGCGCACCATTAGACGCATGGTCGCGGTGGATGGGCGGGGCTTCAGCCCATAAAACAGCCGCGCGCGCGTTCCGAGGCGGCTGCTTCTCTTGCGGCATGTACCCCGCTCGGTTCGGCGTCCGGAAGCTTGCGCTGCTACAGAATCTGCACCACCGGCGCCGTACTCGATAGATTCACCACGGAAATCCGGGCCGCCACATTCCGCGCCATCGCGTACAGGCTCTTTGCCCCCGGCACATCCTCTCCCTCAGACGTCACCGGCCTTCCCGTGTCGCCCCCGATGCGAATCTTCGGCTCGATCTCGATTTCACCGAGAAATGGCACCTCAAACATCTTTGCTAGCTGCTGTCCTTCGCCGTGCCCGAAGACGTCAATCTTCCCTCGGCAGTGCGGGCACGCAAAATAGCTCATGTTCTCGACAATCCCGAGAATCTCCACCTTCACCTGACGAAACATCTCGACCGCCTTGCGTACGTCCGCCAGCGCCACAACCGACGGCGTCGTCACCAGCACCGCCCCGCTCACCGAAACCGTCTGAATCAAACTGAGCTGCACATCGCCCGTGCCCGGCGGCAAATCCACGATCAAATAATCGAGCATGCCCCAACGCACACTACGCAGGAATTGCTGCATCACGCTGTGCAGCATCGGCCCGCGCCACACAAGCGGCTTGTCGCCCGGATTCAGCAGACCCATCGAAATCATTTTCACGCCGTACGCCTGAATCGGAATGATCGTCTTCTCGTCGAGCATCTTTGGTTGCTCGGTGCTTCCTAGCATCACCGGTACATTCGGCCCGTACACGTCGGCGTCGAGAAGACCCACAAGGGCGCCCATATTTTTCAGCGCGATTGCGAGATTCACGGCAACCGTCGTCTTCCCCACTCCGCCTTTGCCGCTGGCCACCGCAATCAAGTTCTTCACGCCTGGAATCGGCGCCTTGTCCTGCATCCTTCGTGCCTCGGGCACCAACGCGTCAAATTTCAAATCGACGGAAGTTACTCCCGGCACCTTCGCCAGCGCCGCGCGCACATCCTTCTCGATCGTTTCCTTCAGCGGACACGCCGGGGTGGTCAGCGTCACCAGCAGCGACACTTTGTCACCGTTCACCTGGACATTCTTCGCCATCCCCAGTGTGACGATGTCCTTATGCAGCTCGGGATCGATCACCCCGCGCAGAGCTTCCATCACCGCCGATTCATTCGTTCCGGCCATCGTGTCCTTTCCGTACCCACGAGCCTCTGCTCGCAGTCCGGCCATCCGCGAAACCACCATCATAGACGTGCAGCTCAGAAGGGGCAACCGGTTCGCCAACAACCTGTGGGTCGAACCCTGGGTCCGGACATGAAAATCGGCGCGCAGTGCCGCACCGATGCGCTGGTTCATCCGCAGCAGGCAGTCGGGCAGTAGGATTGATCAGCGAGACTTGGGACCGCTCTCCTTGCGGCTGAAATAACGAGAGGCAAATTCGAGAAACGTCGGCCAGTTCGGCAGATCGGTGTGTCCGCCCGCGTGCTGCCGAAACCCTAGCTCTCCAGTGATCAACGCGGTTCCGATTGGCGGCATCTCCGTTGTTCCCAATCCCTTTTTTCCTAGTAACGCGTACACGGGTCCCGCGGCAAGTTCCGCCATGAACTGCCCTCGATCATCGACCCATCCACCTTCGACATCCGGCGAGCCGCAGCTGATGAACACCGGACGCGGCGCGGCCAGGGCGATCAGCTCATGCGCATCCACGGGCAAGTCATTCGGCGTCAATGGCCCCGCATACTTCAGGAAATTTCCCGCCATCCAGTGATACTCGCTCGTTGCCGCAAGATTTTCGACCGTCTCTCCAAAATTCCGCCGCAGCAACTTTGCCCCACCCGCGCCCGATGAACCAATCAAGCCGATCGCGAATCTCTGATCGTACGCCATCGTCACTAACGCCGTTTTGCCATAGCGCGATAGCCCTTCGATTCCCACGTTGTTCGCATCAACCGCGTTATCGGTCTCGAGATAATCCAGCAAACGGCTCGCGCCCCAGGCCCACGCTCGCAAAGCCCCCCAGTCATCCAGTTTTCGCGGCTGCCCTTTGTTACAAAGCCCGATAATTCCTTGTGTCAGGCCAGAGCCATTGTCGGCTTGATAGCTCGTCGGGATAATCACCGCGTATCCCCACCCTTTAGCCGCCACCTGCTCTTGCCAGCTTGGCCCGGGGGAAGTCGGCGGCATTTTCTGCCCACGCGCTTCGATCCCCGCAATCAATCGCCGCATCACCGCTGGATCGACACCAAAATCCACCATCACGGGCACTGGTCCCTTGGCATCTGGCGGAATCGAGAGGCTCGCCTGAATTTCCACCTTGATCGCCGGATAGGAAGAGTCGTCAACGTACCCAGCGAGCTTCTTCGTGATCACCGGGATGCTGCCGGCCATTTCCCGCATCGTGCCGACCACTTCCCAATTCACGCGCGGAGTCTGCTTCGGAACGCGCCCATAAACCTCCCGGTCGAAGTCCTCCACGATTTGCGGCCTCCGCTGACCCCACCAAACCTCGGCTGTCGTAACGTTTTTCCCGTTATTCAAAATAAGTGGGTCCGGCAGCGTCGGATAAGGATTGGCTTTCGATTCATCCGAACTTGCAGCGTGGGGCGAAGCAGGATCGCCATCTGGTCCCGAGCGAAGCGTCGAAATGTGTAGCAGATCGAGCAGGCGCCGGTGGTCTTGCTCTGCCGTCAGCTCGATCGCCGTTGGGCTTGTGTCGAGTGGCCAAGCAAAGCCGAAGCTACAGCCGAAAACTGCAGCCGCGAAAACACAACCGGCAATCGCTATAAGGGGAACAATCGATCTGCGCAACACGTGGGTCAAGTCTACTTCATCGCGCTGGATTCTTTCCAAGCCGCGTCAGCGAGTTGCTTGCAGCGATCCTGCATCCCGCCTGTGATCTGCGCGCACCGTCCGAAAGCATCGCCTGCTTCCTTGTGTCGACCCAAATTCTCGTAGTCCGCGCCGAGTATGAACAGGTCGGTCTGATCCGGCTTAGCCTCGCCCGCAACGGCTGCTTGCAGCTCTTTTGCGGAGTCTTCGTATTTTTCTTTGCGAAAGTAAATCAGGCCGAGTCCGCTGTGCGCCTCCGCCGATTCCTCAGTCTTGTATTGTGTGAACTGCTGATCGGTGAAAGTGTTGGGCCTTTCCATCTTGCCGAGCACGTCGAGAGCGTGCCGCTCCTGCGATTCTGCCTTGTCGAGTTTCTGGTCGGCATCCGGCTCATCCGGAGTGAATGCGCGCGGAATCACCCAGCCACTGAGCGCAAGCAAGTGCACGTCATCCGGAAATAGCGCTAGCCCCTTGTCCGTAAAGGCATAAAAACTTGCCAGATCCCTCGAGTCGTAATAGCTCTGCGTCAGTTCTTCGTACACTGATTCGCTGTATCGATCCCCGGGATACTTCGCCAGAAATGCATTCCCGAGCTTAATTTTCTTGGCCGGCTCGTCAGCTTTGCGAAATGCCTGGTATGCAGCTTCTTCTTTCGGATCGCCCAAATTCTGACGCAAGTAGCTTTCACTAAGCTCCGAGTCCGTCTGAGTCGCATCCATTTGCGTCAGCGTGTTGCTGTTCGCCGGGCCGCCATTACTTCGACTTTGCGCGTGCAACAGTGCGGGTAGGGAAAGACTCACGATCGAAACCCCTACCGCCCACCAAAACCGATTTGATAGTCGAATGGAACTCATGGCTTCCCCCGTTTTTCGTTGCCCATCGCCCTTCGCGCCACCCGACGCGGCGGCCACCAGGCGACATAATATACCTGGATCGTGACTTTTCTCTAAACGTGATCTTGGTCGGCAGAGCCAGGAAAACTCTGCGCGTAATCCAATCGCCCTTGCCTAGCGATGTGCGCCGTTTCCGTACGCGGCCTTATACCAAGCCCATGTTCTCCTGAGCCCTTCTTCGAACATCACCTGCGGTGTGTATCCTAGAATCTTTTTTGCGAAGCAGATGTCCGCCTGTGAATCGCGAATATCTCCCGCGCGCGGCGCCTCGTAGTTCACTGCGATCCTTTCGCCGGTCACCTTCTCCATCAACTTCACCACTTGATTCAACGTGATCCGCGCCCCCGTGCCACCATTAAAAACTCCGCCCGAAGCTCCCTTCGCCTCGCACGCGCGCAAACTTTCGTCGACTACATTGTCGACGTAGGTAAAATCCCTTGATTGCTCGCCGTCTCCGTAAATCGTCACAGGGTTACTGTGCAGCGCTTCCAGCATGAATCTCGATAGCACGCCCGAATATTGCGAACTCGGATCCTGCCGAGGCCCAAATACGTTGAAATACCGTACCGAAGCGTTCTCAAGCCCGTACACGCGCCCGAACGCTTGCGCGTACAGCTCCCCCACGTACTTCGTCACGCCGTACGGCGAAATCGGCTCTGGCTGCATCGTTTCGACTTTTGGCTGCGTCGGGGTCTCCCCATAGGCTGACGATGATGCCGCAAAAACGACGCGCCTTACTTTCGCATCGCGGGCTGCCACTAAAACGTTCAGCGTGCCATCGATGTTCACCCGATTTGTGTCGATGGGATCGGCCACCGATCTTGGCACTGACGTTCGCGCCGCTAAATGTAAAACGTAGTCGACACCCTTGCACGCCTCCTGCACGGCAGCAAGATCGACGATGCTGCCGACTTGGAGGGCAATTTTCTTGCGGACACCGGCGAGGTTCTCCTCTTTGCCCGACGACAAATCATCCAGAACCGTCACGTCGTGTCCGCGGCGCACCAGTTCGTCGACGATATTCGATCCGATGAAACCTGCGCCTCCTGTTACCAGGTAGCGCATCAACAACCTCCCTTTTGTCGAAACGCGGGCGAAGGGGACGTTTCCGCTACTTCATTCGGCGGGATGCATGCCTCCCGCATTTTGGTAGGCTTGACTATAGCCCGGCTCGTTTTTTCGGGCAACGAAAGAGAGCTCTTGCGTGCGTTTTTTTCAACAGCTCAAGGCAAGAGGAAGCGCTACGGTTCTTGCCGTTACTTTGTCTTCGTTTGTATTCGTGTCGGCATCGTTTGCCGATTCGCCGCACCGGCAAAGCGCCAAGCCGCCGCGTTCTGCCCCGGTCGGCGCAAACGAGCAGCCTGTGCCTTTCCACGTCGGTGAAACTCTGAGCTACCGCGTCTCATGGTCCGCAGTCACCAACGCTGCGTCTTTGCTGCTGGGCATCCCCGAGCGTCGCGATTTTTTCGGCTTCCAGACGTGGCACTTCCGCGGCGAAGCTCATACGCAGTCTCCCGTCCGCAATTTCGTCCCGATCGACGATCAGTTCGATTCCTATGCCGACGCGATCACGCTCGATTGCCGCCAATTCGAGGCCCATCAGAACGAAATGGGCAAAGCGTCGAATCTCGTCCAACGCTTTTCGCCGAGCGGTCACCCCACGCACCTTCCTCCGCCTCTCGTGGTGGTCCCTCCCAACACGCGAGATCCGCTAGGCGCCCTCTACGCCCTTCGCGCCGCCGATTGGCTGAGGCTGCAGGAGCTGCGCATGCCCGTCTACGACGGTCACCAACTCTATGAACTCCGGGCCGCGCGCGAAGCCAGCAGCGATCCCGTCAGCGTCGCCGCAGGAAAATACACCGCCACGCGCATATCGATCCGCTTGTTTCAATACGAGAAGGAACTCACTGCGGTTCACTACGTGATGTGGATCGCAAATGATGCCGCGCGCAGTCCGGTGCTCATGGAAGCAGATTTGCCTTTCGGCACAATTCGCGCCGAGCTTACCTCGACGACAAACTAATTTTCGGCTTTGGAGATTTCAGCGTAGAGATTTTCTGCCGACTTGCGCCTAATTCTCCGGCACAACCCAATCATCGGGTGGAAAATCGATCTGCCAAAACGAAGGAAACGCCTCGACAAACTCAATCCCCATTTGCATCTTGCCCGCAGCGGGATTTCCCACATAGACCACGCGGCAGTTCATCGATTTCTGGGTCGCTCGGTTATTTACCTTGATCTGCTGGCCCGCGATCACCTTCGCGGCGAGCGAAATCAGCGCCCCGTGCGCATTCACGACGAGAGTTCTTGTGTCTTCCTCGAATCTGTTGTCGTCTTTGTCTTTTCCCGTGACGTAGATGGGCACGCTCAACAACACTCGCATGCTCCGTCGCCGGCCCGGGTCAAGCTGTAGTTGCTGTTTCTCGAGCGTGGTCTTAGTTGGGGCTGCCATAAAGGGGACGATAGTACCGGCCTCAGAGTGACCGCAATAGAACTAACGACCTATGTGTCCGTTTCTGGTAAATGCTCGGGGGATCACTAAATGTAAGAGAACGCTAATGTTAGCAGTGCACCACCCGCTCGCGCCCAGACTTTACATTGCGCGTCGCGTTCCGCGTGTCCACCACCAGCTTCGCGCTTTTCACGATCGTTTCGTAGTCATAACTTGTGTGATCCGTGGCGATCAGGACGCAATCGTAGCTCGCTATTTTTTTCGGCGTCAGCTTCACCGATCTCTTGTGCGAGAAATCGTAGTGCCTCATCTTGTGCAGCGCCGCGAAATACGGATCGTTGTAGTCCACCACTGCGCCGCGATCGGTCAGCAACTCGAGCAATTTCAGCGACGGCGACTCGCGCAGATCGTCCACGTCTTTCTTGTACGCCACTCCAAGCAGCAGAATCTTCGATCCCTTCACGCTTTTCTTGCGATCATTCAACGCCGACCCGACCTCACGAACCACGTGATACGGCATCTCCGTGTTGATTTCGCCCGCCAGCTCAATAAATCGTGTTGCGAAATCAAATTCCCGCGCCTTCCAGGACAAATAGTACGGATCCACTGGGATGCAATGCCCGCCTAGCCCCGGCCCCGGATAAAACGGCATGAATCCGAACGGTTTCGTCGCCGCGCTGTCAATCACTTCCCAAATGTCGAGCCCCATCCGCAGGCTCAGCAGTTTCAACTCGTTTACCAGCGCGATGTTCACGCAGCGAAAAATATTCTCAAGTAGCTTCACCATCTCCGCAGCTCGCGTCGAACTCACCGGCACCACCTTCGACACAATCTGCGCGTAAAGCCCCGCCGCCGCGCGCCCGCTCGCTCGATTCACTCCTCCCACGACTTTGGGAATTTGCGCCAGGCCGTATTGTTTGTTTCCCGGATCTTCTCTCTCCGGCGAAAACGCCAGATAAAAATCCGTCTTCACATCCTTGCCGCTCCTGCCGTGATCCACAGGACATTTCAACCCGCCCTGCTCCAGGATCGGCAGCACCATCTCTTCCGTCGTGCCCGGATAGGTCGTGCTCTCCAGCACGATCAACTGATTTCGCTGTAAATGTGGGGCGATCGCTTCCGCCGTCTGCTTCACAAAACTCAAATCCGGCTCGCGTCTCTCATCCAGCGGCGTCGGAACACAGATCAATACCGCATCCATCTCGTCGATTTTCGAATAATCCGTCGTTGCGCTGAATTGCTTCGCCTTCACATGCCCCGCGATTTTCGCCGCGGGAATGTGCTGAATGTACGATTCCCCTGCGTTCAGCTTCTCGACTTTTGTTTTGTCGAGATCGAATCCCATCACGCGCTGTCCCACATCCGCGAATCGCAGCGCGAGTGGCAAACCGACATATCCGCATCCGATGATTCCGATCCTGATTCCCTTACCCGCAAAGAACTCGGGCTTCCGCTCCATAGCCATCCATCCTTCTCCTGAGTTGGATCGTGATTGTCTTTCGCGGGCTGGCGCTTTCAGTCGCGCGCGTTCCCATTTGCGCGAATAAAAAGCATATCAGGAAGCGAACACCATTAGAAAGCTCGCCGGATTCTCGCAAGGTATTGTTGTTTCGTGAGTTGTTTCTGGGCGACTTTGTGGGTCCCAGATTTAGCCGCGACAAGGAAGCCGATGGCAGACAGGGGGCTTTACCCGCTGCAGCCCCACCGTTGCTTTTCTTTAGCTTATCGCGCAGCGCTTGCGGTCTTGGTAGCCACGACGGGCGCTTTCCTCGTCGTGGGCTTTTCTTGCGGTGCAGGCGCAGTGCCTTTTGCCCCGAGCAACGAGGGGCAGCTCTGCGAAAAACCCAACGGCGCGCAGCGACTGCCATTGCCCAGCCTTACCCGCGTCCAGTTGTGCGGCAGAAT
>Ga0335078_10009381_pt1 | contig 14507 bp, 13 predicted proteins | sample Lox_Sample_32_FD_206711 | JGI IMG/M metagenome (GOLD analysis project Ga0335078, IMG submission 206711) | Soil microbial communities from Loxahatchee National Wildlife Refuge, Florida, United States - Lox_Sample_3.2 | ecosystem: Environmental > Terrestrial > Soil > Wetlands | place: USA...
TGAGACAGAGTTTGCTGGCCATCCACAGAATCCTAAAACCCGGTGGCCGGTTCGCTATCGTTCTAAGATCCGCGCCACCAGAAACGACCCTATCCGACATTCCTGCGGTACTGGCCGGGTTCATCGTCGATGACTTGAGAATGAAACTAATCGCCACGTTTACGCGAGAGGCCCGCAGCATTCATGGGCGTTTGCGTCGCGGGTGCGAGCTCGTCCTGATCTATCGCAAGCGATCTTGAAGAGCTCAGTTATTCGAACAGCTCGCCGTTAAACGCGGCAGACGCTCTCCAACCGTCAGATGTCACAAGTTGAGTGATATCCTGCTCAGCACAGCCAAGCCGCCGCGCGATCGCGGATACGACAATATGGCCAGCCTGGGGCGATCTCAGTCTGCACCATCTGGGCAGCTGGAGCGACAAGATCAGGCGGTTACTGTCGGTGCCCAGGGGCCGAATCGCCGAGCCTCCGTCCCCCGTCAGAACCTCAACCTCGCATCGCCTGGTGGTTGCGCCCTTATCGATCTCGGCGGTTACATAGAGCCGTCGCGCTCCGCAATCATGTTCAATTGCTGACACAGTGTCGGTCTTTCTTTTTCGTGTGTCTTCGATAGACAAGCTCAACGCAAGTTCTTCGCGCAGCGCAGCAAGCTGCGCGACGACGGACTGAGCGTTCTCCCCTGGGCAGTCAACCAGGAAGTAGCACTTGAGCTCGTGCCCCAGGAGAATCTGTCGCATCTCGTGCTTGATATCAGCTGAGCCCAGGAGGGCTTCCAGGAGCTGGACATCCGTCAGGACCCAGTCCCCCTCATGCAGTGTGCCTTTCGCCAGAGCGTATTCAACACAATGTGTCAGGAGGGCTTTCATGGCGAGAATATCGGGGTCCGTCAGAAAGATCTCGTAGACTGCGGCGCGGGTTCGCTGCCATTCTTCGAGCAGCCACAGATTGCCTTCCTCCATGCGGATGCTGGTGCCGCTCAGCATAAATGATGCAGCGAGCTTCTCTGCTAAATCAGGTTTGCACCCGAGGCCGAAACGACACGCGACGCGAAAGACATTATCGATGTTATCGAGGTCCATGGGACCAGATATCAGTCGATGAAGTGCTGAGACGGTCCGCGTGGGAAGCATGTCTTTATACAAAACATCTGGCGAATTCTCAATAGCTGTCGGACCCAGCACGAGACAGGCCGATAGTATGGGTGCGCGGCCGAAAAGAGCGAGGGATTTATAAAGCTTTCGGTAGAGCTGGCATACAGCGCCGCGATAAATCGGAAGATCTTCCTTTTGGTTGAAGATGTTCACGAGCAATCGGTGGCTATGGTCCGCCGAGCCCGGGAAGAAACGCCTGAAAATGTTTTCAACCAAATGGCCGTAGGGAAACGAAGCTACATCATGAATCAAACTGCCCAGGATCAGATTATTGCGCTCGATGTCGCAGAACCGGTTTGCAGTGCTGTAGACGTTTGCAAGATGCGCGACGCCGAGCGCATGCTCAAGCCGCGTCGTTGTGGTCGCGCCGAGCATCGTAGAGCCGGGCACGTTCATGAGCCTGATCTCAGAAAGCCGCTGCAACTCCGGCGTGTAAAGGATATCGCGCACGAAATCGGGCAGCTCAACGCGTCCGTAAAGCGGATCTAGTATCCTCATCATCGCTCACCCCGAACAGAAGGCGGCAAGTCTGGGATTCTGGCCAGCGAGGGCGGCGGCCTCGATCGGCAGATAGGCGTCATAATAATCCGGAAAAAATTCCTGCCACACCCGATGCCATAACTTGTAATGTGCCTCACGCGAAAAGGTGTTGCTCTCGACTGCCGGAACAACCGGGTAATAGGCATAATCGATGGGCAACAGGCGCGACCCATACCGGGCCATATCGTCGCCGAAGTCAGTTCCAGGAAACGGGCCGAACGTATTGAACTGGATCGTTTTTATGAAACGGAACTTTTCGCGCAGCCGCAGGGCCAGGTCGATCGACCGGCATGCGGACGCTTCACTTTCCCCAGGCAGGCCGATAATAAAGGACGCTAGAATACCGATGCCAGCATCGCCTATGGCAACGAGGTGCTCCTCTAGCGCCGCCAACTTAAGTTTGCTGCCGAAGACACAGTGCACGTCATCGGCTCCAGATTCAATGCCAATGAAAATACTGCGGCAGTGCGCCCTGGCCATCTGGCCAAGGAGCGCACGGGAAAGAGACATGGCGCTCGTCGCGCACGCCCAAGTCACCCCCGTACCCTCCAGAGTGCTCGCCAGCCTATCCAATAGGATCGACATGTATGCACGATCAGCCATGAGTTCCGGGCTGATGATACTGATCTTCTCGAATTTGTAGCGCCTGATAAGTACGTCAAGTTCAGCTAGGACGTTGGACATCGGCTTGTAGCGGAGCCGGTAATACTTGGTGTTCAGACAGAAGTTGCATCCATGTGGGCAGCCGCGAGCGATTTCCAGCGTGCATTTCCCGACCCGGTCTTTGTAAGCCGCCATATCCGTGTATTCGTAGCCCGGCATTCCGAACGTGGCAAAGGGATCCGCATCCGCACAGTCCGGTGTACGCCTGGGCACTCCCTGGGAGTCAACATATGCTATGCCCCTGCATTGGGACAGTGGCTCGGAATGAATAAGGGATTTGAGGAGCCCAGCGAGACCGAATTCGCCTTCGCGGAATATGACGACGTCGGCGATGCCGTTGCTCAGGATGTAATGCCATTCATACGTCGCGTGCGGACCGCCAAAGACGATAAGGGTATCCGGGCTAATGCGGCGAATGGCCCTCGACATCTCCCGGCAATAGCAGTGGGACGGCGTAGTCACCGTAAACAAAACCACATCCGGAGCCACGGTCGCAAAGGACCGAAGAAACTCGCGCAGATTCCAGCGATTGACCTCAAGGTCAACCACTATCGGTTCGGCCGAACTCCGCTCGATCACTCTGGCGAGTAAAGGTAGGGCTTGAGGCGGCAGATATAGGCCTTCCCTTATATTCGGCTTATTGCCAGTCGCGTATCCGGCAGGCGGCCTGACAAGCATGCACGTCATACGCCTTGCGCGTTCTTGCATCTAACCTCCAGACTGGACGAGTCGCCTTTAGCAGGCAAACAGGCTAAAGCGGAGACTCGGCAGTGTATCCGGTCCTTCCTTGCCCGATATTTTGCACCGACTGGGAACCGCATTGGCGCTAATCGGTCAAGCCGTGTCCCATCGGCTTCGGAAGCAGAGCGGGCACTCCGTCCGATGGCGCTAGGAAGGGCCGCTAGCGGCGTCACAATCCGAGGCTCGGATTGCAATCAACCACATTCTACACCGTTGCTCGACCTCCAGCTCATCCCCGAGACAGCCGAGGACACTCTAGGACCTGCCGCGAGTGGCCATCGGTCTGCGCGTGTTTTCCTGAATCAATACAACCCTGGGGGGCGTCATGTACATCGCCTTGCCGGTATCCGGCGAGATGCCCGCAAAAATCGTCCCGTCCGGCAATCCGATCGCCGGGCCAAGAGCCGACACGCGGCAATGCCCGCGGCTGGGACATCTTTACGAGAGCCGTCATGCGCCTAAGCGAGATCTTCAGAAGAGTCATTCGCCACCTCATCCAAATGAACGGCACCGCCCGTGTAGGCATCGAGTCCGCCGTCTATGTCAACAATTATCTTTGCTGCGCTGCACCAGACCTTGAAGCCGTCGGCATTGGAATCCACAGCCCCATCGACCGGCTCACGACGGGAGGAGAAGCGTCGAGTCAGGCAGCAGAGCGGCGCGGGGACATCTCAATGCCTGGAGGTCTTGCGCCTGAAGACCGTGTGCGCCGCCCTAGGGCGCAGCACATTCCTCGTGTCTTGTTCAGACATCGCCGGATCAGGGTATCGGGTCTTCACGCAACTCAAGCGTCGTGGCCGCGGACCGCCCTTCATCCAGTTGCTTCCAGAGCTGCGTGATCGCAATGGATCCGGCACCCATCCGCGTCGGCACGAAAACGCCGCTCCGGGCCTGATACTCGATGCCGATGCCAACCAGTTCCGGCACGGAAGACTGGCCTGTGTGGGGGGCAAGCTTAACCTTCCATACGCCGCAGCCGCTGATGCCGTGCGGATCGGGGGCCGAGACGATCCGTCCTCCCGGCCCGTTCACCGTCCGCAGCGGCGCCTGCAGAGCGACATGTACAGCCGTGCGCTTGCCATTCTCTGCGGGCAGCGCAGCATACTCGCGTGTCACATAGAAATACGGCTTCACCATCCGCTCCGCCGTGTGGCGCTTTGCCTCGCGATTCTTCGTATGAGGGCAGCCGACGAACCCGTACAGCGTGAGCTCGTTGTAGTCCTCGAATTCACCGGCGTCACCGGCGCCGGTAAACTCGTAATATTCGCTGAGCTCTTCCGCCGCAGTGGCCGGCAGCGCGATGGCGGCCACATCGGCATCCACCGCCGGGGCCGGCCGGCTGTGCGAGAACCGGACGGTAATGGCGGGAAAGCGCAGGAATGTCCGGCTCCCCGCCAGGACGACCTGGCCGTCCTCAAGCTCGTCAATCACATGCGAGGCGGTCAGCAGCGCGGCATAATGCTGACCGCGCACGGGTACCGCAGTTCCGATCACGTCATACCCGCGTCCACCGACCCGCGCATAAAGCGGGCAGGCCCGCTTGCCCAGCGGAATGAAAAGCCGGGCCATGATGTCGTAGGATTCGGAATCGAGCGGCTGTACTGGCGTGTTCCTATTATCAGCCCGCGGATCGCCGTTGATAGTCGTCACCGCCCCCTCATGCGACAACGATTAAAGCCCGGCCTGGACTCTGGCCCTTGCGGAGAAACACCAGATTGACGCATGATCGCTAGTTTATGGCAACGCCGAAACCGTCCATTTTCATTAGCCACATTCATGAAGATGCTCAGATTGCTCATTGCCTCAAGACCTTCCTTGACGAGGCATTCCTAGGCTTTTTCAAGATATTCGTTAGCAGCGATGGCGCCAGCATCCGGGCCGGCGACAATTGGTCATCATCCATCGAACAGGCACTCACGGAGACGGATCTCGTTCTTGCCATCATTACCGAAGACGCCAAGGACAGGCGCTGGATTTATTTTGAATGCGGAGGCGCGTACTTCGCCCGCAAACGCGTGGTGCCTATCTGCTGCCGCCGCTTTGCGATTTCAGCGCTGTCTGCCCCGTTATCTTGGCTCCAGGCGATTGACGGTGCTGATTCAGAAAGCGTGAGGGGGCTCATCGCCGCGATAGCCCACACGTTCGATTTACACAACCCAAAATGTGACGTTGCTCAGCTATCCAGGTATCTTAGCGGTTCCCCATGCGACGGCCGCCCCGATCAACCCTCAACATCGACGAGAACTCTGGAACGAGCATTTCCATTGTTCTTGCTTGTCGATACGTCGGCAAGCATGTCAGGAGAGCCTATCGAACGTCTGTCATCATCCATTAAGGAGCTCCTGGATGATCTCCTCCAGACACCGTCGTCAAATTTTGCTGTCCTGATCTCGATCATTGCGTTCGGAAGCGAGGCGCGTGAAATCGTCCCGCTCTCGCTGCTCCGCCCGGACACATTGAGCTTTGCATTAGAGCCTTCTGGCGCAACGTCCTTGGGAGCCGCGTTGCACCTGCTGGCGTCACGCTTGGCTGACCCTTCTCAAATGCCCCGCCAACACCTTCGGCCAATGATAATCGTATTTACTGATGGCGAGCCGACCGATGATTGGCAATCCGGGATTGCCGCACTCAATCAGACGGAGCTGGGCCGATCCGCCAGAAAAGTCAGTGTTGCCTTCGGCGAAATCCGCGACGCCACAGTCCTAAAAGCCTTCGCCGCCGACTCCGTCATATCAGTGCCGGACATCTCGAACATCAAGGGGCTCTCTACCTTCTTCACGTGGATGTCATCGTCAGTGCGCACAGTATCCGAAACCGAGGGTACTCGCGGCGAAACGGATCTTCCGCCTTTGCCCAACTGGAATCCTCCCGCCCGAAACTAGTTTCGCCACGCCAGCAAACCAGGCGCACAGGCGAAAGCGACGCAGGTGGCTGGGCTTGTTTCGATATAATGAGCGTCATCCGGCGCTGTGCGGCTTCGGGGTCACAATGTCTTCAACGACAAGCGGTCGCGAGTTTGAAGAATATGAACGCCTCGTTCAAAAGATTCTGGAATCAAAGATCAGAGAGGAATATCCCAGCACCGTCATCAAGGTATTCCATAACCGCAAATATCGCGGCCAGTCCGGGCAGGAACATCAAATCGACGTCTCTGCCGAACTGATGCTTGCCGGGTGCCGCGTTCTCATCCTGGCCGAATGCAAGAAGTATCGGGCGAGTGTTGGCAACGAGGATGTTCTCACGTTTCTCGGACGAATTCGCGACATCGGTGCGGGCAAGGGAATAATCGTCACAACGGTTGGTTATCAGGAAGGAGCGAAGCGCCTCGCCGAAGCGAACGGGATTGCGCTGGTCCTGGCGAAGTCCGAGGAATCCGTTTCCTGGGATGTGGTGATGCCACTTCTCTTTCCGCCCCTTATCGCCGCCGGCGCTGAATTGGTCATGAGGACTAGCCGGAAGGCAAACTCACAGCTGGCGAACAACACTCCCACGCCGTGGACTGAGGGAGGAACCACGACCTGGTCCGAGCCGCAGAGAGCGAGCCAGAAATACGGCCCCGCTGGCTCGTCCGGAACCGGGCAGGAAAGGTTGCACACCGCAGTTACATCGACTGCAAAGGCAGGGGCGGCCGGCGGGGCTCCTGCGCTGGCCCAGGCAATATCCAGTGAACCGGCGAAGATAACGGGCAACTCTCCGGCCTCAGTGACGGCGCGCTCGGCGACGGTTTCCCGAACGCTTCGTCCCCCGGTCGACCCGAAGGACCTGCGTTTGGCCGAGTTCGGAGCGAGTCTTGCAAAGGGTCATCAGATTGCTAGAACGCCGCTGATCCATTCCGGAATATTCGGATCTGTCTGGCCGTTCACGCCGGCATCCGGCCCTCTCGCTTACCGCCCCGATCCGCCGCTAGCCAAACTGGCGACGGTGCTGGAAGAGCTAGTTCCAAAGGGGGCGGTCGTCGACGAGATCGTCTCGTTCCTTTCGAAATACGAACGCCGCGGCGTCATAAACGAATTTCCTGACGGTCTGACTTTCAGCCTCCAGTTTGTCCCGAACGACACCGTACTAGCGGTGGGGGCGGGGCCGGTGTCGCAGCTTTATCTCTCGCACATCGCTTTTTGGATCGCTTTCTATGGCGATCCAGTGGGCATCGCCACCGAGTTTCGCCAACAGTCCGGACACTGGCGTCATCGCTATCCCTTCTTGCATTGGCCGTATTATTGGTATGATTACGACCTCCTGAGACCATACTGGTTCGAGCGCCACTGGTCTGCCGGACATCTCAGTTATGGGACCCTTTTTCTCGCCACCAGCGGAAAACCGAAGTCGACCGAGAGCTATGAAATCCCGTGGAAGGAAATGATCGAGCGTTTCCTCGCCAGAGAAAAGCGCGAGATCGTAGACGTCAAACCCATTTCGGCTTCGTTCAGCATGTTCCTCAACAACCTATACGTGTGGTCGCGGCATTTCAAAGTGTCCGACGTGAGCCAGGCCATCGAGAGCGTGCTCGACAAATACCCGGAAATGCCCGAGTGGGAGGCATACCTTCGGTTTGTGGTGTAAGCCCGGACAACCCTTCCCTCGCCTCGGCCGTTCTCGCAATGCGGGTGGTCCCCCTTCGTCTCGCCCATTTCTTCGGCACAAGCGCGGAGTTCTGGCTCCACTGCAAAGCCTCTATGATCTCCGTCTCGCGCAGCGCAAGGCAGGGAAGTCAATCAGCCACCTTCCCACCCTGAAGCGTCCCGCCGACGTTCACGCTTAGCCCGATCCACGCTTTTTCCGCACCGCATTGCGGATTCGCGACCCCGCCGGCCGATCCGATGCATCTTGTCGCGGAGCGCTTTTCTTGTAATCCTGATACTTGCGCGAAAGCACGCCCATTCACGAAGACGCTCTCTTTGAGACGTTACGGCTCGCCGTCACGTCTGCGTGCGACATCGTCGCCGGTGCCGCCGTGCCCACGCGTGAGCGGCGCGTGATGTGGATGAAACCGGAGGAGACCGGCCGGCCCGAGCTCTCTATCAGGATGGCCAGAGTCCCGTCCGCGGGCGCCCTGCCCCAGGAAACGCGGGTGAGACTCTTCAGCGACGCCCGTGTCGCTGCATTCCTGAACACTGTCGAGCCCTTGCGCACGGAACAATATCGCGTGAACGCCCTCGAAATGTATTTCAATACGCTGGGCCGTTTCGCCTGGGAGCCCGCCCTCGGGCAACGTTTTTGCCGCTGGATTCTTGAGCTCGCCAACCCGCCGGCGCGCATTGCGATGGCGGGCGCACTTCTCGTCCAGTCGTTCTCCGCCTGCGAGCCGTTCACGCTCGGCGAAGCAATCGTCCTTCGGCCGGCGCGCGACGCGGACATCGACGAATACGGCGAGGACCACGCGCTGCTCAGGCGCAGGCCGGTGATCGGCCCGTCCGACTGGATTTGCACCATCGGGCTTCATGAGGACGCCGACCGGGGATCGCCATTCGCCGCCTATCGCGCCCTCATGGAGGACCTGTTGAACGCCTTCGCCCTCGTCAGCGAGGGCTCCGCGGCGCTTCAGCTATTCCGGTACCGTCCCGCCAATCTCTTCTTCGACAAGCCGCTGCTCTCGACCGATCCCCTCCGTCGCTCCACCGGCAGCAGAACGGTGGTCACGCTTTCGCAGCCAGATATCGCGCGGTTGCAAAACACCTTCGTCGCCATTCGCCGCGTGCGCACTGAATCGCGGTTTGCCGATCTGGCATTGCCGCTGCGGCGGCTGCGCGGCGCCGTCGGAAGGTCTACCGGCGAGGACCAGCTTGTTGACTATGTCGTGGCGCTTGAGCGGCTGCTTGCGGCGGATGCGAACACGGAGATCAGCTTCAGGTTCCGACTCCGCGGGGCGGCACTTGTACCCGACGCCTTCGGCGACCTGCGCGAGCGCATGCGGCTCATGCAGCATCTTTACAATCTGCGCAGCGCCGTCGTGCACGGCAGCGCGAAATCTTCCGATGTGTCAGCCCTCCTGCCGCAGGCCGAAAAGGCTCTCAAGGCGATCATGGGCTGGTATCTCGCCCGACTTGATCACTATAAGGACGTCAGGACGACCCTTCAGGAACTCGACTTTGCCCTCGTTGCCGGCGGGGAGCGCTGGGCGGGCCCGTAATCCGCGCGCCCTCGCGGGCTTCGAGTCTTGCAACTCCCTGTCGCGCCGCTCGTTCTCCCGCTACCGCCTCGCCGATCCGCGCCCGCCTCCGGCTGTCACGCGCGCGACCGTAAATGCGTCGTCGCCGGCCGGCGACGCGTTCGGGTACGATGTCCATTCATGCGCGTGTTCCTCAGCCATCAACTTGAAGGGGTTTCCTACGAGAGCAAAGACTGCCCAGACCGCACCGCGGATTGACAGTGAATTGCTCGTCGCCCTTGAACGCGCCTTCGATCTGCTTGCGGGCACCGCCGATAAATTGCTGCACGAGGAAGGACAGCCCGTGACATTCCTCGAATCCCGCGAAATCGAGGATATCTATAACGATGCGATTTGCGAACTCGCGCCGTTCGAGACGCTCATCCGGGAGGCGCGGGGTGCGTCATGAGGGTTTACGAAACAACTCTTCGATCATGAACCGGCTATGGACTGGCAAAGGTAACCCGGCTTCCCGATCCGGCCTTTCACAGGCCGATAATTGATATATCCATGGAACACGCAGATGCCGAGATTCTTCGCTTATCCGCCGAGGAATTCTTCCATAAATTCCGGCATCCCCTCCTGAGCGCGCGCAAGAGGCTGGAGACGCTGGCGCGCAGCGTCGGACCTGAACAGGTCGAAGACATTCGCCGCGACCTCGACATGATGGACACGATGCTTCAGCGTGCCCAGACGAATAACTGGCTGCTGGCGCATGACGGCCACGCGCGGATGACGCTTGTCAAGAGCGTGCAGCTCACGAGGGCTGTCGAGGAAGCCGTGAGGGCCGCCAGCGCCCTTGCTGACCATCCGGAAGCCGCGCGGTTTGTGTTCGACCGTGACAGCTTTATGCAAGCCGCGCCCCACGTGTGGACGGACGAGCAGCTCTTCCAGGCAGCCCTGGGCAATATCCTCGATAATGCCCGCAAGTACAGCTTCGACGCGACGATCGTCCACATCGCGGCACGTCGCAGTCAGGAGCGGTCCCTACAGATTGAGGTCGCCGACAAGGGCATTGCCCTACCCGCTGATGACCTTGTACGCTGCCGGGAGCGCGGCTGGCGCAGCGAAACCGCACTTCGCCACACCGACAAGGGACTCGGCGTCGGCTTATGGCTGACCGATCGCATCCTGAGAACGATCGATGCCCAGCTTCTGATCGCGCCAACGGACGCCGCCGGGATTACACGCTTCACGATCAGCCTGCCGATCGACCCTCCCCGGCGCGAAGGATAGAAAGCCATGGACGCGAACCAGATCAAGATCACCGTGGCGCTCGTAGCGGCTGCGTCCGCGCTCGCCGTCGCCATCGTCCAGATCTTCGCGCAGAGGAAAAACGCGAATGCCCTCGAACAGTTAAAGTTGCGGCTCGACCGCCAGCGGGCCGAGCACGGAGAATATCTCAAGGCGCACATGAAGCTCGTCCTCGACGGGCAGGAGCAGCAGCTCCAGGCCTTCAGGATCATCCTGCAGCGTGTACAGTTGCTGCGCGACAAGATCCGCGGCGTCGTCTCGGATCTCGACGCCTACAGCCCGGAGATCCTTCACGATGAAATACAGGCTCTCGTTGATGGAGTCATCCAGGCTTTTGCCGAGCATCAGATGGCCCTGACCGACAACGGGCGGAAACTGGCGCACACGCTTAAAAACGCCTCTCTGGTCGCGGTCAAGGATATGTCGGCTCTCCCGGTGACAGGCAAGCAGCGCCGGGATTTCATCGAGAAAATCGGGCGGCTGGAGGAAGATCTCAAGCGCCAGCATGCGGCGCTGCGCGAGGAGGCGTTAAGTGCTAACGCGAGGATCGTTGACTCGATCCAGCGCGAGATCGCTGCAGGCGACCAATGAGCTCGGACAGTCGTTTCAGCGAAGTGGACGCGCCTGAGCAATTGCTGCAACTCGATCTCTCTGCCGCCTATTATCCGGGCCCGAACCAGAGCGCGCAGGAAGTGCGGGAGGCCCTGTGGCATCTCCAGCGCGAGAACAAGCTCCAGTGGCGCGTCAGAACGTTCGAGACAGCGGCACATTACAGCCAGGTTCTGGCCAATTGGACACCGGATATCGCCATCGCCCACTGGCATGGCGAAGCGCGGAGCGGTGTTCTTTTCGACCTGCCCACGCAAACAGCCCAGCGGCTCGGTCGTCAGCGTGAAAGCCCCAACGCCGGACCTTTCCTGGCCGGTCAGTTCAGCCCCCTTGATATCCGCTTCGACCCGCACGACACCGGCAGTCTCATTCCTCACCTGCTCGCTGCCTATGACATGCTGTTTTGCCAAGCTGATTTAGGGCGGGTGTTCCGCAACATCGCCATCGGCCTTTGGAACCTTCATCTCATCGAATCTGAAGCCCGCCTGGCATTCGACACCGATTTCGAAGCCTACGCAAGCGGTGAGCGCCCTCTTTCTGACCCGGAACCCTAGCGTATACGACGATGCTTTTTGCTGACATCGGCGGAATCTTCCTTCTCGCCTGCGTGCTGTTCACCTGCCTCATCATTCCCATCTGGATAACGACGCACGAGCGGCCCACCCTCGAACCCGTACGCCGCAGGCAGGCGTTCGTTCGCTGGGCCGCTGGTCTGTCCGCTTTGCCGCTCCCGGCAATCCTGTTCTGGGACTATCTGGGTATTCCACCCTCGCACCCGGCTTTTATCGTTTACCCGCTCTTTTTCGTAGCCCTCTTTACGCCGCTCGTCCTGCTGTTCTTGAAAGCGCAGCTGAGCACCGGCAGTTCAGTCCGCGTGATCCTTACATTTATCGCTTATGTGCTTGTCGTCATGATCGAAGCCATCGCTCCGCCGGTGGCTACGATCCTCGATATACATCGTCAGCCGATCTCCCACGCTGCCCAGCCGCTCACGCCCAATCCCTGCGGGGACGACGCAGTCAAGCCGCTATTGGCTCACATCAGCGATCTGCACATCAGCGACAAAGAGCGAACGCGCGACAATCGCTATCCTGGCAACAACAGGCTCGCCGGTATTCTCAAGGAGATCAACGCCCATAAGCCGCGATTCCTCGTCATCTCCGGTGACATAACGGACGAAGGAACCGCTTCGCAATGGCGTCTGCTGGAAAGATTGATGGCACCGCTCGACCCGGCGATTCGGATCTTCGCTTCGACCGGGAATCATGATCTGAACTACTTCTTCGGCAGCGATCCGGATGAACGTCCGTGGACCTGGTTCGGGTTGTTCCCCCTAACCGGACTCGACGAGGAGCCGCGGATTTTTCGCGCCGCCGAGTTCCAACTCCATCACCTGCCCGACCTGCGATCCGCCGTTGGTAATCCCTTGCAGGGCGTGATTTCGCACGTGCCGACTGAATCCAGCCTACGATCAGACCCGACCTCTTTCCAGAGTCAAATCGATGAGTGCGCGATGGAGTGCGTTTCGCGGTCAGGACCTTCGCCAGAGGATGTCAAACTCGGAATTGCCGGCTGCCGCAGCAGTTGCAACCATGATCTGGACTCGATCCGGTTTCACTATTATCATGACCTGGCCAAGCTGTTTCCCCTGACATATTTGGACGTCAATTCGCATACCGCTTTCATTTCCCTGACCACCTCACTGGGTGACTCGATGTCAGTCGGCAGAAACGCCATCGGCTGGGCTGGCGGGGACCAGATCAAAAGGCTGCGAGAAGAACTCCGGAGCCTCCCCGGTGATGTCAGGTACATCGTCCTCGTCATGCATCATCCGCTCCTGTGGACGGGCGTTCCGGCACTTCCTCAGTTTGACGCCAGCCTTCTGTTTCATCCCTTGAGAGCTTGGGATGCATTCTATTCAAGCGCCTGGTTCCTGGCGGTGTTTCTCCATAACGATATTAATGAAGGCCGGCAGATATACGAGCTGTTGAACGACGAATTGGCGAGGCGCCCGCAGAGCGCGGCGCTTGTGCTGTGCGGCCACCGCCACGAGCGCAGCCTTGGGCGCATCGGGCGCATGACGTTGGAAGAAGCTCCGAATCTTGCGACTCCGAATCCCGCCAATTACGGCTTCTATTTGGTAGGCACCCAAGGCGATGCGTTGAACGTGTCGTGGTGCCCCGTCGGCCGCAACTGAATTAATCACTCTCCCATCACTGGTCTCTGACGGAAGAGCATCCCTTTTGGTCCTTTCCATTCCGTCCGCCGGTTCTCAATCCATTTTTTCAGCCGTGCGCCCGGGAGGTATTCTGGTCACGCTTGATCCTGGTGGCGAGTGCGCTCGTTGCGATCGCCGTGATCGAACTCTTGCGGATCTGGGGTCTTACCGTCGCAGACTTGGCATTCGCGGTTTACGGCGCCGCTCTTGGGCTGGTGCCGCCGATGATGCTGACACTGTATCGCGATCGCGCGTACACGCGCGGCGTTTGAGCTCTGCCGCAACTGCAGCGGTCGCACTTGGCTTTTTATCGTGCTGGAGCGCCGCCATCTGGGGGCGATTCGCCGGAAATGGAAACGTCGTTTTACTGTCTCCGATCATCAGCACTGTTGTTGCAACCACGATCATGGCGATCGGGCATCTCCGCATTGGCAGCCTCACTGCGGACATGGCTTCAGTACAGCAACTCCCTCCCAACGGCGACTCACGAAGTTGACCCTGAAAGCTCAGCCAACGTTGGCCCGACCCGCGCGCCGATCCTCAGGTCAGTCGAGCCCGTCCCCTGTTCAGCACAGGGCGGAAGTGCAGCCCGCACACCGCGAGATGGCCCACTCCACTCTTCCGTCAGATGCTGCCCGCTTCGGCCGCACCGCCGAAGTCGATCCTTGGATTCCCGTCTTACCGCGCCTTGTGTCGTGCTTTTCGGAGGATCGCGAGAGCCCGTGTCAATCTCACCCGCGCGGCGATTTCTGAGCAGCCAAGAACCTCCCCGATTTCCTTGTAAGACAACTCTTCTAGCACCCTTAAACCGAGAATCAGCCTATCCCGCGGCAGCAAAGTTTCCCAGGCTTCCCCAATCCCACCCAAGAAAGCCTCGCTTCTAGCGAACGGTGTTGGCTCGATGAGAGGCGGTGTTATCAGCGTCTCAAGATAGGAATCTGCTGACTCGGGACCGATATCAAATGGTCTCTCACGACTCCTTGCCCGAATCATGTCGATGCAGACTCGGCTGGCGATGAGACCCACCCAATTGCTAAAGGTTCCCTTCTTCGGATCAAAACTCTGGGCGGCCTTCAATACCCTAAGCATCGTTTCCTGAACTGCATCCTCGACGTCCGCCCGGTCCCTGAGCGCGTACAAGCATCTCCGGTGGATGTATTCCGACATTTTCCGGAACGCCGCTTCGCTT
>Ga0335078_10009382_pt1 | contig 14506 bp, 10 predicted proteins | sample Lox_Sample_32_FD_206711 | JGI IMG/M metagenome (GOLD analysis project Ga0335078, IMG submission 206711) | Soil microbial communities from Loxahatchee National Wildlife Refuge, Florida, United States - Lox_Sample_3.2 | ecosystem: Environmental > Terrestrial > Soil > Wetlands | place: USA...
TAAAGCGCGATGATGATTCAACCAAATCTCATCGCGCTTTAGGCGAAGCAGGCTCCCGACCGAAAATCAAGGCCTGCAGCGAAAGCCGGCGGTTTCCCGATGCCCGCCACTGTCGAGCCCGCACGTGCCTCCCGACGACGGTTGTGGGGCTTGAGTTGGAACATAGACGCGTACGGGCGCATGCGACCGCATTACCGTCCGCTGCGCCCTGCGAACCGGTTCGCGGTCGCGGTCGCGATCACGTGCCCGCTCACGTTCGCGTTCATGACGCTTCTCGCATGCGCCGCTGGCATTCAGAACGTAACCGCTCTCGCAGCCGATCTGAATACAGCGATCACCATCCACGCGTTCGCCTGTCGGACAGCTCATTGGACACACGCGATCGAGCTCATTGCGCACCGCATCCAGTGCATCGAGACTTGCAACCTTGGTATCAAATTCGGTCTTGGCGCTCTTGTTGAAGAGTTCGAGCGCCCGTTGGGAGCCTTCGTCCCAGTTGCCGTCCACCTTCCCCGAATTGCAGCCGACCCGTTTCAAATGAGCCTGCAGCAGCCGCGCAAGATCCGCCGGGCCGATCTGCTGCGAAGACAACGGGATGGCCGACCGATCCTGGCCAGACGTCAGCGCGGCGACCTTTTCGGCATTTTGCTTGGCGGCCGTGGCGCGGGCTTCTTCGATCTGGCGTTGGGCTTCCTCGACGGCCTGGCGCTTGGCCTGCTCGACCTCCTGTCGGGCGGCATCCGCTCGCTGCTGCGCAAGATCCGCCTGCTTCCTGGCTTCTTCCAGTTCCTTCTTCGACTGCTCCAGGAGTTGCTGTTGTGCCGCAGCCGCCTGGCTCTTCGCCGGTTCATCGGCGCGCTTCTGCAACTTCTCGGCTTTCTGCGCTGCCTGCTCCTCGGCGTCACGCCGCGCATTGTCGGCTATCGCCTGGGATTGCTCCGCGGTAACCAATCTATTCATCTGCGCGCGCGCAAGGTTCGCATAGAACCCATTCGGATGACGCACGAGGAAGGAATCCCACACATCCTTGGTCGCGAGTTGTGCGGCGTATTCGTAATCGACCCTTGCGTCCGCATCGGCATCTGCGGGCTTCGCGGGCAGCGGAACCAGCGCAAGGTTGTCGCCGCCCAGCGACCCGTAGACGAACGGCTCCTGCCGGTTAGCAGTCTTTTTCAGGACTTCGTCGCGAACGCGACCGAAAGCCACGCGCAGATCCACGCCGGGTTCGGCGAGATATTTGACGAGCGCCGAGGCGTATTGACTGTTTTCTCCAACTCCATCGTCCGCGACTGCACCAGCTTTCGTGGCGAATGCGACAAGCGTATTGGACGTCGGCGGCTCGATCCTGGCGAGCCCCCGGCCGATCGACCGGCTGGCGACGTTTCTCTTCATGGCGTTGGAAAAGGGATTCTCACGGCACGCATCCAGAATAATCAGCCTCAAGCGCTTGACAGGGTCGAGCGCCCTCAGCAGGCGATCGAGCGAGACGGTTTCATCCTCGACGTCGAAATCGCTCGCTAGCCTGGCGTCGGCAGGCACGAGATAATTCGTCCCGTCGACCTCGATGCCGTGGCCTGCATAGTAAACCACAGCAATATCGGCATCTTTTGCTTTTTCCGAAAACTCGCGGACAGCGCGGCGCAGATCGCCGATCCCGAGATCCCGCCTTTCATCGACGACATCGAAATTGGCCTTTTTTAAAAGCGCGCCTATTGCTTCGGCGTCGCGGAGCGGATTGGCGAGCCGCGGCACCTGCTGATAGTTGGAGATGCCGATGACGAGCGCGACGCGCTTTTCAGCCTGCGCGGGACCCGCAAAGGCCAGAAACAGCAACCCGAGGGACAAGAAAAGCAGGGACCGCAGCATGAATCTCTCCCGGCAGCGCATTAATACCTGAGAGCGGATTTCCGGGCAATTCGATCGATGTTCGGCTGCGAAAGCGACACTGTTTTTCATGGGCATTCCCCGCGCGGGCTACTTGTCGCGATCACCAAGATTGTGAGGGCTAAGTGAGCCCGATCAGCCGATCGAAGCTCTGCATGGTTCCAACAATTGCGTCCAAGCGCCTCAACCTTTTAGTTGCGAGGGCCGGCGACCAGGTTCATGGCGGCCCGGCTGAAGTCTCGCCGTTTGCCGGCTGACCACCGGAGCTATGGAACCAAACCCCGAAAGGCCGGTTCCCATCCCCTGGCTAGCTCGTTAGCTGCGGCGAAATGGTTAACCGGCCGCAGCGGCGGCCCTGGCGACCGAGCGCCGCGTCTTCCCGTCGGAAAGCGGCGTTGTCACACGCCGGCGTTGCGTCGGGTTGTTGCTTTGGACGAAGACTGCGTGGCGATGGCCTTCCAGCGGACGCAAGCGCAACTGATCGCGAAAATAATCGGTCCGGCCGCTGCAGTTGACCTGACGTCCTTCACCCCCCGCCCGGCTCTGCCTCGTACCATTGGCCCGGAACGGCATTCATCGTCCGATCGGGGGATGCGAAGATCGGACCGCGCCGGCATATCGCACTGCACGGGATCGTCCGCCCCATCACGTTATGTCGCCGCTTACCCACTGAGGTTCAGGCACGATGGGTCCCCGTCGCCTGCCAGGAGCGGTCTCGGGCCGGCTGACAATGGGCTCCTTGGCCCGTGACGCTGCGCTGCCGATGCGGCAAGATGTCCTGCGGTGATTGAACCTTGGTTTTTGCCACGACAACAAATAGTGGTTCTTCAGGCCGGCGACGGCTACCGAAATCACGAACAAGCCGGTTCGATTGTCGGGCAGAGAGGTGCTTGAATGGCCAACATGTTTCTTGATTTAACCAATATTGCCGGCGAGTCCCTTGACCATGATCACGAAGGAAAAATCGAGGTCCACGATTGGTCCTGGGGCATGCACAACCACGCCCCCTTCTCGATTACTGCGGGCGATAAGGCCGCCAAACACGCGAGATTTACGCACATCACCATCCACAAGAGGATCGACAGATCAACCCCGACGCTGATGCAGTACTGTGCGCACGGAATGAAGATCCCGGAAGGCACGCTCATTTGCCGAAAGAACGACGGAGATAAACAGATCGAATATCTGACGATTAAGCTTAAGGAAGTCAAAGTGTATGAGGTGGACTGGCCACTTAAGGGCGGCGACGACGTCGAAACGATCATGTTGGCATTCCACAAGGTGCACGTAGAGTACACCGTGCAGACAAACGAGGGGGATTTGGATAAGAATCCGAAAGGCTCGACGTTGTTCGATTTCAACATTCCCGATCCTGATGACGTCTCGGAGTGACCGCATCGCCGCGCATTGACGGCAAGATCGCTGTTCGAGGAAAGTAACGATGGCTGACGTAACTCAAAAGACACATGTCAGTCCGCCGCTGATGCACGCGTTTCGGGCGGCGCACGAGGCGAAGGACGCAACGACCAAGATCGATTTGCGAACCAGCGACGGCGACCGCGTGATCGCCGGCCGCCGGCTGCGGCCGCGGCAGATCATCACCGAGCGGGTACTTCGGCGCGAGGTCGCGCGAGATCTGGACGCCCTGCTCAATACCGTCGCGATGGAGTCGACCGTTGAAATGGCGGATGCCGCCTACGCCCGAAAATCGGTGCTCAATTTCGGTCTTCCCGACATTTCACCCCTGACGATCGATACGAGCGAGCTGAAACGAATACCCGATGAAATTCGTACCGCCGTGGTTAATTTCGAGCCGCGGCTCGCCTCCGCTTCGTTGCACATCGAGCGGGATTTGACGGTCGATCCGGCAGAACTCAGGATAAGGTTTCTGGTCCGCGCCGACTTGACATGCTATCCGGTGCAGGTTCCCGTAGAATTCGTTGCCGATATTGTTGAAAGCGGAAAAATTGTCGTCAACCGATTGTAGCTGCGTATGAACCGCGAATTTCTCGATCTTTATAACCGCGAACTTCAGCTGTTGAACGAGCAAGCTCGCGAGTTTGCCGAAGAGTATCCCGGGATCGCGGAGCGGCTTGGCGGCATTCTCGAGGATCGCATCGATCCCATGGTCAGCGGACTGCTCGAAGGCGCGGCCTTCCTTGCGGCGCGCGTGCAGCTCAAGCTCAAGCACGAATTCCCCGAATTTACCGGCAACCTGCTCGAGCAATTGGTGCCGCACTTTCTTGCCCCGACACCTTCGGCAATGATCGTTCAGGTCGTTCCGTCATTCGGCGACAAGTCGCTTCACGACGGCCTCACCATCCGACGCCACGCCTATCTCGATGCGTCGTTTCGCGAGCGCGATCGGCAGATCGCGTGCCGCTATCGCTTGAGCAGCGACATTGTCGTCTGGCCGTTCGAACTTTCCAGCGCCGAGTATTTCTCCTCGCCCGCCCAGCTCGGCGCGCTCGGCTTGCGCGTCGACACTGACGTTCTTGCGGGAATGCGGCTGACCCTGACGTTACGCACGACGGCACGCGCGGACGAGGAACTTGCGGATTCTCAGGCCCTCAAGAAGCCGGAAATGCTGTTTTCGAGCTGCCGCACCGCCTCGCTCCCGTTCTATTTCGCCGGCTCCGAGGCGGATTCGGTGGCGCTCTACGAGCAGCTCTTTGCCCACTGCAAGGGCATCTACCTGCGTTTTCTGGACGAGTTCGGCGACCCCGTGGTCTGCCCGCTGCCGGCCGACAGCCTTCAGCAGGTCGGATTCGAACGCGAGGAAGCGCTGCTCCCGAACGACGCGCGGGTTTTTGAAGGCTTCGACCTCTTGCGAGAGTTCTTCATTTTTCCGCGGAAGTTTCTTGGCTATGCGCTGACCGGGCTTGACCGCATCTTTCCGCAGCTCAAGGCCAAGACCGTCGATATCCTTTTTGCGTTCGATGAAGTCAACATACGGCTGGCGGCGGCCGTACAGCCTTCGATGTTCGCGATGTATGCAGCGCCTGCGATCAACCTGTTTGAGAAGACAACGGACCGGATCGCGCTGAAGTCCAACCAGTACGAATACCATGTCGTGCCGGATCGCAGCCATTACCTCGATTTCGAGCCGCACCGGCTGCTGGAAGTGTTCGCGCACTACTCCGGCGGAAGATCCAAGATTCCCGTCAAGCCGCTTTATTCCGCGTCGCTGGACGGGACCCAAGATGGTCCGTATTTCACCGTACGGCGGCAGCCGAGACGCCGATCGGTCGAGGAAAAGCGCGACGGCGTTTCCTCGAACTATACCGGCACCGATATGTTCGTTTCACTGAGCGATCTCGGTGGCAGCGATGACGAAAACGCGATCTCAGAGCTGAGCGTTCGCGCACTGTGCTCCAACAGGCACCTTACCGAACAACTGCCGGTCGGGGTCGGTGGGGCCGACTTCCGCCTGGTCGACGATATCGCGCTCGACTTGCGTTGCGTCGTGGGCCCGACGCCTCCCAGCGAGCCGGTCGTCAGCCAATTACGTGGACGCGCCGAGATGGCACATACGGGCACCGTTACCTGGCGCCTGATCAACATGCTTTGCACCAATCACCTCGGTCTCGTCGAGCGCGGTGGCGGCCGCAACGCCGAGGCCCTGCGGGAAATCCTGTCGATGTTCGGCGAGTTGTCCGACGGCGTAACCGAGCGCCGGATCCGGGGCGTGCGCAGCGTCGACAGCCGGCCTATCGTGCGCCGTATCCGCCAGCGCAGCGGCGTCGGGGCTGCGCGCGGCATCGAGATTACGGTGACGATCGACGAGAAGGCGTTTGAGAGCTCGGGCATTTTCCTGCTCGGCGCCGTATTGGACCGGTTTTTCGCCGAGTATTCCGCCTTCAATCATTTCACCCAGACCGTGATCCGCTCGGTCGAGCGCGGCGAGATCATGCGCTGGCCGGCACGCATGGGAACGCGCAAACCGCTATGACGCTGGCCATCACAAAAGAAATCCCGGCACGGCCATGAGTTTCGTTCAGAATCTCAAAGCTGAACCCTGGAGGTTCGATTTCTTTGTGCTGCTGCGGCACCTTGAAAGGACGTTCAAGGACAAGCCGCGGATCGGGGACAGCGCGACATCGCGCGACGAGTTCGCCCGTTTTGGCCAGAATCCATTTATGGAATTTCCGGCTTCCAATGTCGTGCAGGCGGATCAGGACGAAGATAAACCGCTAAAGATTCTTGTCAGGCATCTCGGCATGCTCGGTCCGCAAGGACCGCTGCCGCTTTCGATTACCGAGGAAGCCTATCACTATGCCCTCGCGGAAGACGAGGCATTTCCCCGCTTTCTCGACCTGTTCAATCACCGCTTCATACAGCTGTTCTTCCGGGCCTGGGCGGACTCGCGTCCGATCGCGCAGCACGACCGTCCGGATGCAGACCGTTTCGCCGCCTATATCGGCTCGGCGATTGGAATCGGATCCCGCCCCTACCACAATCTGGACAGTTTGCCGGACGGCTCGAAGCTCGGCTTCGCCGGTCTACTCGGGGCGCAGGCAAAATCAGCATCGCGTCTGGCGGCCGCGATCAGAGGAATCTTCAACGTCAAGGCCGAGGTCGACGAGTTCGTCGGCTCGCGTCTCGTCTTCGATACGGCCGAGTGGACTATCCTTGGCGGGAGATACAACGTGCTCGGTGAGGACGCGCTGCTGGGCCGCAGCGTCTTCAGCGTTCAGGACAAGATCAGGATTCGGATATTCTCGGAAAACCTCGCCAGATATATTCGCTTCCTGCCGACCGGCGACCTTTGCGAGCCACTGGCCGACCTGGTGTTCTTATACAATGGCGAGCAGCTCGACTACGACGTCGAGTTGGCGATACCTGCGGGCGCCGCCGAGCCCGTGCGGCTTGGCCGCTTCGGCCAACTCGGCTGGACAAGCTGGATGGCGCCGAACTGGACCAGCAAAGAGGCTTATCGTCGGGACGCACGTTTTCATCCGGCCGAGCGGATGAAACACAAGCGCCAACGCTTAAAGAATAAATCTGAAAAGGAAGGACGACGCGATGGCGGACATTAGTCTCGAAACCGTCGCCGGCAAACTCAACCGGATCGGATATGAGGCCTTCTTCAAGGCGCTGCGACAGGCCAAAGGAGCGGGGAATCGGCATGTCGAGCTGGCGCATTGGCTGGCCCAGATACTTCAGGTCGAAAACACCGACATCAGCGCGACGGCCGACTATTTCAAGCTCGATCGCGCAACCCTGACATCAGAGGTCCAGGCCGTGATCGCCGGTTTCCGCAAGAACGAAACGGAAATGCCGGCCGTCTCGAACACCGTCATGGATCTATTCGACCGTGGCTGGCACCATGCCACCCTGTTCTTCGGCGAGACTCAAATCCGGACCGGTCACCTTCTCGTCGGAGCGCTGCAATCGCGCGAACTAGCTCGCGCGCTGCACGGGACGTCCAAGGAATTTTCCAAGATCTCCGTCGAAACCCTGACGAACGAATACCGCAAGATCTGGGCGGGCTCTGAAGAAGAGCAATTGCGTCCGATGGATGGCTCGGGAATGGTTGCTGCCGGTTCGGCCGGCGCACAGGCCACAGCCGGCGCAGGCGGATCGACGGCGCTGGATCGTTTCTCCCAGGATCTCACCGCCAAGGCCAAAGCCGGCGACATGGATCCGATTCTGGGCCGCGATGAAGAAATCCGGCAGGTGATCGACGTTCTGATGCGCCGCCGCCAGAACAATCCAATCCTCACTGGTGAGGCCGGCGTCGGAAAGACGGCCGTCGTCGAAGGGTTTGCCCAACGCATTGTGGCGCAAGACGTGCCGCCGGCGTTGCGCGGCGTCAGGCTGTGCGTGCTCGACGTCGGCCTCATGCAGGCTGGAGCCTCCATGAAGGGAGAATTCGAACAACGGCTGCGCTCAGTGATCGACGAGGTGCAGAGCTCCCCGGTTCCCATCATTCTGTTCATCGACGAGGCGCATACGCTGATCGGCGCTGGCGGCTCGGCCGGAACGGGTGATGCTGCCAACCTGCTCAAGCCGGCATTGGCGCGCGGCACGCTACGGACGATCGCCGCCACAACGTGGTCGGAATATCGTCAATACATCGAAAAGGATCCGGCGCTGACCAGACGCTTTCAGCCGATACCGGTCGGCGAGCCCGGGGTGCAGCAGTGCAGCGAAATGCTGCGCGGGATTCTTGGACCGATGGAAAAGCATCACAAGGTCAGAATCCTGGATAGCGCGATCGCGGCTGCGGTAAACCTGTCGCATCGCTATATCCCGGCGCGCCAGCTGCCCGACAAGGCGGTCAGCCTGCTGGATACCGCCGCGGCGCGCGTCGCGATCAGCCAGAACACCACCCCTGCCTCCATCCAGGATACGCTCGCATCGATTGCGGCGCGCGAGGCAGAGACGGCGGCGCTGGCCGGCGAGAGCGACCTCGGGGTCGATCAGGCCGAGCGTCGGGCGGCGATTACGGCCGAGATCGACGCGCTGAAAGGCAAACTCGCAACCCTCGAAGCGGAATGGGCAAGCGAGAAAGCGCTGGTCCAGGAAATCCGCGATCTTCACGACCTCCTGGACCCGCCCAAACCGGAAAGCGGGGAGAAGCCGGCAACGGAAACGCCTCCGCCGGCGGCACAGCAGCCCTCGCCGGACCTCATGCGCGCGCAGCTGCGCGAGAAGTTCGAAACGCTTCGGGCCCGCAATCCGGAGGAGCGAATGATCTATGCCTATGTCGACGAACACGTCGTCGCATCGGTGGTGTCCGATTGGACCGGCATTCCGCTCGGCCGGATGGTCAAGGACGATATCGAGAACGTGTTGCGGCTGCCCGATATCCTGAACCGCCGCGTCGTCGGGCAGTCCCATGGCCTGTCGATGATCGCCAAGCGCATCGAAACCAGCCGCGCCAAACTCGACAATCCCGACAAGCCGATCGGCGTGTTCATGTTGTGCGGTCCTTCGGGGGTCGGAAAGACGGAGACCGCACTCGCGTTGGCCGAAGCGCTCTACGGCGGCGAGCAGAACATGATCACCATCAACATGTCGGAATTCCAGGAGGCGCATTCGGTCTCCGGACTGAAAGGCGCCCCTCCCGGCTATGTCGGTTATGGCGAGGGCGGCCGGCTCACCGAGGCAGTCCGACGCAGGCCTTACAGCGTCATTCTGCTCGACGAAGTCGAGAAGGCCCATCCCGATGTCCACGAAATATTCTTCCAGGTGTTCGACAAGGGCTTCATGGACGATGGCAACGGCCGGCGCATCGATTTCAAGAACACGCTGATCATCTTGACCACCAATGTCGGCACCGACCTCATCATGGAGTGCGCGACTGATCCAAAATACCGCGACGATCCGGCGGAACTCGCCGTCATGCTCCGGCCCGAACTGCTGAAGGTGTTTCCGCCGGCATTGCTGGGACGCATCGTGTCGATTCCCTACTACCCGCTCTCGCCCGCCATGCTGGGCGGAATCGTCCGCCTGCAGCTCGACCGCATCGGACGGCGTATCCGCGACAACCACGACGCGACGTTCAGCTACGATCAAGCCGTCGTCGATCACATCGTGTCGAAATGTGACGATCCGGATTCGGGCGGGCGCATGATCGACAACATCATCACCAACAGCTTGTTGCCGTCGCTATCGCGCGAGTTTCTCAAGCGTTCGCTGGCCAAGGAAATCCCAGAAGCTGTCGAGGTCTCCATGAAGGATGGCGAGTTCGCCTTCACGTGGCGTTGAAACCTCATCCAAAAGTATGACCCCGCGCGCCGGCGCCGCGCGCAATGCTTAACGACGGTTTCCGGGAATGGAACAGGCCGCTGCTCCGGCGTCCGAAATGCGCTATAAGGCCCGAATTGCGGCCGGTTCGCCTTTTTGAACCGAAATCGCCGGTGAGGCTACTGAGTTAGTACAATCTTGAAAGCGGCAGGAATTCTATGCCCGATCGCATGCGCGGACCCGCGGGATCTCGGCATTCCGCCGGAAAGCTGGCAAGCCCGCGGCTCGCCCGGCCGAATTGGCGCACCTCACCCATCGGCTGCTTCGGCGCGCGGGCCGTTTGGCCGTTGTCCCTGAAGAGCATCGGGTTGATGGCGCTGGTTGGCGTTGCCATGCTTGTCACGCATCAGGGCGCACGGGCCGAAGACAAGGTCATCAAACACTTCTCGAGCGGAAGTTCCCGCGACTCTGTCGGCATGATCGATGCCCGGGAAGACGCACCGGCTGACGGCCCGCAGGCAATCTATGCCGCCGACGATGGCAGCCTCTATTTGCTCGACCAGATCAACGGCCGGGTGCTTCGTTTTGATGCCAGAAAGGCCAATAGTTCGGTCCAGTCTCTCGAACTGCCGCAAGACATACGGCCGACCGACGTCGTGGTGAGGCGCGGCAACATCTATGTCTGGGACGGCGCCCCTCAAGCCCTTCAAGCCAACGGAAGCGAGAGCGAGCCTGTGCGCGAGCTGACGCGGACACGCACCGCCGAGCGACCCGATGACGAAACACTGACTGCGTTTGCGCAGATGGGATCGCAGACTCTCGACAGCCCCGATCAGGTTTTGGGCCAGAAGTCGCGGGGCTTGCCCGCCCGCACAAGACCGGCGCACCAATCCATCGCCACCCGCGGCCACGGAACCGTCATAGCCGATGTCAGCGTTGGCTCAAAACTCAATACTGCAACCGTTCAGGTACGCGAACAGGCCACCAACAACGCCATCGCGGAGCTGACATTGAAAGTGCGCGATCGAATCGGCATCGTCGAATTTCTCGAGATCGACAATGCCGGACACATGTTCGTTCTGACCGAGAATATTCCGACCAGTTCCAGTCGCCGGGCCTCCGCCTATGTCGTTCGCTACTCGCCCGGCGGCATCCAGGACGCCGTCTACGATATCCCGTTTTCGGAAACCCTGTCGCTGTCGCGACGGTTCATCGCCATCTCGCCCGACGGCGACGTGTATTTTCTCCGTACCGCGTCATCCGAGGTCGATTTGATCGGCGTCGGCTCCCGCACGGTGCATGCAGGGGAGATGATCGACAACCCCAGTCTGGCCCGGACCTCCGATCAGGCCGTCAAGATCCCGAAGGGACCGATTGCCGCCGTGAGAGGTCTTACCCGCGAACAGGTGCTGCAAACCGCATTCGCCTTCGAAGGCGTGCAGTGGCGTTTGACGCCCGCGGTCTACGGCCGGGATCCGGATACGTCCTGCTCCGGTTTCAATCGGATTCGCCGCCCGGGATATCTGTCGGGTAAATTGAACCAGGAAGTTCGCGGCGTTCCCTATTGCTGGGGCTGTCACGGTTCGCTGAATCAATTCCGCGCCAACATCGCAAATGGCATGCTGGCCGGGAACGTCTGCACGCATAATAATCCGCGACCGGACACCACCGGTGTCGACTGTTCGGCGTTTGTCAGCGCGGCCTGGGGCCTGGCCACGCACTTCACGACCGCAGCCATTCCGGGCATTGCCCAGCAACTGCAAAACGCCTGGGATCTTCAGCCAGGCGACGCGCTCAACAAACCGGGCTCGCACGTCATGCTGTTTTTGCGTTTCACTGCAGATCGCAGAGCAGAGGTGATGGAGTCGTCCACGGGTGGCTGCAACGGCAGAGTGTGCCGAAACGTCTATCCGCTGTCGTCGCTGCTGGCGCGGGGCTACCGGCCGGTGCGCTATCGCGTTCTCGAGGGTGCTCCTGGGATCGAATCGCGCGAGGTCGCCCAGATGGACCCGAACAGAGCCAGCGCGGACGAGAAATCGATCAACAATTCAAAAAAATCTGCCTCGGCTCAGGATGAGCCGGAACACCACGGTCGCAGGACTCAAAAATCGGTCCGACATCATCGAAAACATTCCTCGAGGGAATGAAGCGTGATGAGTCGCTCTCCTATTTCGGTTATGTCGGCACGTCTGCAGCTAACAGTGATTTCGCTCGCTCTGGCCGCCTCGGTTGTCTTGGCCTGGGATGCTCGTGCCATTGCCCAGGATCGCAAGCTTCGGCCGCCTGCCGGCGAGGCGCGTGCCCTTGTCATCGGAATCGATGCCTATCAATTCGAACCGCCGCTCAAGGGTGCGGTGGCGGACGCACGCGACATCGAGTCCGCGTTGCGCCGCAACGGCGTCATGGACGTCGGCAGCCTCGTCGACGCGGCCGCGGACAGAGCCTCCGTGATACGCTCGTTCAACGAGCTGCTATCGCGCAGCGGGGCCGGCGATCTCGTCATTCTGTCGATCGCGGGCCGCGGCGCGCAGGAGGCGGAGCACTTCAAGAGTTCGCGGGCCGATGCCAGGGAAGATGTGTTCATTCTTGCCGGCTTCAATCCGAAGACGGCGGCCGGCAGTCAGCAACGAATCCTGGGATCGGAATTCAATCACCTGATCAAGCAATTCGTGCTCAAGGGCGTGCAAGTGCTGTTCGTCGCCGACGCCGCCTATAGTGGCGGCCTCGCCCGCAACGTCGATCCGCGTGCTGCCGCGGTGAGCTACCGGCAGGCTATGCCTTATGCGATTGCGCAGGACACGCTGGTGCCGATCTCCACGGCGGAAGACGCTTTGTTGAACGGCAATGAACTGGCGCGGGCGACGATCCTCTCCGCCAGCGAACGGACGGCTGCAGCTCCCGAGGTTCGGATTCCCGGAGAAGCGGGCTTTCGCGGCGCTCTCAGCTACGCGGTCGCCCGCGCCCTGGAAGGCGCCGCAGATGAGGACCACGATGGACATGTGACGAGAGACGAGCTTTTTCGTTATGTGAGCCAGGTCACCTACCAGCTTTCGGACCAGCGGCAGCACGTTCCGATGCAGCCGACGATGCCGGGTTCCGGGTCAGAGGTACTTTACGGACGGACGCGCGGCGTGGTGCTGCTCGATCCCCAGCCGAGAACGGAAGTTCGCCCGCCGTCACTCTCACCATCTACCGCGGCCACGCCGGTTCCCGCGCCGCCAAAACCGGCCGCTTCTTCGCCGGAGCGGCCTTTGCCTGCGCTCGACACTGTCCGCGTTGCGGTGCTCGGCGATCAGACCGAACTGCTGAAGATGGTTCAACCGAAACAGGCAAATTTTCAGCCCGTTACGGTTTCCGACAATCCTGATTTGATCTGGGATCCGGTCACGCTCGAAGTGGTCACCAACGGGGACGTGGTCGCCCGACAGATCAACCGCCAGGATCTGCCCGGCGTGATCGATCGGATTGCAGCGATCAACGGATTCAAACGTCTCGCCGCCAAGGCGCCCCAAACGGTGCGCGTGTTGCCGAGCGACAAGGTCTATTCACGGGATTCCCGCATCGAGGTACAGGTGTCTGGCGTCGCGCAACGCTCGCTGCTACTTTTCAATATCGCGGGCGACGGCACGGTTCAGGCGCTTTATCCAATCGGGTCGGATCAACCTATCGTTACGACCCCGGACTTCAAGTTTTCGGTCGTCGTGCGCGAGCCGTTTGGATCAGACCAGGTCGTCGCCGTTACGTCAGCCCAGCGGTTGAGCGACCTCGAGCAAGTGCTGAAGGTATGGAATCAACAAAGGACCCCGGTCGAGGTTTACCGGCTGGTGGAGCGCTACGCTCCGCCGGACGCACGCATTGGTGCCACGAGCCTTTACACCAGCCCCTGAGGCGGAGAGCCACGCGATGCCTTCGGCAGCCTTGAAAATCCTGCTCAAGGCATTATGTGCTGCCTTTGTCGTCACAGCAGCGCAGGCGCAGGATTCGACAACGCCGGTTGTAGATCCATCACGGGAACGCCCCGTGAAGGTTCTGCCGGAAGCACCGGACACCGTTCCATCCGCGCCATCGATTTCGGCAGCTGACCTCGCCTCGATCAATCTCAGCATGAAGACCGACAATAGTGCCGGCTTGACGCTGGATATCATTCCGGGCGGCGAAGTGATCGCCGGCTCGAAAATCGGGTTTCGATTCACGACGAAAAAGCCCGGCTACCTGATTTTGCTGAATGTCGATGCCGAAGGCAAACTGTCCCAGATCTTTCCGGAAGCCCCGACCGAGGCCGGAGCCGTCCGGGACGAGCCCTGCCTCATCAAGCCGGGAAAGCCCCTGATCATCCCTCAACTCGGCAGTCCGTATGCGACGTTTGAATTTGTTGCCGAGCCCCCGGCCGGCGTCGCCATGTTCGTGGCCCTGTTAAGTGACAAACCCGTACAGCTGGTCGATCTTCCAAATGCTCCGCCTCCGGCCTTTGCGCCCGCGGACACATTGAAATACGTGCGCGACCAGACTCTGACGCTTGTGGTGCCGAACCGGGACAACAACCTGTTGGAACGGCCGAAATGGTCGTTCGACGGCAAGGCCTACTTGATCAGGTAATTCGGGGCACGGGGTGAGCCTCGCTCGCCTAGAGCTTGATCCGGAAAAATGTGCAGCGGTTTTCCGAAAAGATCATGCTCAATCAAAAACCTAAAGCGCGATGATGATTCAACCGAACCTCCTCGCGCTTTAGCGGTCGGCGTTGAAAGCCTTGAGTGCCGATTTCGGCAACACGTCTTCAAGTACGCTCATGAAATCGCGATCTGCCAATACGCGCGCCCGCTCACACAGCATCGGCACCGGGCTCGACGGCTCGGTATGCCGGAAATAGCGCTGCACGGATTCGAGCATTGCCAGGGCCTGGGCACGCGATCCAACACGATACGACTTT
>Ga0335078_10009383_pt1 | contig 14505 bp, 10 predicted proteins | sample Lox_Sample_32_FD_206711 | JGI IMG/M metagenome (GOLD analysis project Ga0335078, IMG submission 206711) | Soil microbial communities from Loxahatchee National Wildlife Refuge, Florida, United States - Lox_Sample_3.2 | ecosystem: Environmental > Terrestrial > Soil > Wetlands | place: USA...
GCCGCAACGGGGGAAGCAGGTCCCTCCACGGCGCTTGGGCGCTGCACCTCGGCCGGGACGGCAGCTCAGACAGATTCCGTCGCTCCATTCCTCGGAATGCAAAAGCGAGAGCTGATGGGGGCGTTGCGCGCGATGGGCGGAAGAGGGCGTCCGCCCCACACAAGCAAACGGCTTCCGCCCCGCATTAAGATTATTGGCCTGGCGGCACCTGCGATGGCGGCGCCTGCTGCGGCGTGGTTTGCGGCGTCACATCGGCTCGCGGCGCAATATAGGGAACGTGCGGCATGTGATTGATCTCGCCGCGATGGGCCTCATCCAGCAGAATTCCGTTGTGCTCGAGCAGCAGCCCCGTCGAACGGTCAAGCTCAACGCGAGACTTTTCGTACGCCGCCATAGCAGAGACAAGGTTCGACTCGACCGTGGTCAATCCGGCCTGGTCCTGCAAAACGGCGGTCGGATTGGAAACGCCCGCCGCGAGCTTCTTCTGCTCGGCATCCAGCGTCTCGCGCGCCAGGCTCACCGAGGCCTGCGCCGAGGTCACGGCGGCGCGGTTCTGCAGCAGAGCGAATTGCGCATTGCGCACTTCAATGCGCACCTGATTTTCCAGCTGCTGCAATCGCATCTGCGCCTGGCGGAATTCCAACTGTGCCCGCACCTGGTTCGCCTGCGCGGCGCGATTGCGAATGGGGATATTCAGGGTCAGCCCCGCGCCTTTATCGGGCGCGGCGGAGTCCACCAGATCGTTCAGCGTGGTGCCATAGCCCGTGGAGGGAATCGTGCCGGGATTGTGGCAGCCAAGCCGCGTCGCCGGCGGGGCGGGGCAATAGTTCGCCGGGTTCTGGTCTCCGCCCAAACCCGAGCCTCCGTAATACGCGAACAGATCAAGCGTCGGCAGCAACGCGTTGCGCACGGCTTTGTTGTTGATCTCGCGGCTATTCAGGTCAATGCGCGACTCCGAGAGCTCGGCGCGGTGGCTGAGCCCATCGTTAATCAGATCCTGCGTCGGCACCACCGGCTCCTGCGGCGGCAGCCGCATGGTGGAAGTAGGAATCACCTCCGCTTCGGCCAGCGTGGGATCAACAATGGTGCGGCTCAACGCGTTCTTGATCAGCAGTTGCTGAAGCTGCAGATTGGTCTGGGCCACGATCAGATTTTGCTGATCGGTCGCGACCGTGCTCTCCGCGCTCACCACCTGAATCGGGGGCAGCGTGCCGAACTGCACCTGTTTCTTATTGTCGGCCAGAACTTTTTGCGCCGACTGCAGCGCCTCGCGCTGTACCCGCACATTTTCGTACGCATAGACCAGGTCCCAGTACATGTTTTCGATTTGATCTACCGTCGTGATCACTTGCAGCCGGAACGCCACATCTGTTATTTCGCGGTTGTTCCTGGCAATGCGGATGAAGCGAGTGTTGGGCAGAAACCCCAGCCCCTGCATCAGGTGCTGCGTCAGCCGGAATTGAAAATTGGAACTCAGGTTCGGACTCAAACTCATAAACGGACTGTTCGTCGCTATCCGGGAGTTGTTAAAGCCCACCGACAAGTTTGTGCCCCAATGAAAACCCTGCAGATACGAGAGATCCACCGTGCCGGTGTTGGTGACCGATACCGGCGCACTGAACGCGTTGCTGGAAAGGACTTCATCGTGATCAAGCTGCAGCGTCCCACTGATCACCGGATCGAAGCTCGTGATGGGCGATCCGATGCCCAGGGTCGAGCTGACTAATCCGTTCGTTCCCGTCGCTGCCCCGCCCGATCCGGGGTTGGTGCCGCCGCTTCCGCTTCCCACCTGCCCACCCAGACCGCCCACGCCGCCTCCCGGCGTGTTCTGAACGATGCCGCTGTTCACGCCGAGAATTGAATCGCCGGCCTTGGCGCGAAGAATATCGGTATCCGCGATGTTGAGGTTGTACCGCGCGATGCCAATGTCGAGATTATTTTCCAGCGCCAGTGCGATCGCCTCGTCCATGGAAAGATAGATCTTCCCGTCGCGCATCAGTTGGTCCATTCGCGGAGTATTGCTCAGGTTGGGCGGCGGCACCTCCTGCATCTCGTAAGGCGCGAGCACGTCGGGAAAAGCGGGGCGCGGTTTGGAATAATCCTTGAACGCGGGGGGCTGGGCCGGCGCCGGCTGCGGCGCGGCAGGAAGCGCCGCTGAATTAGCTTGTGATGATGCTTCCGGGAACGTGGCCTGCTGCGCCGACGCAGGAAGAGAAAAAACGCAGGCTAAAGCCATTGCAACCGTCATCCGGATGACAAAATTCAAGCGAGGCAGAAACATGGTTCGTCTCCTTGCATAACTGCAGATGAAAAACTGGTAGTGGGTTAGTTTGATTGTCACTTCAAACTGACCCACTACCTGAAAACTGATGGGCTTGTAACGACGAGCTTTGGATGCAACCAACCAGAAAAGTCGTCTATGAAATATTAGCGGCGCGGAGAAGGCCCTCCGGCAGCGAATTGTAAAGAATTGTTAGGGCTGGAAAAGAAATCTCTCGGAAATCACGGTGCGCGAGTCTCCCCGCACCAGAATGCTTTTCTGGTGTGAGAACCATCATGGACAAAAGCCTCAGCGCGATGGCTGAGGCTGCTGCTGCGGTTGTTGGGCCGGCTGCTCCGGTTGCGCCGGGGCGGTTGGCTCAGTTTGCGCTGGAGCGGCTGTTGTGGGAGTCTCTGTGCGGGGCGCAACGTAAGGCACGGTCGGCATCCTCGTCACCTGCCCGCGCTGCGCCTCGGCAATGTCAATGCCGAGGTGGTCCAGCAGAAGGCCGGTCGCGCGATCGAGTTCCACGCGCGATTTTTCGTAGGTCGCGGTGGCCGAAACAAAAGTGGATTCCGCCGTCGCCAGCTGGCTTTGTTGCTGCAGAACCAGGGTCGTCGTGGATGCTCCCAAAGCATATTTCTTCTGCTCGGCATCCAGCGACTGGCGTCCCAGCGTCACGGCCGCTTCGGCAGCCTGCACCGCAGCGCGGTCCTGCTGGACCGCAAACTGGGCGTTGCGTACTTCAATGCGCACCAGATTTTCGATCTGCTGAGTCCGCACCTGCGCCTGCCGATACTCGAGTTCCGAGCGCAGCTGCAGCGCCTGCGCAGCGCGATTGCGCAACGGAATGTTCAGCGTGAGCCCCGCACCTTTGTCCGGCGCCGAGGAATTGACTAGCTGATTCAGGGTCGAGCCATAACCCACGGGCGCGATGGCGGGAATTGTTGTGGTTCCGGTTGCCTGGTTGAATCCGGTGCAGAAACCCGCCTCCTGCTCAACCAGAGGCTGATTAGCACAAAGGCTGGACGGGTTTTGCGCGCCTCCGAGTCCTGAGCCGCCGTAATACGCAAACAGATCGAGGCTCGGCAGCAGCGCGCTGCGGATCGCCTTTTTGCTGATTTCCGTGTTGGTCAGGTTGATGCGTGCGATCGAGACTTCGGGCCGGTGCGCCAGCGCATCATTCACCAGGTCTTCAGTCGGGACCACAGGTTCCTGCGCCGGCAGGTTCATGGTAGAGGTAGGCACTACCTCCGCGCCCGCCAGCACCGGGTCCTGCAGCGTGCGGCTGAGCGCATTCTTCATCAGCAACTGTTCCAGTTCCAGGTTTGTCTGCGAAAGCGTCACGTTCTGCTGGTCGGTGGCAACTGTGTTTTGCGCCCGCACCACTTCGATCGGAGCCAGCGTGCCGATGTCCACCTGCTTCTTCGTGTCCGACAAGGTCTTCTCGGCAAAGGCCAGGTTTTCCCGTTGCACCCGCGCGTATTCATAGGCGTAAACCAGGTCCCAGTAGATGTTTTCAATCTGATCCACGGTGGTTGTGACCTGCATGCGAAACGCAACGTCCGAGATTTCGCGGTCATTCTTGGCAATTCGCAAATAGCGCGTATTGGGCGCGAACCCCAGGCCTTGCAGCAGGTGCTGCGTCAGCTGGAACTTGAAGTTTGACGCAATGTCCGGGCTGATGGTGGTAAAGGGATTATTCGAAGTGATGCGCGAGTTGTTGAATCCCACCAACATGTTCGTGCCGGTAATGAAACCCTGCGAATAGGCGAAGTTGGCCGTGCCCGTATTCTGTGCCGTACCGCAGAAGATACTGCTGCACTCAAAGCGTGCATGGTCGAGCTGCATGGTCCCGGTAAGAATCGGGTCGAAACTGGCCACAACCGGGCCCAGGCCGAGGGTCGAACCGACGATTCCGCCTAAGCCGGCAGCGGCGCCGCCTTGTGCCTCCGTGGTGCCGCCCGGACCGGACCCCGTCCCGATCAGGTTGCCCAATCCGCCTACTCCGCCGCCCGGCGTGTTCTGCACGATGCCGGTGTTCACCCCCAGGAACGGCGCACCGGCTTTGGCCCGCAGAATGTCCGTATCCGCAATATTCAACGTGTAGCGCGCGATCACCAGGTCAAGATTGTTCTCCAGCGCCAACGCCACCGCGTCGTCAATCGAGAGCATCAGCTTGCCGTTATGCATCAACTGGTCCACGCGCGGAGTATTGCTCAGGTTCGGCGCCGGCACGTACCGCGGCTCGTAAGGCCGAATGGGATTCGGAAAATGCGAGCGCGGCTGCGAGTAATCCAGCTGCTGGAATTCATGCGGTGCAGCCGGCTGTGCCTGGGGCGCTTCCGGCGTCTGGGCCCAGGCTGCGGGCGAATACGAGAGCGCAGAAGTCACGACCAACAAAAAGCAGCAGAGTATCCAACGCGAAAAAGCCATTCGCTTATCTCCTGGGGCAAGTGCTTGAAAACAATCCTGCTGGAAACATCAAAGTGGTACGTAAACGGCACGCTTCCGGTTTCATCTTTGGCCGGGACGGGGTAAGTACACTTCACTCAAAGGGTTTCCGGGCTGCGATGAAATAGTATAGCTGAGACGTTCGATCGCAATCCGCATGCCAGGCACCCTCGCATGCAGCGGATTGCGCCCCACACCCTGTTCTCATGCGCAACATTCGATTGGCGCTGGCCTACGACGGCTCCGACTTCTGCGGATGGCAAGTGCAACCGAACGCCGCCAGCATTCAAGGCACATTGGCTTCAGCAATTGGACGAATTACCGGCGAAAAGGTCTTGCCGCAGGGTTCGGGCCGAACCGACGCGGGAGTGCACGCTCTTGCACAGGTGGCCAGCTTCACCACCGAATCGGCGGTTCCCTCCGGGAATTTCGTCAAAGCCCTGAACGACATTCTGCCCGCCGCCATTCGCGTGCTCGAGGCAACAGAAGTGGCGGCCGGCTTCCATCCGCGCCGCTCGGCGAAGGCGAAAACTTACCGTTATCGCATCTATCGTGAGGCCATCTGTCCGCCCTTTCTGGCGCGCTATGTCTGGCATTATCCTTATCCGCTGGATGAATCGAGCATGGGTCAGGCGGCAGCTCTGGTCGTCGGCGAGCATGACTTCACCTCCTTCGCTGCGGCCGACCCAGAGCGCGGCCGGGAAAGCGAGATGTGCTCCAACGTGCGAAGGATCTTCAGCTCGCAGTGGGAGCGGCAGGAAAACGAACTCATCTACACCGTGCGTGGGAACGGCTTCCTCCACCATATGGTGAGAAATCTTCTCGGCACATTTGTTTTGGTTGGCAAAGGAACAACCAAGGTCGAAGATCTGGAGACGATTCTCCGGGCAAAAGACCGGTCTCTGGCAGGCGCAACCGCCCCCGCCAGCGGACTGTACCTCGTGAGCGTGGAGTATTAGTCTGAACTTCGGAAAGTTCAAGGCTCGCGCCTTCAAGAAGGCATTCGCAGCATGACGACAGAATTACAAACCGCAGCCCGGACCGTGGGCTCCGTCAATCCGGCCACCGGCCAGACTTTGCGTATGTTCCCATCCGCCGGCGAGGCTGAAGTGCGATCTGCCGTTGCGCGCGCCCGCTTGGCCCAGCCCGCTTGGAGCGAAACTTCGTTGCGCAACCGTATGGCCGTGTTGCGGAATTTTCAGCGGCTCTTGCACGACCGCAAATCCCACATCGCGCAGACCATCACGCGCGAGGCCGGCAAGCCTTACGTCGAGGCCCTGGCAACCGAGGTTCTGGTCGTGCTGGACGCAGTCCGGTTTCTGGTGGAAAACTCCCGGCAGTTTCTGCGAGAAGAAAATGTAAGCCATGGCAACCTCGCCATGAAGACCAAGGCCGGCCGTCTTGTGCGCGAGCCTTACGGCGTAATCGGTATTATCTCGCCGTGGAATTATCCGTTTTCCATTCCCGCCACCGAAAGCCTGGCGGCGTTGATCGCAGGCAACGCGGTGGTGTTGAAGCCTTCTGAGTTGACATCGCTCTGCGCGCTGGAGCTGCAAAAACTGCTGCTTGATGCGGGCGTGCCGTCTCCTGCGTTCCAGGTTGTGATTGGCGATGCTCCCGCCGGCGCGGCGTTGATGTCCTCGCCAATTGACAAATTGATTTTTACCGGCAGTGTCGCGACCGGCAAACGCATCGCCCAGCAGGCCGCCGCGCGTTTGCTTCCGGTCGTGCTCGAGCTCGGCGGCAAAGACCCGATGCTGGTGCTCGATGATGCCGACCTCGAAATCGCTTCCAGCGGCGCGATGTGGGGCGCCTTCGTGAATGCCGGCCAGGCCTGCCTTTCCATTGAGCGCTGCTACGTTCATCGCAGCCTCTATGACCGGTTTCTCGAGCTCTGCGCCGGCAAAGCTGCGCAGCTCCGCGTGGGCGACGGAATGAAGCCGGAAACCGACGTCGGCCCGCTCATTCATGAGCGCCAGTTGCGCGCTGTGGAAGCTCACGTGGAAGACGCCAAAGAACAAGGCGCGCGGCTTCTCGCCGGCGGACGGCGGCTCACGGAATTAGGCCCGAATTTCTACGCTCCCACCGTGCTGGCCGATGTCACTCACCAAATGCGCGTCATGCGCGAAGAGACCTTCGGTCCGGTGCTGCCGGTGATGCCCTTCGACACCGACGAAGAAGCAGTTCGTCTCGCCAATGACTCCGAGTATGCGCTCGGCGGCAGCGTATGGACCCGTGACCGCGCCCGGGGTGAGCGCCTGGCCCGCCTCGTTCACGCCGGCACGGTCATGGTGAATGACGCTGTCTCTTCCTTCGGCATCAGCGAAGCGCCGCATGGCGGCCACAAAGCAAGCGGCGTGGGCCGCACCCATGGCCGCTTTGGGTTGGAGGAAATGGTGCGCGTCAAGTATGTCGGCTCCGACCGCCTGCCGGGTGCGAAAAAGATGTGGTGGTACGGTTACGGCAAGGAACTCAGGGCGCAGATGGAAGGATTTCTCGATCTGCAATTTGCCCATGGCGTGGGCCGAAAGCTGCGGGCTGCCTCCCGGTTAACCGGCATCTTGAAGCGAAAACATCTTTAAGCCCTTGCTCTTCAGAAGTAATTTGTCTTCAGTTTGAGGAGAAAGTAATGGCCGATCATGCGAAGCCAACTACCGCGAAGCGGGAACTGTTGCGGCACACCTTAGCGACCCTCGCTTATCGCGGAGGCAAAGCGGTGCGCGAAGCTCCCGCCACCTTCGCGGACTTTACCGGCGCCGGCCGCACTCCGGGCCAGATTCTGGCTCATATCGGCGACCTGCTCGATTGGGCGCTTTCCATGGCCGAAGGCAAGCAGCGCTGGCAGGATTCAAAGCCATTGCCCTGGCCCGGGGAGTGCGAACGTTTTTTTGCGGCGCTCAAGGCTTTCGACGATTTTCTGGCGTCCTCCCGGTCGCTTGCCGTGTCGGAAGAAAAGCTCTTTCAAGGGCCGATTGCGGACGCCCTCACCCACGTCGGACAGATCGCCATGCTGCGCCGCCTGGCCGGCAAGGCGATGCGCGGCGAGAACTACTTCATCGCCGAAATCGTCGTCGGACGCGTGGGCGCGGACCAGACCCCGCCGACCCGGGAGTTCTAGACCCGAGCGTCATGTGTGCCGCCAAAAACGCATCGAGTAAAATAATCGCGTGCCGCCAAATCGTGGCGCACGCGAGGTTATTTCCTTGGCCACAACTCTCAGCCAGCAGGTTGCCGCCCAGCTTCCCCACCACAAAGTAAAGGTCAAGAAACCAGGCCAACGCGCCTGCAACGAAAAAGACACCAAGGGAAAACTCTGCGGCGGGCACTTGAAGCGCTGGTATTACGCCGCCGATGCGGTCGAGCAGGGTTGTGGCGATATCGAGAAGGCCTGGGGCAAGGACGCCGAAGTATATCGCTGCGAGCATTGCAAAACCCTCTATCTGCCGAATCCTGACGAAGCCGGCGGCTTGAACGTCGCCGGTCCTGGGCAGATTTCAGTGTTCGGGCTGACTTTGTCGGCCAAAAAATGACACGTGCACTGTGAATCCTTCTGATCTCATCTACGACTGGAACCAGGCGCACGCCGATGGCTTGCGCATCACCCACCCGGTTCTTCTCAACGATGAAACCTTGCGCGACGGCTTGCAGTCTCCCTCCGTTCGAGACCCTTCCATCAGAGAAAAAATTCAGATCCTGCATTTGATGGAGGCTTTGGGCATCAACGCGCTCGATCTCGGCCTGCCCGGCGCCGGTCCCCGCGCCGTCGAGCATGTGACCGCGCTCGCCAAAGAAATTGTCGGTGGCAAATTGAAAATCCGCGCCAACTGCGCCGCGCGCACCCACGAAAACGACATTCGGCCGGTTGCGGAAATCGTGCAGCGCACCGGGCTCAACATCGTAGCCGCAACCTTCATCGGCTCCAGCCCCCTGCGCCGCTACACCGAAAACTGGACCGATGATTTCCTGCTGCAGACCACCGAGAAGGCCGTGAAGTACGCCGTCTCGCTGGGCCTTGAGGTGATGTACGTAACCGAAGATACCTCGCGCTGCGATCCTGGAATGGTGCAGCGGCTATATTCCACCGCGATTGCCTGCGGCGCGCGCACAATCGTCCTCTGCGACACTGCAGGACACGCCACCCCCATGGGAGCCTATGCGCTGGTGCGCTTCGTGCTTGAGAACGTCGTGAAGCCGTGCGGCGAGAAAATCCAGGTTGACTGGCATGGACATTGCGATCGCGGCTTCGCCATCGCCAACTCCATGGCCGCTCTGGCAGCGGGCGCTAATTGCGTGCACGCCTGCGCTCTGGGCATGGGGGAGCGCGTCGGCAACACGCAGATGGACCAGATGCTCGTAAACCTCAAGCTGATGGGAGTTGAGCCATGGCGTCAGCAGGACCTCACCAGGCTCAAAGATTATTGTGAGGCAGTCTCGGAAGCCACTGGCGTGCCCATTCCGCCGAACTATCCCGTTGTCGGCGAGGATGCGTTTCGCACCGCCACCGGCGTGCACGCCGCCGCCGTGATCAAAGCGTACAAAAAAAATAATTTGGACCTGGCCAATGCGGTTTACTCTGGCGTTCCCGCGCAGTTGTTTGGCCTGGAGCAGGTAATTGATATCGGCCCCATGAGCGGCAAGTCCAATGTCGCATTCTGGCTGGAACGGCGCGGGCTCGCCGCCGACGAAGATGTCATCGAGCGCATTTATCAGCGTGCGAAAGCATCCGACCACACGTTGAGCGAAGCCGAAATTTTGGAGTGTGTCGGCCCCCTGCCGTCATAGCGGCCCTGCCTTCTGTTCGCGGGGCCGATTTTCCGGCCCGTTCACCTTCCTTGGAAGAATTCGGTTCCGGTTCACCGCAGGCGCGTTCTTTGCCGCCACATCCGATGCCGCCGGCGAATTCACCGGCGCCAGCGACTGCAGTTGAAACTGTGAAGTGCTCGCTCCTGCGCTCGCCGACCCGAGAATCACCACCGGCCCCTGCACCCCGCCCGCCGAAGGAGTGATGCCGGCAAGGCCATTCTCGTCCGACTGCACCGTGACCTCCGAAGAGGCGAGAACTACCGGCATCGGATTGCCGGTAATGCCGGTATCTCCAATCCAGATGATGGGCTGGTTCTGCGGCGCCCGGGCCACCAGCGATTGAAAGATTACGCTCACGCCCGCCACTGGATGCGGCGGCGTGGAATTATCCGTCACGCGCACCGTCACCGGCTGAAAGCTTTGATTCACCGGCGTGATCTGCAGGCTGCCGGCCACCGGCTGCAACTGCAGCGCCGAAGCTGGGACCGCAGTGATGTTGAGCGCCAGACACGGCGCATCAAACGGAGTGTTCTTCACGCATGCGCTGATCTGCACGTCTCCCGATAGACTGGAAAGCTGCGCGGTGTTGTTGACCAGGCCGTTATTGTCAGTTGTGGCCGAAGAGGCGAAAAGAGCAGCGCCTTTTTTCAAGCCGAAATCCACAACACTGTTTGCTACCGGTGCGCCGTTCGAGAGCACCCGGGCCGAAAGCGGTAACGCCAGCGTCGCATTCTGTCCGACCCAGGCGAACTGCGGCGCCAGACCGATATCGAGCGCAGATTCCGTGCCATTCAGCGTGGCCAGCACCTGCTGCGGCGGGTTATACGAGGCAGGCGCGAGCTGCGCGTAGATAGTGATTGCGCCCTGCGCCAGCACGGTCGCGTACGTCGAAGCCAGGCCGCTCTGGTCGGTTAGCACCGTACAGTTCGCGGCTTCTCCGCAGGCGGAGAACGCCGCCGGCGGAGCAGCAATCGGTCCGGCGCATCCGGAGGAAGCCGACGACCAGCAGATACTCGCGCCGTCAACCGGAGTTTCGCCGTCTGCAGCCACAACCTGCACCACGATCGGAGTCGCTGTCTGCGCGCCAACCGGCGTCGGCGTACTCGATCCCGAAATCAGCAGGATTGTGTCGTTCGGACCCGCGCCGTAGGTCAGAACTTGCGTCATCGCGGAGGTCCCGCCGGTCGTGGGATCGCTGAGCGATACATTCTGCACCCCGTCCGCTGAAGCCGGCGCGGTCAGCAACAGTTGATTGGCGGAAAACGCCAGCACGGGCGAGGCAGCGGGCCCAATGCTCGCCGTTGTGCTCCCGTTGAATCCCAGTCCCTGCACGGCCAGCGGCGTGCCGCCGGCCACGCTGGCCCGCGCCGGACTGACAGTGTCGCCATAAAAAACTCGGGCGCGATAGCGAAAGTCGGGGCGGCCATCGCCGCGAAAATCCGCGATCCCGATGCGGAAGTTGGTGCTGGTGTTCAGCATCGCATCCAGCCGCGTCTCTCCCGTAAAGAACGTGTTCAGCGCCGAAGGCGTGTTGGCTGGCGCCGGGCTCGTCCCGGTATCGGCCAGCGTCCATATGCCAATCACAGGTTGGGCTTTGCTCTCCGAAGGAGCGCCGCTTTCATCCAGCGCGGTCACGGAGACGGAAAGGGTCCGGTTCGCTTGCGCCGAAAGCGAAAAATAGTCGGAGTCGCCGTAAGGATTGAGCGCACCCAGCCAATCTCCGGCGGCAGGAACGGGGGCGGGGGAAGCAAACGTCGTCGTACCGAACCAGTTCGGGCTGGAGATTGCGCTGTCCTGCATCACGAGGTCCTGCTCTACCTCCTGCCCCTGATTCGCGAAGACAAATACGCGCACCGAGCCGGAGGGCGCGACCTGCGGATGGTCATAAGGCCCTACGCCCTTGGACCACACCGGGTCCAGGGCCTCTACCGTCAGCTCGAATTGCCCCTGGCCGCTGCCATCCGGAATTTGCAGGCCGGGAAGGTCGAAAAAACCCTCCAGCGTCGGATCGCTCGCGCCAAAACGGTTATAAGGCTGCCCCGTGGAGTCATTCATTCCCGTGATTTGATTGCCGGCGTTTGCGGTGAACAGAAAGCCCGAAACGCAGGCAGCGGCATAAGTCCGCGAAGGAAGATTCGTGCTGGGATCAACCCAGCGCGCCACCACGTTGACTCCTTCCATCGGCTGCCCGGCCTGCCCGCCCGGGCCGATGAAGTAAACCGAGCCGTAAATGTGTGCCGTAGCCGCGGACGATAGCTGCCGCCCCGGAATGCTCGATTGATTTTGCGTTGTAACCGGATAAAGCCGCGAAAGCGCGGCCTGGTCGTCCATCTTCGGCGCGATGGGATCAACTTCGGCGGGATAGCACCGTGCAATCGGCACGCAGGAAATCGGGTCAACCGCGTGCATCAGGGGAAAGCCGGCATAATCCGCCGGCGTGGCCGTCGGATTGCCGGTCAGCACATTGGGATTCACCTGCGACCAGCCCAGCCCCAGCACCTGCCCCAGCACCCGTACCAGCCGATACTGCACATCGGGAAGCTCAGCGGTAGTCTGAGCGCAGTTTCCATTCAGCACGACCAGCGCGTGCAGAAAGAACGCGTTCGGGCCAAGGTTGTCCGGCCCGCCAAATACCGCGTTGGTGAAGCAATCTGTGGGTGAGCTGGCGCCGGTTCCAAGCAGGGCATCGGTGACCGCGCCGTCTTCGTCGTACACCACGCCAACGGGAAATGCTACGGCGCTCGGCAGGATGTCAGCCGGCATGTTGATGCTGCCGTCGCTGTTGAGCGTCACATTCGCGCCGCTCACGTTCTCCGCGAGCTGTCCGCCGTGATTCACCGCGATGGCCGCCGTCGCAATTGAACTCCAGCGGTTGAAGGCCTGTGCCACGAACGCGTCCGCCATAGCGCCCGGCAATTGCGAGCTGAGATCACCCTGATCGGTGTAGTAAGTAATCGTGTCGGGATCCCAGGTCAGGGGCGTGCCCGCGGTGCCGGGGTTAAACACGCTCACGCCGGCAACGTAGAGTGGTCCGCCGGCATGCACGGCAGAGGGCAGCGCGGCGCAAAGCGTCAAAGACGCTGCCAGCAATGCGGCCACGCGAGATCCGGACCGCGATGTCATGCTCACTCCCCGGCCGCGCGATGAATGGCGAGCGAAAAATCCGCCATGCTGATCTGGTTTTTGCCGTGCACACGCGGCGCCACGACGGGATCGGACGACAGGACCGCAAGGTGCTGCGGCTCCAGCGTCACCTGTCCGGAGGGATCCACTGCGAACCGGCCCAGTGCCCCGGAAACCGGACTGGTCAGGCCCAGTCTGCTGGGCCGGTAAAGAAACAGCAAAAGCCGTTCTCCTCGGCGGTATCGCGGCGCGGCCGTCCACAACCCCGCCCATTCCCGAATTACAAGAACCTGCCCCGCCGCCACGCCTCGAATGGCTTCCTCCACGCGAAACGTGATCTGAATGGTCGGCACCTGGGCGCCCGCCGCGGACGCGCGCACATCTGTCACCGTTCCGCTGAAGATATATCCCGCGCGCTGCACTAACCGCGTGATTCCCACCGGCACGCCGGGCCGTGCGGCGCGCGGCGGTTGCACCGCCTCGGCAGGGCGAACAGCGAAGAAGAGCAAAAGACACAACGGCACGATGAATCGCGGAGATGAAGACACGAAACCAACCACAAGAAATCACGAGGCCAACCAATGACGGGATGATTGATGTTACTCAGACCGGGCAAATCATGCTGTGCTGTCCGTCACGGGCCGTTGTGACGGATGAACATAGAATGGGCACATTTGCGGAGGAAATCCGAAATTCCGTACTGATCAGACCTGTTGCCGGCTATGCAGAACTGCTGACAAGTGAGCTCCTGTCAGCAGCAGCAAACCCGACAGAAATGCCCAGAACATCATGCTGACCGAAATCGAAAACGGGCCATACACTTCCTGGAAGTTCAGCCGGGGCAGCGCCAGGATGTAAGCGTACTTGAGCATTTCGGAGAGCAGCCCCGTGATCACCGCCGCAGGCAGCACCGCCCGCGCCGGCACTTTGCCATTGGGCAAAAGCCAATAGATCAGGAAGAAAATCGCGATGCTGGCCGCGATGGCCGAAATCTTCATCACCATGAACCCGATAAACCGCACGAACAACATGCCGTGACCGCGCAGCACGGTCTCGAGCAGAGTCACGTTCTCGGCGGTCAGGGCAATCGAAAGCAGGGCCAACACGCCGCAGGCAAAAGCCAGTCCCAGCGCGATCCCCTGGTTCCCAATGTATGAGCGATTGTTGGGAAATCCCCACACCCGGTTGAGCGCGACCTCCAGCGGCATGAAGACTCCGCTGGAGGTAATAAGCAAAATCACCAGCGAGATGATCTGCGCCCGCTGATGCTGCGTGACCAGTGCGTTGAGATTGCGAATCACGAACTCCTGCCCGGCGGGAACATAGTCGCGCAGCAATTGGGTTACGACTTCATCCATGATTCGAGAATGAAAAACCTGCCGCACCAGCGTGAGCAGCAACAACACGAACGGGAAAAACGAGAGAATTGCGTTGGCCGCCACGGAGAAGGCAAACGTGTGAACTTCTGTGCGCAGCAGATACCTCACTGTGGACCCAACCAGGCCAAAGCGCGATCGCGCCTGGCGTGCATCCGAAGAACTCATTGCGAGGGATGAAGTTGCGGACGGCGGTGACTCGTGGTCATTCACATCAGATCCTCTCCATCCTATCAAACGAGTCTGGCAAGCCGGCGCGGGACGCAGCTTTCTGCCTGCACGTATCCCCGTGCGCGCCTGCGCACTGAAACCTGCAGAAACAGTGCCTGAAACGTTTCACTGCCGCATTTCTTTACTTGCCAGAAAGCGCTTTCCTGAATATTATCTGTTGCTCTCTCGGGTAATGTTCGAACCGAGACCGTCTCGCAGGTTGATGGCTCGTGTCCCGCAGTCAAAATTTCGCGCCAATAGTCAGGCTCCGGCGCCTTG
>Ga0335078_10009384_pt1 | contig 14504 bp, 7 predicted proteins | sample Lox_Sample_32_FD_206711 | JGI IMG/M metagenome (GOLD analysis project Ga0335078, IMG submission 206711) | Soil microbial communities from Loxahatchee National Wildlife Refuge, Florida, United States - Lox_Sample_3.2 | ecosystem: Environmental > Terrestrial > Soil > Wetlands | place: USA: Florida...
ACGCTTTCGAGCATCTGACCAAAGCGTTCCAGTCCCGCGTACATATAAGCCTGATTGAACGCCCATGCTCCCTCGCCAGTACCGTCGTTCAACGGCCCGACAATCAGCCCGCGCGACGGCCCGGAACGCTGCTCCGCATCGCGCACTTCTTGCAAGCACCAGTCCAGAGCCTTCAGACTGTTCGGCATCAGCCGGTCGAGCGCCGATCGATCGCGGTACAACATGTAGTCTTGCGCCACGGTGTATAACATGCCGGGGGTGTTGGATACCCAGTTGGCAAACCCATTCACGTGCCCGTTGTATTCCTGGTTGTTGCGATATTCGGCCAGCAACTCTTCGACTGCAACGTCGTGATATCCCCTCAGCCCATACAGCATGTAATCGACATAGACCGCCTGGTTCACCGGCCAGGGAGTTCCCGTCTGCGAATAAGCGAAATTGGAATACGGCAGGTCAATCTGCACGCCTTCTTGTTGGCCGCCATGCCGTCGCGGCAATCGCAACGCATGCCACAGCGTGGCCCGGAACAGATCGTTTACCGATTGCTCAGGAACTCGGAATTGCGCTCCCCGGTTTTCCCAGCCCGACCAAAACTCGAGCGTGGCCCGACGGGCGGCGTCGTAGTCGATGGCCTCCAAAGTTGATCGGTCGCCAGGATTTACCATCGGCGAAGGCAACTTGACCACAAATTCGCGCGATGCGTTGGCCGGAAGGTTCAGAATGCCGGTCGCGTTAATTCGCTTTTCCTCACGCTGATAATCGTGCGTGCCGCTCCAGTCCACCTCCTGGTCTAGCCCCTCAATGTCGAACAGTGTCTTGTGAAATGCGGAATCGCTCAGCAACTGGGACTTGCCGTCGTGTTCCAGGATCACGCTGGTATTGACGAAGGCCGGAAACTGTCTGCGGTGCGACATAGTCACCGGGATCGTCCGCGCTTTTCCCGAGAGGTCTGTTGCCCGCACCTTTTGCAGCAAGACCATGGGAATGTCGCCACGCCGGTCGCCGGGAGGGCCATTCAACGGATATGCGAACTGCTCCACTTCGTAGCGAATCGAGTCTCTTTCGAATACTGTCGTCAGCACAGGGAGGCCGTCCTTCAGGTGCTGCCCTTTCCAAGTGCTCAGAATGCCCTTCGTGAGATCGCCGAACTCGAACCAGAAGCGAAAGTGATCGGGATTCCCGTAATCGTTCCAGACGCCCGCGCCTCGGTCAATGCCGAACTTGGCAATGGCACTATCCCAAGTGAGCCCCACGATGTGCCCGGGCGCCGGTTGATTCGGATGTATGTACGCAGGGCTGCCCATGTCTTCCCATCGCGCCGTGTATTGCGAATAGCTGGCCTCGGGGTCTTTTTCAACTCGCTCCAGAATTCTCTGGCCCTTCCATGGCGCCAGTTCTTTCTCGTAGTCCTCAAAGGGCACCGGCCGCTCTCCAGCAGTCAAGTACACGTGTAACGACGGCACCCATAACGCTTTCTCGGCGAGCAACTGATCGACGCTCACCGTGAATCCTCGCGTGCCTTCCGGATTCATCAACACGGTCAATTTGGGTGCTTCCGGGTCAAAAGCCGCATCGTGAGTCAGGCGGCTGGCGGTATCTGCATCGCTCTGCGCGATCAAGTCCGCCCAGATGATGTGCAAATTCTGAAGCCGCGTGTCCGAAGGCTTGGGATAAACCAGCGTGAACGTGACGCCGTCAATGTCGCCGGCTCCGGCAGTGCTTTGCCACGCATCGTGCTTGAGCCCCTCGCCACGTTCCAGTTCGTAACCCGCCGCATCCCGAATCTCCACGCCGCCGGTTGCGGGCATCAAACGGACGTAATAAGGAGCGGCCGCCGGGCTCTCGTGCCCCCACGAAATCCGCACCTTCAGTTCCGCGCAGAAAAGCGCGGGAGCCAAAAGAAATGTGCAAAGAGCGCGCCACATCGTCATTTTCCTTCTGCGCCCGGAGTCAGGACCTTGATCCGGTTCCGGTCGCCCCACACCGATTCGGTATGCGCCAGAATATCCGCCGGTGTAAACCAGAAGCGCTTCGCTTGCCGCTGGCTGTGCAGTTTAGCCAGGTCGTTGTAATGAGGCGACGACGGATGCTCCGATTCTCCGTAGGGCAACAGGCTCCAGATTTCTTTCGGGCTTCCTTCCACTACTATCAGCAAATCACCCCATCCGTCGTTGCAATACATCTGCCCATCGTCCTGTTCCGGACCTTCGTCCGGGTGCAGGACGTCATAGAGCCCCGTGCCATCCATCGGAAACTTCCCGCCACGGACCACCACGTTGATATCGCCCCAACGCACTTCGGATTTGCCGAACTGCTTCTGAACGCGTGCCACAGCCGCCTCGAACGCCCGTCGGGCGGCATCCTGTTCCTCTGGCGAGTCGAGGTCGATTTTTCTCCTTCCGTAGTGAACGAATCGGGAGAATTTGGGTTCGGAGAAGAGTTCCTGATATTCGCGGCCCCAATAATACACGTAGGTGTACGCTACCGAGTCTTCCGCTGACCGCCGGTCCCACGCTTTGACCAGATCGAGCGCCCGCGTAACGCGCGCATCTGAGCTCGGCTTGGCAGTGTACGCATGTTCGAGCAGAGGAACGATCACGTCAGCCGGCATGACCGTCGTATCGAAGGCGAGCTCCTTCATGTCGTCGAGCGTGAACTTCTTGTCCTGCCCCAACACCTGAAACAGCCTCTCGCCGCGTGTATTCAACGCTTCTTCACCGGCATCCGGCTTGGGCGTCGTGCGCAGGTAATACGGCGCCGGCGCCAACGGATTCAAGCCGGAATTCTTGGTCGCCACCCAGGGCGGGTTGTTGCAATTTTGCAGGAATCCTGACGGCGGATTCAGCAGTTGCGGATAAAGCTCGGAGGGAAAATACGGCCCCCACTCCGTGTCCTTCGTCCACCCTGGAACGGGTTTTGACCAATCGTAACCCTCGGCCCGGCGCGCCACGTTGCCGTTGTGCACCCAAAAGATGTTTTCCGCATCGGAGTACAGCAGATTCCAGCGCGGCATCAACTGCCGTGCCAGCGCAGCTTTGAACTCGCCAAGATTTCGCGATTTCATCAAACCGTACATTCCTGTCGAATAATTCACGCCGTCGTAATTCGGCAGTCTGACCGAATAGGCCCGGTTTTTCTCCGGATCGAAATGGACAATAGGGCCGTGATGCGTGTAGTAGAGCGGCAGCGTAACCGACTCCATTCCTTTAGGCCCTTTCACGCGGAACGTTTCCGTATCCACGTGGATATCGCGCCACTGCCCCTCATACTGGTACTGAAGATGATTCTCCGGATTGATCTTCTCTTCGTACACGTCGGCCATGTTCGGCTCATTCCAGGTTGCCGACCACGTGATCTTGTCATTGAGCCCGTCCAAGAAGAACGGGCTGCCGAACCAACTGATCCCCGCCGCATCGAGTTTGCCAGGCGTAATCAGGTGCGCTTCGTAATTTTGAAAGCGGTTGGCCCACGGCATGTGAGTGTGCTCCACGTGCATGATGCGCCCGCTAGCCGATTTGAACGGCGCAACGGCCCATTGATTCGATCCGAAATTCGGAAAGTCATACACCTTCTCGGTCATTTTCCCGAGCGCATCGTGAATGCTATAGAAGCGCATGTAGTGGCTGCGCTCCAGCGCCTCGATGTCCTCGGCGGCCACCGAATCGATCCATGCCGGAATTACCGCGCGATGCTCGCCGATATACGCGTTCACGCCGCGCGCGAACGCCGCCAGGATCTTGTAAACATTCGGATCGATCTTGTCCTTGTTCTCGATGACGCACTTCTTCGTCCGCAGAAGCCGCTGTAAATAATCTCCGTCCCACCGATATTCGTAAGGGATGAAGTGCAAATAGCCGTCGCCCAGCGCTTCGAAGCCCTGCACTTCGGCGCGCCGCCCCTGGGCGTCACGGTACTGGAGCATCATGCGCTCCAGGTGATCTTCCGCCTGGGCGTAGCCATAGCCGAAAAACGTGGCCTCTTCGGTTTCACCCACGATATGCGGAACCCCGTAGTTATCACGATAAATGGTCACTTGTTGCGCCAGAGGATCCGCGGCGGTGCCTGCTGCCGCAATGACCAAAACGAACAAAGAAAACCGCAGGAGTGATCGGATTTTCATAGAATTCTCGAACTACGCGGAATTTTACCTCCGGCGATCCCGAATGAATAAACCCAGCTTTCCGTCGTCCCGCTAATCGGACGAAAAGTGAACCAGCATTTACCGAGCCGCGACCGAAGGAAGCGGTACTGAGCTCTCGATTTTCAGTGCACTCGCTTGTAGTCCGAAGGAACTAAATATCTAACCGCCGCGAAGAGTGCCAGCGCCGCCGCAACCAGCAGTAACGACGTATAGCTCATCATCCGGTGAATTCCCAGGCTCTGTTTCCACATTCCCGTAACCAGCGGAGCAAAGCCCGAGGTCAGATATCCTGCCAGATTCATGAAAGCCACGGCCGAGGCTCGGGTATCTGCCGGAACAACGTCGAACGATGAGATGTATAGGTTCGCCAGCGCGAGTCCTCCAACCAGTCCAAACGCAATCGCAGCAAGCTTGGTGAGGAACAAGGAGTCGCTGTTACCGATCAGATGAACGCAGGGCGCCCCGAGCAGGAGCCCGGTGGCGATCAGCAGGAATCGCGCAGACTTCATGCGCCGGTACAGATGGTCCGCCACAGTCGCTCCTGCGAGCATGCCCACAAGGCTCGCCGTTTGCAAATAAACCGTCGCCGTGTAGCCTGCATCCGCCAGGCTCAGCGAGAACTTCTCGTAAAGAAAATCGGGCAGCCACGTGTACAGCAACCATAGAGTCAGATTGAATACGCTCGAAACAAAACACAGCACCAGATAGGTGGGGATCTTCGCCAGCGCGGTGACCGCCAGCACCGAACCGGATTTCTTGGTCTCGACGTGAGCCTCTTCGCTGAAACGGCTCAGGAAACGAAAATATGGGAAGCAATACAGGATTCCAGCCAGGCCCAGCGAATAGAAGGCCAGCCTCCACTGGAACTCCTGGGCCACAAAACCGCCGTACCACCCGCCCACCACAATCCCCGCAAGCTGCCCGGTGCCGTACAGCGCGAATGCGCGCGACCGGTTTTCCGGGCGGTGCGCGTTAGCCAGCAGCGCCACCGCGGCCGGCACGAACAGGGACTCCGTGACCCCGGTCAGCGCTCTGCAAGTGAGAACCATCCCCACCGAATGAGACATGCCCGTGAGCGCCGTAACTCCGCTCCAAAGCAACAGACTCAGCGCCACCAGCCGCCGCTTGGAGAAGCGGTCCCCGATTTGGCCTGCGATCGGAGAACACAAACCATAAACCCACAAAAAGGCCGACCCAGTCAGTCCGAGCTGCGCATCAGTAAAGTGCAACTCGGATTTCAAAATGGGAAAAATCGAGAAGATGACCTGCCGGTCGCTGTAGTTCAGACAATAAGCCACCCAGGTGAAGCCCACCAGCAGCCACGCTCGTCGTTCGAGCTTGCGTGTGTCCTGCGCATCGCTCCAAGCAGTGCTCGCCATCTGCATTCCAAAACTACGTGTAGTCGAGTTCGAATTTGCGGCCTGCCATGAGTCCGCCGTCCACCACCAGGGTCGCGCCGGTCACGAATGCCGACGCGTCCGATGCCAGGTAAACCGCGCATTCGGCAACGTCAACGGGCGCGCCCAGTTTTCCCATGGGATACATTTTCGTTACCCGTTCCTCGAGCCCCGGCCTCTCCGCGTAAATCGCTCTGCTGTTCTCCGTCATGATCGTTCCAGGACAAATGGAGTTGACCCGAATGCCCTTTGGCGCGAAGTCCACGGCGAGCAGTCGCGTCAACGCCTGCACACCTCCCTTGGAAGCGGTGTACGCGGTCAGGCTCAACCCCATCAGCGCATTGACCGACGCCAGATTCACCACCGAGCCTCCTCCGCTTTTAACCATCCTCGCGATGGCGGACTTACAGCAGAGATAAGTCCCTTTCAAATTCACCGCGATGACCTTGTCCCAGATTTCATCCGGGACCGACAGGAGGCCGCCGTCGCCGCGGTAAACCGCTGCGTTGTTGACCAGCACATCCAGCCGTCCGAAAGTTCGCACTGCGGTGTCAACGAGCCTCTCCACGTCCTCCGCTCGGGAAACGTCGGCTGGGACAAAGATCGCCTCGCCGCCATCACTGGTGATAGCGTTCGCGACCTGCCGCCCTCCGATTTCGTCCACGTCCGACACCACCACCTGCGCGCCTTCTTTGGCAAACAGGACGGCTGTCGCCTTGCCGATGCCGGTTGCCGAACCCGTAACAATCGCCGGCTTGCCTTTCAATTTGGAACCCATAGGTGAATCCGGAGATTATATGATGAGCAACTTAGAGAGAACCTTTCTTCCAGCATGCTGGACGAACTGATAACAATTCCTTGACCCACATCGAAATCGGGAGGTAGATGAGACTATGATCGATCGAGTCGCTTCACGCTGGGCGCCGTGGCTGGCGCTCGTTATCGTGGCCGTGGCAACAGCGGCAGCGCAGAATCGCACCGTCAACTTGCGCGTGAACCTGAAGGATGCAACCGGTCCCATGGAGATGGATCGCTTTGCCCTCGGCCAGGGCGGCCTGTCCGAGGAACCCATGTGGGCGGACCGCGCCGCTGAGATTCGCGACCTGCACCCGCGCCTCATCCGCCTCTTCATCCAGGAGTACTTCGATCTGCTCCCCGATCATGGCCGCTACCACTGGGACAAACTCGACGAATCCGTAGACCTGATCCGGAAAACCGGCGCAACGCCGCTCCTGAATATTGACTTCAAGCCCAAGGTTCTCTATCCCACCGTTGACCAGAAGATTGTCGACCCAACCAGCTACGAAGAATGGGACCAACTCATCTTCGAGATGGTGCGCCACTACAAAGAACGTGGCGCGGGCCGCCTTTACTGGGAGGTATCGAACGAGCCCGACATCGGCGAAAATGGCGGCTGCCCCTACCTCTTCACTCCCGAGAATTACACGCGCTACTACCAGCACACTGTCGCGGCTGTGTTGCGAGCCGACCCCGACGCCCGCGTCGGCGGCCCGGCCCTGGCCTATTCCGGTTCCCCGATTCTTCCGGCGCTGCTGTCCTTCTGCGATTCCGGCAAGGCGCCGTTGCATTTTGTCTCCTGGCACATCTACCACAGCGACCCGGTGAAAATCCGCGGCACCATCAGCATGGTGAAAACGCTGCTCGCCAAATATCCCTCGCTTCATCCCGAGACGATCTTGAACGAATGGAATATGGCGCTGCGCGATCCGCCAACCAACCCCCAGTTCCAGCCGTGTTTTATTACCGAAGTCGCGTACCAGATGAAGGCTGGAGGCCTTGACTACTCCTGCTACTACCACATCAAGGACTACCATGTGAACCTGGAAAGCTTCGCCGGGTTCATGTCTCCGGTTGGCGCCGGTCTCATGGCGCGCTGGTGGAACCGCAGCTCACAATGGGACGGGCTTTTTGATTTTCAAAACCGCGTACGTCCCTCATATTTCGCGTTCAAGCTGCTGGCGCGGCTGACCGGCGAGCGCCTGAAACTGGATTCCGGCGACGCCACCGTGCATGGCTTCGCCAGTTCGGATCCGAAGTTGCTCAACTACAACGTGCTCCTTTGGAACTATTCGACCACGCCCGCAAGTGTGGACCTGGTCGTCGAAGGAGCAGCGTCGGACCTGACGTTGCGCCAACTGTTTCTAGACGCCGCCGCGCCGAGCGATGACGAAAATGTCCGCTTGCGGCCCGTGCCCGGTAAGAATCTCAAGAGGGGCGAGACGCACGTAAAGGTCGATCTCGGCAGCTACGGCATCAGTTTTCTGGCTCTCGAGAAAAACCGCTAAACAGCGCCTCAATGCTCGCGTTGTTTCAGTTCCCGCAAGTATTTCCCCAGTGGCCCGAGCAGCTCGGGACGATCATAAAGGTATTTCCCCGGAAACGGATCCGTCAGCGGATACGGTCCTTCAGCCGGCGGCCTCTTCTGGGGCCAGTTCTCATCCGTAACGACGAAATCACCGATCCGGTAGCCGTACATATCCAGGTGGCGGATGCCGAGTTGAAGAGCCGCCTCGCAGATTTCTCGGATCTGTTCATACGTTGGGTACTTTGCCGGTCCCTGCTTGCGTAATTCCAGAATGTTGCCTGCCCAGAAGGTGTAGATGATCTGCTTCGCGGGCCCGACTGCGGCGCGTGTCTTCTCGATGACGCTTCGCGTTTGTTCGATTGCGCGTGCGTCCGAGTCTGGCTTGTCATCCCACCGGGGCTCTGTGTATGCCCCTATGGCGTCGAACGCTTTCGCGACTCTACCAAAATCCACGCCCGTCGCGTCGCGGGCCTGTTGAGAGAGTACGTATTGTTCATCTTCCAGATACACTTCGTGGTGGACATCAGCATCCACTTCGCGGATGAAGCGATTGGTATCCCGCGCCCAGTCCTCCCACCAGCCGCCGCGCGCCTGCGTCCACGCCGCCCAATCCGGATCAGACGGTTGCTTGGGCGGTTTCTTGCCGAATCTGCGGCGGTCGTCCTCACTGTAGGAAATGAATCTCGCCGAAGGCGCGCCCCCGGATCCCGCGATACTCCTGATCGGCCCGATGCCGAAGGAATCGTCGAAAATGTAGCCGGCGAAGGCTGGATCTTGCGCGTAGAGCCTGGCCACCGTTTGCAGATACTCCTTCCACTGCGTCTCGCGCCATTTCGCATTGAAGGTGTCAAACGCAAACCGTAGGTGCCCTGCGGCGTCGACCTGCTGAAACTCGGGAGTCCGCGGAAGCGAGTTGTGCACCGGATGCCAGACGATGAAGTAAGCGCCCAACCCGGCTCGCCGGCAGAATTGAAGCGCATCCTTCGTGTCTTGTACCCGGAGCGCCCACGCCGCCGCGTCCAACCCCCAGCAGAGATCCACATGCGTGAATCCCATCTGCGCCATATTTCGAAAATCGCGCTCCCATTCGTCGCGCGGCGCCGAATTCAGCCAGTACCAGGCGCTGACGCGAAGCGGAGCACAAAGGGCGACCTCCGATACCAGCAGTACCAAACCAATCAGTCGAAACATTCTCGGCATTCTAAATCGTGAAAAGGGACGCAGACTAGTAAGTTTCCAGTATTCTGGACAGTGGATTGACACTAGATGTCGCGAGGTAGAGTATAGTCTTATCAATAAGTTGCGGAGCCTCGACCGAATGTCCGCATACAAAGTCTTAGCCCTCTTTCTTCCGCTAGCCGCGTTCGGCCAAATTCAGCCGGTTTTCGAAAAGAACTGCTTACCGTGCCATGGGCCGCAAACGAAAAGCGGCGGGTTGGATCTCTCCACAAAAGACGGATTGCTGAAGGGCGGCGAGCACGGCCCGGCTATCGTTGCTGGCAATCCTAAGGCCAGCCTGCTCTATAAGTTAGTGTCGCACGAGGCCGAGCCCCACATGCCCTACAAAGGCGACCGGCTTCCACAGGAAACCATCGACCGCATCGCTGAGTGGATCAAGGCCGGGGCGCCCTTCGAGTCGGCCGCCGATTCGGCTTTGTTTAGAAACCAAATCAAACCCATTCTTGAGGCGAATTGTGTCCGGTGCCACAATTCCCAGATTCGACGGTCGGGATTCGATCTCTCGACGCGCGAAGCGCTGCTGCATGGCGGAGATACAGGCGCCGTCATTGTGCCAGGCGATGCCAAATCGAGCGTTCTTTATAAGCGCATCAGTCATCTGGAGCAGCCGGGAATGCCGTTCGGCGGCCAGAAGCTGCCTGATGAGGCGATAGAGCAAATCGCGGAGTGGATTAACGCCGGCGCGCCGTACGATGCGCCTCTAACAGCCGATAAAGCGGGGGTGAATCACTGGGCTTTCAAAGCTCCCGTGCGCCCGCCTGTACCAGCAGTCAAGAAACCCGCCTGGGTGCGCAATCCGATTGACGCATTCATCGCGGCTGCACAGGAGCAGCGAGGATTGAAGCCGGTGGCTGCGGCCGATAAGCGCACTTTGCTGCGGCGTGTCTATCTCGACCTGATCGGACTTCCTCCCACGCCGGGCGAAATGAATGCGTTTCTCGACGACAACTCGAAAGATGCGTACGAGAAAGTAGTCGACAAGTTGCTGGCCAGCCCGCGTTACGGCGAACGGTGGGGACGGCACTGGATGGATATCTGGCGCTACAGCGATTGGTACGGTTGGCGCGCGCAGAACCAGGTGCGATACAGCCAGCGCCACATCTGGCACTGGCGCGACTGGATCATCGAATCGGTAAACAAAGACAAGGGCTACGACGAAATGATCGTCGAGATGCTGGCGGGTGACGAACTGGCTCCGGACAATCCGGAGATCGTGCGCGCTACCGGATACCTGGCCCGTAACTGGTACATGTTTGACCGCAACGTCATTCTCAAAGATACGGTCGACTACACGGCCATGGCATTTCTCGGCCTGACTTTGAAGTGCGCGCGCTGCCATTCGCACAAGTACGACCCCATCACGCACGAGGATTATTACCGGTTCCGTGCGTTCTTCGAACCGTACGATGTGCGCACGGACCGTGTATCCGGCCAGCCTGATCTCATGAAAGACGGCATCCCGCGCGTCTATGATGCGCATGCTGAAACTCCCACGTACCGTTTTCTGCGCGGTGTAGACACCAACCCGGATACCGAGCACCCACTGACGCCGGCAATTCCGGCGATGTTCGGCAACTCTGAATTAAAGATCACGCCGGAGCCGCTGCCGCTGGATGTTTACTATCCGGACTCCAGGCCATTCGTGCATCGCGATCTGATCGCAGAGGCCAAGGCTGACATCGAGAAGGCCGAGACGGAGCTGCGCAAGTCTCAGGAAGAACTGGCAAAAGCAAAGCAGCAATTGGCGCAAGCGCACACGCCGGAGCCTGTGGCAGCGGGAGCCGGTAATCGTTCAGCGGGAGAAACTTCCGCCGACGACAAAGCAGCGGCAGTGCTGAAAGCGCAGGCTTCCGCCGCGTTGAGAGAGAAGGAACTGGCATCCGCGCGCGCGGCGTTACCCGCTATCGAAGCGCGCATCGCAGCCGATGAAGCAAAGTACGCCGCCACGACGCCGGCTAATCTTGACGCATTGGAAACAGCGGCTCTCAAAGCCGAGCGGCACGCCAACGTGGTGAAAGCCGAAGAGAACCTGTTGCGAGCCACACAGGAACTCGCCGCCGCGAAACCGGACTCGGAGACATACGACAAGGAAGCCGCGAAGAAACTGGGAGAGGCTCGGACGCAGCTCGAAGCGGCGGCCAAGGCGCTCGAATCCGAGGATGCTTACACGCCCGTAGGCAAGGTCTATCCGGATTCCAGCACGGGCCGGCGCCTGGCGCTGGCGCGTTGGATCGCGAGCAACCAGAACCCTCTCACCGCCCGCGTGGCCATCAATCACATATGGCTGCGGCATTTCGGCCAGGCTCTCGTGCCCACGGTTTTCAACTTCGGCATGAGCGGCAAACCGCCGTCGAATCCTGAGCTGCTGGACTGGCTGGCCGTCGAGCTGATGGACCGCAACTGGAGCATGAAGGCGATTCACCGGCTGATCGTTACCAGCAACACGTACCGCATGCAGTCGTGGAGCCAAGATCTCAAGAATCAGAATGCCAAGATCGACCCGGAGAATCGTTACTTGTGGCGCATGAACGAGCAGCGCATGGAGGCCGAGGTGGTACGCGACAGCCTGCTCTCTATCGCAGGCGAGCTCGATACGACGATGGGCGGCCAGGAAATTGACGCGTCCAAGGGCCTGGAATCGCACCGCCGGAGCGTGTACTTCCAGGACACGCCGGACATGCAGGTGACTTTCCTGAAAGTTTTTGACGAGGCCAATCCCAACGAGTGCTTCCAGCGGAATGAAAGCATCGTGCCGCACCAGGCGCTGGCACTGGCCAACAGCAAATTAAGCCTGCAAGCGGCCCGCTTGTTGGAGGAAGAAATCACGAAACGAACCGGCGCAGAGCCGGCCGCGGATTCCAAGTTCATCGCAGATGCTTTCGACGTGATTCTGAACCGGCCTCCGACGGCAGCGGAACGTTTGGAATCGCTGAAGTTCCTGCATGAGCAGGAAGAGTTATTCCAGGAACCCAAGAAACTGACGCCGATCCAGACCGGCGCCGCCGCGGGTGAATTGAAACCCGAGACCGACGCGCACCTGAGAGCGCGCGAGGACCTGGTACACGTGCTCGTGAACCACACTGATTTTGTGACCATTCGATGAGGAAACGCATGAAATTCGATGAGCGGCACCCTTTGAAATCTGTGGCCCTTTCTCCGGGCTGTTGCACGCCGAGCCGCCGGGTCTTCCTGGCCGACTGCGGAATGGGTTTGACGGGCCTGGTGCTGGGCGCCATGTTGCAACGGGACGGCAAGGCCGCCACGACCGCTGATACCTGGGCTCCGCCCGATGGCAAGCCGCACTTCACGCCGAAGGCCAAGCGAGTGATCTGGATGTTCATGCTGGGCGGCGTGAGCCATGTGGATACGTTCGATCCCAAGCCGGCGCTGAACAAATATGCGGGCAAGAACATCGCGGAGACGCCATATAAGGACTCGCTGAATTCACCCTACCTGAAGGGGGTCAGGGAATTTGTAAAAGGAGATCACGGCATCAAGCTGACGCTGTACCCAATGCAGGTAGGTTTCCGCAAGTATGGACAGAGTGGAGCGGAGGTGACCGACTGGTGGTCCAACGTGGGTTCGGTGGTCGACGAGCTCGCGCTGATCCGCTCGATGTACACCACCGACAACGATCACGGAGCCATCCTGCAGTTTCACACGGGCCGGCATATGTTCGACGGCTATTTGCCGACCATCGGTTCGTGGGTGCATTACGGTCTGAGCACGCTGAACCAGAACCTGCCGGAGTTCGTGGTGCTAGGCGAGCCTCCCAGTGATTGTTGCGGAGGCATGGGCACGCATGGCTCCGGCTATCTGGGACCGGAGCATGCGGGTGTGCAATTGGAAGTGAATCCGGACGATCCACTGCCTTTCGCTTCTCCTGGGAAAGATATTTATCAGCAGGAGCAGGAGCAGGAGTTCGAATTCCTGAAGCGGCTGAACGGCCTGAGCGCGGTGGAGTATCCCGGTGACGCAGCGCTGAAGGCGCGCATCAAGTCCTACGAACTGGCGTTTCGGATGCAGATGGCGGTGCCGGAGGCGGTGAAATTCAAGGACGAAAGCGAGGAAACCAAGCGGCTCTACGGGCTGGACCGGGAAGTCACCAAACCCTTCGGCGAGATCTGTCTGGCAGCGCGCCGCCTCTCTGAGCGCGGCGTGCGTTTTGTGCAGGTCTACCATGGCACAGGAGGCAACGCCTGGGATTCACACAAAGATCTGAAGAAGAATCACGGCGAGCAATCCGCCAAGGTGGATAAGCCGATCGCCGGTCTGATCAAGGATCTTAAACAGCGGGGCATGCTGGAAGACACGCTGGTGGTGTGGGCCACCGAATTTGGGCGCACGCCGGGCGGCGAGGGCGCGAACGGACGCGATCATAATCCCTACGGGTTTTCAGTCTGGATGGCGGGCGCGGGAATCAAGAAAGGCGTCATCCACGGAGCCACCGATGAGCTCGGTTTCAACGCCGTGGAGAACCGCCATTACGTGACGGACATTCACGCAACCGTGTTTCATCAACTGGGCCTCGATCCGCGCCGGTTGGAAGTTCCGGGCCAGAAGCGCCTGGATATCGACTACGGCAACCCGATCCAAGAGATTCTGGTTTAACGTATTCCGATCGCGGCCTGAATTCGCCGTTTGACCAGGGCCTCGTGGCGTCTCTGTGCTCGTCCCCAAAAGCCGTGAGGAGGCTATTGGGGAGCTTGCTGCTCGCCGCGTGCCTGGGCGATGACCCAGGTCTACGTCGCGATGCCGCCGCAAACGTTGAAGGCCTGGCCGGTGATGGCGGCGGATTCTTCGGAGGCTAGCAGAACGGCCATGGGCACGATCTCGTCCGGCTCCAGGCGGCGGCCGATGGGATTGAGGCGAGTTTCGAGCTCAGCAAATGACGTTCCTAAGCGCCTGGCGTCGTACTCGAGGCGCTTGTCGTTCATCTGTGTCCGCACAGGGCCGGGGCAGATCGCGTTCACGGTGATTCCATCCCGCGCGACCTCGAGCGCAACGGTGCGCGTAAGGCCCAGCAATCCGTGTTTAGAAGCCGTGTAGGCCACCGCGTGTATTGAGGGAATCTTGCCGTTGATCGAAGCAATATTGATGATGCGTCCCCATTTCTTGGCGAGAAGCACGGGAAGCACGGCCTTGGTAAGCAGGTAAGGAGCAGTGAGATTCAGTGCCAGCGTTTTGTACCAGAGGGCGTCGTCAAAATCGACGATAGGGCTCGGGCCGGCACTGCCGCCGATACCGGCGTTATTCACCAGGATATCGATCGTTCCCAGAGATTCGAGCACGTGCCGGATGACCTGTGCCGGTGCCGCGGCATCGCCGAGGTCGGCGGGAATGGCCACGGCCTTTCCGCCGCCTTGCTGCACCTCGCCTACCAGTGATTGCAATTCGGCAG
>Ga0335078_10009385_pt1 | contig 14504 bp, 12 predicted proteins | sample Lox_Sample_32_FD_206711 | JGI IMG/M metagenome (GOLD analysis project Ga0335078, IMG submission 206711) | Soil microbial communities from Loxahatchee National Wildlife Refuge, Florida, United States - Lox_Sample_3.2 | ecosystem: Environmental > Terrestrial > Soil > Wetlands | place: USA...
AATCTCCGTCGTCACGGTAAAATGCTGCGATTTGAGGGACGCTGGCCATTGAAGGCAGCACGTTTTAATCGGCACCGGATGCACACCAGATACACGACCAACGAGAGGACCGATCGCGGTAGGGGCAGGTATGAAATCCGAATCATTAACGTGCGAAATCAATTCAATCGTTTCCACACGCAACTTGAGGTACGCCTTACCGGCGTCGGTTACGTCTACCGTGCGCGCAAGGCTTCGCCCTTGAAATGGGACGATGTCGTTATAGACTGTTTGGAACCAGCCAAGCCCCTTGCTATAACGAAGTACTGAGCCATCCGGTTCAAAACAGTATTGTGGTGGATTGCTAATCTCGGAGTCCTTCTCAAAAAGCACACACCGAAGCTTATAGTCGCTGAAAATGCGCTCGACATCTATACCGTGAAAACCCACTAGTGTAGCGGCATAGGAAAACGGATCAACTATCTCGCTCCGAACCTGTAGTTGTGCCCGGTCGGGCCATTGCTGATCTCCGAGGCGATACAACCCCTTTTCCGTGGCATAGTCCGTCTGATTGAGGTTGTCGCCCTTGTAGATTCTCTTGTATTTTTTTGCCCCGGCCCAGTATTCCTCATAGACGCCGCTGTGCACATTGTCGCCGTCCTCATCAAACTGATCGTAGGCCACAACGACGTGCCATGGCAGCAAGTCTGTGGATTGCAACCCGTTCAGAGCAGCCTCCTTGCTGAGCCATATTGTTAAATCCACAGCGCCCGCTCCGGCACTGTCTTTGTCGTTCTTCAGATTAAATTTGTAAGACGTAATTGGAGGAATAGCGACGGCAGAGTCCGATTTCGTCTCGGTTGCGACCACCAGGGTCTGCAGGTTCCCGGTGTGGTTTGTGGCGGGAGTCTCTTGCGCACGCACGACTGTAAGGAAACCAGCAAGTGAGATTAAGAACAGCGGGACGCGAGACGTTCTTGGCATTTCTTTACCCCCGCGGCATTATATGTCTCAACTGTTGTGAACAGGCGATTACGCCACTTATCCTAGCCCTGGCCGCCAGTTTCCGGCCAACCAAGCCACGTAACGGCGATTCAGGCACTTAAGTTTTGCTCAAACCGGCTGTTAACCGGAGGGTTGTAGGTTCGAGTCCTACCTGAGGAGCCATTTTTTTTCTTGATTGCGCGCCTCCCCGGTTAGCGCCCCCGACCACACGGCTGCTCGAGTTCACGCCGATTGGGCCATACGCGGGAAGACGGGGAAATTACCCGATTACGTCATTCCGATCTGGGAATGTCGAGGCCCCAACTTAGCCTCAAAAAATCCTCGACCTTGTCAGCGGGCGGGGCCTGGCGAGGATAAGTTGCAGCCCGGACGCACTTTTGTAGCCTCAGAATCGAGAAATATCACGTCAGCTCTCTGAGTCGGCGGCCCGTTTGCCGCGCGATTGGACTTTGCAGGGCGAGCGGCGGCGGCGTACACTATGCGGAGATTTGGCCGAATTTCGCGGGTTTGGGAGGCCACTGGGGATAGATCAAGAGCTATCGTCCCCGCCCGACGCCCCGGATTCGGATCGTCCAGCAGAGAGGGAATGCACTATGAAGGCGGTTACCGGAGTATTTCGTTCGCGATCGGACGCGCAACGTGCTTTGGCAGAAATGCGCTCTACGGGTCTGCATGAGGATCGGGCTACGCTTTTGACCCCAGAGAGTGGTGAAGCGGGGCTGGTGTCGGTTCCTGCCGTTGCCGGCGAGCAGCCGGGGATGGGGAAAGCCATTGGCGCCGTACTTGGAGGTTCTGCCGCTCTGTCGGCGGGTCCGCTCATCATTGCTGCAATCATTCCGGGGGTTGGTCCAATCACTGCTCTCGGACTTCTGGGGGGTGCCTTGTTGGCGGCGGCAGGCGCGAGCCTGGGCGCCGCGGCCGGAGGCAAATTAGAGGACTCCATGACCCGGGGACTGCCGGAAGATGAGTTGTTTGTCTACGAAGATGCTCTCCGCAAAGGGCGCAGCGTGGTGGTGGCGCTGGCCGGGGACGACTCCGAGGCCATGCGCTTTCGCGAACTGCTGAAGGCGGAGGGAGCCGAGGAAATCGATGCCGCCCGCGAGCAGTGGTGGATCGGACTTCGCAGCGCCGAGCAGGAGCACTATTCGACGCTGGGCAGGACGTTCACGGATGACGAGCACTTTTACCGGCTTGGCTTTGAATCGGCTCTGCACGCGCGCACACGCTGCAAGGAATACGACCAGGTGTTGGGCGAGATGGACGCGCGCATCGAGGAACTTGAGCAGCAATATCCCGGTAGAGAGGTAGCCCTGCCGTTCGCCCAGGGCTACGAGCGCGGCCGGGACTACTATCAACAGCTTTGTGATCAATCCCGGGCCGCGTAGTAGTTGGTGTGAAGATGGCTCGGTAATTTCAAAACATCCACGACCTGTCTTCTGTGGATGTTTCCATCCGGCATCCCGTCCGGCGAGTTCACGCATCCCAGAGGGCAAATCACTTAGAATCCCTGTTTGGTTTTCACGGGTAGACGATGTGACCGGGATGCGGCCACACGAAGAATGTCTCCGAGGAGAAAAAAAGGATGAAGGCTCTGCTGCTGGTTCTGTTGACGTTCACCATGGCACCTACGCTGTTTGGACAACCGGCTGGGGCCACAGACTCCAAGAGTCAAGCGAGTGCCAACTGGAACCAACTCGTCGACAACTTCTTTGATGAATACTTCCGACTGAATCCCACTCAAGCCACCGCCGCCGGCTTCCATCAACACGATTCCGCGCTGGAGGATTATTCGCGCGCAGGTGTAGAGGGGCAGATTGCTTTCGCCAACGACTATCTCGGACGGCTGAATAAATTCGACAGCCAGGCATTGTCTCTGGAGGAACGTCAGGACTACCAGTTGGTGGTCAATAACCTGAAAGCGACACTGCTTACACTGCAGGACATTCGCGGATGGGAAAAGGATCCGGATAGCTATTCCAGCGGACTTACGCAGAGCGCCTTTGGCATCATGTCGCGCAAGTTTGCGCCTGCGGACGATCGGCTGCGCTCTTTGACTGAGCGCGAAAAAAAGATGCCCGCGGTCCTGGCCGCGGCTAAGGCCAATCTCAAGAACCCTCCTCGCATTTACACCGAGGTGGCGATTCAGCAGCTTCCCGGTATCGTCGGGTTTTTCCAGAAGGATGTGCCCGAAGCTTTTACCGAGGTGAAGGACCCGCAATTGTTATCCGAATTCCATGCCAGCAACGCGGGGGTGATTAGCGCGCTGCAGGACTACGAGAAGTTTTTAAAGGAGACCCTGCTGCCTGTTTCAAACGGGGATTTCCGCATTGGCGCCGAGAACTATCAAAAGAAACTTCTTTATGAAGAGATGGTCGATGTTCCGGTGGATCGGCTGCTTCAGATCGGTTACGACGATCTCCATCGCAACCAGCAGTGGTTCAAGAAAGTCGCTGCCCAGATCGATCCCCAAAAGACGCCCGACCAGATCCGGAGCGAACTCGACCAGGATTATCCTCAGCCCGACAAACTGCTGCAAACTTTTCGCGATGATTTGACCGGCATTCGGCAATACCTTATCGACAAGCATATCGTGACGATTCCGTCGCCGGTTCCGCCCATCGTCGAGGAAACTCCACCATTTGCGCGAGCCCTGACCTTTGCCTCGATGGACACGCCCGGTCCTTATGAAAAAGTCGCCAAGGAAGCGTTCTTTAATGTGACCTTGCCGGAGAAGGATTGGCCCAAGGAAAGAGTCGATTCGTTCATGGGGCAGTTCAATCGCTCGACCATGATCTCGGTGGCCGTGCATGAGGTGTACCCGGGGCACTACGTGCAGTTCCTGTGGCTCCCGTCGGTTCCATCGAAAGTTCGGAAGCTGTTGGGTTGCGGATCGAATGCCGAGGGTTGGGCCCATTACAGCGAGCAGATGATGCTCGACGAAGGATACAGCAACGGTGATCCCAAACTTCGGCTCGGCCAGTTGCAGGACGCGCTTTTACGGGACGCGCGTTACATCGTGGGTATTTCCATGCACACGGGAAGAATGAGTTTCGACGAGGCCGTGCAGTTTTTCCAGACCGAGGGTTACCAGCCGAAATCCGTTGCTGAAGTGGAGACCAAGCGCGGTACCAGCGATCCTACCTACCTGGTCTACACCCTCGGGAAGCTGGAAATCATGAAGCTTCGCGAAGACTACAAGCAGAAGATGGGAGATAAGTTCAGCCTGCAGCAATTCCACGATACGTTTCTGGGCCAGGGCTTCCCGCCCATCAAAATTGTCCGCGAAACCATGTTGGGAGATGACAGTCCGACACTGTGACGAACTTGAAGGAATCGAACCGCGTCGTCTCTTAGTTGGCGGCGCGGATTGGCGAAGGGTTCGCTCTTTCCGGTTTCTCCATTCGATAGCCATCGGTCAGGGTTTGCAGGAACGAGATCAAATCGTTGATCTCTGTCTCGGACAAGGCGGGTGCTTCATCCGGGCGCCGGCCAAAGGGTAGTTCGGCGTTGACGTTGGCGCGATACCGAGGAGGAAGATCGTCGAACTTATTCACGCTGCCATCGTTGTTTCTCGAATACCACTTTTCCGGGTTCGTATCCCGCCCACTGTAAAACTCGAGGACTTCTCTCAAGGAGTGGAATACGCCATTGTGAAAGAATGTCTGCCGGATGGCGGCATTCCGCAGTGACGGCGTCATGAACAGACCGCAGTAGTCCGTGCGCTCGCGCAGATCGGTACGCAGCGGCCCACATAGGCCAAGATCAAAGTAAGCAGGATTTCGGTTTGCCGCAATCGCCGGATTCCGCGGAACCCCCAGCGCTACGAATCCGTAATCGGTGAACTGCGGCGGCGTGCCGTCGCTGCCTCGGCGGGAGATATGACACCTCGCGCAGTTGCCCTTGGCGGGATCGTTGAAAACTTCGAGACCTCGTGACTCTTCAGCGCTCAACCTGACTTTTCCCGCGAGGTACCCGTCAAACTTGCTGCTGTACGGATAGAACTCAAGATAGTTTTGCTGGTAGACCTCGAGCGCCTCGAGAACCGCGCGGAACGTCGCATCCCGGTCACAGAAGACAGAGTTGCCGAAGAGCTGGCGCAGTTCGGCGGCATAGCCAGTCTTCTCCACTTTCGCCACGACGGTGGCCGGACTGTCATTGGCCATTTCGTACGGCGAAAGCAGCGGGAAGCGAGCCTGATCGCGTCCTCGATCGTTCCTGCCGTCCCAGTTCAGCCCGCCGGTGGGGCCGCCGTCGATGCTCTCGTTGCCTTCATCGGAGGCGTCGAGAAAATGTTCCGTGAATTGCGGGATGGCCTGCAGGTACATGAGCGAAGGCGCAGCGCGCATCCCCATTTTCCGCAAATCTTTGCCGCCGGGTTGCGTGGGCAAGTCGTTAGGCGGACCAAATGCGTATCGTGGGTTGTGACAGGAGCCGCACGAAATCTTCCCCGAGCCCGACAGCGCAGGATCAAGAAACAGTTTTCGGCCCAGCGATGTAAGAGCCTTAGCTCGTTCGAACGCTTGTGCCCGCGACATTCCCGCCGGAGCAGGGCGGGGAGCTGAGCCGCACGATGAGTCGGCGGCTTGCATTCCACTCAAGTCGCCCACGGCAATCAGGACCGCGCACAGCACCAGCAAGACTCTCGGCCCGCAGAGTCTGGTTGATTTTGGTTTGGCAGATCGAGGTTGTGGCCAGAGCATCAGCATCGTCCGCCCGCGCGAAAAGAAACCACGCCCATTATCTTGTCGACGAATCTTGCGTTTCAACTACAATCGGCGGAAACAATTCACGCAAAGGATGTCCATGAAAAGCAAGGCTTCTCTGTGGCTCATGCTGGTGGCGGGAGTGCTTGCCTGTTCCCTCGAGCCGGTGGATGCGCAGAGAATGGCGAAGCCAACGCCGTCGGGGTTGGAAAATATCAGCAACATCGTCGTGATGTACGCCGAGAATCGCAGCTTCGACAGCCTCTACGGTTTGTTCCCCGGCGCCAACGGGTTGCAGAATGCCGCCAAGACGGGTGTCGTTCAGGTGGATCGCGACGGCTCTCCGCTCAAGGAACTGCCACCGGTCTGGACGGGACTCACAGCCAAGGGAGTCACGCCGCCCGTGACCCAGGCACAAACCGAGCATTTGCCGAACCAGCCTTTTGCCGTCGACGACCCCAAAGGTTTCAACACATCGCTTGGGATTGCGACCATCGACCTGTGGCATCGCTTCTATCAGAATCAAATGCAGATCGATGGCGGCAGAAACGACCGCTTTGTCGCCTACGCGAACTCCGGCGCTCTGGTGATGGGGCACTACGACGGCACCAGGCTGCCGCTCTGGTCGATCGCCCGGCAATATACGCTTGCCGATAACTTCTTTATGGGAGCGTTTGGCGGTTCGTTTCTGAACCACTTCTGGCTGATCTGCGCATGTACGCCGATCTATCCTCATGCCGATCAGAGTCCGGCAAAGAATCTGATTGCCGCGGTCGATAACAGTGGCACGGCGCTGGCGCTGGCCTCCAATTCTCCGAAGTCGGCGATGGATGGTCCGCCGAAGTTTGTGAAAGACGGGGCCTTGACGCCCGACTTTTATGCTGTGAACCTGATGCAGCCCGCATATCAGCCGAGCGCTGTCAAACCGGCTTCGGGCGGAGATCCTGCTTATGCTGATCCAGCCGATGCCCTCACGCTCCCGCCGCAGACGCAACAGACGATCGGTGATCTGTTAAGTGCGAAGGGAGTCTCCTGGGCATGGTACGGTGGCGCCTGGCAGGCCGCGCTTGACGGCAAGAATGCAATTCCTGTGCCCAACTTCCAACATCATCACCAGCCGTTTAATTATTTCGCGGCCATGGCTCCAGGTACCGCCGCGCGCGCTGAACATTTGAAGGACGGCGGACTTGGAGGGAGCGAGTTTATCAAAGCCGTCGATACCGGCAGTCTGCCGCAGGTGACGTTCTACAAGCCACAGGGAAATTTGAACGAACACCCGGGTTACGCGAATGTGCTCTCCGGAGATCAACACATTGCCGATCTGGTCTCCCACCTGCAGAAAAGCCCGCAGTGGGCGCACATGCTGGTGATCATTACGTACGACGAAAATGGCGGATTCTGGGATCACGCGTCCCCGCCAAAAGCCGACCGCTGGGGACCCGGTTCGCGCATTCCGGCGATTATTGTGTCTCCGTTCGCGAAGAGAGCATTCGTGGATCACACCCAGTACGACACGACGTCGATCGCGCGTTTCATCTCCAGGCGTTTCGGCCTTCCACTGCTTCCCGGCATTCAGGCGCGCGATGAAGCGCTCAAGGCCAACGGCAGCTCTCCCCTCGGCGACCTGACCAACGCGCTGGACCTCAAATTAATGAAGCGGAAAGAGCCTGCGTCACGTTGAGGAAGACAGATGCTTAGTTGAGACATAGGACAGCGACGCGATGCTGACGACCGCCAGAAGTATTTGCACCAGCCTCGCGCCTGTGAGGGAAATGCCGACCCCGGTCGCAGCCGCCAGATAAGCAGCCAGGCACAAGGGGCACTTGGGCAGCACGAGGAGAAGGCTTCCGGGTACGAGGAATCCCACAAAATCGAGACATCGCCGTACGACCGACTTGGGGCGCGGATCGCCACCGACGATCCGCGTCCAAGTTATTTGCCTTACCGGGCCATTGGACTCGACCTGGCAGCAGCTATGAGCGTTCACGACCTGTGCTCCTCCGCGCAGCATGAACCTGCCCCCTTCGGGGCGACGTACTGCGCCTTTTGGTCGACAGAGTAGCCTTCCGCGTATCGATCATGATGGCGAACCCACGCCATGCTGAAGGCTAGGTTGTCCTCGTCGCGACCCTTGGGGGCCATGTCGAGGAAGTTGTAAGCTCCGACCAGAATGTCGAGCCCGCGCGCATAGCTCGAATAAGTGTGAAAGATATCGCCCGCCGCATTCTTGTAAAAGACGCTGGCGCCGGGCGCTTCTTCGCTGGGGAACTCGCCCATCGAATAGTTGTAGTAAACCTTGCCCTGTGCCATTTCGTCCTTCGTGAAGGAAACGTGATAGTCGCGGTTGAAGTCGTTGGCGAACGACGACACCCACTTGAAGCGCCAGCCCATCCGCTGCTTGAAGGCTTCGATCTGGGGCCATGGCGCCCGCGACACCACCGCCAGGGTGACATCGCGATTTGCGAGGTGGACGGTGCTGCCGTCGAAGTGGTCGGCCAGAAAGGAGCAGCTCGGGCAACCCTCCGTCCATCCCGGACCAAACATGAAGTGATACACAATCAACTGACTCCTGCCGTTGAACAGGTCGGCCAGCTTCTCACTGCCATTCGGGCCATCGAAGACGTATTCCTTGTTTATCTTTTCCCAAGGCAGTTCGCGGCGTTGCCGGCTCAATTCATCGCGCAACCTGGTGAACTCTTTTTCTTTCCGCAAGAGTTCTTTTCGACTCGTGATCCATTCGTTTGGGGACACGACTTCGTGTTCCTGAGTGCCTGTACTGGTGAGTAATGTAGCCATTGCATTCTCCTATTCATGATTGTCGTGGTTCGGTTGCAGACCGCTGGTTGCGGCCCTGGTCTTTTTTCTTCCGCCGCAGATTCGGCCGCGGCGTCTCGGGCGTTTGTGTTTCGGCCAGTTCTTTGATCCCGAGCAGCTGGCTCGACCAGAGTTCCTGGAACGGGCCTACCCATCTCTCGTAGATTTGCCGGATCGGGATCACGTTGAGCGAGTTCATCCGTTGCCTTCCTGCCTCTCGCGTGTGCACCAAGTCGGCTTGGCGCAGAACGTCAAGATGTTTCATCACCCCAAAGCGAGTCAGATGGGGGAACGAGTCCACGATTTCTGTCGTCGTGCGGGGGCGATCACGCAAAAAATCCAGGATCGCCCGCCGCGTCGGATCCGACAGAGCCTTCCACACCGGGTCGAGTTTGTCCGCTACGCCAACAGCGTTTTCCGCCACGCGGCTACTCGCAGTCCTTCCGTATTTCGCCGAGTATATGACTCCATCCGGTTCCCACGTTCTTGCGGTGCAGGGGATCGATCAGGCCGATGGCACGATGCCGGAGAGCAACCCGGCAGCCTCCGGAAGACGGTTCGATCTTGACTTCCACGTGGTTGTTGACCGGGTACGACATGAACATCGGTCCGCTCAGTTCTAGCAAGCTCGGAGGCTTGATGGCCTGCACGAACCCCCACAGGTGCCCAATCCCATTTCCTCGATCTCGGTACCAGCGCCCGCCCGCCGTCGGCTCCAGCTGCAGTTGCATGTCTGTCCCTTCCGGCGAGGTGTTTCCCTTGCCCAGGCGATGCAACACGGCCGCGAAGACTTTGTCGGGTGGGGCTTTGATCTCCAGGTGCTGCTCGATGTCCAGCATCAGATCATCCAGTGTCATGTAAATTCCTCCAGATTGTGAGTGTCGCGATGAACATATGTGACTATAAAGAAACGTAAGCAAAAAGTCACGTAAATAATTGTAAAATTCGCCGGCGGCGTTTGGGCTGGATTTCGTTACTGGGAAGATGGTTTCGGGAGCGGGTTTGCTACAGAGTCAAGCCGCCGTCCACGCTCAGGACAGCGCCGTTGATGAAGTCGGCTTCGTCCGATGCGAGGAACAGGTAGGCGTTGGCGACGTCGCGTGGTTCTCCCAAGCGGCGCGCCGGAGTCCGATCCCGAACTCCTTGCACCACGTGCTCGGGCATCGTCTTTACCATCTCTGTGGCGATAAAGCCGGGCGCGACCGCATTCACCGTGATTCCCTTTGGCCCAAGTTCTCTTGCCCAGGTCTTGGTCATCCCGATCAAGCCGGCTTTGGCGGCCGCGTAGTTTGTTTGTCCGAAATTTCCGAACAGGCCAGAAATCGAAGAGGTGTTGATGATCTTACCTTTGCCGCGTTCCACCATATGAGGCGCCACAGCTCTGGTGCAATGAAAAACGCCGCTCAGGTCGACGGCAATCACTTCGTTCCACTGCTCGATTGTCATTTTCAACAAGCTGGCATCGCGAATGATGCCGGCGTTATTGACCAAAATATCGATCGCCGCAAACTGCTCGAGGACTGCGGCTGCCATATCATTCACTTGAGGGAATTGCGACACATCGGCGGAGACGTAAATAGCCCGTCCGCCCTCTGACTCGATCGCCGCAACGATATCAGAACCTTTCGGTGAGAGATCGCACACGGCAACTCGCGCGCCTTCTCGCGCAAAGAGCAAGGCCGCCTCGCGGCCTATTCCGTTCAGTCCTCCCGTAATGAGGGCAACTTTGTCCTTCAAGCGCATGGCAGAAGTTATACTGCAACCGGCGACGCCGTTATAGCCCGAGTTTTTGCAGAGAGGCGCGAATCCGGGCTGCCGCCGCATCCGGCGTCTGGGCAATGTTCTCCGCCGCGATTACTTCGACGGCGGCGTAGTCCTGATATCCAATCGCCTGCAGGCCGCGCAGCAGGCCGGCGAGATCGACCTCGCCTTCACCGGGCAAAAGACGCTCATCACTGCGCGCCCCCGCCGGCCCCTTGCCTTTCATCACATCGCTGACGTGGACGTGGACGACCTGAGAAGCGGCCAGGTGAACAATCTCACGCTCACCGGCATTGGTTGTGTACAGATGGAGCGCGTCCAGGACCAAGCCGGTATTCTCGACGCCGATTTTCTCGATGAAGGCGAGCGTTCTCTCCATGGTAAAGATAAAGGGGTTCGCTCCCATCGCATTCGCGCCATTGGCCCGCAGGTGATGCGGCCCCAGCCATTCCACTCCCAAGCGGATTCCGTGGGCCGCGAGCAAACGGGAGATTTCCCGGAGGCGACACGCGAAAAGCTTCTCCCATTCGTCGGGATCTGCGTCAATTGCGGGAGGAAGATAGGTGTAGCAGCGGGTTACGCCGAGTTTCTCAGCGAACGTGGCGATCGGTGTCAGGTTCTTCAGAGACCGCCGAAATGTCTCCTCGTCCTTGCGCCATTCGACGCCCTCGAGACCCATCTCGGGCGCCAGGCCAAAAATGACCGGAACAATATTTCTCCGCGCCAGCTCTTCCTTCAGGCCGGCCGCGCCGCCAAATTCTTCCGCGGTTCTCATCACCGCCGTCAGGCTGGGGATATCGATTCCATCAAAACCATGGCGGACGGCCAGATCGGCGTACTCAAGAAGCGAAAAGTGGCCGGCACCGGCGCACGAGGCATTCAACGAGACACGAATCCGTTGGTTCCGCTGCGATTTTGTTCGATCGGTCGCCAATGATCTCCGAGAGGAAACGCAGGATTGACTCGAAGCGAAAGCTCGCTTCCGGTGCTGAACTCTTACGGGTCGGCTCGCTTCAGAAGCTTGAAGATGGAGCTTTGGTCGAGGTGGTCGAAGCCAAGCTCCGCGACTTCGTCAAACCGTTCGGCGGCCAGTTCCGTCAGCGGCATTTCCAATCCAAACGACTGCGCCAGAGATAATGCCTGGCGCATGTCTTTGCGCTGCACTGCAATCGTTGCGCCGGGGACGTAATTCCCGGCCATCATGCGCGAACCGTGTTCGCGCAGCACGCGCGAATCGGCAAAGCCCCCTTGCAGCGCCTCGCTGGCCTTGGCGAGGTCAACACCGGCGCGAGTGGCCAGGCCGAATGCCTCGGCGACGGCGGCGATCGTAAGACCGACGATGACTTGATTGGCCGCCTTCGTCGCCTGACCCGCTCCTACCGGGCCCACGTGGGTGACATGCGTGCCGAGAACGGAAAAAATCGGCATGGCACGCTCCAGGTCCGCTTCGTCTCCGCCCACCATGATGGTCAGCGTTCCTTCCGCTGCGCCCGGGGCTCCGCCGGAGACTGGAGCATCGAGATAAGCGACACCCCGCGCAGCCGCCATGCGGACAAACTCGCGAGTCGCGGAAACATCCGTGGTGCCCATGTCGACCAGCAGACTGCCGGCACGAAGTCCGGCGAGAATACCGTTGTCACCTTCGATGACAGCGCGCACCGACGCCGCGTCGAACACGGTTACGATCACAACATCGGCGTCGATGGCCGCCTCTTTCGGGCTTTGTGCTCCGCGCATTCCCTGGCGGACCATCTCGGCGACCGTATCGCGGTTTCGAGTGGTCACAGAAACTCGTGCTCCGGCGCGGTGAAGCCGCAGAGACATGGGGCGACCCATGTTGCCCAGCCCCACCCAGCCGATGGTCATATTCTTGAGCATGTTTCCTGCTACTCGAGTGCGAAACTACTTCGGTGCCTCGGGTGTACTCAGAGCCTTCAGATACCAGTAATAGAAATCCAGACCTCGATAGAACGACTCCACCGGAAGCCGCTCGTCTTTCCCATGAGCGCGGATGTCGTCATTGTCGATGGCGATACCGGACACGCCATAACTCGGGATGCCGACCGCCATGGTGTAAACCGAATCGGAGGCGCCGGTCTCCATCTCGGAAATCACCGGCGCGCCGGGCCACATCTGTGCCGCGATTCGCTGAATGGGGGCGATGACGTCGGATCGCGGCGGGGGCGGCGAGAATGATTTTTCATCCGGGGCGCGATCCGATAACTGTCCAGCAAAGTTTCCATAGCGGACGGTGATCTTTGGGTCTGCGAAAATGCGGATCAGTTCCCGTCGAACTTCCTCCGGCGAGTGGCCGGGAAGGATGCGGCAGTTGACGTTTGCCGACGCCGTTTGGGGAAGGGCATTGTTGGCGTGTCCAGCCCACAGGCGCGTGGGTATGCAGGTGGTCCGGAGCAGGGCATTGTAGTAAGTGTCGTGGGATAGAGTTTCAAATCCAGCCGGGTCCGGGGGGACTTGCAGAACTGCGTGGATGGCGGCGGCATCGGCCGCGGAGACGTGAGAAGAAAGGCTCGAGAAGTACTCTCGAGTCACCGCATTCAACTCGTAAGGGAAGGGCGAGTGTTCCAGACGCTCGAGCGCCGCCGAGAGATGAAAAATCGGATTATCGGGATGGGGCAGGGAACTGTGACCACCGCGGTCGGTGATGGTGAGCACATAGTCGGCGTAACTCTTTTCCGTGGCTTCAACTCCCACCACCAACGGCTTGCCGTGCTCCATCTCGACGCCACCGGCATCCAGGTTGAGGACGAAGTCCACATCCAGAAGTTCACGATGATTCTTGACTAACCATGCGACCCCGTCGTCCGGCCCATTTTCTTCGTCAGCGGTAAGGGCGAGGATGAGATCGCGGTCGGGCTGAAAACCTTCCTGTCGCAATCGTATGAAATTGGCGACTAAAATGGCGTCGTTTTCTTTAATATCCTGGGTGCCGCGGCCATAGAAATATCCGTCTTTCTCCACGAACTGAAAGGGATCGGTTGTCCAATCCGATAGTTGCGCCTCGACCACATCGAGATGCCCCACGATAAGGATGGGCTTCCGCAGACCGTTGCCGCGATAGCGAACGATGAGGTTCTGCTTACGGTCGTTCGGACCCATGAGCACGACATCGCTCGCTGGGAAACCGGCGTCCAGCAGGCGTTTCTGCATTTCCTGGGAAGCGGCAGTCACCGAGCCAACGGAGTGGGAAGTATTGGTCTCGATGAGTTGCTTGAAAATGTCGTGAGCGAACTGCCGATCTTTTTCCGACGCAGCCTGATAAGCCGGCGCAGCCTGCGCCATCACCGAGCCGCAGAAAAGCAACAAGATTGCAATCCTATTCAACCGGTCCCTCCGGGGTTGTACTCCATTGAGAATATCGGTTTCTCTCAAACAGCGGCGATTTTGTAGCGGACGGCGTTTACTCGCGAGGCCGGACTAAATTCCCGGCCGGTGCGGAGACCCGTGTGTCCGCGGCGAATGTCGGCCATCCGTTACTACCAGGGCGGGTACGATCGCCGGACTGCTACGTGTTCGGCTCACCGGAATTGTTCCCAGCAGCAGAGTCGACGTCTGACCGGAACGTGCGCCCGGATCAATGGCTCGAACCGTCCGCTGCGCCGCGAAACCGTTCTCCCTTAAGGCCGGCATCAGGAAAATGGCTGTATCGCAAGCCACGGCGCAGGCTACATGCTCCTGAAGAATAAGACGATCCTGCATCTCGGCGTCATAACAGGCCGCCCACTCATTCTGGTCGGTTGCGGCATCGATCAACCGCGCGGTGATGCGCACGCGCGTTCCGGAGTGCAGGACCGCACCCTCCAGTACGCGGTCGGCGCCCAATTCTTTGCCAATCCGGCAAAGCGATTTGCTCGCATTTTTGTACTGCATGCTGGTGGTTCGGGAGATGACGCGCAGGGAAGTATTGGTGGAGAGATAAGTGATCAACAGTTCGGTAATGCCATCGGCCAGGAAATCCTGGTTGTGACAACAGCTCAAATTGCAGAACGGCAACACCGCCAACGTGAGGGGCTTGCCGATCGATTGTGGAGTGGCGACCGGAACATTAAAACGGCTGGGAGCCTGGTCGATTCTGCTTACCGGCGCGATAAAGCGGTAGCCGCGCCGATGAAGAGTTTCGATATAGCGTGGCTTGCGCGCATCTTCACCGAGAGCTTTGCGGATTTGCCGGACACAAAAATTGAGCCCGCCCTCGAAGTCGACAAAAGTTCCTGTGCTCCAGAG
>Ga0335078_10009387_pt1 | contig 14501 bp, 12 predicted proteins | sample Lox_Sample_32_FD_206711 | JGI IMG/M metagenome (GOLD analysis project Ga0335078, IMG submission 206711) | Soil microbial communities from Loxahatchee National Wildlife Refuge, Florida, United States - Lox_Sample_3.2 | ecosystem: Environmental > Terrestrial > Soil > Wetlands | place: USA...
GTCGGCGGGGTGGTCGTGGTGGTGGGCGGTCAGCCCCAGCGGGTGACGCGCATGGCGGTGGCTCCTTCCTGGTCGGCGGGGTGGTTGTGGTGGTGGGTGGTCAGCCCCAGCTGGTGACGCGCATGGCGGTGGCTCCTTCCTGGTCGGCGGGGTGGTTGTGGTGGTGAGTGGTCAGCCCCAGCTGGTGACGCGCATGGCGGTGGCTCCTTCCTGGTCGGCGGGGTGGTTGTGGTGGTGGGTGGTCAGCCCCAGCTGGTAACGCGCATGGCGGTGGCTCCTTCCTGGTCGGCGGGGTGGTCGTGGTGGTGGGTGGTCAGCCCCAGCTGGTGACGCGCATGGCGGTGGCTCCTTCCTGGTCGGACGGTTATGTACTGGACCTCCTAAGCAGGTACGTACTGCGCATAGCACGCATTACGGCCTCACGGGCGATCGTGCCAGGGCTGGGGGATTTTTCAACAGATCCCCCCCTTGTCCACCAAGTCTGCAGTCAGCAGGTAACCTTGAGCGACGAAAGTCCGTAGTATCACCGAAGGTGGTGTCAGTGCGTAATGGGGGCTTGACAGTGGGCGCACTGCTTCTGTGACAATGCGGGGCAAAGGTCTGTCTGCCGGCCAGCGCCGGGCCTCGCACCGCACAATCTGCTTGCTCCGGAGGAAAGCGTGCCCCCTGTCGCCTGCAAATGTCTGCATGCGAGGTTGCGCGTTATCCAGGCTTGGCCCCTGTGGGAGTTGCCCGGCTGGCTCATCGCCTTCATCAGCGCGGTCTGCACTGTCTATGCGGCTGCCCTGGTGCTGGCCGGAGCGAGGGCCCGGTACAGCCTGCATGACGGCCTCTTGTTCGGCGCTCTGCTGCTGTGCATCGCGGCCAGCGTTGAGCTGACCAAGCGGAGCGGGGAGAACGCCGGGGTAATCAAGGACGTCTACGCGGTCTGGGGATTGCCGCTCGCGATCCTGCTGCCGCCCGTGTATGCGCTGCTCGCGCCCATCGTGCAGTTCACGCTGACGCAGTGGCGGGTCAGGCGCATACCGCTGCACCGGAGGGTCTTCAGCGCGGCTGCCGTCGGCATCTCCTTCGGCGCGGCGTCGGTGACCTTCCACCTGGCAGCCCAGGATCTCGGCCGTGCGGTAGGCGGGGTTGGTATTCATAGCTCGCTGTGGCTCATCGTCGTGGCGGCTGCTGCGACGGTCCAGTGGGCGGTGAATGCGATCCTTGTCCTGCCTGCGATCAAAGCATCCGACCCTGCCTTGCGCCTCCGGGACATGCTCCTCGCCCGGGAGAAGGTGCAGAACGATGTCGTCGAATTGTGTGTGGCTGTCCTGGTGGTGCTCGGCATCGCCATCAGCCCTCTCACCATCGTATTCGCGCTGCCCTTCGTGACCTTGCTGCAGCGTTCTGTGCGGCATGCGCAGCTACTGACCGCCTCGCGTGTCGATTCCAAGACGGGCCTGCTAAACGCGGGTACCTGGGAGCGGGAAGCGGCCTCTGAGGTCGCGCGTGCTGTCCGTACCCGTACCCCGCTGGCGCTTGTGCTGATCGACATCGACCGGTTCAAGCTGGTCAACGACCTGCACGGGCACCTAGCTGGGGACACGGCTCTGCGGACTATCGCACACACCTTCCGGATTTTCCTGCGGGAGTATGACTTGGCCGGCCGGTTCGGCGGCGAGGAGTTCGCGCTGCTACTGCCGCAGACAAGCGCGGCCGACGCCCGCCAGATCGCCGAGCGCCTGCGGGGCCACATCGCCGCGACGCCGATCAGCATCACGGACGAACCAAACACCGAACCACTTCAGATTACTGTCTCCATCGGGGTGGCCGCGCTAGGTGCGAGCTGGGACAGAACGACCGGAAGCCAGCTCACCGACCTGCTGGCCACGGCGGACCATGCGTTGTACCGAGCCAAGGAAGCGGGCCGCAATCAGGTGTCGATCATGACCGACACCGGAACAGCGGGGGCTGCGCCTGACCAGCAGGGTAGCGTGGCCGGCTGAGCTGCCGCGGGCTTCTTCGCAGACAGCTCCTTCGCGGCTGGGTCACGGTGATGCCGACGATGACGGGCTGGGCAGCACCGCGATAACCTCGGCGCTGCCCTGGGCGCACCTGGACGCGTCACCGGTGCGCAGGATCTCCGGTGTGTCGAATCCCGTGCAGACCCAGCCCTGCACGCGGACCGGGCCGCCGCCGCCGTTCCCGGGTGCCCGGCCGGCCGCCACCGCCGCCGCATAGGCCTTCTCGATCCGCAGCGCGGCGTGGCAGCTGACCGGCCCGCGCGCGACCTTCACCACGACTGGCACCCCCGCCGCGGTCCTGCCCTGCCCGCAGGGGCGCCCGGCCGGGGTGGCCGCCGGTGCCGGGGCACCGGACGTGCCCGCTGCGGACTGTGCCGTTCCGCTGGCGCCGCACCCGGTCACCAGGGCCAGAGCCAGGGGGAGAGCCGCGCCAGCGGGCCGCAAGGGGGAACGGCGCATGGGGGTCTCCTTTCGCGCCCTCATCATGCCGTTACCCCAGCGGCCCGCCGACGCCGGCTCCCCGTGTCGGACGCGCCCCCGAGTGCGCCCGTTGTACGCCACCCGCAGACCTTTGGGGTTGCCAACCCTGCCCGGCTTCGCCGGCCTGGAAACTCCGCTTGCATAACTACTCGCTACACTGCATAATTTTGCGAGCAGGGACGGGAACCGGGCGGCAGGGCGCAGGAGGACACGATGGGAATCCGTGTCGCCGTGGCTGGCGCCAGCGGTTATGCCGGGGGAGAACTGCTCCGCCTCATCGCCGCCCACCCCGACCTGGAGCTCGGCCCGGTGACCGCGGGCAGCAGCGCCGGCGCGGCCGTGACTGACCTGCATCCGCATCTGTCCGGGCTGGCCAGCCGGGTCTTCGAGCCCACCGAGCCGGGCTGCCTGGCCGCGGCGGATCTTATCTTCCTCGCCCTGCACCATGAGGAATCGGCGGCCGTGGCCGCCGAGCTCCCGGCCAGCGCCGCGGTCATCGACCTGAGCGCCAGCTTCCGCCTGGCCAACCCGGACGACTGGGCCACGTTCTACCGCACCCAGCACGCCGGGCAATGGGCGTACGGCCTGCCTGAGCTGCCCGGCGGCCGGGCGCAGATCAAGACGGCCCGGCGGGTGGCCGCGCCCGGCTGCTACGCCACCGCGATCATCCTGGCGCTGGCCCCGCTGCTGGCCACCGGCGTGGCCGAACCGGCCGACCTGGTGGTGATGGCCGCGTCCGGCACCTCCGGTGCGGGCCGCGCGCCCCGCCACTCGCTGCTGGCCAGCGAGGTTATGGGCGCGGTCACCGGTTACCAGGTCGGCGGTGTGCACCGGCACACCCCGGAGATCGAGCAGGCCCTGGCCGGCGTGGCCGGGCGCCGCGTCACGCTGTCCTTCACCCCCATGCTTGCGCCCATGCCGCGGGGCATCCTGGCCACCTGCACCGCCCGGCTCAGCCCGGCCGCGGCCGGGCCGGACGCGCCTGCCGCGGCGGATGCGCCCCGGCAGGCGCTGGCCGCGGCCTACGCCCGCGAGCCGTTCATCCGCCTGCTGCCCGCCGGCCAGTGGCCCAGCACCGCGTCCACCACCGGATCCAACGTCGCGGTGCTGCAGGCCACGGCCGACCAGCACGCGGGCCGCGCCGTGGTCGTGTGCGCCCTGGACAACCTGGTAAAAGGAGCCGCCGGGCAGGCCATCCAGATCGCCAACCTGATGCTCGGCCTGCCGGAGAGCGCGGGCCTGCCGATGAATGGAGTCGCCCCATGACCGCCGCCGCGGCGCTGGCCGCCGGGACCAGGCGATGAGCGTCACCGCACCGCTGGGCTTCCGCGCGGCCGGCGTGGCCGCCGGCCTCAAGTCCTCGGGGGAGCGGGACGTCGCCGTGGTGCTGAACGACGGGCCATCCCGCGCGGCGGCCGGGGTGTTCACCGCCAACCGGGTCAAGGCCGCGCCGGTGCTGTGGACCCAGCAGGTGGTCCGCGGGGGCCGGGTGCGCGCGGTGGCGCTCAACTCGGGCGGCGCGAACGCCTGCACCGGGCCGCTCGGCTTCCAGGACACCCACGCCACCGCCGAACGGCTGGCCGCGGTGCTGGGCGCGCAGCCCGGCCGCGACGGCGAGTCCGCCGGGGAGATCGCGGTCTGTTCCACCGGCCTGATCGGTACCCGGCTGCCCATGGACCGGCTGCTCGGCGGGCTGGACGCCGCGGTGGTGGGCGCCTCCCGCAGCGGCGGCACCACCGCGGCGGATGCGATCCGGACCACCGACCGGGTAAGCAAGATCGCCTTTCAGCGGGCCGCGGGCTACACGATCGGCGGAATGGCCAAGGGGGCCGGCATGCTCGCGCCCAGCCTGGCCACCATGCTGTGCGTGCTGACCACCGACGCTGACCTGCCCCCCAGCGAGCTGGACCGCGCGCTGCGCGCGGCGACCGCGGTGACCCTGGACCGGCTGGACACCGACGGCTGCATGTCCACCAACGACAGCGTGCTGCTGCTGGCCAGCGGCGCCGCCGGGGCCACCCCGGATCCCGGCGGCTTCGCCGCGGCCCTCACCGAGGTGTGCGCCGACCTCGCCCGGCAGCTGCAGGCGGACGCCGAGGGCGCGAGCAAGCTGATCGCGGTCGAGGTGGTGGGCGCGGCCAGCGAGCCCGATGCGGTCAGCGCCGGCCGCGCGGTGGCCCGGTCCGGGCTGCTCAAATGCGCGATCGCCGGGGAGGACCCGAACTGGGGCCGGGTGCTGTCCGCGGTGGGCACCACCGACGCGCGGTTCGAGCCGGACCGGCTCAGCGTGGCCATCAACGGCGTCTGGGTGTGCCGGAACGGCTGCGCCGGCGACGACCGGGCCAAGGCCGACCTCAGCCACCGGGACGTCACGATCATCGTCGACCTGTCCGCCGGGCCGTACGCCGCCACCATCAGGACCACCGACCTGACCGCCGCGTACGTGCACGAGAACTCGGCGTACTCGACATGACCGCGCCGCTGCCACCGACCGGTGCCGGGCGCGGGGCCGCCGCCGCGCTGGCCAAGGCGGCCACGCTGATCGAGGCGCTGCCCTGGCTCAGCCGGTTCCACGGCCAGACCGTGGTCGTCAAGTACGGCGGGAACGCGATGACCGACGGCGCGCTGCGCGCCGCGTTCGCCCAGGACATGGTGTTCCTCCGGCACGCCGGGCTGCGGCCGGTGGTGGTGCACGGCGGCGGCCCGCAGATCTCCGCGCACCTGGACCGGCTCGGCGTGCCGACCACGTTCCGGGGCGGCCTGCGCGTCACCTCGCCCGAGGCCATGGACGTGGTCCGGATGGTGCTGACCGGCCAGGTGAACCGGGACCTGATCGGGCTGATCAACCGGCACGGGCCGTTCGCGGTCGGCCTGTCGGGCGAGGACGCCAACATGTTCACCGCCCGGCGCCGCGGCGCCGTGGTGGACGGCGAGCCGGTGGACCTGGGCCTGGTCGGCGAGATCGACGAGGTCGATCCGGGCGCCGTGCTCGCCCTGCTGCGCGATGGCCGGATCCCGGTCGTGTCGAGCGTCGCCCGTGGCACCGGCGGGGAGATCTACAACGTCAACGCGGACACCGCGGCCGCCGCGCTGGCCGCCACCCTGGGTGCGGCCAAGCTGATCGTGCTCACCGACGTGGCCGGCCTGTACCGGGACTGGCGCGGCGCTGATCACGCCGCCGCGGACGGCGTGATCAGCCTGCTCACCGCGGCCGAGCTGGCCGGGCTGCTGCCCGGCCTGGACGCCGGGATGATCCCCAAGATGGAAGCCTGCCTGCGGGCGGTGCGCGGCGGGGTTCTGCAGGCGCACGTGCTGGACGGTCGGCTGCCGCACGCCGTGCTGCTGGAGATCTTCACCGACTCCGGGATCGGCACCATGGTCGTCCCTGACCCGGCGCCGGACGGCGTGCCCGCCGGGACGGGGGCGGCCCAGTGACCGCCACCGAGGCGCTGCAGGCGCGGTTCGCGGCCGCGCTCATGCCCACCTACGGGATCCCGCCGGTGGCGCTCAGCCACGGCCGGGGCTGCCTCGTCTGGGACGCCGATGGCCGGCAGTACACCGACCTGATCGCGGGCATCGCGGTCAGCTCGCTGGGGCACGCCCACCCGGCCATCACCGACGCGGTGGCCCGCCAGGTGCGCTCGCTGGCCCACAGCTCCAACCTGTTCCTGCACGAACCTGAGGTGGCGCTGGCCGAGCGGCTGCTCGGGCTGCTCGTGCCGCTCGCCCAGCCGGACGGCGGCCGGGTGTTCTTCGCCAACTCCGGGACCGAGGCCAACGAGGCCGCGATCAAGCTGGCCCGCCGCTATCAGGGCCCCGGGCGGCCGGTGTTCGTCGCCGCCGAGGGCGGCTTTCATGGCCGCACCCTGGGGGCACTGGCCCTGACCGGGAAGAGTTCCATCCGGGAGCCGTTCGGCCCATTCGGGGTTTCGGTGCGGTTCGTGCCCTACGGAGACGCGGCGGCGCTACGCGCGGCCACCCAGGCCGACTGCGCCGCGGTGTTCCTGGAGCCGGCCCTGGGGGAGGGCGGGGTCGTGCCGCCGCCCGCCGGTTACCTGGCCGCGGCGCGTGAGGCGTGCGACGCGGCCGGTGCGCTGCTGGTCCTGGACGAGATCCAGAGCGGCATCGGGCGTACCGGGACATGGTTCGCGCACCAGGCCGAGGGCGTGCGCCCGGACGTGCTCACCCTGGCCAAGGGCCTGGGTGGGGGACTGCCCATCGGCGCCTGCATCGGGCTCGGCGAGGCCGGCGCCGCGCTGCGCAAGGGAGATCACGGCAGCACGTTCGGTGGCAATCCGGTCGCCTGCGCCGCGGCGCTGGCCGTGCTGGACACGATCGAAGCCGACGGGCTGCTCGGCCGGGCCGCGGCCGTCGGCCAGCAGCTCACCGACGGTCTGGCCGGGCTCGGCCACCCGTTGCTGCGCGGGGTGCGCGGCCGTGGCCTGTGGCTGGCCGCACAGCTGGCCGCGCCCCGGGCGGCTGCGGTGGAGGCGGCCGCCCGGGCAGCCGGTTACCTGGTCAACGCCGTGCAGCCGGACGCCGTGCGGCTGGCCCCGCCGCTGATCCTGGACGCGGGCCAGGCGGCCTCGTTCCTCACCGCGCTGCCTGCGATCCTCGACGCGGCCGGGGTGCCGGCCGACGCCGCGACCCGGGGAGGCCCGCGTTGACCCGTCACTTCCTGCGCGACGACGACCTCAGCCCGGCCGAGCAGGCCGCCGTGCTCGACCTCGCCGACCAGATGAAGGCCGACCGGTTCGGCCACCGCCCGCTGGCCGGGCCGCAGACCGTGGCCCTGCTGTTCGACAAGCCGTCCACCCGCACCCGGATCTCGTTCGCGGTGGGCATCGCCGACCTCGGCGGCCAGCCGCTGATCATCGACGCGCAGGCATCCCAGCTCGGCCGGGGTGAGCCTGCCAGCGACACGGCCCGGGTGCTGAGCCGCCAGGTGGCCGCGATCGCGTGGCGCACATTCGGCCAGGACCGGCTGGCCGAGCTGGCGGCGGCGAGCGGCGTGCCGGTGATCAACGCGCTGACCGACCGCTTCCACCCCTGCCAGGTGCTGGCCGACCTGCAGACGGTGCGCGCCGCAGCCGGCCACCTGGCCGGCCTGACCGTCGCCTTCCTCGGCGACGGGGCGGCCAACATGGCGCACTCCTACCTGCTCGGCGGGGCCACCGCCGGGATGCACGTGCGCATCGCCGCGCCGCCGGAGCATCACCCGGCTGCCGCGGTGCTCGCCGACGCCACCCGGCTGGCCGCGCAGACCGGCGGGTCGGTGCAGGTCACCGCCGACGCCAAGGCCGCCTGCGCGGACGCCGACGCGCTGGCCACCGACGTGTGGACGTCAATGGGGCAGGAAGGCCAGGAGGCGGGCCGGGCCGCCGCGCTCCGGCCCTACCAGCTCGACGAGGACAAGCTGGCGCTGGCCCGCCCCGGTTGCCTGGTGCTGCACTGCCTGCCCGCCCACCGCGGCGAGGAAATCACCGCCGCGGTGCTCGACGGGCCGCACAGCGTGGTGTGGGACGAAGCAGAGAACCGGCTGCACGCGCAGAAGGCGCTGCTGACCTGGCTGCTGGCCAGCGCGCCGCTGGGCGGTACCCGGTGACCCCGGTCAGCCCGGTGACCAAGACCGCCCGGCAGGCGCAGATCACCGGGATCCTGGGCCAGACCGCCGTCCGCTCCCAGGAGGAACTGGCCGAGCTGCTCGCCCAGCGCGGCGTCCGGGTCACCCAGGCCACGCTGTCCCGTGACCTGGACGAGCTGGGCGCGGTGCGGCTGCGCGGACCGGACGGGGCCCTGGTGTACGCGCTGCCCGGCGAGCCCGGCGGCCCAGGTTCCCGGCCCGGGGGGCTGGCGGCCGGCGGTCCCGGGGAGCCGGTGCGGCCGGCCCGGGGCGTGCCCGCCGGGGTGCGGGGCGGCCTCGGCCCGCTGGCCCGGCCCGGCCGGGGCGGCGCGGCCAGCCTGGGCGGCGCTGGCGTAACCGGCGGGCGGCCCGACCGGGACCCGCCCGGCCGGCTGGCCCGGATCGCCGCCGAATTCCTGCTCAGCGCCGAAGCCAGCGCCAACCTGGTGGTGCTGCGCACCCCGGCGGGCGCCGCGCAGTTCCTCGCCTCGGCCGTCGACCACGCGGCCTGGCCGTCGATCCTCGGCACCGTGGCCGGTGACGACACCGTGCTGGTGATCAGCCGGGAGCCGGCCGGCGGGGCCGAGGTGGCCCACTCGCTGCTGCGCCTCGCGGAACGCCGGAATTAGCCGATGACCAGGACCCGGCGGACAGCCACAGATGACCACGGGACCGGGCCCCCGGCTCCCGGCCTTACCTCAGCCCGACGTCAGACGAAAAGAGATGCAACCATGACCCAGCGCGTAGTACTCGCCTATTCCGGTGGCCTGGACACCTCGGTGGCCATCGGCTGGATCGCCGAGCAAACCGGAGCCGAGGTCATCGCCCTCGCGGTCGACGTCGGCCAGGGCGGTGAGGACCTGGCGACCATCCGGCAGCGGGCGCTGGCCTGCGGCGCGGCCGCCGCCGAGGTGGCCGATGTGCGGGCCGAGTTCGCCGCCGATTATTGCGTGCCCGCGCTGCACGCCAACGCGCTGTACATGGACCGCTACCCGCTGGTCTCGGCGCTGTCCCGGCCGCTGATCGTGAGCCACCTGGCCCGGGTCGCCCGCGAGCACGGCGCCAGCGTGGTCGCGCACGGCTGCACCGGCAAGGGCAACGACCAGGTGCGCTTCGAGGTGGGGCTGGCCGCGGTCGCCCCCGAGGTGAAGGTGCTGGCCCCGGTGCGCGACTCCGGGATGACCCGGGACAAGGCGATCGCCTTCGCCGAGGAGAAGGGGCTGCCGATCGACGTCACCTCGCGATCCCCGTACTCCATCGACCAGAACCTGTGGGGCCGGGCGGTGGAGACCGGGTTCCTGGAGGACGTCTGGAACGCGCCGGTCGAGGACGTGTATGACTACACGTCCGACCCGGCCGTGCCGCGTGAGGCTGACGAGCTGGTGCTCAGCTTCGCCGACGGCGTCCCGGTGGCCATCGACGGCCGCGAGCTGACCCCGCTGGAGCTCATCACCGAGCTCAACCAGCGGGCCGGCGCGCAGGGCGTGGGCCGGCTCGACCTGGTCGAGGACCGGCTGGTCGGCATCAAGAGCCGCGAGGTGTACGAGGCGCCCGGGGCCATCGCGCTGATCACCGCGCACCAGGAGCTGGAGAACGTGTGCGTCGAGCGCGACCTGGCCCGGTTCAAGCGCCAGGCCGAGCAGCGGTGGACCGAGCTGGTTTATGACGGGCTGTGGTTCTCCCCGCTCAAGCGCGCGCTTGACGCGTTCCTGCTCGCCGCGGCCCAGCACGTGACCGGGGACATCCGGCTGAAGCTGCACGCAGGCCGGGCGGTCGTCACCGGCCGGCGCAGCCCAGTCTCGCTGTACGACTACAAGCTGGCCACCTATGACACGGGCGACACCTTCGACCAGACCCTGGCCAAAGGCTTTGTCGAGCTGTGGGGCCTGCCCAGCCGGATCGCCGCCATGCGCGACACGGGAACGGCTGGCTGATCACGGCACGCCCCGCCCCACCCCTGGCATGATGGCGCGCGTGGAGCAGAACCCAGTGCCAGGAAACCCAGTGCCAGGAAATCCAGTGCCAGGAAATCCAGTGCCAGGAAATCCAGTGCCAGGAAATCCAGTGCCAGGAAATCCAGTGCCAGGAAATCCAGTGCCAGGAAACCCGGTGGCGGGAGCGGACGGCATGCCCGAGGAGCGCACGCCGACCCGGCTGTGGGGCGGCCGGTTCGGGTCCAGCCCAGCGGAAGCGCTGGCCCGGCTGTCGGTCAGCGTCCAGTTCGGCTGGCGGCTGGCCCCCTATGATCTGCTCGCCTCGCGGGCGCATACCAGGGTGCTGCACCGGGCTGGCCTGCTGGATGACGCCGAGGCCGACCGGCTGCTGGCCGCGCTGGGCAGTCTGGAGGCGGCCTGCGCCAGCGGCACGTTCCGGCCGGACGCCGCGGACGAGGACGTGCACACCGCGCTGGAACGCGGCCTGCTCGAGCGGGTCGGCTCGCTCGGCGGCAAGCTGCGGGCCGGCCGCAGCCGCAACGACCAGGTCGCCACCGACCTGCGGCTGTACCTGCGCGACCACGTCCGGCGGGTGGTGTCCCGGCTGGCCGAGCTGGAGACGGCGCTGCTGGCCCAGGCCGAGCAGCAGCTGACGACGCCCGCCCCGGGCATGACGCACCTGCAGCACGCGCAGCCAGTGGTGTTCGCCCACCAGCTGCTGGCCCACGGCCAGGCCCTGGCCCGCGACGCCAGCCGGCTGCGCGACTGGGACAAGCGGGCCGCGGTCAGCCCGCTGGGCGCGGGCGCGCTGGCCGGCTCGTCGCTGCCGCTGGACCCGGAGGCGGTCGCGGCCGAGCTCGGTTTCGACCGGGCCGCGGCCAACTCGATGGACGCGGTCAGCGACCGTGACTTCGCCGCCGAGTTCTGCTTCGCGGCCGCCCTGCTCGGCGTGCACCTGTCCCGGCTCGGCGAGGAGATCGTGCTGTGGGCCACCTCCGAGTTCGGCTGGGTGGAGATCGACGACGCCTACGCGACCGGCTCGTCGATCATGCCGCAGAAGAAGAACCCCGACGTGGCCGAGCTGGCCCGGGGCAAGGCCGGGCGGCTCATCGGCGGCCTCACCGGGCTGCTCACCACGCTCAAGGGCCTGCCGCTGGCCTACAACCGGGACCTGCAGGAGGACAAGGAACCGGTCTTTGACGCGGTGGACACGCTGCTGCTCGTGCTCCCGGCGCTGGCCGGCCTGGTCGCCACGCTGCACATTAACGCGCAGCGGCTGTCGCGGGGCGCGAGTACCGGGTTCGCGCTCGCCACCGATCTGGCCGAACTGCTGGTCCGGCGCGGCGTCCCGTTCCGCGAGGCGCACGAGGTGGTCGGTCACCTGGTGGTGTGGTGCCAGGTCCACGATTGCGACCTGCCCGACGTGAGCGACGAGGATCTGGCCAAGATCTCCGAGCACCTCACCCCGGACATCCGCGCGGTGCTGTCGGTACAGGGCGCGCTGGCCGCGCGGAAGGCCCCCGGCGGCACGGCGCCGGACCGGGTGGCCGAGCAGCTCGCCGAGCTGCGCGCGGAGGTAGACGGGCACGCGGCGTGGGCGGCGCGCTGACCGCGCCCCGCGGGCCGCTCCTGCCGCGCGAGTTCTTCGCCCGCCACTCGCTGCAGGTGGCGCCGCAGGTGCTCGGCTGTGTGCTGGCGCACGAGACCGCGGAGGGGCTGGTCGCGGTGCGGCTCACCGAGGTCGAGGCGTACGAGGGCGCGGAAGACCCGGCGTCGCATTCCTACCGGGGCCGCACCGCGCGGAACGCGGTGATGTTCGGCCCGCCCGGGCACGCCTACGTCTACTTCACCTATGGCATGCACTGGTGCGTCAACGTGGTCTGCCTGCGGCCCGGCACCGCCTCAGCGGTGCTGATCCGGGCTGGGCAGGTGATCGAGGGGCTGCCGCTGGCCACGGCGCGACGGGCGGCCGGGCGGGCCCGGGTGTCTTCCATCGCCGGGCGGGAACTGGCCCGCGGGCCGGCCCGGCTGTGCCAGGCGCTCGGTATCGACCGGACCCAGAATGGCCTCGACGTGGTCGACCCGTCGTCCCCGCTGCGGATCTTCGGCCGGGCTGAGGCGGCGGACGGGGGCCCGGTGCAGATCAGCCAGGGCCCGCGGGTCGGTATCAGCCGCGCCGCCGACCGGCCGTGGCGGTTCTGGCTGACCGGGGACCCGACCGTGTCGGCGTACCGGCCGCACGTGCCGCGGGCGCGGCCGGCAGCGGTTTCACCTTCGCCCGGTGAAGGTGGCACGATGAGCCGGTGACCGACATCATCGACGAGCTGGCCTGGCGCGGGCTGATCTCGCAGTCCACTGACCTCGACGAGCTGCGCAAGGCCCTCGACTCGGGACCGGTCACCCTGTACGGGGGCTTCGACCCCACCGCGGCCGGGCTGCACATCGGCAACCTCGTCCTGCTGCTCACGCTGCGCCGGCTGCAGCTGGCCGGGCACCGGCCGATCGCGCTGGTCGGCGGGGCGACCGGGCTCATCGGGGACCCGAGCGGCAAGTCAGCCGAGCGGGTGCTCAACTCCCGTGCGGCGGTGGCCGGCTGGGTCGAGCGGATCCGCGGCGAGGTGTCCCGGTTCCTGGACTTCACGCCCGGCCCGGCCGGGGCGCTGGTGGTCAGCAACCTGGACTGGACGGCGCCGTTGTCCGCGCTGGAGTTCCTCCGCGACATCGGCAAGCACTTCCCGGTGAAGCAGATGCTGGGCCGGGAGGCGGTCAGGGCCCGGCTGGAGTCGGGCGGGATCAGCTACACCGAGTTCAGCTACCAGATCCTGCAGGCCAACGACTTCCTGGAGCTGCACCGGCGGCACGGCTGCACGCTGCAGGTGGGGGGGAGCGACCAGTGGGGGAACCTGGTATCCGGGGTGGACCTGATCCGCCGGGTCACCGGCGAGCCGGTGCACGCCCTGGCCACGCCGCTGATCACCAAGCCGGATGGCACCAAGTATGGCAAGACCGAGGGGGGCGCCATCTGGATCAGCGCCGACCTGATGAGCCCGTACGCCTTCTACCAGTTCTGGCTGAACCGGGCCGACGAGGAGGTGCCTGGCCTGCTGCGGGTGTTCAGCTTCCGGTCCCGGGCCGAGATCGGCGCGCTGGAGGAGGAGATCCGCGAGCGGCCAGCCGGCCGGATGGCCCAGCGGGTGCTGGCCGCCGAGGTGACCGAGCTGGTGCACGGGCCGGCCGAGACCGAGAAGGCCATCGCGGCCAGCCACGCCCTGTTCGGCCAGGGTGACCTGGCTGCGCTGGACGAGGCCACGCTGGCCGCCGCCCTGGCCGAGATCCCCTCGGCCGCGGTTTCCGCCACCGCGGGCCCGGCGGGAACCGAGCTGCCCCCGGTCGCCGACCTGATGGCGGTCACCGGCATCGTGGACAGCAAGTCCGAAGCCCGCCGAACGATCACCGGGGGCGGCGGCTACCTGAACAACCGCCGGGTGCACAGCCCGGACGAGCGGCCCTCGCCGGAGGACCTGCTGCACGGCCGGTACCTGGTGCTCCGGCGGGGCAGGCGAATGGTCGCGGGCGTGCGCGTCGAGTCATCCTGAGAGATCAATCACAGCGCAAAGGGCGGGCTTCGGTGCGGGCCGCCGGGCGGTGGGCCGTGACCCGAGCGCGGGATGCTCAGGCGGCAATAATTCCTGCTCACCCCGCGTTGTCCTGGGTACCTGCCCGGGTGGGTACGGCGGGGGCTGACGGACGGCCGCTGCGCCCGCCGCGAACCGGGTGGCCTCTTCCGCCGCAGGTCAGCGCGCGTCGGCGCGGCCGGGCGTATTCGATTTGACGGAAACGCCTGCGCTGCCTAGTGTTTCACCTGCCCCAAGGGAAACGCAGCGCCACTGGCGAGCAAACCCGCGGGTCACTCGCAGGGCTGGTCTTGCCGGGGCCGCAGTCGGCGCAGCTGGACCGGGTCTGCGGGTATGCTTGAACTAGTCGGGCTGGGTAGGCCAGCTGGGTAGGCCAGCTGGGTAGGCCAAGGTCAAGATCCTGGAAACCAGGGTTTGACAGACTCCCAACTCGCAGGTAAGTTAGTAGGGTTGCCCCCGAGCCCCGGCGAAAGCCGAGCGACGGTGCGCGTCCGCTCCTTGAGAACTCAACAGCGTGCTAAAAGCCAGTGCACATGCACAAACCCCGTCAGTGGGGCCTGTCCGGCAACGGCTCAGGACCTCACTTACGGAAGCCAAGATCGCCTTCAAGGCCGGTGTGAACCGGCTGGGCAAGGCACTCCTTTGTCTGCTCCCGCTGTGCCCGGTGACACCGCCTAGCGGTGCCCGCCAGGCGAGCGGTTGCATATAGACATCAACGGAGAGTTTGATCCTGGCTCAGGACGAACGCTGGCGGCGTGCTTAACACATGCAAGTCGAGCGGAAAGGCCCTTCGGGGTACTCGAGCGGCGAACGGGTGAGT
>Ga0335078_10009388_pt1 | contig 14501 bp, 9 predicted proteins | sample Lox_Sample_32_FD_206711 | JGI IMG/M metagenome (GOLD analysis project Ga0335078, IMG submission 206711) | Soil microbial communities from Loxahatchee National Wildlife Refuge, Florida, United States - Lox_Sample_3.2 | ecosystem: Environmental > Terrestrial > Soil > Wetlands | place: USA: Florida...
CCCGAATCCGGTTTTCTGCCGTATCGGTGGGATCTCTACAGCGAGCACATGATGATGTACCTGCTGGGCATGGGCTCGCTGGCGCATCCGCTGCCGGCGGACGCATGGAACGCCTGGAAGCGCACTATCTTCGAGTATGAGGGACTGCGTTACATCGGTTCCTACGCGCCCCTGTTTATCCATCAATATTCGCAGGCATGGTTCGATTTTCGCGGCAAGCACGACCGCTATGCCGACTATTTTCAGAACTCGGTGATTGCCACCGAAGCGCACCGGCGGTTTTGTATCGAATTGGGCAGGCAATTCCCCGACTACACGAGCGAGCTTTGGGGAATCACGGCATCCGATTCGCAGCATGGCTACGTGGTTTGGGGGGGACCGTCGGAAGTGGGCCCGATCGACGGCACGGTGGTCCCCAGCGCCGCCGGCGGGTCGCTGCCGTTTCTGCCGCAATCGACGCTGGGGGTGCTGAAGAACATAAAGAATCGCTACCCGAACGCCTGGAGCCGCTATGGATTCGTGAACGCGTTCAATCCGCTGACGGGCTGGTATGACAACGACGCGATCGCCATCGACACCGGCATTACGATGCTGATGGCCGAGAATCTGAGGAACGGCTTCGTGTGGCGGACGTTCATGAGAAGCGCGGAGGCGCGGCGGGGGATGAGCCGGGCGGGCTTTGTGGCGAACGGGTCGTAAGACGGTTCATTCGGATCGCGCGGGCGGATCGGGCGAACGGCAACCGCCGGACCGGCGCCGGCTATTCATGCCGCAATGTCGCCGATGGATCCAAAGTCGCCGCGCGGCGGGCCGGGACATAGGCGGCGAGTGCCGAAGTCAGCGCCAACAGAATCACCACGAAAGCGATTGTCCAGGGATCCGCCGGCCCGACGCCGTAGAGCATCGAGCGGAATTGGCGCGCGGCGGCAAAAGCTCCGGCCGCGCCCAATGCCAGCCCCGCCGCCGTCCAACGCATCACGCAGGACAAGATCCAGCCGGCGATCCTCCCCCGCGTAGCTCCCAACGCCATGCGGACTCCGATTTCGCGCATGCGCAGCGAGACCAGAAATGCCAGCACGCCGTATACGCCGAGAGCGGCCAGCAGAATACCGATTCCGGCGAAGAACGAAAGCAGGGCGGCATTGAACCGCGCGCGCTGGTTGAGGCGCGCGATGCGATCGCCATAGGGTCCGACGACCACCGGAAGGGTGGGATCGATGGCGCGGATCTCGTCGGCCATGAGCCTGGCGAGCACAGCCGGATGGGCGCCTCGGACCACTGCCGAAACGAATCGCGGCGCACTGCGCGAATTGTCGTATGGAAAATAGATCTCCGGCGCGTCTTCGGCGGTGAGACCGGCATTTTTCACGTCGGCGGCCACTCCGATGACGTTGTACGTCTTGGGAAAGCCGTTGGGCTTGATGGAATGGCCGACGGCGTCGTCGGTTCCGAACAACCGCCGCGCCAACCTGTCGCTCAAGATAACGCTGCCCGGCGCGGAATTCTCATCGGCGGGGATGAAGGTCCGGCCGCGCATGAGCGGGATTCCGAGCGCGCGGAAGTATTCCGGCGTGATGTGCCGCAGGTTGACGGTGCCGGCGGCCCCTGGCGCGGGAGGCCGGCCATCAGCCGATAGAGATCCGAACATGATCCCGATTCCGGCGGTCAGCGGGGGCAGTTCGTCCGCCACTGCCACGGCGGTGACTCCGGGAAGCCGGCGCAGGCCGTTTTGCAACTGCTGGACGAAAGCGTAGCGGTCGGCAATGGTATGGTATCTCGGGTTTCCGAGCACGGCCGATGCCGTCGCCACACCATTCGTTTGCACACCGAACTGGACCGCGCCCAACTCTCGAAGGGTGTGGAGGAGCAGGCCAGCCGAGGCCAGCAGCAGCACGGAGATGGCGAGTTGGGCCGTTACGAGCGCATTGCGCAGGCGCATTCCGCGGGAGCCGGCGATGCGGCCGCCACTATCGGCGCGCGGGGCGCCGGCGCCTGGCAGCAGCGCGATGGCGAGAATGCTGACCACCAGGACCAATCCGCTGAAGAAGAAGATTCGCAAATCGATAGAGGCGTGGCGCAAGCCTACGATGCCCGCCGGCGCGGTCTTGCGGAAGGTCGCGAGCAGGCCGGCGGCCAGGCTCAGACCGCCCAGCCAGCCAAACGCCGCGACCAGTCCCAATTCGGCGCCGCGGTTTATGAGAAGCCGCATCTTCCCAGCTCCCAACGCGGCGCGGATGGCGGTCTCACGGGCGCGGCTGGCGGCCCGGGCCAGCCAGAGATTGGCGATGTTGCTCCAGGCAATCAGCAGGACCGCGACGATGGCCCCCAAGAGAGCCCATCCGGCGGTGCGCGCGTGCCGGCGCATCAAATCGTTGAGGGGCGTGATCTCCAGCCGAACCTCTTTTCTGAAGGAAGGAGTGATGGTGGCGAGGAAATTCTCGTAGAACGGTTGGAGGGCGGCGCCGGCCCTGGCCATCGAACACCCGGGCCTCAGGCGGCCGAACGCATTGACCATGGAGACGGCCTGGCGCTTTCGCTCCACGGCTTCATCGAGCTGCAGCGGCACCAGCAGGTCGACCTGCGCCAGCGTGGGGAACTCGAAAGAGGCCGGCAGTACGCCGACGATCAAAGCCGGTTCGCCGTTGAGCTGCACGCGATGTCCGGCGATCTGCGGATCGCCGCCGTAGCGCTCACGCCACACTGCATTCGATAGAATGACCGCGGCGCCGGCCTTCGGAAGGTCTTCCTCGGGGCGGAAATTGCGCCCCAGGATGGGATCGACGCCAAAGAGCGGGAGAAAAGTCGAGGCGACGCCGGCGCAAGTCAGACGCACCGGGTTGGCCTCATTGAGGTCGCAATCGAAGGCATCGGTGGTGGCGGTGAGCCCATCGAGCGCCGCGCGTTCGGCCTTCCACTCCGAGTAATCGCCGCCGAGCAGAAATGCGTGGTCGGCGAGGGGCGCCCGGACGCCCACCGAGACCAGCCGATCCCTGTTCCCGTAGGGCAATCCCCGGAACAGGATGCGGTCGACCACGCTGAAGACGGCGGCAGCGCCGCCGAGGCCTAGCGCCAGGGCCAAAATCGATACGACGGTGAACGCCGGCGCGCGGCGGAGGCTGCGGAACGCCAAGGCCACTTCCCTGCCCGCTGTTTCCAGCAGCGATGCGGCAGCGCCGATGTGCATCCGGCGCGCATCCTCGTGAATAATGGAAGTGCTGCCAAAGCTCTTGTGCGCGGCCGCCTGCGAATCGCGCGGGGTCATGCCGTCCTGTTGGTACCCGGCCGCCCGCATCTCGAGGTGGAACTGCATTTCTTCACGCAGTTCGCGGTCCAGATCGCGGCCGCGGAGTCTCGCCCACCACTGGTTCATGCCACGCCCAGGACTTTCTGAACCCCCGCGCTGAGCGAAGCCCATTGGGTGGTGTGTTCTTCCAGCTTTTTTCTGCCCGCGGGAGTGAGCTTGTAGTAGCGGGCGCGGCGTCCGTTTTCCGAGACCTTCCACTCGCTGGAGACGATCTTTTCGCGTTCCAGCCGGTGCAAAGCGGGATAGAGCGATCCTTCTTCTATGCGGAGCAGGCCCGAGGAAACGGTCTGGATGTGGACGGTGACGCCAAATCCGTGGTTGGGACCGCGAGCCAACGTTTTCAGGATGAGCAGATCGAGCGTGTTTTGAGCGGTGGCTTGCGCCATATTCTTTCTTCCCTAGCCGGTTACCCTAGCGAACTATGGTTAGAGTACGTCCGAATATTTCAGATGTCAAGGCCTTTAACTCATGCTCGTAAAAATATCGAGAGGATCTGCGAACTTCCGCCGTCCCGGGACGTATATAGAACCAAGGAGCCGTATGAACCTCTGGGACGACCTGCGCTATTCGGCCCGTTCTCTGCGCCGCGAACCGGGCTTTGCCGCGACCGCGGTCCTGACCGTAGCCCTCGGCATCGGGGCGAATACGGCGATCTTTTCCGTGGTCGACGGCGTGCTCTTGCGGCCGCTGCCTTACAGCCAGCCCGAGCGGCTGGTCGGATTGCGCGAGGTGGTCCCGGCATTCGCCCAGACATATCCGACGCTGCCGGTAAGCGCGCGGCATTTCGTCGAGTGGCGGCAGCGCACCCATTCCTTTGAGCGGTTCTCCGTGATCGACCCCGCCAGCGCAACCCTCACGGCCGCGGGCGAGCCCGCGCAACTCGATATCCTTCGCGTGTCGGCCGATCTTTTCCGCACTCTGGGAGTCGAAGCCAGATTCGGCCGGACGTTCGCGGATGGCGAGGATCAGGATGGCCACGACCGGGTCGCGGTTATCAGCGATTCGCTCTGGCGGGAAAGATTCCACTCCGATCCGGCGGTGGTGGGCCGCACGATCCACCTGAATGCCCGCCCGTTCACGGTTATCGGCGTGCTGCCGCCGCAGTTCCGGTGTCCCAGCCTGCAGGTTCTGACCAACGGAAAATCCAATGTCAGACAGCCAGGCTTGTTTATCCCGAAAGTCTTCTCGAAGGATGAACTGGGCGAGTTGATGGGGAATTTCAACTACAACGTGGTCGCCCGGCTGAAACCGGGAGTGACGATCGCAGCGGCCGGAGCCGAGTTGAACCTGGTGGCAAAGCAGTTGGAGCAGCTTTCGGGCGAGAAACTGGACCTGCACGCGACGGTCTCGCCGCTGCTGGATTCCATGGTCGGCCAGTCGCGGCGCGGGCTGATGGTTCTGCTGGGTGCGGTGGCGGCGGTGTTGCTGATCGTGTGCGCGAATCTCGCCAATGTAATGTTGGCACGCGCGGAGCGCCAGTCGAGGGAATCCGCCATCCGGACGGCCCTGGGCGCGGGCTTCGGCCGGCTGATCCGACATTCGCTGACGGAAGCGCTCCTCATCGCGTTGCTGGGCGGAACCCTGGGGACGCTCATCGCAGCCGGCAGTCTCGGGGCGCTGGTGAGGATTGCGCCCGCCGATATCGCGCGGCTGGATGAAGTTCGCCTGGACGCGCGCGTTCTGGGATTCGCGATTGCGATCACCACGGTCACCGGCCTGTTGTTCGGGCTGGCGCCGGCATGGCGGAGTGCGCGAACCGACCCGCAGAGCGCGCTGAAAGCGGGTGGGCGAAGCGCCAGCGGAACCCGCGGCGGCCTCCGCCTGCGCAGCGCCCTGGTGATGGCAGAGGTCTCGGTGAGCACGGTATTGATTGCCGCTGCGGCGCTTCTGATAAGCAGCTTTTTCCGCGTCATTCACGCCGACAAGGGCTTTCGAGCGCCGACGGTCCTCGCGGCCGACGTACAGATCCCATCCGCCATCTATCAGGACGATCGGCAGCACAACCAGTTTTTCCAGCGGGTGATCGAGCGGCTGGCGGCGCAGCCAGGTGTAATCGCGGCCGCGGTTACGACCGCACTCCCGCTGCAGGGCGAAACCTGGCTCGACAATGTCGCCGTGCCGGGGGATACGCGGTCGCTTTGGCAGCAGCCCACGGCGAACATCCGATTCGTCAGCCCGGATTATTTCCGCGCGATGGGTATTCCGATGCGGACCGGCCGGCCGTTCCGCGCCGACGACCGGAAGAACGCGGCCATCGTTTCCGAAGGCCTCGCGGGCTTGCTCTGGCCCGGGCAGGACGCTGTCGGCAGACAATTCACGGATGGCGATCAATTGCGCCAGGTGATCGGGGTGGCGGGAGATGTCCGGGCCGATCCGGACAAGCCGCCGGTCGCGATGGTCTACCGCCCGTATTGGGATTGGTCGCCAACCAAGGTGACACTGGTGGCGCGCGCCATGGGGGAGCCGCGCTCGATCGCAGGCGCGATCCGCGCGTCGGTTCACGCCATCGACCCCAATGTTCCTCCGTCGGAGATTCGCACACTCGAGGATGTCCTGGACCAATCGGTGGCGCAGCGGCGGTTTCAGATGCGGATTGCGGGGTCGTTTGCCGCAGCCGCGCTCCTGCTCGCGGCGCTGGGGATCTATGGAGTGGTCTCGTACTCGGTAGCGCGGCGGACGCAGGAAATGGGGATTCGCATGGCATTGGGCGCAAGAGCGAACCATGTATATCGCATGATCGTACGCCAGTCGATGGCGCCGGTGTTTCTCGGCCTGGCGGTAGGAGTTGCCGGCGCGCTCGCAGCCGGCCGTGTGATGGCCAGCCTGCTGTACGAGGTTAGCCCGCGCGACCCCAGCCTGTTGGCCGCGGCTACACTGTTTCTGGCGGTTATCGGAATCGCCGCATCGGTATTGCCCGCCCGCCGCGCAGTACATACGGATCCGCTGCAGGCACTCCGCGAGCAGTAAGTCACGGCCGGCTTGGCGGACCGGGGAATACTCGGAATGACCCGCCGCGGGAGACAATTGATTCGTGGGGCACCGGAAATTCTCCCGCCGAAGTCTGTTGGCCGCTTCGGCCGGTTTGCCGATCGCTGCTTCGTCCCAGACGGCGCGGCCCGTCGATAGGTATCTCGATATTCTGCGACCACCCGATCTAGTGACGGCGCAGATGGAAACTGGTGCTTTGCCATTGACGCGCAGCGGCGCGAGATGGACGGCGCCGGGAATCGCGGTGCGGACCGAACCCCACGGCACAAGCCTGCCCATACAAATCGAATCGCCTTCGGCGCCGCTCTTGCGCGTTCATCTGCGATGGACGGCGAAGGTGCCGGAGCAATGGCGCATCCTGAACGATCAATGGGAGCGCAGTTACGGCGACCTCGAATGGCGCTGCTTGTCCGGAGATCGGGTGCTTCCCTGGTATTTCCTGGCATCTGATGGCCAAATGCTCCACGGCTACGGTGTCGCGACCGGCTCCGCGTCGTTGGCATTCTGGCAGGTGGATCCAGCCGGAATTTCCTTGTGGATTGACCTTCGCAACGGCGGCGGAGCGGTGCATCTCGGCGAGCGCGTACTGGACGCAGCTTCGGTGGTGACGCGGCGCGGCGCCACGGGCGAGAACGCATTCGAATCGGCGCGGCAATTCTGCCGGCTGTTGTGCGCGAATCCGCGGCTCCCGGGCGCGCCCGTGTACGGCGGAAACAACTGGTACTACGCGTACGGGCGAAATTGCTCGGCGGGGGATATCGAGCGCGATGCCTCGTTGATGGCCGAGCTGGCGCCGGCGGGCCGCAACCGCCCGTTCATGGTGATCGACGATGGCTGGTCGGTGACCAACACGGCGGGGCCTTGGGATCGGGGGAACGAGCGATTTCCGGACATGCCGGCGCTGGCTGCCGCGATAAAGAACAGCGGCGCGCGGGCAGGCATCTGGCTGCGGCCGCTCTACACCACGGCCCCGATTCCCGAAAGCGCCCGCTTGCGGCCGCACGCCGGATCGCGCGGGAGCATCCTGGATCCTACTGTTCCGGAAATGCTCGATCTGGTTCGCCAGGACATCCGCCGGCTGGCGTCGTGGGGATTCGAACTGGTAAAGCACGACTACACCAGTTTCGACCTCCTGGGCCGCTGGGGATCGACGATGGGGGCGGACCTGACGGAGAGCGGATGGCATTTCGCCGATCGCAGCCGGACCACCGCGGAAATCATCCTGGCGCTCTACCGGGCCATCCGCGAGGCGGCTGGTGAAGCGCTGCTGATCGGATGCAACACCTTCGGACACCTGGCTGCCGGTCTGGTAGAGATACAGCGCACGGGCGACGATACCAGCGGACGCGACTTTCATCGCACGCGCCGCATGGGAGTGAACACGCTGGCCTTCCGCGCGCCGCAGCAGGGCACATTTTTCGTAGTGGACGCGGACTGCGCGCCGATTACTCCCGAGCTGCCGCGCGACCGCGCGCTCGACTGGCTCGACCTGGTAGCTCGCAGCGGAACCGCGCTCTTCGTCTCTCCCGATCCGAAGGCGGTGGACGCGGGAGTCAAGGATGCGATCCGGCGGGCGTTTCGCACGGCGTCGGAGCCGCAGCCGGCGGCTGAACCGCTCGACTGGATGGAGAACACCACTCCGGCACGATGGCGGCTGCAAGGCAAGGTCGCCGAGTACGATTGGTACGGAGCGGATGGCGGAACGCCATTTCCGCGATAGGCGAATCGCGCTCTCTATTTCCTGATATCGAGCGGCGGGTAATACGGTTTGTCGAGCTTCTGAAACTTCTCCATCCACTTCTGGCCTGCGTCCTTGCCGAACGTCCATTCCTGGCGGCTGTAATTCCAGTCGTCGGGGTTCAGATCCTGCGCGTGCTCCCAGTACTTCGCGGCGAGCTGGTCGTTGCCCTTCTCGTGGAACCAGACGGCCAGCTTGAAGCTGGCGTCGGCCTCCATCTCGGCGGGGGACCGCGGTTTCACCCGGCGCGCGAATTCCTCGTCGGATAGCGCGTACCGGCTGCGCTCGCCATTGCGGACCCAATCCCGCAGCGCGGCGACATACACCTGGCCTTCGGTCGCGATGCTCTTCTCGGGTGTAATCTTCATCACCTGGTCGGAATTCCAAGCCGGCTCCGCGGGCCGCGCCACCTGGCCTTTTTCATCCACCCAAATGCCCATGGGGACGTTGATGAACTGATAGGCCGAGCTGACGGCGTGCTGCGCGTCGACGAGCGTGGTGAAGGTGGCATTGGCGCGATCGTACCAGCGGCCGGCGGCGGCTTCGCCCCCGGTATCCTGCGCCGCCGCCACAATTTCGAATTTCTGGTCCGCGAGCTCGGTGTAAATCTTCTGCCAGCCTGGCAGATCGTTGCGGCAGCCTCACCAGGAGGCCCAGGTGATCACCAGAACTTTCCTGCCGCGGAAATCGGACAAATGCACCATGTGGCCCTTCCGGTCGGGCACGGCGAAATCGGGAGCGATCCGCGATCGGTAGAATTCGCCGCGCACCACCGGTATCTCTCCGAAGCTCCAGACGCCGGCTTCGTGAACGTTCGCCTGATGGACGCGCCCCGCAAAACCCGACAGGTTGAACCAGGCGCCGCTTCTGAACTGCCTGGGCACGGGGATGCACATGTCGGCGCGGCATGCGCCCTGCGGCTTCAGAGTGAAATCGTTGATGCGCGGAAGATCGGCGGCGCGGATCCAGAGGTCTTTGGGATCGGGGCGCGATTGCTCGAGCTTGATGGTCCGATCGTTATACAGCACGGTGACCGGGTTCGAGGATGGCGCGGCGAGCGCGCACGCGGCTCCGGCTGAGGAAAGCAGGAAATGTCGGCGGTGCATTCAGCGGTCAGTATACTTCAGGGGGGCGTCGGGCAATTGTTAACGAGGCAGAAGTCAGGAGGCGGAAGCGGCCACCTCATTTCTTGCGGAATGCGACCACCGCCAGCGGGGGCAAAGTAACCGAAATACTGTGCGGGCGGTCGTGCCGCGGCTCGGGCCGCGACGAGACCACGCCGCCGTTGCCCATATTGGATCCGCCGAACAGCTCCGAATCGGTATTCAGAATCTCCTCGTAGAAGCCTTCTTCCGGCACGCCGAACTCGTACTTCAGGCGCGGAATCGGGGTGAAGTTGCAGCAGAACAGGATCCAGTCTTTGGCCTCTTCGCCGCGGCGGATGAAAGCGATAATCGAGCTTTCCCAATCGTGGAAATCGAGCCACTCGAAACCGCGATAGTTGAAGTCGATCTGGTAGAGAGCCGGATTGGCGCGATAGAGCCGGTTCAGCTCCCGCACCAGGGCCTGCAACTTGCGATGCGGGTCGAACTCGAGCAGATGCCAGGGCACGCCGGCGTTATAGTTCCATTCTTCCGGCTGCCCGATTTCCTGTCCCATGAAGAGCAGCTTCTTTCCGGGATGCGCCCACATATAAGCCAGGAAAGCGCGCACGTTGGCGAACTGGCGCCACTCATCGCCCGGCATTTTGCGCAGCAGCGAAGCCTTGCCGTGCACTACCTCGTCGTGCGAAATGGGCTGCACAAAGTTCTCGGTGAATGCATACAGCAGGCTGAAGGTGATGTTATTGTGATGAAACTTGCGGTAGATGGGGTCGTAATGGAAATAGTCGAGCATGTCGTGCATCCACCCCATGTTCCATTTCATCGTGAACCCCAGGCCGCCCAGATAGACCGGCTTGGACACGCCGGGAAACGCCGTAGACTCTTCGGCGATGGTGAAAGCTCCGGGCACCTGGTGCGCCCGCTCGTTGAACCGCCGCAGAAAATCGATGGCTTCCAGATTCTCGTTGCCGCCGAACTGATTGGGCAGCCACTCGCCCGCTTTGCGCGCGTAATCGAGATACAGCATGGAGGCCACCGCGTCCACACGCAGCGCGTCGATGTGGTACTCATTCAGCCAGAACAGCGCATTCGAAATCAGAAACCCGCGCACTTCGTTGCGGCCGTAGTTGAACACCATCGTGCCCCACTCGCGATGCTCGCCCTTGCGCGGGTCGGCATGCTCGTAGAGCGCGGTCCCGTCAAAGAACGCGAGCCCGTGAGCATCCTTGGGGAAATGCGCCGGCACCCAATCCACGATCACGCCGATTCCCGCCTGGTGGCAGCAATCGACGAAGTATCGGAAATCGTCGGGCGTGCCGAATCGAGAGGTCGGCGCGTAGTATCCGATCACCTGGTAACCCCACGATCCGGAGAACGGATGCTCCATCACGGGGAGAAGTTCCAGGTGCGTATATCCCATGTAGCGGGCATATTCGACGAGCTTGGCCGCCATTTCGCGGTAGGTGAGCGGTTTGCCTTCCGGCCCGCGCAGCCAGGATTCCAGATGCACTTCGTAGATGGCGACGGGTGACTTCAACCAGGCGGTTGCGGCGCGCTGTTCCATCCATGCGGCGTCGCCCCAGTGATAGCGATCGAGGCTCCATACGATCGACGCCGATTTCGGAGGCATCTCGCAGAAAAACGCGTACGGATCCGCCTTGAGTTGCTGGTAGCCGCCGATTCGCGACCGGACGTAGTACTTGTAGGCGGCTCCCTGTTGGATACCGGGGATGAACAGTTCCCAGACACCTCCCGAGCGCATCCGCATGGGATGGCGGCGCACATCCCAGTCGTTGAATTCACCCGCGACGGTAACGTTTTCGGCATTGGGAGCCCAAACGGCGAAGCGCGCGCCGGCGGATCCATCGACCTCCACCAGGTGTGCGCCCAAGGTGCGATAGGCCTCGTGCAGATTCCCTTCGCCGTGAAGATAGAGGTCGGTGTCGGAAACCAGCGGACCGAACCGGTAGGGGTCGTCGATCACAATTTCCCGGCTGTCGTAGAGCCGGGCATGAATTCGATAATTCTCGGGCTGGCCGTCCAACGCGGCGCAAAAAAAACCCTGGCTGTGCAGTTTGGCCATGGGCACACGGCCGCGCGCGGTGGCCACTTCCGCCGATTCGGCTTGGGGCAGGAACGCGCGCGCCTCCCATCTCGAGGCGCCACCCTTCTTTCGCACAGCGTGCGGCCCGAGGATGCGAAACGCGTCTCCGTGGTAGCCGCCAACGATCGCTTCTATCTCTTCTACGGTCATGAGACTCTATCAAGTATGGCCGATTTCCTAAGGGAAATTTCCAAAGCCGAGCTGCACCTTCACCTGGAAGGTTCCGTGGAGCCCGAGACCCTGAACGAGCTGGACCCCGGTACCAGCGTGGAAGACTTCCGGGCGCTCTACCGCTATTCCGATTTTGACGCGTTCCTGAAAGCTTTCGGCGCCATCGGGAAGCGGCTGCGTACGCCGGAGGACTATGCGCTGGTCACCAGGCGCCTCCTGGAACGCCTCGCGTCGCAAAACGTACGATATGCCGAGATCATCGTGGCGGCGGGTGTGGTGCTGTGGAAAGGGCAGGAATTCGAGCCCATTTTCGAGGCCATACATGCGGCCGCCCGGGAATTCCCTGTGGAAGTCCGCTGGATCCTCGATGCCGTGCGGCAGTTCGGAGTGGAGCCGGCACGGCGGGTTGCGGAATGGGCTGCCGAACGTGTCAATCGGGGAGTGGTGGCGTTCGGGATTGGCGGCAGCGAGGAACGCGGACCAGCCGACTGGTTCGGCGATGTCTTCCGGTTTGCAAAATCGGCTGGACTGCACCTCACGGCGCACGCCGGCGAGAGCATGGGGCCGGAGTCTGTCTGGGCGGCGCTAAAGATCGGCGCCGAACGGATCGGACACGGGATCCGCTCGATCGAAGATCCGGTTCTGGTCGCTCACTTGCGGAAGCAAAGGATCCCTCTCGAAATCTGCATCACGAGCAACCTGGTGACCGGCGTCGTGAAGCGGCTGGAGGACCATCCGGTGCGGCGGCTCTTCGACGCAGGGGTTCCGATGATTCTCAACACCGACGATCCGGCCATGTTCGGCTGCACCCTGACAGGCGAGTTTGAATTGGCGGCGCGAGCCTTCGGTTTCAGCGAAAGCGAGCTACAGCAGGTGGCGGAGAACGGGTTTCGGTACCGGTTCAGGACCTCGGCGGACCGGAAGACAGTGCTGGAGACCGGGCATCTGCTGCTTACCACGTGGGAACTGTCCGACTGGCTGGAGTTCCGCCCGATCGCAACCGATCCGCGGGTCATGCGATATATCTCCGGCGGCGCGCCGTGGCCCGACGAAAGAATCCGGGGGTTTGTGGAGCGCCAGATCAATCTCTACCAGGAGCGCGGCTACTGCCGCTGGAGATTGGTCGACAAGGTCTCCGGGGACATGGCCGGATTCTGCGGCGTGGGATTCTGGAAGGATCACCCGGAAGCGGAGATCGGATGGTGGCTGGCGCCGCGTTACTGGGGCCGCGGCCTGGCGACGGAAGCGGCCACCGTCGCGCTGCGCGACGTATTCCAACGAGTCCGATTGGAGCGCGTGGTCTCGGTCGCGATGCGGGAGAACGCCGCTTCCCGCCGCATCATGGAGAAGCTCGGGCTGGAATTGGAGACGGAATTCGAGAGCGATGGGTATTGGCTGGTGCGGTACGCCATTGACCGAAACCGTTATCTTCGTTCGGCCGATGCAGGACGAGTGACAATGGCGTAATCTCGAAAGAGACCGCCCATCCCGATGACCAAAAAGATCTGTCCCGCCGCCGCGATCCGCGGCGTCGTCCAGCTTCCCGGCGATAAATCGATTTCGCACCGCTACGCGATGATCGGCGCCATTGCCGAAGGCGCCACCCGCATTCGAAATTACTCCGCCGGGGCGGATTGTCATTCGACGCTGGATTGCATCCGCGCACTGGGAATCAAGGTCGCGGGCGAAGGCACGGAATTCACCATCGAGGGTCGCGGCTTGGACGGGCTGCGCCAGCCTGTCCGCGACCTCGACGCCGGCAACTCGGGCTCGACCATCCGGATGTTGTCGGGGATTCTGGCGGCGCAGCCGTTTCCGTCGCGAATCGGCGGCGACGAATCGCTCTCGCGCCGCCCCATGCAGCGCATCATGCAGCCGCTGGCGGCCATGGGCGCTTCGATTCGGGCGCGCGAAGACAAGTTTCCGCCTCTCGAGATCCAGGGCGGCGCGTTGCGGCCCATCGACTACGAGATGCCCGTGCCGAGCGCACAGGTGAAGACTTGTGTGTTATTTGCCGGCTTGTACGCCGATGGCGAGACATCGGTCACGGAGCCGGTACGGTCGCGCGACCACACGGAGATCGCGTTGCGGGAATTCGGCGCGCCGGTGACGGTTGCCGGCCGCAAGATCACGGTGGCCGGCCGTCCCAGGCTGGAAGCGAGAGACGTGACGGTGCCAAGCGATCTTTCCTCGGCGGCGTTTTTCCTGGAGGCGGCGCTGCTGATTCCGGGATCGCGGCTCTCGATTCCCGGGGTCGGGCTCAATCCCACACGCTCGGCGCTGCTCGATTTTCTCGGCGGCATGGGCGCGCGAATCCGCCTGCCGCAGGTGGAGAGCAGCAGCGGCGAACTGGTCGGTGAAATCGTGGTGGAGCACTCCGATCTGACCGGTGGCGTGATCGAAGGCGGGCTGACCGCCGCGCTGATCGATGAGATTCCGGTACTGGCGGTGCTTGGCGCGGCCACACGCGACGGCCTCCTGGTGAAGGATGCATCCGAGTTGCGGATCAAGGAGACGGACCGCATCCGCACCATTTGCGACAATCTTCGGCGAATGGGCGTCGCGGTAGAGGAGCATGCGGACGGGCTGGCAGTCGGAGGGCGGCAGAAGTTCCACGCAGCGGAACTGGACAGCTTCGGCGATCACCGGATCGCGATGGCTTTTGCTGTTGCGGCTTTGGCTGCCGATGGGGAGTCCGTCATTCACGGGGCGGACGCGGCGTCGGTGTCGTTTCCGCGGTTTTGGGATACATTGGCGGCGGTAACATAGAGTCATGGCTACGGGTGCTTCACTGATTTCGGTGGAAGAGTATCTCAGCACAACCTACAAGCCGAGCTGCGACTACATCGATGGGGTCCTCCGCCAGAAATCTATGCCAACGTGGAAGCACGGCCTTGTCCAAGCCCGGCTGGTGATGCTTATCATTCAGGGCTTCCGGAAATTCCTCGCCGCTTCGGAAACCGCCTGCCAGATCCGGACGGGTAAGTACCTGGTGCCGGACGTTATTGTTCAGCGGCGCGATCGGATCCAGGATCCGTATCCCATCGAGCCTGTTCACTTGTGCGTCGAAATCCTGTCCCTCTCCGACCGGCT
>Ga0335078_10009391_pt1 | contig 14498 bp, 8 predicted proteins | sample Lox_Sample_32_FD_206711 | JGI IMG/M metagenome (GOLD analysis project Ga0335078, IMG submission 206711) | Soil microbial communities from Loxahatchee National Wildlife Refuge, Florida, United States - Lox_Sample_3.2 | ecosystem: Environmental > Terrestrial > Soil > Wetlands | place: USA: Florida...
CAGCGTGTAGCCGGCGCCGCGGCGGGTGTAGATGAGCGGCGGCCCGAGCCGGTGGAGCTTGCGCCGCAGGTAGCTGACGTAGGTCTCCACGACCTGTGACTGGCCGGTGTAGCCCCGTCCCCACACGTGCTCCAGGAGCTCGGTCCGCCTCAGCACGCTGCCCTGGTGGCGCAGCAGGCAGGCCAGCAGCCGGAATTCGGTCGGTGACAGGTCCACGGGCGTTCCGGCCCGGTGCACCGTCCACCGGGACTCGTCGAGCACGAGGTCGCCGCAGCGCAGCATGCGCCGCTCGCCGGCCTCCCCGTAGCTGCCAGGGTCCCGGTAATAGTCAGGAGCTTCTGCCATGGCGAATGGATATGCCGGGTGATCGGGGTCTACAGGGCTTACAGGGTCTACGGGTTCAAGCCGGTGCACCCGCGCGGAACGCGGGTGCACCGGCTTGGTGGGCGCTGCCACCGGGTGTCCGGCTGGACTCACCAGTGGGTCGCCGCCGCGGTCGGCGTGGCCGTCGGGGTCGCCCCCTTGAAGGCGCTGCCGCCGACGACTGAGGTGCTCAGCGGCGTGAACAGGATCAGCTGAGCGTGCAGCGTCCAGTGCGAGCGCACTCCGGCGACCAGCGCCAGGTCACCGCGGGCGAGCGTGTTCATGGCCATGAACGCGCTCTGGGTGAACGTGGTGGGGCTCCACACCGGCAGGCCCGTCACCGGGGTGGTGGCGGTCTGGGACACCGTCGCCATGGTCCTGGTCACCGTGACGGTCACGGTGAGGCTGGTGTTGGCCACCTGGACGCTGACGGTCTGCGCGGCGGCCGTCGGCGTCAGCATGGCCGCGGCCGTGGTCGGGCTGCCGGCCAGCAGCGTGGTGGCCGGGATCATGTTGCCCGAGACCATCGCCTGGTGCGTCGCGCTGGTGTTCGCGGTCAGCGCCTGCGTGCCGGCGGTGGTGTTCGACACGTTCTGGACCGTCGTGTTGCCGGACAGCAGCCACAGGTGCAGTGAGCCGTTGGCCGACTGCAGGATCAGGAACTTCGGGGTGACCAGCACGACGATGCCGCGCTGCACGGCGAGCGTCTTGCCCTTGTGGGTGGTCTGGCTGAAGGTCCTGGCCTGGGTGAGCTGCGCGAGCGAGGAGTAGGAACTCTGCCTCGAACTGCCCCAGCTGCTGAGGGCCGAGCTGATGGTGGTTCCCTCGTTGCCGAAGCGAGAGGAGTAAGCGGCCGACGTGGCCACCGATGCCGCCCCGTGGCTGCTGGCGATGACCGCTCCCGCGGCCACTGCGCCGCCGACCAGGATCGCGGTCGCGATGCCGACCCGGGTCTTCACGGAGCTCTTCCCGTAACGCCGATCGCGGGCCATCATGGATGCCTCCTTCTTCCGTGGCTCTGCTTGCCGTGGACGCCGCGCCCGCTTCGCGTGTCCGGGTAAGACTGTTCGGGCCTATTGGGTTCTAGGTAGCCGATGGACGGCCCGTTCGTATCCATGGGTCGAGATTGCCCGATCGGCCGCAGCCGGGCCCGGAATCCGGGGCTCACGTAAGCAGTACGTTCGAGAGTTCACATGCTCGCGGCGTAGCCGGCCGGGGCGGCCCGGTGGCCTGCCGGGGAGTTCAGCGCTCGGTTACATCCGCTCGGGGACGGGCACCCCGAGCAGGTCAAGGCCCATGGTCAGCACGTCGAGGGTGAGCACGCACAGGGCCAGCCGGCTGGCCCGCAGCGACTCGGGCTCCGCCTTGAGCACGGGGCATTCCTCGTAGAACGTGGTGAACAGGCTGGCCACGTCGAACAGGTAGGCGCACAGGCGGTGCGGCTCCGCGGTCTCGCCGAGCTGGGTCAGCACCGCGCCGAAGCTGAGCAGCCGCAGCGCGAGCGCCCGCTCCGGGCTCGCGGTGATCGCGACGTCCGACCCGCGGGCGGCGGCCTCCGCGCCGGCCCCGACCCCGGTACCGTCGGCGGCTGCGGTCTCGGCGGTTGCGGTCTGGGCGGCCCGGCGGAAGATCGACCGGATCCGCGCCGCCGCGTACTGCAGGTACGGGCCGGTGTTGCCGCGGAAGGAGATCATCCGGTCCCAGTCGAACAGGTAGGCGCTCTCCCGGGCGGTGGACAGGTCGGCGTATTTGACCGCGCCGATACCGACCGCCTCGGCCACCGCATCCAGTTCGGCCGCGTCGAACCGGTCCGCCGCGTCCAGCTCGTCGAGGATGTCACGGGCCCGGTCGACGCCCTCCTGGAGCAGCCCGCTGAGCTTGGGCGTCTCACCTTCCCTGGTCCTGAGCCGGTTGCCGTCCTGGCCGAGCACCATGCCGATCTGGGCGTGCTCGAAGCGGACCCCGTCGGGTATCCAGCCGGCCTCGCGGGCCACCGCGAAGACCATCTGGAAGTGCAGGGCCTGCTCCGAGCCCACCACGTACACCGAGCGGTCGCAGCTGAGCTTGTCCACGCGGTACCGGACGGCCGCGAGGTCCGTGGAGGCGTAGTTGTAGCCGCCGTCGCTCTTGCGGATGATCAGCGGCAGCGGCCTGCCCTCCCGGCCGGTGAAACCCGCGGGGAACGCGCACAGCGCGCCCTCGCTCACGGTCGCGATGCCTTTCTCCACGAGCTGGTCCACGGTGTCCGCGAGCATGTCGTTGTAGAAGCTCTCGCCGCGGATATCGTCGTCGGTCAGGCTCACCCGGAGCCGGGCGTAAACCTGGTGCAGGTACTCCCGGGAGATGTCGACGAGCCGCTGCCAGATGGCCAGGGTCTCCGGATCGCCGGCCTGCAGCAGGACCAGCCGGTTCCGCGCGCGCTCGGTGAACGCGGGCTCGTTGTCGAACTTGCGCCGGGCCGCCTGGTAGAAGGCGTTCGGATCGGTGGTCAGCAGGGCCGCCTCGGCGGAGTCCGTGCCGACGTCGAGCAGGTGCTCGATGAGCATGCCGAACGGGGTGCCCCAGTCGCCGACATGGTTATCCCTGATCACCCGGTGGCCGGCGAACTCCAGGACCCGCGCGATGGCGTCACCCACGATCGTGGTGCGCAGGTGCCCGACGTGCATCTCCTTGGCGACGTTCGGGGAGGAGTACTCCACCACCACCGTCTGCGGGCGGGCGGCCGGCGCGAGCCCCAGCCTGGGGTCGCCGAGCATCTGGGTGGCCTGGGCGGCGATCCAGTCGTCGCGCAGGGTGAAGTTGATGAAGCCGGGCCCGCTGACCTCGGGCGCGGCGCACATGTCGGTCACGTCGAGCCGGCCGGCCAGCTCGGCGGCCACCTCCCGCGGCGGGCGGCCGAGCCGCTTGCCGAGCGGCAGCGCCACGTTGGCCTGGTAGTCGGCGAACGAGGAAGGCCGGATCAGCGGGTCGGCGTCGCCGTACTCGGGGCCGAACGACGCGACGATGGCGTCGTGCACCCGCTGCGCGAGAACCTGCTGTGGATCGGCCATGACCTAAGCGTACAAGGGGGTCGTCGCCGGTCAGCACGATTAAGGGCGGCGGAGGAAGTGGCCGCCGCGGGCGGCGGACCGGCCGGGGCCCAGCCGCTGCGTTATCTTCTCGGTGATCTCGCCGCGGGCCAGGTCGGCCGCGAGCAGGCAGGCGGAGGTGATCGCGCGGGCGGTGCTCGCGCCGTGGGCGATCACCACGGTCCCGCCCAGGCCGAGCAGGACGGCCCCGCCGTAGCTCTCGGCGTCGAGCCGGGCGGCGAGCTCACGCAGCCCGCGGCGCTGCAGGAACGCGCCGATGCGGGCGGTCCTGGTGCCGGTCACCGCGGCGCGCAGCTCGGCCGCGGCGAACCGGATCGAGCCCTCGAGCGTCTTCAGCGCGACGTTCCCGGTGAAGCCGTCGGTCACGATCACGTCGAGCTCACCGGCCAGCAGGTCACCGCCCTCCACGTTGCCCGCGAAGCTCAGCGGGAGCGCGCCGTGCGGCGGATCGCTGGCCAGCAGCTCATGCGCGCGCCTGGTGAACTTGTTCCCCTTGCCCGGCTCGGTCCCGATCGTGAGCAGCCCCACCCTGGGAGCGGGCACGCCCATCGTGAGCTGGGCGTAAGCCACGCCCAGCTGACCGAACTGGACGAGCATCTCCGGCTTGGGATCGGCGGTCGCGCCCGCGTCGATGAGCACCGTCCGGCCCGGGCGGGTCGGCAGCACGACGGCGAGCCCGGGCCGCAGCACGCCCGGCAGCGACCGCAGCCGCAGCCGGGCCGTGGCCACGATGCCGCCGGTGGATCCGGCGGACACCACGGCGGCGGCCTCGCCGCGCCGGACCAGCTGGCAGGCCACGGCGACGCTCGACCGCGGGCGACGCAGGCTGGCCAGCGCGCCCTCGTCCATCGCCAGGTTGTCTTCGGCCGGGGTGACCTGGATCTCGTCGACGGCGCCCAGCCCGCCGAGCACCTCCCGCAACCGCGCCGCGGGCCCGGTCAGCGTCACCCGGACGCCGTGCTCACGCTGGGCCGCGAGCGCCCCGGCGACGATCTCGCCGGGAGCGTGATCCCCGCCCATGGCGTCGACCGCGATCACCGGGCCGGGTACGCCGGCGCCCGGGCGCGGCGCGCGGTCCGCCGCGGGCCCGGGATCTCCGGCGCCTCCCGGGTCCTTCCCGCCGCCCAGCGCGGGGGAGCGCCGCTCCGGACCGTCCGGCGCCGTGCTCAGCGGATCACCGGGGTGGGTGGCTGCGGATGATGCCTCATCCCTCGTGTGCCCTTCGGCCGATAGTGCCGGATGGTGGCCCCATTATGGCCTGACGAGGAGTCCGGGCAGGCCCCGCCCCCCCAAGGCCCCCCCTGCCCCCCGGCCGCCCGGCATTGGCCGGCGAAAAACGCGCGGAATGGAGCGCCGAGCCAGTCCCCAGGTCTTGGAAGTTGCTGTGATCCGGCTGAATATATCCTGCGAATCATGGTATTTGACTGGTCGGTAGAAAAGGCGGAAGGAGAAGCGGAACTATCGAGGCTGCCAGCGCGTAAGTAAATATGGGAGCTGTTTTGGCCGCGCGTTACCCGGGGAACGCGGGCAGGCGGGGGAAACCGCTGGGGAGCGGATGTCATTGGGCTATTTTCGTGCGTTTGCGCGGTGCATCGACCGCGCAGCGCGCCAAACGGAGGGAAGAAGACGCGTGACTGACATCCAGCAAGTCCTGCCATCGGCGCGGCCCGCCGGCCGCGGGTTCCGTGCCTACTCGGCGAAGCATCTGGACACCCTCGTGCAGCGGGCCGGCCTGTCGCCCGCGGAACGGCTGGCGGTGCGGGCGGTGGCGACCGTGCTCCCGTTCCGGACGAACTCGTACGTGGTCGAGAACCTCATCGACTGGGACGCGGCTCCTGACGACCCGATCTACCGGCTCGTCTTCCCCCAGCCGGACATGCTGCCCGCGGCGGACGTGCGGCGGCTCGCGGGCCTGATCAGCGGGGGTGCTCCCGAGGCCGGCCTGCGCGCCGCCGCGCACGAGATCCGGATGCGGCTGAATCCCCACCCGGCCGGGCAGTTGCTGCTGAACGCGCCGAGCCTGCACGGCAGGCCGCTGCCCGGGCTGCAGCACAAGTACCCGGAGACCGTGCTCTTCTTCCCGCGGCAGGGCCAGACCTGCCACGCGTACTGCAGCTACTGCTTCCGGTGGGCGCAGTTCGTGGACGAGCCCGGGCTCAAGATGGCCACGGATGACGTCAGCACGCTGGTGGCCTACCTCGGGGAGCATCCCGAGGTGACCAGCGTCCTGATCACCGGCGGCGATCCGATGATCATGGGCGAGGCGGTGCTCCGGCGGTACGTGCGGCCGCTCATCGACCCGGCAAACGGCCTGGATCATCTCGAGTCGATCAGGATCGGCACCAAGTCGCTGGCGTACTGGCCCCAGCGTTTCGTCACCGACCCGGACGCCGACGCCACCCTCCGGCTGTTCAGCGAGGTCGTCGCCTCGGGCCGGACGCTGGCGCTGATGGCGCACTTCTCGCATCCGCGCGAGCTCGAGCCGCCGGTGCTGGCCGAGGCGGTGCGCCGGATCAGGGGCACCGGCGCGGTGATCCGCACGCAGGCCCCGCTGATCAGGTCGATCAACGACGACCCGGAAGCCTGGCGGGCCATGTGGCGGACGCAGGTCCGGTTGGGCATGATCCCCTACTACATGTTCGTGGAGCGGGACACCGGCCCCCAGGACTACTTCGCGGTGCCGCTGGCTCGCGGATACGAGATCTTCCGCACCGCCTACCAGGGCGTCTCCGGCCTGGGCCGGACGGTCCGCGGCCCGTCGATGTCGGCCACGCCCGGCAAGGTGTGCGTCGACGGCGTGACCGAGGTGGCGGGCCACAAGGTGTTCGTGCTGCGGATGATCCAGGCCCGTGACCCGAACCTGGCCGGGACGCCGTTCTTCGCCCGGTTCGACCCGGCGGCCTGCTGGCTGACCGACCTGGAACCGGTCTTCGCGGACCGGTTCCCCTACGAGCCCGCCCGCTACGAGATGGTGCCCGACGAGCTGCCCGGCCTCTGGCCAGACGACCCCAAGGACCCGGGCGAGCTGATGGTCCCGGCCCTCTGACCGGACTCCGCGGGAACGGCATGAAACCCCGGTTCCACGGCGTTCTAACGCACTCAAAGTGCGGTTTCATAGCGTCCGGCGCCGGGCCGGGCCGTCCGGCGCCGGGCCGGGCCGTCCACGGCTCGTCCAGGCGAACCCGGAAGGGGCGGAGGTCAGGCGGGGGCGGCGGTTTCGGTCTTGGCGGTCTTGGCGGGCTCGGGGGTGCGCTTGCCCTGCTTGATGGCCAGGCAGCTCAGCGCGCCGACAGCGAGGAGGATGATCGGCAGCAGCATGGTCTGCCGCATGGCGGTCACGTAGGCGAAGGTGAACACCTCGTGGCCGATGCGGGCGATCTCCGCGGCGACCCGGGCGGGCACGCCGGGACCCAGGTTGGTGCTGCCGCCGGACTGGCCGGCCCCGACCTGGATGCCGTTCTTCGCCGAGTTGCCGATCTCGGCCACGAACCGGCCGCGCAGCTGCGGCGGCAGCGCGGCCGCGCGGGCGGCGGCCTGGTCCGCCATGGCGGAGACCAGCCGGTTCTGCAGCAGGGCGCCGACGGCCGCGGTGCCGATCACCAGGCCCACCTGCCGGATGGTGTTCAGCACCCCCGAGGCCGCGCCCGCCATCCGCGGATCGATGTTGCGCATGGCGACGGTGACCATCGGCGCGAAGATGCAGCCCATGCCGAGCCCGGCCACGATCAGGGGGGCCAGGAAGACGAGCCACGAGGAGTCCGGGCGGGCGATGAGCGCGATCCAGCCCATCCCGACGCCGAACAGGATCAGCCCGGACATGAGGATGAACTTGCCGCCGATCTTGTCGGTCATCCGGCCCGCCACCGGGGCGACGAACATCGAGACCAGCGAGGCGGGCGCCATCGTGAGCCCGGCCTTCAGCGCCGAGAACCCCAGGACGGACTGAAAGTAGAGGGTCAGCGGGATGAAGATGCCCATCATCCCGATGGAGAGCACGCCGGACACCCAGTTCACCACCGTGTAGTTCCGGTCGCGGAACAGCGCGAACGGCACCAGCGGCTCGGAGTCCTGGGTGAGCTTCTGGACCAGCAGGAAGGCGAGCAGCAGCACCACGCCCAGGCCGAGGATCAGCGGGATGCTGATGAACCCGGTGATCGTGCCCCAGTCGTACTTCTGCCCCTCGACCAGGCCGTAGCAGATCGCCAGCAGCGCCGCGCTGGCCAGCAGCACCCCACCGATGTCGATCCGGTGCCGCCGGCCGGGCCGCACGTCGGGGATGATCAGCGGGGCGACCAGCAGCACGAACAGGCCGATGGGCAGGTTGACGAAGAAGATCCACCGCCAGTCGAAGGCGGTGACCAGCAGCCCGCCCAGGGTGGGCCCGGCGATCGTCGCCACCCCGGCCACCGCTCCCCACACCCCGAACGCCGCGCCGCGCCGGTCGGGCGGGAACGTGTTGGTGATGATCGTCAGCGTCTGCGGCATGAGCATCGCCGCGCCCAGACCCTGCACCGCGCGGAAACCGATCAGAGCGCCCGGGCTCGGCGCCAGCCCGCACGCGGCCGAGGCGGCCGTGAACACCGCGACGCCGCCCATGAACATGATCCGCGGCCCGATCAGGTCACCCAGCCTGCCCGCCGTTATGACCAGGGCGGCGAGGACCAGGGCGTAGGCGTTGATCACCCAGAGCACGTCATCCAGGGAGGCGTGCAGCTCGGTGATCAGATTCGGGATCGCGATGTTGACGATCGTCAAGTCCAGCAGGGTCATGAAGAACCCGAGCGAGACGACCAGCAGCACGGCCCAGGGGTTCCCGCGGAACTTGATCATGTATCCGACCTTAGCTCACCAGGTAAGAGCCAAAAGATATATCTCAATCCAAACGAACTGGGCCACCGCCTGGCCGACGGTACACCGCCCCCCGGGGCCGGAGCCGCGGCGGGGTATGCTCCCGGACATGGAGCTGAACAGTACTTCGGCGATCGTCTCGGGCGGCGCGAGCGGACTGGGCGAGGCCACCGCGCGGGTGCTCGCCGCGGCCGGCGCCACGGTCGTGGTCGCCGACCTGAACGAGAACCGCGGCAAGCAGATCGCAGACGAGATCGGCGGCCTGTTCGCCCGCACCGACGTGGCCGACGAGGGGTCGGTCCAGGCCGCGGTGGACGCCGCGGTGGCGACCGGGGCCCCGCTGCGGGTCGCGGTCAGCTGCGCAGGCATCGGCTGGGCGTCGCGGACGGTCGGGCGCGACGGCACCCCGCACGACCTGGCCAGCTACCAGAAGGTCATCGCCGTCAACCTGATCGGCACCTTCAACCTGATGCGGATCGCCGCCGCGGCCATGGCGAAGACCGAGCCCGCCGACGCCGACGGGCAGCGCGGCGTGGTCATCAACACCTCCTCGGTGGCCGGCATCGAGGGCCAGACCGGCCAGATCGCCTACTCCGCCTCCAAGGGCGGCATCATCGGGATGACCGTGCCCGGGGCGCGCGACCTGGCCGCCATCGGGGTCCGGGTGAACACGATCTGCCCCGGCATCATCGACACCCCGATCTACGGGTTCCACGAGGGGGCCGAGGAGTTCAAGGCGAAGCTGGTGGCCCCGGTGGTCTTCCCCAAGCGCATGGGGCGGTCCGACGAATTCGCTCACCTGGTCCGGTCGCTGATCGAGAACGACTACATGAACGCCGAGGTGATCCGCTTCGACGGCGGGATCAGGTTCCAGCCCAAGTAGGCTGGTCGGGGCACGTATTCCAGGTACCCCGATCGTTTGGCGGCACGCATGTGCGGAATTACCGGCTGCCTGGCGCTGGCAGACGGAGCAGGGCCCGACACCGAGTGGGTGGGCCGTGCCGCCATGCGCATCGCGCACCGGGGGCCTGACGACGAGGCCTTCTTCGCCGACCACGACCTGGCCCTGGGCTTCCGGCGGCTGGCCATCATCGACACCTCGGCGGCCGGCCGCCAGCCGATGCAGTCGGCGGACGGCCGCTTCGTGATGGTCTTCGACGGCGAGATCTACAACTACGTCGAGCTGGCCCAGCGCCTGCTCGACCGGGGTGTCCGGCTGCGCAGCCGGTCGTCGGCCGAGGTGCTGATCGAGACGTACGCCTGGCTCGGCCGCGATGTCGTCCGCCAGCTCAGGGGCATGTACGCGTTCGCGATCTGGGACCGGCGCACCCGCGAGCTGTTCTGCGCGCGCGACCCGTTCGGCATCAAGCCGTTCTTCTACGCGCTGACCACGGGCGGCCACCGGCCCAGGTCCGGGCCGCAGCTCAGGTTCGCCTCCGAGCGCAAGGCGCTGGCCGATTCCGGCGATGTGACCGCGATCGACCCGGACGCGCTGCGCCGGTACCTGTCCTTCCAGTACGTCCCGGCGCCTGCCACCCTGGTGCCGCCCGCCCGGTCGCTGCCGCCCGGGCACGTGCTGATCGCCCGGCCGGGCGGCCGGGTCGACGTGTTCCGGTACTGGCGTCCCGAGCTGCGCCCGGCCAGGTCCCCGTCGTCGGGCTCGCCGGAGAAGATCCTGGCCGCGCTGCGCGACTCGGTGGCCGTTCACCTGCGCAGCGACGTGCCGGTCGGCGCGTTCCTGTCCGGCGGGGTGGACTCGGCCACCTTGTGCGCGCTCGCGGCCGAGTCCGCACCCGGCCTGCTGACCTTCACCGTCGGCTTCGAGCGCGAGGGCTACAACGAGATCGAGGACGCCTTGGCCACGGCGACCGCGCTCGGCGTGAAGTCGGTGCCCTACGTGATCGGCCCGGAGGAGTTCCTCGCCGTCCTGCCCAAGATCGTGTGGCACCTGGACGACCCGATGGCGGACGCGGCCGCGGTCCCGCTGTGGTTCGCGGCGCGCGAGGCGCGCAAGCACGTCAAGGTGGTGCTGTCCGGCGAGGGCGCCGACGAGCTGTTCGGCGGCTACGGCGTCTACCGCCAGCCGGGCCTGGTGCGGGCGGGCAAGGCCCTGCCCGGCTGGGGCCGCGCGACGATCGGCCGGGTCGCCTCCGAGCTGCCGTACGGCGCCCGGGGCAAGGGCTTCCTCAACCGGACCTCCACGCCGCTGCGGCGGCGCTACATCGGCAACGCCTACGTGTACCACGGCGACGAGGCGCGGCTGCTGGCCCGGCACGGCCACGGCAGCGAGTTCGACGTGACCGATCCGGTGTACCGGCAGGCGGCCGACGCCGGCCTGGACGACGTGGCCACCATGCAGCTGATCGACGTCAACACCTGGCTGCCGGGGGACATCCTGGTCAAGGCCGACCGGATGGCCATGGCCCACGGCCTGGAGCTCCGCACGCCGTTCCTGGACCGCGAGGTGCTCGCGGTGGCCTCGCGGCTGGCCCGGGTGGAGAAGACCGCCGCGGGCACCACCAAGTTCGCGCTCCGCGAGGCGATCGGCGAGCTGCTGCCGCAGGCCGCCGCGGAACGCGCCAAGCTAGGCTTCCCGGTGCCGCTCGGCCACTGGCTCCGCGGCGGCATGTATGGTTTCGCGGAGCAGGTGGTCCGCACGGCGCAGACCGGCCAGTGGCTGGACAAGGGCGCCGCGCTGGATATCCTGCGCCGCTTCCGGTCCGATGACCCCGAGGTGACCTGGCGGCAGGTGTGGCTGCTGGTCGTGTTCTCGCTCTGGCACCAGATCTACGTGGAGCGCGTGTACGACCCGGTGGCGCTCGGCTGGGAAACCTCATAGGGCCCGGCCGCCGGATGACGAGCTAAAGGAACCCAGTACGTGACCACCCCCAGGATCAGCGTCGTCGTGGCGTTCTTCAACAACGCCGACGACCTGACCGACTGCCTGGACTCGATCGCCGCGCAGTCGTTCGCCGACCTGGAAGTGATCATGGTGGACGACGGCTCCACCGACCGCAGCGCCGAGATCGCCCGGGCCAAGGCGGCCGCCGACCCGCGGTTCACGCTGATCCAGCCGGGGCACGGGGGCCCGGGCGGCGCGCGCAACCGCGGCGTCGAACGCGCCCGGGGGGAGTTCCTGGCCTTCGTCGACGGCGACGACATGCTGCCGGCCAACGCGTATGAGCTGCTGCTGCACGCGCTCGAGCGGTCAGGCTCGGACTTCGTCAGCGGGGCCGTGGACCGCGTGGGGCCGAAGGGCATCAACCCGTCGGCGCTGCACTCGCTGGCCATCAAGGGCCGTCAGACGGGCACCCACATCACCAAGACGCCGCGGCTGCTCTACGACGTGTCGGTCTGGAACAAGCTGTTCCGGCGCAGCTTCTGGGACTCCCGCCAGCTGTCCTACCCCGAGGGCGTGGTGTGGGAGGACATCCGGCTGATGACCAAGGCCCACGTGCTGGCCCGGGCCGTGGACGTCATCCCCGACATCGTCTACTACTGGCGCGAGCGCGCCCAGGGCGGGCTGTCGATCACGCAGAGCCGGACCAGCATCGCCAACCTGCGGGACCGGATGACCGCGCTGGCCGACATCGACGAGTTCATCGCCGCGCACTCCACGGCCCGGCTGCTCCGGGCGCACCAGCGCAAGGCCCTCAAGAACGACCTGTGGCTCTACGTCCAGGACCTGCACAAGGTGACCGAGGCCTACCGGGCCGAGTTCGCCGACCTGGTCAACGGCTACCTGGACCACGTCGGCCGCCGGGTGCTGCGCAGCCTGCCCGCCACCCACAAGCTGGCCTATTACCTGGTGCGAATCCGGGCGATGCCGCAGCTCGCCGAGCTGGCCGCCTGGCTGGTGGAGCAGCCGGTGCGCCAGACGCCCATGATCCGGCGCTGGGGCAGGCTCCGCGCCGACCTGCCGTTCCGGACGAATTCCCCCGTCCCGATACCGGCCCGGGTATTCCGCCCGCACTGGCGCGACCTGGACCCGTACATGCAGGTCGACGACATCGGCTGGGCCCGTGACCAGAAAGGGCGGCGTGAGCGGCTGGTTGTCACCGGGCGGGCCAACGTTCCCTCGGTCGACATCCCCCGACGCCGGAACACCTCCAAGATCGTGATCCTGCGCCCGCCCGGACGGCGGCTGCCGGTGGTGCGGCCCGCCCGCTCGTTCCTCAACCCGGACGCCACGGCGCTGTCCGAGCAGGACCGGTACAACTACGACTGGTCGGGTTTCCGGTTCACGGTCAGCCCCCGCAGGCTCCGCGGCACCGGGGAATGGCAGTGCTACATGCTCGTCCGCGGCCACGGCGTCTGGCGCCCGGCCCGGGTGCACACCCCGGTGCCCGGCCCCGCGGAGCGGCCGCAGCCCCGTCTGGTGGCCTCCGGCGTGCGGTTCGGCGCCCGCTGGGCCGGCCTCGGCCTCAACCTGGCCGCCTGGCGGCTCGGCGCGGTCGTCACGGCGGTCGCCTGGGACCAGGCCGGCGTCCCGGCCGCGGAGATCGAGGTCGAGGTGCCTGCGGCCCCGGCTGACACCGGTTCCGGCGCCCCGCAGGCCGAGCTGGTGCTGGTACGCAACCGGGGAGCCGCGGTTCGTTCGGTACCTGCGTTCCCGGGGAGCCGGCCCGGCCGGTTCCGTGCGGTCGTCCCCCTGTCCGACCTGGCCGCCTCGGCCGGCGCGGTGGACCGGGCCGGCCGGGTCGCCGGCGACGACGGGATGGCGTGGGACATCTCGATCAAGCTGCCGGGGCGGCCCCGGGTCAGGGTGGCGTGGCCGGACGGCCTGCCGGAGACCCGGCACCTGTTCGGCGGCCGGGAGGCCGTAGCCGGCCAGAGCCGCTACGGTGACCTTGTGATAGCAGAACGCACGCCGCGGCCGGTGGTCGACGAGTACGAATGGCAGCCCGGCGGGCGCCTGGTGCTGCGCGGCAGCTTCCTGGGCGCGACCAGCCACGGCGCCGGCGGCAGGTATGAGACGGTGCTGCGCCGGATCGGGTCCGGCGACTCGCACGTCATCGGCTTCGGGATGGAAGGCGAGCGGTTCAGCATCCAGGCCGACCTGGACCGGATGCCGTTCTTCGGCTCGGCCATCTCGCTGCGGGACGGCGAGTGGAACCTGTACGTCCGCCCGGTGGGCTCCGAGGCCCTCGCCGAGCTCAAGTACGACCACGGCAGGCTGGGCGACGTGGCCGGCCAGCGGGTCGCGGCCGGCCGCAAGTGGTACCGGTTCATGGTCACCGGCCACGACGACCCGCAGATCACCGCCGAGCCGCAACTGCGGCGCGTGGAGCAGGGCAACTTCGGCCAGCGGGCGCTGCGGCGCGGGTTCTACCCGGCGATGCTGCGCAGCGCCCCGCTGCGCGACGCGGTCTTCTTCGTCAGCTGGAAGGGCAAGCAGTGCACGGACAACCCGCTGGGTATCGCCGAGGAACTGCGCCGCCGGGGCGATGACCGCGAGCACCTGTGGGCCGTCACCGACTGGTCGGTGCCGGTGCCCGGGGGCGGCACCGGCGTGCTCCGCGGCACCCAGGAGTACTACGAGGCGCTGGCCCGGTCGAGGTACCTGATCTCCAACGACGACATGCAGGCGCCGTTCCGCAAGCGCGACGGCCAGGTGTACCTGCAGACCTGGCACGGCACGCCGCTGAAGAAGATCGGGTTCGACATCGCCAACCCGCAGTTCATCAGCGGGACGGCGTACTTCGACCACCTGGCCGCCGATATCGCGCAGTGGGACCTGCTGCTCTCGCCGAATCCGTTCAGCACGCCGGTCATGCGCCGCGCGTTCCGGTACGACGGGGAGATCTGCGAGTACGGGTACCCGCGGAACGACCTGCTCAGCCGGGCCGACACCGCGCAGGTGGCCGCGCGGGTCCGGGACCGGCTCGGGCTGCCGGCCGGGAAGCGGGTCGTGCTCTACGCGCCCACCTGGCGGGACAACCAGGTGTACGCCAACGGCCGCAGGTACCGGTTCGACATGCGCCTGGACCTGGAGCGGGCCTGGGCCGAACTCGGGCCGGACCACGTGTTCCTGATCCGCGGCCACCATCACATGGCCGACGACGTGCCCGCGGGAATGCGGGACGGCTTCGCGGTCAACGTCACCGCCTACCCCGATATCACCGAGCTGTTCCTGGTGTCCGACGTGCTGGTCACCGACTACTCCTCGGCCATGTTCGACTACGCGGTCACCGGCAG
>Ga0335078_10009393_pt1 | contig 14497 bp, 10 predicted proteins | sample Lox_Sample_32_FD_206711 | JGI IMG/M metagenome (GOLD analysis project Ga0335078, IMG submission 206711) | Soil microbial communities from Loxahatchee National Wildlife Refuge, Florida, United States - Lox_Sample_3.2 | ecosystem: Environmental > Terrestrial > Soil > Wetlands | place: USA...
CAACTCAAATACCGGCGCGTTCGAGGTCTACGACATCAGCAACAACACGATCACCTCTGCGGGGCCGATGGGTCAGGTCGGCCTGGAGTGGTCGATTGCGGGCTTTGGCGATTTCTCCGGCAACGCCAACGAGACCGACATGCTGATGCGCAACTCGAATACCGGCGCCTTCGAACTCTACGACATCAGCAACAACGCGATCACGCTGGCGACCGGAATGGGCCAGGTCGGCATGGAATGGTCGATTAGCGGCGTATCGTCCAGTCCGGCGGGCGCGCCGCCCAGCACACAGCTCGGCGGCCTCGCCGTCGATCCGGCCGGTGCCGCGCCGAGCAGCGCCACCGCGCAGCTCACGCAGGCCATGGCGTCGTTCGCGCCAAGCGGCGCCATGCCCGGCATGACCTCGCCAATCGATCAGACAACGTCGGCGGCAATCGGCACCTTGCTGACGACGAACCACGCCTGATGTGCGATGCAGAAGTCTGCTACCGCTTGCGCTGCTGATGCCGCTCGATCGCCGCCTCGACCGCGGCCCGCGATTGCGCGCCGGCGGTGTCGTATTTGGCGTGGGCGTCGTCGTAGCTCCAGCGGCGCATGCCGTTGGCGTCGCGCTGAAAATGCGGATGCACGTAGCGCGCCATCAGCTCGTAGCTCTTTTTGGTGGCCCGCCAATCCGCCCAGTTGTGCGCCAATAACAGCACGCCGCCGAAGCCGCCATTTGATCCCGCCCACAGCCGCTCGAAATGCCGGATGCAATCGTCCGGCGTGCCGATGCAGGCGAGGCCTGATGACACCAGATATTCGGCGGGGTCGCCGCTGATGTCAGGCGGCACGATCGGAAAGGTGCCAACCTCGGTGAAGTAGCGCCGAAAATTGTCGAGGCCGAATGTCACGTCGGCGCGCGCCTGCTCGCGCGTCTCCGCCACATGCGCGAAGGTGACGATGCGCCATTTGCGGCGGTCTGGCGTGTGGCCGTGCTTGCGCGCCGTCTCTTCATAGACGCCCCAGTTGGCGGCATGCGCCTTGAGCGCGTCGTCCGATGTGCCGCCGATCGCCAGCATGCCGATGCCGTGCTTGCCGGCCTGCAGCGCGCCGGTCGGCGAGCGCGCCGACGCCACCGCCATTTCCATCATCGGCTGAGAATAGCTTTGCAGCTGCAGCCGCGCCTCGCGCAGGTCGAACCAGTCGGTCTTTTTGGTCACCATGCGGCCGGCCATCAGGTCGGCGATGACGTCGAGCGCCTCGTCGAGCCTGCGCCGCTGCTCGGCCGGCTCGACGCCGATCTTGACCGCGTCGTAAACCAGCGAGCCCGGCCCGACGCCGAACATGGCGCGACCGCGCGTCATGTAGTCGAGCTGCATCATGCGGCCAGCGAGCGTGAACGGGTTATGATAGGGCAACGACACGACGCCAGTGCCGAGCCGGATGTGGCGGGTGCGCTCAGCAGCCCCGGCAATGAACATTTCCGGGCAGGCGATGATTTCGAATCCGCCGGAATGATGCTCGCCGATCCAGGCCTCGTGATAATTCAGCCGGTCGAGATGAACCAGAAGCTCCATGTCCCGGTCGAGGCAGAGAAGCGGATTTTCGTTGAGTGGATGAAACGGCGCCAGAAATATGCCAGTCCTCAAATATCTATCTTGCATGAGTCTGCGCGTCCCATGGGTGAAATATCCATCATTGACCGGCGACGGGTCAGCGACGGATTCAGCTGCGATCTATCCATCCTACGCTGCGTCAAATCTTCTGGAAATGAATCTCGTCGGCGAGCGCCGACCACAGCGCGATGTCGTCGGCGAGCCGCTTGTTGAATTGCTGCGGCGTGGTCGGCGCCGGCTCGTTGCCGAACGCGTGCAGCTTTTCAATCGTCGCCGGCTCCTTGAGTATCCGAACGACTTCGGTGTTGAGCCGCGTCAGGATCGGCGCCGGCACGCCGGCGGGCGCGACCAATCCCTGCCATGCGCTCACATTGAAGCCGGGCACGCCACTTTCGGCCACTGTCGGCACCTCCGGCAACGCGAAATAGTGCTTGGCGCTGGAAACCGCGAGCGCGTTAAGCTTGCCGCTGCGGACATGCGGAATGAGGGTCGCAGGCGGGTCCATCATGAAATCGAGCCGGCCGGCGAGCAGTTCGAGAGAGGCCGGTTCGCTGCCGCGAAACGGAACATGCTGAACCTTGATCTTAGTTTTCAGCGCGAATAGTTCGATCGCCAAATGCGGTCCCGATCCAAGGCCGGGACTGCCGTAAAGCAGCGGCGCCGGGCGCGAGCGCGCAGCGTTGAGCAGTTCGGCCACGGTTTTGATGCCGCTGCTCACGTTGGTGCACATCAGGTAGGGATATTCCGAGGCGAGCGTGATGGTCGCGAAGTCGCCGAGCGAACGATAGGGCAGGTGGGCAAAGGTAGCCGCAGCAGTGGCGAAACCCGACGGGATGACCATCAGTATGTAGCCGTCGGGCGCCGCGCGCGATACGAACGACGACGCGCTGGTGCCCGAGGCGCCAGGCTTCGGCTCGACGATGACTGGTTGGCCGAGCGACCTCTGCAGGCCGTCGGCGATGAGGCGGGCGATGACATCGGACGGACCGCCCGCCGGAAAGCCGTGGATGATGGTTATGGTGCGGGACGGCCAGTCCGCTGCGGCGGCAGTGCCGGCGGCAAGTGCGGCAATGCCGCCAACACCTCCGATCAGTGTCCGGCGCGTGAGTGTTTTGGTCATGACGTCACCTCCCATCATCGTCCCTCCCGCCGCGCCATGAAGGCAAGCCGCTCGAACAGGTGAACGTCCTGCTCGTTCTTTAAAAGCGCGCCATGCAGCGGAGGAATGAGTCTTTTCGGATCGCGCTCGCGCAGGGTCTCGACTGAAATATCCTCGACCATGAGCAGCTTGAGCCAGTCGAGCAACTCGGACGTCGAGGGTTTTTTCTTCACCCCCGGCACGTCGCGGATTTCATAGAACAGCTTCAGCGCCTCCGCCACCAGCCGCTGCTTGACGCCGGGGAAATGCACCTCGACGATGGCGCGCATGGTATCGGGATCGGGGAAGCGGATGTAGTGAAAGAAGCAGCGGCGCAGGAAGGCGTCCGGCAATTCCTTTTCATTGTTGGAGGTGATCACCACGATCGGCCGGCGCCGCGCATGTACGGTTTCGCCGGTCTCGTAGACGAAGAACTCCATGCGATCGAGTTCCTGCAGAAGGTCATTGGGGAATTCAATGTCGGCCTTGTCGATCTCATCGATCAGGAGCACCGGCCGCTCGTCGGCGGCAAACGCGTCCCACAGCTTGCCTCGCTTGATGTAGTTGCGAATGTCCTTGACGCGGGCGTCGCCCAGTTGGCTGTCGCGCAGCCTTGTCACCGCGTCGTATTCGTAGAGGCCCTGCTGCGCCTTGGTGGTCGATTTGACGTGCCACTCGATCAGCGGCGCGGAGAGCGCCTTGGCGATCTCGATGGCAAGCACGGTCTTGCCGGTGCCGGGTTCGCCTTTGACCAGGAGCGGCCGCTCCAGTGCGATCGCGGCGTTGACCGCCACTTTCAAATCTTCGGTCGCCACATAGCCGCCGGTGCCTTCAAAGCGCATTGCGTTCCTGCCATTCGTTGCACCCGCCATAAAACACGCCGCCGCCGCCGCTCACAAGCGTGACGAGACGGCAATTTCTGCCGGGTGGCAGGCAGTTCCGTGCCGGCTAGGGTGCTCGATCCACGACATAAACGATTGAAATTGCGCCATGATTTCCATGGCACGGGCCTTGCTGCGGGCTGCCCGGGATTGGGTCGCCGGTTGCGTCCCGTTGCTTATCGAGTTGGAGACCAAGTCATGGGTATCTTCGATGCATTGACCAGCGCGGTCGCCGGTCTGCAAGCGCAGTCGTTTGCGTTACAGAATATCTCGGGCAACATCGCCAACTCGCAGACCTCCGGTTTCAAGGAAACCGATACCAGCTTTCAGGATCTGGTCTCGCAGGCGGCGCTCGGCAAGCAGACCTCGGGCGGCGTCGTGGCGAGTTCGGTTGCGACCAATACCGTGCAAGGTTCGATCCAGAGCACGACGGTCGCGACCGACATGGCGATCAACGGTGCCGGCTTTTTCGTGGTGTCGAAGCCGACCGGGCTCACCGACAACCAGCCGCAGTTTTCCGGTGTCGACAACTACACACGCTCCGGCGACTTTCAGATGAACAGTTCCGGCTACCTGGTCAACAGCGCCGGCTACTACCTGATGGGCATTCCGGTCGACGCCACGACCGGCAATCCCGAAGGCAGCGTTCCCCAAGTTCTGCAGTTCAACAATAATTTCATTCCGGCGCAGGCCACCACTGCGATCACCTACAACGTCAATCTGCCGAGCACGCCGACATCGGGCCAGATCGCACCCGGCGATTTTGCCAACGAACCGGTCGCCGGAGCGGAGATTCTCGGAACTGGAGGCACGATTTCGCCGGATGCCGCCGCGGTCGGCACTGGAACGGTCTCCAGCCTGACCAACGCAACGGTGCTGGTGGGAGGGCTCGGACTTACGAACGGCGATAAGATCATTGTCAGCGACGGAACCAACACGACCAATTTCACCATAAGCAATACCTCGACCGTCGGCGATCTGATCAACGCCATCAATGCGGGCAGCGCTCAGGTGACGGCGTCTCTGAGCAACGGTAATCTCAAACTCACCGGCGATAACGACACCGCTGTCGTCTCGATCACCGACAACAACGGGACCGTCGGCACTGACGCTACCCTGCTGGGCTTCGGCTCAAGTAACCATTCGTTCAATCCAACCAACCTCATAACGCAGGGCCTGACCGGCAGCTTGAGCGTCTCGGTCGGCGGCGGGTCGCCTCAGTCCATCACCATCGGCACGGGCGTCGGTGACGTCGAGACGCTGGCGCAATTGCAGACTGCCGTCCAAGGACTGTCCGGCGTAATCGGCACAGTGAATACCCAGAATGGCGACATCTCGCTGGTGGCCAAGGATCCGACCGCGACGCTCGCCGTGACCAGCACAGGCGGAGCGTCGCCGTCGAAATTCGGTATCCAGACGACGTCAGTTGCGCCGGGCAACGGTACGGTGATCGGCAGCGATCTCTCCACCTTCACCAGCCAATCGATCGACGGCGGTTCAATCACCGCCTACGACAGCGACGGCAATCCGCTGAACGTACAATTCCGCTGGGCGCAGGTGGCGAGTGGCGACGGCCAAAGCATGTGGAATCTGTTCTATCAGACAAACTCCAGCGCCACCGGCACGCAATCGGCGTGGCAAAACGTCGGCACGAACTTCATCTTCAACGGTAGTGGACAGCTTATACAGCCGACCACGAGCACGCTGACCCTGCCGGTTTCCGTCAACGGCGATACGTTGAACAATGTCGAAATCAATTTCGGCAGCAACGGGCTCACGCAATTCGCCAATACCTCCGGCACCGCGCAGGTCACCCAGATTGAGCAAAATGGCTTTGCTGCGGGCTCGCTGCAATCGGTGTCCGTCGATACCAACAACCGGGTGGTCGGCTCGTTCTCCAACGGTCAGACCATTCCGCTGGCGGAGATTACGCTTGCCAATTTCAACGGCGCGAACGCGCTTCAGGCGCTTAGCGGCGGCGCCTGGGCGGCCACTCCCGAATCCGGCAATCCGATCTTCTCAGGTACCGGCAACATCGAAGGCAGCTCGCTGGAATCGTCGAACGTCGATATCGCCACGCAGTTTAGCCAACTGATCGTGGCGCAGCAGGCCTATTCGGCCAATGCGCGCGTGATGTCGACCGCTGACCAGATGGTGCAAAGCCTGCTGCAAGTGATCCAGTGAGGTCGCGCGGGGCAGGACGGGAACTAAGCGGCTTGCCGAGGCGAAGCCGCATGGACCGCTGAAGCCATGGGCCTTTCGCAAGCGCTATCGTCGGCTCTGGCGGGCGTCAATACGACGCAGAAAAACCTATCGGTCATCGCCGGCAACGTGGCGAATGCCAACACGCCCGGCTATGTCGAGGAGACGAGCAGCCAGATCGCGCTGGCCACGAGCGGCCAGCCCGGGGCGGGGGTCGAGGTTGCCAGCATCAACCGCGACCTCAATACGCTGCTGCAGGGCCAGTTGTGGACCGAAACGTCTGGCAGCTCGTATGCCGATACCAGCGCGCAGATGTATCAGCAGCTACAGCAGATTTACGGCTCGCCGGGATCGTCAACTTCGTTCGATGCCATCTACAATAATTTCACCGCCGCGCTGCAGGGGCTATCGAGCAACCCGGCCTCAACATCGCAGCAGAGCGCGGTGATCGGCGCAGCGCAAGCGCTGACGCAGAACCTCAATTCGATGACATCCACTATCCAGCAACTGCGCACCCAGGCAGAGCAGGGTATCTCGACCAGCGTGCAGACGGCCAACACCGCCTTGCAGCAGATCGCACAGATCAATCAGCAGCTGGAGGCCGCCAGCGCCGACAGTTCGACGGCTACGCTCGAGGACCAGCGCGATCAGGATGTCACTCAGCTCGCTCAGCTGATGAACGTCACCGTCGTCCGCAACCCCGACAACCAGATTTCGATCTTTACCGCTAACGGTCAGCAGCTGGTCGCTGGACCGCAGGCTTCGCAGCTTGCTTTCAGCAATGCCGGAACGCTGTCGGCGACGTCGCTGTGGAACGCGAATGCCAGCCAGGACGTGGTCGGCACTATCACGCTGACTTCGCCGGGCGGCACCAGCACCGACCTGATCGCCGAAGGCGCAATTCAATCGGGTCAACTCGGCGCTTACATCCAGATGCGCGACAGCATCCTGCCCCAGGCCCAAAATCAGCTCGATGAGCTGGCCAATCAGATGTCGCAGGCGCTGTCGAACCAAACGGCGGCCGGCACGGCAGTCACGTCGGGCAGCCAAGCGGGTTTCAACGTCGATGTCGGCGCACTCTTGCCCGGCAATACGGTGCAACTCAATTATACCGATTCCAGCAACGTAATCCACAACCTCACGATCGTGTCGCTCGGGCAGGGCGGCACGCTGCCGCTGCAAACATCGCCGTCGAATTCCAACAGCCAGATTATCGGTGTCGATTTCTCCGGCGGCCTGGGCTCGGTCGTGTCGCAACTCAATAGCGCGTTCGGCGGTAGCCTGCAGTTTTCCAATCCATCGGGGACAGTGCTGCAGGTGCTTAACGCCAATGCCACCAGCAACGTAGTGAATTCGCTGTCGGCGACTGCGACGGCGACCTCATTGACCGGCGGCAGCGCGCCATTGCCGTTGTTCACCGACGACGGCCAGCCGATCACCGGTGTGCTGACTTCGACCGGCTCGCAGACCGCGGGCCTCGCCGGCACCATCACGGTCAATCCGGCGCTGATCGCTTCGCCGTCAAGTCTCGTCGCTTATGCGGCCAATACCCCGGCAGGCGACACGACGCGACCGAATTTCATGCTCAATCAGCTGACCAGCGCAACGTTGACCTTCTCGCCCGACACGGGAATCGGGACGGCGCAGACGCCCTATTCGGCGAACCTGGTCAATTACATGAGCCAGATCGTCAGTCAGCAAAGCCAGGCGGCCAACGCGGCAACGAATCTTCAGCAGGGCCAGGACACAGTTTTGTCCGCGCTACAGCAGCGCTTTAATGATCAGTCCGGGGTCAATATCGATACCGAGATGTCAAACCTGATCTCGTTGCAGAATGCGTACAGCGCCAACGCGCGGGTGATGAGCGTCATCCAGCAAATGATGTCGGCGCTGCTGCAGGTGGCCACATGAGCATAACCGGACCTGGTTCGGTCACTGCCGCCAATCTGACGGCACAGACCAATATGTTCAACAAACTGACCACCCTCAGCCAGGAACTTGGTTCCGGCGAGGCGGCGCAGACTTATTCGGGGCTGGGCTCGCAGGCCGGCTTGGCGCTGGAGCTGGGCGCCCAACTCTCCGCCATCAACGGCTACAGCAACACCACGACCAGTGTAGGTACGACTCTGTCGATCGCGCAGTCTGTGCTCGGGCAGCTCTCGCAGGCCGGCAGCGGCGTGGTGCAATCGATCTTGCAGCAAGGCGCCTTCACGCTCAACGGCAACGGTCAGACCACGACCCAGCAGACCGCAACTGGCTCTCTTGACCAGATCCTGGCTCTACTGAACACACAGGTCGGCGACAATTACATATTTTCCGGCAGCGCCGTGAACCAGCCCTCTGTCGCCTCGGCCAACGACATCCTGAACGGCAATGGCGCCCAGCAGGGTCTGACGCAGGTTATCAATGAGCGCCTGCAGGCCGACGAAGGCGCCGGCAACAACGGCCGGCTCACCGTCGCCGGCACTAGTCCCACCGTAACATTGTCGTCGGACGGTTCGCCATTCGGCTTTCAGCTCACCGGGGTCAGTTCGAGCCTGACCGGTGCGACGGCAAGCGGCCCGACCGGATCGCCGCCGACGATCACGGTCAATCTCGGCTCGAATCCAAATCCGGGCGATACGATTTCATTTGCGCTGACGTTACCCGACGGCTCCAGCCAAACCATTACCCTGCAGGCGACCACCGCTTCGCCGCCGGGCACCAACCAGTTCACCATCGGGGCCGATGCAACTGCGACCGGCACCAATTTGCAGGCCGCGTTGACGACAGCCGTCGGCGCCCTGGCGCAGACCGCGCTGCCGGCAGCGTCCGCGATTGCAGCGTCCAATAATTTCTTCTCTGACCCGCCGCAGATCGTAACTCCGCCTTACAGCTCCGCGATGATACTGACCGACGGAACGACAGCCAATACCGTGTTCTGGTACACCGGGGAGAACGGCGCGACACCGGCGCTGCAGACCGCGACCGCCCAGGTCGGCCCGTCGATGACCATCGCCTACGGGATGCGTGCCACGGAGCCGGCGATCATCTCGCTCGTGGCCAACGTCGCGACTTTGGCCGCGACCAGCTATTCGGCAACCGATCCGAATGCGCAGGCCAACTATCAGGCGCTTTGCCAAAGCGTGGTCGCCAATCTCAACAGTAAGTCCGGCACGCAATCGATCAGCGACATTGAGGCGGATATCGCCAACGCGCAGACAACGGTTCAAAACGCCACCGCGCTCAACACGCAGACGCAAAACACATTGCAGGACATGCTGCAGGGTTTCGAGGGCGTCAATCAGGAGCAGATCGGCGAACAGATCCTGACGCTTCAGAATTCGTTATCAGCTTCAATGTCGGTGACGGCGAGGCTCGCGCAGTTGAGTCTGGTGAACTATCTGGCGCCGTCCGGCGGCTGATGCAGCAGCTCAAGGCGCGCGTTGCGGCCTGGCGCTAACTAGCGCCCCGGCTTCGGCCGGACCTGCATTTGCTATGTAAGGGCAGCCTGCTCCGTTCGAACGAAGATCGAATCGGCGGCGCAGGTGGCGTTGCGGCCGAAATTGTCGGTAAAACGCGTGTCGACCAAATAATTGCCGGGATGGGCGCCCAGGAACTCGCGCAGCGCCTCGCGTTTGACGTCGCTGTCCTCGACCACCAGGTAATCCCCCGGTGCAAGATAACTGTGCATGTAGTCCAGCACGGCCGCCACATTATTGTGGGCATCTTCGACCATGAGCCAAGGGTGCGGTGCCGACTGCAAGAGTGCTGTGTCGAACAGGCGTGACGGGTCCTTGCAGTCGCCGTGGTAGAACGTGACCCGCGGATGCTTCAGCCGAGCCTCGCTCAGATCGACCGAATGGACAAAGCCGTCGATGCCGCATGCTGCCATGGTGTCGGCGAACCAGGTCGCGCTGGCTCCCAGTCCGGAGCCGATTTCGAACACGCTGCGCGGCCGCAACTCGGCGATGAGCGCCGGGTACATCGCGAAATCGAATACGTTTTTCATCAACGCCGTACCTCGCCAACGCATCAGCGACGGCGCGCCCTGGCAGGTGAGTTGCACGTCGACGCCGAATTCGGTGCCAAACCGTGGCTGATAGAAAGCGACAGACGCTTCGCGTTCGGAATATTCGACAAAGCGCCCTTGCTGCCAGCGGTTGAGGAACTGCCGTAGCCGGAACAAATCCCATCGCAGGTCGAGGGCCTGGGAGGGGCCAGCCGCGCTTTCGCATACGCTGTCTTCCCAGGAACGCACGGGGTCGAATTGCAGGAGCCGGCTGACGACGCGCGTGAACCAGCCGTCGAAGACGCTGAACAGGCCGCCCTGCTCAGTATCAATGCGTTGCCGCATTTCAGCGGCGTATTTGAGCGCAGCGGCCTTCAGCGCGTCGCCGGCAATCAGCTCTCTTGCTTGGAGCATTGTCTACCTGCTGGGTCGGTACAGAGATCGCGCGTCAGCTCACGGCAAACTGTGACGACAAATCGCCACGAAACGCCATCGGACCGACGTGATTAAGCTTGCTGCCAAGGTCCGCCCAGATCTCGCCGCCCATTTCAGTCCAGCGTTTGCAGAAGGCGAAATCCTCGCTCAGGTAGGTGCCGTCTTCACTAATCATGCATTCGAACAGCGCAAAGCGGCGGTCGCTCGTGGCGGCGGCATCGACCGAATGGTCGCGCTTATATTGGAGCTGCGGATATTGCGCGCACATCCGCTCCAGGGCCGCGCGCTGGATCATCAGGAACCCGGTGCCCGCGTAGCGAACCTTGACAAATCCAGCCCTCGCTATCACCGAATTCGGATCCTCGACCTCGAAAACATATTTCAGCGCCGCAGCGGCCGGATTGGGCCGCGCCGTCTCGAACGTGGTCCTCACCTTGTCCCAGTCGATCCGTTTGACCGGATAAATGGCCGCGCACATGTCGGCACCGCATTCGATCAGGCGCAGGACCTGCTCCGGCTCAAAGCCGATGTCGGCATCAATAAAAAGCAGATGGGTTGCGCTTGGATCGTCGAGAAATTGCGAGATCAGGCTGGCACGAGCGCGGGTGATCAGCGCGTCGCCGTCCTTGAAAAGGATTTTGAGATTTAAATTGCCATACGTGCGCACGAAGCTTTGCAGCTTGAAGATCGAAGCGGCATACAGGACGGAAATCTGTCCGCCGAAACAGGGTGTGGCGATGACCAGGTTGATGCCGTTCGACGTCCCGGTTGAGGCGTCGGCACCCGTTGCCGACTTACTCTGCGCTCCGGGCACGTTTGCGGATTCCGGCGGGGCGGATTGGGCTGTGGCAGGCATTGGCGGGGCGCCCCTGTCGTTTCAATGCAGTCGCTGGCGTCGCGCCACGGCTGCGAGGCGAAACTCTGAGTTATGGTTAACCGATAGCAAACGAGAATGGTTAATGGAGATTTAAAGCATCCCCGGCAATGAGATAAATGCAGCAAAACCGTGTTACCGCAGCATAGTTAATGGCGAAATCCGCGTTGCGTTAAACTTGAACAACACTGTGGATTGCGGGGCGACGTGGACGCCGAGAACCAGAAACCCGCAGGATTTACGCGTCTTTAAAAAAAATGAGGCAAAGCTTCGGCAGTCGATCGCATCGATCGGAACCTGCACTCGCCGGTACGGCGCGTACAGAGAGTGCAAGCCAGTACGGACCGTAACCAGAAGGGTACCCTTATGTCTAACATTACCTTATCGGCGGGTGTTCGGCAGAACCTGCTGTCGCTGCAGCAAACGTCCGCCAACCTGACTACGACGCAAGAACGCCTCGCGACGGGTAAGAAGGTCAACACGGCGTTCGACAATCCGACGTCCTATTTCACCTCCCAGTCGCTGACCAACCGGGCCAACGACCTGAGCGCCTTGCTTGACCAGATCGGTCAGGCGCAGCAGACGCTGGATGCGGCCAACAACGGCTTGACCTCGCTGACCAGCCTGCTCGAGCAGGCGCTGTCCACCGCACAGCAGGCGCAGCAGGCGGCGACGGGCACCGTGAACTACAGCGCGAGCGGTCTCACCGGCACCGTGGCCATCAGCGCCGACACCACGCAGGCGACCAGCACAGCGACCGTCGCCAATGCTGTCGCCAGCACCAGCGTCACCGCTTCGGTGCAGTCGCACGTCAATTTTGACTCCACCGCATTCGCTCAAATCACTGTCGGTGATACGATCTCGTACACGCTCGGCGCCACAAACGCCACGTTCACGTTCGGCACTACCAACAGCGGCACGACCTTCGACAACACCGCTGGCCTGATCACCGAACTCAACACCGCATTTACCGGTGCCGCTGTCGCGACGAGCGATGGCTCCGGTGGCGTCACCTTGTGGAGCAACGACCTCGCCACTAACTTCACCACGAGCTTCAGCTCCACCAGTCTCCAGGCGGCAAATTTCGCGAAAACCAACCTGTCGCTGGGCAGCGCGCTGACGATCTCCGACGGCACTCACCAGGCGAACTTCTACTACGTCGCGCAGAACGCCCAGGCCGCCGACCAGACCTTCACCGGTATCGGCACCACCACCACCACGAACGGCACGCTGCTCGGCGCGATTGCCAACGCCGCCTCCAGCATCCACGCGACGGTGACGCCGAGCAACAGCAGCGGCGATCTCGTGCTTTCGGGCGCCAACAACACCGGGATCACGGTGGGCGGCACCATCGGCAGCGCCCTGGGCTTCAACACCACCCAGTACGAGAACAACTACAATGCGCAGCTGGCGGGAATCTCCGGGACCACGCTGACGGTCCAGGTCGGGTCGGATACGACGCACACGCTGACCTTCGGCAGCGGCAGCGGCCAGATTGCGACTTCAGCTGAGTTGACCTCGGCGCTGTCCGGGTTCGGCGACGTAACAGCCTCGCTCAACTCGTCCAACCAGCTGCAGTTTACGCCGACGAGCACCTCTTCGATTACGCTCGGCGGCACACCGTCAGCCGCGGCGTTGTTCGGCATAAACCTCGGCACCTACAACCCGACGGCGACCGTGGTGACCCCGAGCTCCACGCGCTCGACGCTGCAGACCAACTTCAACAACCTGCTGACGCAGATCGACCAGCTCGCCGGTGACGCGTCGTACAACGGCATCAATCTGCTCACCAACAATAACCTGACGGTCGTTTTCAACGAGACGGATACCAGCTCGCTGTTTATCCAGGGCGTGAACGACAAGTCCGCTGGGCTTGGCTTGAGTCAGCTCAACGCCAGCCAGTTCCAGGACAACAACTCGATCAACACGGTGATCGGCGGCATCAACGCGGCGATCTCTTCCGTGCGCTCGCAGACGCAGACGTTCGGCTCGAACTCCGGCACCATCACGACCCGGCAGTCTTTCGAGCAGAACATGATCAACACGCTGCAGACCGGCTCGAGCAACCTGGTGCTGGCTGACCAGAACCAGGAGAGTGCGAACCTGCTGACTCTGCAAACGCAGCAGCAGCTGGAAATCTCGGCGCTGTCGATCGCCAACCAGGCGAACCAGTCAGTGCTCAAGCTGTTCCCGTAAGGCCTTCTGGTACGCGAATACGACGAAACGGCGGGGCGAAAGCCCCGCCGTTTCCATTTGGCGAAACGGACGACCGCCACGGCCAATCGCTCTCGCCGTCTGCGAGGTCGCTTAGTCGCACCTTAACCGGCTTCGGCAATCATGGATCAGCTTCGGTAGGATTCGCCCGTGGCGCTCAAGATCGAACTCAAGCCCAACGAACGCGTCATTCTCGGCGAGTGCTTTGTCACCAACGCCGGTCCGCGTACCCGACTCGTCATCGACGGCGTGGTTCCGATCTTGCGTGAAAAAGACATTATGAGGCCGGAACGCGCCGACAGCCCAGCGAAGTGCATCTACCTCGCGGTCCAGCGCATGTACACTGCAAAGCATCCGCGCAGGCACCACGCGCTGGACTCCCGGCTGGTCCGCAACGTCTTGCAAGCGGCGCCCGACGCGCAGCCCTTCCTTGAGAGCATCAATAATCAAATCTTAATGGGCGATCTGTACAAAGCTTTAAAGGAAGCGCGCAAGCTCATCGCCTACGAAAACAAGCTCGTTGCCTACGAAAAAAGGAGTTCCTCGACCGTGCAGTACGCCAGCAATGCCTATGCCAAGGCCGCCAAAGAGACCGCCTCGCCCCGTGCATTGGAGGCAAGCCTGCTCCTGAAGGCCGCCGCGCAATTGCAGGCAGTCTATGAGTCCTGGAAAGACAAAAAACCGCCGGAGCTTAGTGCGGCTGTGTTGTACAACCGCCGGCTCTGGACGGTGTTTATCGACGCGGTGATGAGCGACGACAACAAGTTGCCAGTGGCGGTCCGGCGAAACATCGCGAACCTCGGCACGTTCGTTATGGGCGAGACGTTTTCGCTGATGACCCAGCCGAAGCCGGATCATCTGACGTCGCTGATCAAAATCAATCGCGGCATCGCCGCCGGCCTGCGCGATCGGGCCTAGGGCCGCCGACGCGAGACCGGACAGGTTCCGCGGGCAGGGTGTGATTCGGGATAATTTCGATCGTTTGGTGTTGTAGCGTGTATCCGTAGCCAACAAACGGCCGGCTGCAGATGGTAGCCTTCGACACAGTGGACATGGCCGCACGGTACAACAAGCGGCTCGCGATCATCGTGCCATACCGCGATCGCGCGGAGCATTTGCGCCGGTTCGTACCGCATCTTGTGACCTACTTTCAGCGCGACAAGC
>Ga0335078_10009394_pt1 | contig 14495 bp, 13 predicted proteins | sample Lox_Sample_32_FD_206711 | JGI IMG/M metagenome (GOLD analysis project Ga0335078, IMG submission 206711) | Soil microbial communities from Loxahatchee National Wildlife Refuge, Florida, United States - Lox_Sample_3.2 | ecosystem: Environmental > Terrestrial > Soil > Wetlands | place: USA...
GGTCCGACGGCTCGGTCGAATGGCATATCGACAAGTTCGTTAAGCGGTTCGGCCGCCTTTGCGAGAGCACTGGAACTAACGATGAAGAGGAAGCCGAGCGGTACCTCGCGAGGCGGCTCGAGCAGATCCGGGAAGGAATCGTGTACGGTGTCAGGCCGCGTCGAAAGTGGCGCGACGCCGCAACTCGATACTTAACCGAATCCGCCGACAAGAAAGGTATCGAGCGCGCAGCCCGCGCGCTGAAGGATCTAGACCGGTACATCGGCGACCTATGGTTGGATCAAGTGCACAACGACAGCCTGCAGCGCTTTCGCGTGGCGCGACAGGCGTGGGCCGTTGGAACCTTGAATCGCACTCTCGCCGTAGTACGGAGGATCCTCAAGCTCTCCGCGGAGCTCTGGCGCGACGAGCAATCGGGGCTGACCTGGTTGGCCGTGGCGCCGATGATCAAGCTCGAGTCGAAGTACAAGAAGCGACAACCGTATCCGCTGGGATGGGACGAGCAAGCGTTGTTGTTTCCGGAGTTGGCCGGGCATCTGCAACGGATGGCACTTTTTGCGGTCAACACCGGTGCGCGACAAGAGGAGATCTGTGGACTCAAGTGGCGATGGGAGCAGCGCGTGCCCGAGCTCGACACGCCTTCGATCCAACGGACAGTGTTTGTGCTACCAGGTTCGGTGACCAAGAACGGCGAGCCGCGGGTGCTGATACTGAACGATGTGGCTCAGGCGGTGATCGAGGAAGTTCGCCGCCAGCACCGGACGTACGTGTTCGCCTATCAGAACCGCCACGGAGATCGGGATCGCGTGGGCAGGATCAACAACAAGGGATGGCGAGCGGGACGCCGGCGAGCGGCGGCGAAGTACCAGGAAGCGCTGGAGAGGGACTGCCCCACCGGGTTCAGGAAGATCCGAGTGCACGATTTGCGGCACACCTTCGGTCGGCGCCTGCGGGCGGCCGGGGTGAGCTTGGAAGATCGGCAGGATCTGCTCGGACACAAGAGTTCGCGCATGACAACACACTACAGTGCTGCGGAGCTCGGAAACCTCTTGAGCGCCGCCAACTTAGCGACAAAGTCCCGCGAATCTCCCGCGCGCACGGTGCTGCATGTCGTTGGAGGGTAGTTTAAGTAGTTGAATGGAAAGGGAGGGACTCGAACCCTCGACCCCGGCATTATGAGTGCCGTGCTCTAACCAGCTGAGCTACCTTTCCACGAGGGGCGCGCATTGTCCTCACCCGTGGCCGGGACTGTCAAACCCGCGTTCGGCGCCGCTGGGTCCGCTGCGCCGCTATTGCCCCGACGCCCCAAAGCGCGGCAGTCTAGTCCCCTGCCCTGCGTTCCCGAGAGGCACCGATGACATCCCGCCGTACCGTGCTGAAGGCCGCGGCCTGGCTGTCGACCAGCGCCGCCATGCCCGTGAGTTTTGCCGCCCCCGAGCCCGGATCGCTGCTGATTCTCGGCGGCACCGGGTTCATCGGTCCCCACCTCACTGAGGAGGCGCTGCGGCGCGGCTGGAAGGTGACGCACTTCAACCGCGGTAAGCACGAACCCGGTGGGGTCGCCGGCGTCGAGACCCTGATCGGCGACCGGGCGGGTAAGCTCGATGCCCTGCGCGGCCGCACCTGGGACGCCGTCATCGACGACACCGGCTACGTCCCCAGGTACGTGAAGATGTCGGCGGAGCTGCTCGCGCCGAGCGTCCATTATTGCCTCTACATCTCGAGCATCTCGGCCTACGCGAGCTTCGCCACCCCGAACGACGTGCACTCCCCGCTCGGCAAGCTCGCCGACCCGGAAACCGACAAAGTCACCAACGACACCTACGGGCCGATGAAGGCGCTGTGCGAGCAGTACTCGGCGGCCGCCTTCAAGGATCGCATGAGCATCGTGCGTCCCGGCTACGTGGTAGGTCCCCTCGACCCGACGGACCGCTTCACCTACTGGCCGGTGCGCGTCTCGCGGGGCGGAGAGATGCTCGCGCCCGGTACGCCGGGCGACCCGATCCAGTACATCGACGTGCGCGACCTCACGGCCTTCATGATGACGCTCGTCGAGGCCCGCACCAACGGCATCTTCAACGCGGTGACGCCTCCGGGTGAAGTCACCATGGGCGGGCTGATCACGGCCGGCCAGCGTGCCTCGCCCAAGGCCGGCACCAAGGTGACCTGGGTGAGCCAGGATTTCATCGAGGCCCACTCGAAGCCCGTGGAGCTGAATCTGCCGATCTGGGTGCCTCCGCGAGGCGATTTCGCGGGAGCCGCGCACACCTCGATGGAGGCCTCGCGCCAGGCGGGGCTGCGCTCGCGTGAGCTCGAGGTCACCGTGCGCGACACGCTGGCGTGGTTTCAGTCCCTGCCGGAGGAGCGCCGCTCGAAGCTCCATGCCGGCCTCGATCCGGCCACCGAGACCGACACCCTCAAGGCCTGGCACACGGAACAGAGCCAGCGCCCGGCCTGACCCCCCCGGCGGGCCCATTTTCCTGGCCTCCGGGGCGGTCGTCCCCGCCTTAAGAAAGCGGGTCAAATGCCGCTATATATCCCGAGAAGCCATGAGCTTTCAGGACCCCCGAATTCCCATGCCAGTCGCCACCCTCAGCAAGTTGCGCGCCGGTCACAGTGCGCCGGAAGCATGCCCGCCCGTTGCAACGGCGCCGCTCAGTCTCACCCTGCTCGAGGGTGCGCGGGAGTGCGTCGAGCTCGCGCGTGAGTGCATCAGCCGTGGCGACGATCCGCGCCGGCACCTGCGCTGGGCCATGACGCGGATCCGCAAGCTCCCCGCGGCGCTCGCGCCGCCCGGTGACGTGGAGATCCTCCTCATCCTGGCCGACCTGTGCGAGTACATGTGCCGCGAGCTCGGCTCGGTGCACAACTCCACCGGCCTCGCGACGCTCGAGCGCATGTATGATCTGCTGCGCGAGATCCGCGGCGCCTGGGTGACCGACGCCGGCTCGGCGGGACCCGCCTAGGCAGCGACGATGTCGACGCAGGAGATGCGCATGTTCGACGGCTCCGATACCGTCGTTCTCTACGAAGAGCTCGCCTTCCAGGACGTCCTGCCGTTCGCCTGGCGCCCGCTCCCGCAGGGGGCGGATCGTGACCTGGCCGCGGGGTTCATGGAGCGCAACACGCGGCTGCTGCAGGCACGCGAGGCCCTCGATCAGCTCGGCCCGGTGGCCGTCGAGAAGGTGGACGAGAACTCGCCCAACGCGGCCGACCTGCTGCGCCTCGAGCTCAAGGTAAATCTGCTCCTCGACCTGGTCGGCCAGGTGCTGGCGACCAGCCGCCCGCGTCCGCCGGCGGTGCCGGTGCGCTTCAACGCGCAGGGCGTGGTGTGGCGCAGCGCCGCACCCCTCCCGGAAGCCGGCGCACAGGGCGTCGCCGAGATCTACCTGCACGACGCGCTGGCCGAGCCGCTGCGCCTGCCCGGCCGCGTCAGCAGCGTGACCCCGGACGGACATGTCAAGGTACGTTTCCTGCCGGTCGGCGAGCCAGTGGCGGACCTGCTGGAGAAACTGTGCTTCCGGCGCCACCGCCGCCAGATCGCCGGCGCCCGCCACCCCCGCCGCTGAGCGCACGTCAACAGGCTAACTGCGTGATCCGGGTCACGCAGGCACAGGTGTGCCTTTTCACAAACACAGATCGCTTCACAGTATTTCCGACACCCGTTCCAGCAACATGACAGCCGCGCTCAGGTCAAGGTAGACCCGCCCCGTCAGCCAACATCGGCCGCGGGAGCACACAGGGACAGGTGTCAAGAAGAATGGTCGCGGCAGAAGTACTCGCGGGTTCATTCACCGGCACGCCGGTATCCCAGTCACGCAACGCAGGCACTGCGCCGGATCCGCGTCCGTCGCGCATGCTGAGCGGCAACTCTCTCGCCATCCGCCGGGTCACCACGCTGATCCGCCAGGTGGCCGCGCACGACTCCACCGTGCTGCTGCTCGGCGAATCCGGCACCGGCAAGGAAGTCGCCGCGCGCACCATCCACGAGCTCAGCCCGCGCCGCCATCGCCCCTTCGTGGCGGTCAATTGCGGCGCGATCCCCGCAGAGCTCCTCGAGTCGGAGCTCTTCGGGCACGAGAAGGGCTCCTTCACCGGCGCCATCACCTCCCGCAAGGGGCGCTTCGAGATCGCCGAGGGCGGCACGCTGTTCCTCGATGAGATCGGCGACATGAGCGTCGCCATGCAGGTGAAGCTCCTGCGCGTGCTGCAGGAGCGGGTCTTCGAGCGCGTCGGCAACCACGTGCCCGTGTCCTGCAACGTGCGCATCATCGCCGCCACCCACCGTAATCTCGAGGAATCGATCGCCCGCGGGAGCTTCCGCGAGGATCTGTTCCACCGCCTGAACGTCTTCCCCATCGACATGCCCCCGTTGCGCGAGCGCATCGAGGACCTGCCGATGCTGGTACACGAATTCATCGCGCAGAACGTCGCCGAGGGACGCGGCCGCGTGCAGCTCTCGGCCGCGGCGCTCACGGCGCTGGCGCGCCATTCCTGGACCGGCAACGTCCGCGAGCTCGGCAATCTCGTCGAGCGCCTGTCGATCGTCTGCGCCGGGCGCGTGGTCGAGATCCGCGACCTGCCCGCGCGCTATCAGCCGAGCGAGCCGGTCGAGATCGACGCGCCCGCTGCGGAGACGCCCGGGCTCGCCGCCCTGGTCGAGTCCCCCGACGCCATCGTCATCGGCAACGAGCCGCTCGCCGAGCGGGACGTGATGCAGGTGCTCGAGGCCGAGGCCGATGCCGCGGTGCCCGCCACCGCCAGTGCGGCCGCCATCGCCGCCGCAGTGCAGCTGCCGGCCGCGGGCCTCGACCTGCGCGCCTATCTCACGGCGATCGAGCGGGCGCTCATCGAGCAGGCCCTCGCGACCGCCAACGGCACGGTCGCGCACGCCGCGCGGCTGCTCAACCTGCGCCGCACGACGCTGGTCGAGAAGCTGCGCAAGCTCGGCATCGGCACGGCGGAGTGCCTGACGGAAGATTGACGCTCCCGGCGGCAAACGCCTGCCGCCATTGTGACCCGCCGCACGCTTTACCCGTCTTTCCCCGGCACGGCTCTTGCACTTCTCCCTCTGCCCGCACTCGTGAAGTGCGGGGGAGGCCAGAGATGAGCGAGAACTCAATCGATCCCCAGCCCGCCGCCGACAAGGCCGGGCGCCCCGAGGCCGAGCCGGTCGTCTGCGCGGCCAACTCGCGCCGCCTGCTCGAGCTCGCGCAGCGCGTCGCGGCCACCGAGTGCACGGTGCTCATCGTCGGCGAATCGGGCACCGGCAAGGAAGTGCTGGCGCGCTTCATCCATCGCAACTCCCCGCGCGGGAGCCAACCCTTCGTCGCCGTCAACTGCGCGGCGATTCCCGAGAACATGCTGGAGGCGATGCTGTTCGGCTACGAGCGTGGCGCCTTCACCGGCGCGCATGCCAGCCATGCGGGCAAGTTCGAGCAGGCGCAGGGCGGAACGCTGCTGCTCGATGAGGTGACGGAGATGCCGCTCGGCCTGCAGGCGAAGCTCTTGCGCGTACTGCAGGAGCGCGAGGTCGAGCGCCTCGGCGGCCGCAACCCGGTGTCCCTCGACGTGCGCGTGCTCGCGACCACCAACCGCCGGCTGCGCGAGGAGGTGGCCGCGGGCCGCTTCCGCGAAGATCTCTACTACCGGCTCAACGTGTTTCCGCTCGCGATCGCGCCGCTACGCGCGCGCCGCGACGACGTGCTGCCGCTCGCCATGCAACTGCTCGGCGCACGCTGCCGGCCCGGGTCGGCGATTCCCGCCCTGAGCGCCGAGGCCGCGCATCTGCTGCTCACCTATCCGTGGCCGGGCAACGTGCGCGAGCTCGACAATCTCCTGCAGCGCGCCCTGATTCTGGTCAACGGGCCGGTGATCCTTCCTTCCCACATCCAGTTCGAGCTCGCCAACGACGGCGCCGCGGAGCCGAAGCCGGCGGCTGCCGCGCCCGCCTCGCTCGCCGCCTCGCTCGATGAGCGCGAGCGCGACCTGATCCTGAACGCGCTGCGCGCCGGCAACGGCAACCGCCGCTCTGCGGCCGAGAAGCTCGGCATCAGCGCGCGCACCCTGCGCTACAAGCTCGCCCGGCTGCGTGAAGCCGGCATCGAAGTCCCGGTGGCGGGGTAGGCATCCATGAGTCAGATGGAAATCGACCGCGTCCTGGCGCAGATCCGTTCGCTCTCCGCGCAGATGCGCCCGGCGGCGACGCCGGCCTCGCAGCCTAAGGCCGGGGCGGTGAGCGAGTTCGCCAACATCCTCAAGAACGGCATCGACCAGGTGAACAGCCAACAGCAGCGCGCCGGACAGCTCGCGGATGCCTTCGAGCGCGGCACGCCCGGAGTCGAGCTGCCGCAGGTGATGCTCGAGATGCAGAAGGCCAGCGTGTCCTTCCGCGCGCTGAATGAGGTACGCAACCGCCTGATAAGCGCTTATCAGGAAATCATGAACATGTCCTTATGAAGAATCTGAGCCACACAGACACAGCGCTCGCACCTGATGCGAGCCAGGTGAGCCACCATGGCCGCTGAAGCGAGCACCGTCGTTCCCGCCGCCCCCGGCGGATTTCCCGGCGGCTTGAAGCCGCTGCTGCTGCTCGTGGGTGTCGCGGTCGCGGTCGCGGCCGGGCTCACCATCGCGCTGTGGTGGCGCGGACCGACCTACAGCCTGCTGTACTCGAACCTCGGCGCCGAGGACCAGGCCCAGATCGCCCAGGCGCTCGATGCGGCCCAGATACCCTACCGGCTGCAGCCGGGCTCGAACGCCATCGAGGTGTCGACCGATCGCCTCACCGACGCGCGCCTGAAGCTCGCCGGCCAGGGACTCCCGGAAAGCAGCGGCGGCTTTGCCGCGCTCGATAAGGACCCGGGCTTCGGCGTCAGCCAGTTCGTCGAGAACGCCCGCTATCAGCACGCGCTCGAGACCGAGCTCGCCCGCACCATCGCGAGCTTGAAGCCGGTGGAGGCCGCGCGGGTGCACCTCGCCGTGCCGCGCCAGTCGGCCTTCGTGCGCGAGCATCACGGCGCGAGCGCTTCCGTTTTCGTGCAGATGAAAGCCGGCCGCCGCCTCGCCCAGGAACAGGTGCAGGCCATCATCAATCTGGTCGCCTCCAGCATCCCCGATCTCGATCCGTCACAGGTCACTGTGGTCGACCAGCAGGGACGCCTGCTGTCGACGCCCGACGGACACGACGAGTTCTCGCTGCGCGAGCAGCAGTTCGACATGGCTCACCGCCTGGAGGACGACTACCGCCAGCGCGTCGAGAGCCTGCTGGCCCCGCTCGTCGGTGCCGGCCGGGTGCGGGCGCAGGTCGTCGCGCAGATGGACATGTCGGTCACCGAGGAAGCGCGCGAGCAGTACCGCCCGGACAGCCAGATCGTGCGCAGCGAGCAGACCTCCGAGCAGACCACCCGCGACGGCGGCGGCTCCCAGGGCGTCCCCGGCGCCCTCAGCAACCAGCCGCCACCCGCCGGCGTCGCCACCGCTGCGCCGCCCGCGAGCGGCGCGGCCAGCGCGCAGGCGAGTGCCGCCAACGGCGCGAAACCTGCCGGCGGTGCGGCCGGCGCCGCCGCCAATGCCGCAGCCGGCGCGGCCGGCGCGCTCAGCCTTCCCTCGACCGATAGCTCCTCCAAGGAAACCACCCGCAACTACGAGATCGACCGCACGCTCGCCTACACGCGCCAGCCCGGTGGCAAGTTGAAGCGCCTCACGGTCGCGGTGCTGATCGACGATGCGCACACTCTCGACAAGGACGGCAAGCCGCACACCGTGGCGCTCAGCCAGGAGGAGCTCGATCACGTCACCCAGCTGGTGAAGGATGCCGTGGGGTTCGATGAGTCGCGGGGCGACGTCGTCAACGTCGTCAACTCCTCCTTCACCGAGGAACCGGCCGCCCCCGAGGGCGGCGAGCTCGAGAAGCCCGCGCTGTGGGAGAAGCCGCTGTTCTTCGAAGCCCTCAAGATCGTGCTCGGCGCCATCATGCTCATCGTGCTGGTGCTGACCGTGCTGCGCCCGCTGATGCGCAGCCTGCTCGCGACACTCCGCACACCGCGCCTGGCAGCCGAAGGGGGCGACGCCCCGACGCTGCCCGGACCTGCGCCGGCTCCCGTGCTCGCGCACGAGCAGCAGCTCGCGGCGGCGCGCAGCCTCGTGACCCAGGATCCGAAGCGCGTCGCTCAGGTCGTACGCGACTGGGTGGACCAGGATGCCTGAGAAGGAAGTCACCCGTAACGGCACCGAGCGTGCCGCGATCCTGCTGCTCACGCTCGGGGAGCAGGAAGCCGCTCAGATCCTCAAGCACATGAGTGCCAAGGAGGTGCAGCGCGTGGGCCTCGCCATGGCCAAGGTCAAGAACGTCTCGCGCGTCGAAGTCGAGAAGGTGGTGTCCGAGTTCACCACCAACGTCGAGGCGCAGACCTCGGTCGGCGTCGGCGCGGATGAGTTCCTGCGCAAGGCGCTGGTGAACGCCCTCGGCGAGGACAAGGCCTCGGCGATCATCGATCGCATCAGCATCGGCCGCTCGACCAAGGGACTCGAAGCGCTCAAGTGGCTGGACGCCCGCGCGGTGTGCGAGCTGCTCCGCCTCGAGCATCCACAGATGATCGCGATCGTGCTCGCCTATCTCGAGCCCGATCATGCGGCCGAGGTGCTGCAGCTGCTGCCGAGCGGGATACGCTCCGACGTGGTGGTGCGCATCGCCTCGCTCGATGGCGTGCAGCCGACCGCGCTCACCGAGCTCGACGACATCATCGAGAAGCAGTTCTCGGGCAATTCCGCCGCCAAGACCTCGGTGCTCGGCGGACCCAAGGCGGCCGCCAACATCATGAACGCGCTCGAGCCGAGCCACGAGAGCGCCGTCATGGAGCAGATCAAGAAGTCGGACGAGGCGCTCGGCCAGCTCATCGAGGACCTGGTGTTCGTGTTCGAGGACCTGGGCGGCATCGACGACCGCAGCATGCAGGAGCTGCTGCGCCAGGTGCCGGGCGATCAGCTGCTGCTCGCCCTCAAGGGTGCCGACGAGTCGCTCAAGGACAAGATCTTCAAGAACATGTCGCAGCGTGCCGCCGAGATGCTCAAGGACGACCTGGAAAGCAAGGGTCCGGTGCGGGTGGCCGACGTCGAGGGGGCACAGAAGACCATTCTGCAGATGGCGCGCAAGCTCGCGGCCGCCGGCACCATCGCCTTGAGCGGCAAGGGCGACGAGTACCTCTAACGCTCGCGCGTCAGGTCCAACGATTCGGCGAGCGCGCTCACGCGCGCCGCGACCTGCCCGAGCGGCACGGTCTCCGCCGCCGCGCCGATCGCCACGGCTTCGCCGGGCATGCCCCATACGACGCTGCTCGCCTCATCCTGGGCGATCGTCGGACTGCCGGCCTCGCGCATCTCCTTCAAGCCCACGGCGCCGTCCTTGCCCATGCCGGTGAGGATGACGCCGATCGCGTTACGTCCGGCCTGCTGCGCCACCGAGCGCAACAGCACATCGACGCTCGGCTTGTGGCGGTTGACCGGCGGACCGTCGTCGAGCCGGCACACGTAGCGGGCCCCGTCCCGTACCACCAGCAGATGCCGGTCGCCGGGCGCGATGTAGACGTGGCCGGGGAGAATGACCTGGCCGTCCTGCGCCTCGTAGACCGTCATCTGGCAGCAGGCGTCCATGCGGCGCGCGAACGGCGTGCTGAAGGCCTTCGGGATGTGCTGCGTGATGACGACTCCCGGCGTGTCGGCCGGCAGCTGCACCAGCACCTCCTTGATCGCCTCCGTGCCTCCGGTCGAGGCGCCGATGGCGATGATGCGATCGGTGGTACGGAACTGGCGCCGCGCCGGCGTCTTGGCGAGCACCGCATCGACCCCGAGGCGCGGCGCAACCGCCGCGCCACCGTTGCTGGCGGCCGAGCCGGTGTAAGGGCGCACGCGCGCGGTCGCGGCGGAGCGGATCTTGGCGCGCAGCTCGTCGGCGTAGTCGGTGAGTGTCGCGGCGATGTCGATCTTGGGCTTCGGCAGGTAATCGACGGCGCCGACCGCGAGCGCATCGAGCGTGACCTCGGCGCCGTGCTCGGTGAGCGATGAGACCATCACCACCGGCATCGGCCGCAGGCGCATCAGATTGCGCAGGAAGGTCACGCCGTCCATCTTCGGCATCTCGACATCGAGCGTGAGCACGTCGGGGTTGAGCTGCTTGATCTTGTCGCGCGCTATGTAGGCATCGCTCGCCGCGCCCACCACCTCGAGGGCCGGGTCGGCCGACAGCACCTCGGTGAGGATGCGGCGCACGAGCGCCGAGTCGTCCACGATCAGCACGCGCACGCGGGGTTTCGGGCCCGCGGCGCTCGGCGGGGTTTCGTTGGTCTGCACGGTGTTCCTTCCTGGATCTGGCATTTGGCTCGCGCGCCCTTCAGAACAGCTCGACGTCGCCGCCGCCGCTGTGGCGCGCGAGATCGCCCTGATAGCGGCGTTCGCGCTCGGCGATGGCGGTGGCCTCCAATGGCTGCAGACGGCGCACCCGAACCCTGCCCGTCTCCGGAAAGTAGATGATCCGGCGCGGATAGATCTCGCCCAGATCCTCAGCCGCGATCTTGAGCCCCTCCGACCTGAGGTACCCGCGGACGAAGGCCACGTTGTGCGCGCCGACGTCGGTCAGCGAGGCGAGGATCCGACCGCCGCCGAACAGCTTGATCTCGAAGTGCTCGCGCCGCGCGCCGAGCTTCAGGAGCTCGTTGATCAGGCATTCCATGGCGTGGGTGCCGTAGCGTGTTGCGAGTCCGGTCGCCGGATCCATCCAGCGATCGGAGGCGGCATTGCCGCTCGAGTCCTCGGGGAGCATGAAGTGATTCATGCCGCCGACCCCTAAGCGGCGGTCGCAGATGCAGGCCGAGATGCATGAGCCGAGCACGGTCGAGATCGCCTCGTCGTGGCGCGTCACGTAGAACTCGCCGGGGAGCACCTTGGCGGTCCAGCGCGCGGTGGCCGGATCCCAGAAGCGGTGAATGCCCTGAAAGCCCGGGATGGCGGGCGGACAGGGCGTGGTGACCGAACGGGCCGCGACCTCCACCGTCAGTTCCTCCGGTAGATGGTCTTGCCGACCAGCGTGTACTCGTCCGAGACCCGGTAGAGGCTCTCCGAGTGCCCGAGAAACAGCACATCTCCCGGCCGCTGCAGCCGCGCAATGCGCGCGAACAGCTCGCGCTGCGTGTCCTTGTCGAAGTAGATGACGACGTTGCGGCAGAAAATCGCGTCGAGCGGGCCCTTCATGGGCAGCGCGCGCATCAGGTTGAGCTCGCGGAAGGTGATCAGCTGGCGCAGCTCCGGGGTCACCGTGTAGCTCGCGGCGGCGCCACTGCCGTCGCGCTGAAAGAAGCGCTCGAGCCGCTGCGCGGGCAGGCCACGCACCCGCTCCTCTTCGTACACGCCGCGCTGCCCGCGCCCGAGGACCTCGGTATCGAGGTCGGTCGCGAGGATCTTGATGTCCCAGCGGCGCGCATCGCTCAGCGCCTCGTGAATGGTCATCGCGAGGGAATACGGCTCCTCTCCCGAGGAGCAGCCCGCCGACCAGAAACGCAGCCGCCGCGAGCCGGCACGCTGGGCGGCGCGCCCACCGAGCAGCTCCTCGCGCAGGTACTGGAAGTGATGTGCCTCGCGGAAGAACGAGGTCAGGTTGGTGGTGATGGCGTTGCAGAACTGGACCAGCTCGTCGCTGTCGCCCCGCTCGAGCAGCGCCCGATAGGCGCGGAAGCTGTCGAGTCCCAGCGCCCGCAGCCGTCGCGACAGACGCCCATACACCATCTCGCGTTTCTGCTCGGAGAGATGGATGCCGGTGTGCGTCTTCACCAGCTCGCGCAGCGCGGCGAAGTCCTCCTCGCCGAAGCTGAACTTGCGCAGTTGCAGGTCACGGCCGGCGGCCGGGCTGGTCTCCATGGCGCACCGTCAGAAGAGCTCGCTGCTGCCTTCGGCCTGCCCGGCGCCCGCGCCGCACGCCGCGCCGACGCCGCCGGTGCGCACCAGCAGCTCGAACAGCTCGTCGTGCGAGCCCGCCGCCAGGCGCTCGCGCAGCGCCGCCAGCAGCTCCTCCCAGCGCTGCGCGCCGAAGCCCGCCATCTGCGGCAGAGGATGATCGGCGAGCCGGGTGAGGAGATTGCGGATCACGGCGAGCTGCTGCATGAGACGGTCGTGAAACTGCAGCGCGCGCACGCACGCCGCCAGATCGCGGGTCAGCGCCTCGCCTGCCGGCGCGCTCGCGGGGCGCAGCCCCTGGCCAAGCCTCTCGAGCGCGCTGCCGAGCTCGACCGCCGGCGTCTCGCTCTCGCGCATGGCGAAGGCGAGCAGGATGGCGGCCGCTTCCGCTGAGACTCCCAGAGTCGCGCAGCGGCAGCGCGTGTCCGCCGCAGCAGTAGCCATCAGGCGAGCACCTTGGTCACGATGGACAGCAGGCGGTCGGGATCGAAGGGCTTCACCAGCCAGCCGGTCGCGCCGGCTTCCTTGCCCTGCTGCTTGCGCTCGGCCGTCGACTCGGTGGTGAGCATCAGGAGCGGCGTGAACCGGTAATTGGTCCGGCGCCGCAGCTCGCGCACCAGCGAGATGCCGTCCATGTTGGGCATGTTGACGTCGGTGATGACGATGTCGAACTGCTGCTTCTCGGCGACCTGCAGCGCCTCCACGCCGTCGGTCGCCACGTCCACCTCGTGACCTCCCGAGGAGAGCGCCAGCTTCACCAGCTGGCGCATCGAGGGGGAGTCATCGACTGCGAGAATTCGTGCCATAGCTTCGCTCCACTAGAAGTCTTGCCATTCGCCGGCCGCGGCCCGCACCTTGGGCGCGGCCTCGCCGCCCGGGGCCTTGTCGTTGCCGCTCCAGGGCCGGCTCGGTCCGCGGCGCTCGGGCTGCGGGGCGGCCACCGCCGCGGGCGGCGCGGGGAGAGCGCTGGCTGCGGCCGCCGGCGCCTTCGCGGCGGGCAGCGTGAAGCGCTCCATCATGCGGTTGAGCTCGCCCGCGCCTTCGGCCATGGCCTGCGAGGCGGCGGTGGCCTCCTCGACCAGCGCGGCGTTCTGCTGCGTCATCTCGTCCATCTGCATGACGGCTTTGTTGACCTGCTCGATCCCCGAGGATTGCTCGCGCGAGGCGGCGGCGATCTCGGCGATGATGTCCGACACTTTCTTGACCGAGGACACGATCTGCTCGAGCGTCTGACCCGACTGGGTGACGAGTGAGGAGCCGTCCCCGACCTTGCGCACTGAGTCCTGGATCAGGCCCTTGATCTCCTTGGCGGCCGTGGCGGAGCGGCCCGCGAGGCTGCGCACCTCGGTGGCGACCACGGCGAAGCCGCGGCCCTGCTCGCCGGCACGCGCGGCTTCGACCGCGGCATTCAGCGCCAGCAGATTCGTCTGGAAGGCGATCTCGTCGATGACGCCGATGATGTCGGCGATCTTCTTCGAGGCCTCGTTGATCTCGGTCATGGCGCGCACCGCCTTGCCGACCACCACGCCGCCTTTCTCCGCCTGGTCGCGTGCCGCGGTGGCGAGCTGGTTGGCCTGGCCGGCGTTGTCGGCGTTCTGCTTGACGGTCGAGGTCATCTGCTCCATCGACGAGGCCGTCTCCTCGAGCGAGGAGGACTGCTCCTCGGTGCGCTGTGACAGGTTGGCGTTGCCCTTGCTGATCTCCTCCGCGCCCATGCGCACGGCGGCGGCTGCGGACTTGATGTCGCGCACCATGCCCGCCGTGTTGTCGAGCAGCTTGTTGAGCCCCGAGCCGAGAGAGGCCAGGAACCCGGACTTGCCGTCCATCCCGACGCGCAGGCTCAGGTCGTTGTCGAGCGCCCGCCGCACGATCTCGGCAACCTCCTCCTGCACCGACACTTCCTGGGTGCGGTCCCACCATTCGACCACGGTGCCGACCCGCTTGCCGTCGCCGTCGTTCACCGGCGTGGCGCTCAGCTTCAGCAGCCGGCCGCCGAGGTAGAGCTCCTCGGTGTGCTGCCCGGTGAGGCCCGCGAGCAGCGCCCGCTGCTGCGCCGGGTTGTCGTGGAACATGTCGACGCTCGCCCCGAGGAGCTTGTCCGCATCGAAACCGGGCCGCTCGCGCTTCAGGTCGGCCTGCATGCCGCGGAACAGCTGCTGCGCTCCTTCGTTCAGGTAGACGATGTTGAGCTGCTCGTCCGCGAGCACGATGTTGGCGCCCGCCTTGTCGAGCGCGGTACGCACCCGCGCGTTCTCCGCCGCCTTCATGTGCTCGGTGATGTCGGTGGCGAACTTGACGACCTTGCCGGCCTTGCCGTCGGCATTCAGGATCGGGTTGTAGGTCGCCTGGATCCACACCTCGCGGCCGCCCTTGGCGAGGCGCTTGTACTGGCCGGCGTCGTACTCGCCGTGCCCGAGCTTCTCCCAGAACTGCCGGTACTCGTCGCTGGCCGCGTAGGCGGGCTCGACGAACATGCGGTGGTGCTGCCCGCGGATCTCCTCCAGCGAGTAGCCGAGCGTCCCGAGGAAGTTCTCGTTGGCCGTGAGGATCGT
>Ga0335078_10009396_pt1 | contig 14495 bp, 15 predicted proteins | sample Lox_Sample_32_FD_206711 | JGI IMG/M metagenome (GOLD analysis project Ga0335078, IMG submission 206711) | Soil microbial communities from Loxahatchee National Wildlife Refuge, Florida, United States - Lox_Sample_3.2 | ecosystem: Environmental > Terrestrial > Soil > Wetlands | place: USA...
CTGGAGAATGCCGAGGCCGACGATGCGGATGCGCTCGCCCTTCTTCAGGTGCGTGGTGATGCGGTCCACCAGGTCGGTCAGGATGGTTTCCGCCTGCTTCTTGGACATTTCCTGTTGTTCGGCGATATCAGCCGCGAGATGCTTCAGCGTGATCGTGGCGGGGGTGGCTGCTTTCTTCGCCATGTCTGGCCCTCCTCATTGTTGACGATTTCAAGAAACCCAAGCGTAGCAGGCCTTAGTTGATTCGAGCGTCGGCACCCTACGCGGCTTGGCCGAGAAATAGGCCGTTTTTTGCGTCGAGATCGCAAAAGCCCTGTGGGACAGGGGGATTCGCAACATCCTTGACTAAAGAGTGGCACGCCATTAATCCCTGCTCTCGTTGCGGACCGATCCTTGGATTGGAGCATCCGCGGGAGTAGCTCAGTTGGTTAGAGCGCCGCCCTGTCACGGCGGAGGCCGCGGGTTCGAGTCCCGTCTCTCGCGCCATCTTTTCGATGGCACAGCCCTAAGACACCCCCGTCAGATTTCGCTTATTGGCCGGTCTTGAGCCACCCAAACGGCAAAAGGGCCGCTGGGGGAAGCGGCCCTTTCACGTCCTCGTTTGGGGGGAACGAGGCCCTCGGGGGGACGAGGGGTTAGCGAACGATCAAAGTATCCGAACTCGTCAGGACGACCGGCTTGCCCGCCTTCTGGACCCGGGCGGTCTGGCTGTAGTCGGCACCCGGACGGGCCGACAGGGCAAATCCAGCAACGGCAATTCCGGCAACCAGCGCCATCACCACGATCTTCAGGTGTGTCGCGCGGTCCGCGGAGTGAATGGAGTGGTTCATCTCAGCCTCCTGGCGTCTTTGGCGCCATCTCGTTGGTTCCAGATGTATCCCCCAATTGTTTCCGGCTGGTTTCGTCGACTCCGCAAAATGGTTTCGTTCCCCCGATTGATGGGCGGAAGTTGCCCGGCGCCGGGGACAGGTCGTCGGAGAACGCTCGGCAGCGAAATTCAGATGCGACCGACCGGGCACGGGGGCTGGTTTTCCACGCGCCGCAGGGCCGGGAAGAGCGTCAAGATACCTTGTCTTGCGCCCCTTGGTGCGCTGCGCTAAGCCTCGGAACAATTCTAATTAACGAATCTGCGGACCCCGATGACCGCAGCAAAATAAGGCCCCGCCGATGACCGGCATCTTGCAGAATTACCTTCCCCTCGTGGTGTTTATCGGCGTCGCAGGCCTGATCGGTCTGGTGCTCCTGATCGCGCCCTTCCTGGTGGCGTTCCAGCAGCCCGATCCGGAGAAGCTGTCGGCCTATGAGTGCGGCTTCAATGCATTTGACGACGCGCGCATGAAGTTCGACGTCCGCTTCTATCTGGTCGCCATCCTCTTCATCATCTTCGACCTCGAAGTGGCCTTCCTGTTTCCCTGGGCGGTGGCGTTCGGAAAGCTGGGTGCGACCGGCTTCTGGTCGATGTTCGTGTTTCTGGCCGTGCTCACGGTCGGCTTTGCCTACGAATGGAAGAAAGGCGCGCTCGAATGGGATTGAGCCCAGTTCCCGTCAAGCCAGGGCCGGCGGTCGCCCCCGCCGCGACCGGCATCCTTGATCCCGCCACCGGAAAGCCGGTCGGCGCCAGCGATCCGTATTTCCTCGAGATCAACCACGAACTCTCCGACAAGGGCTTTTTCGTTGCCGCCGCCGATGACCTCGTCACCTGGGCGCGCACGGGTTCCCTGATGTGGATGACGTTCGGACTTGCGTGCTGCGCGGTCGAGATGATGCAGGTGTCGATGCCGCGCTATGACGTCGAGCGCTTCGGTTTCGCGCCGCGCGCCTCGCCGCGGCAGTCGGACGTGATGATCGTGGCGGGCACGCTGACCAACAAGATGGCGCCTGCGCTGCGCAAGGTTTACGACCAGATGCCGGAACCGCGTTACGTGATCTCGATGGGATCATGCGCCAACGGTGGTGGTTACTACCATTATTCCTACTCGGTGGTGCGCGGCTGTGACCGCATCGTTCCCATCGACATCTACGTGCCCGGCTGCCCGCCAACGGCGGAAGCGCTGCTTTACGGCATTCTGCTCCTGCAGAAGAAGATCCGGCGCACTGGAACCATCGAACGCTAGGGTTTTTAGGTCATGGACGACGGCAGGCTTGACGCTCTGGGACAGACGATCGTTGGCGCGCTGGCTGGCGCGGCGACGGGTCATTCGGTGACGTTCAACCAGCTCACGGTGGACGTACAGGTCGGCCGCATCGTCGATGTCGTTCGGCATCTCAGGGATGATCCCGCCTGCCGCTTCGTCAACCTGACCGACGTGACGGCGGTCGACTATCCCGGACGCGAAAAGCGGTTCGACGTCGTCTATCACTTGCTGTCGCCGACGCTGAATGCGCGCATCCGTCTGCGCGCCGAGGCCGACGAGACGACGCAGGTGCCGTCTATCATCGAGGTGTTCCCCGGCGCCGACTGGTTCGAGCGCGAGACCTACGATCTCTACGGCGTGATCTTTGTCGGCCATCCCGACATGCGACGGTTGTTGACTGACTACGGTTTCGACGGCCATCCGCTGCGCAAGGATTTCCCGCTCACCGGCTTCGTCGAGGTGCGCTACGACGATCAGGAGAAGCGGGTGTTGTACGAGCCGGTCCGGCTCAACCAGGAATTCCGGAAATTCGACTTCATGTCGCCTTGGGAAGGCGCCGATTACCCGCTGCCCGGCGATGAGAAAGCGAAAGCGGAGCCGAAGCCATGAACGAGCAACCGCAAAATCTTCGCAACTTCACGATTAATTTTGGCCCGCAGCATCCGGCCGCACACGGTGTGCTGCGCCTCGTGCTTGAACTGGACGGCGAGGTCGTTGCCCGCGTCGATCCGCATATCGGCCTGCTTCATCGCGGTACCGAAAAGCTGATCGAGCACAAGACCTATCTGCAGGCGATCCCGTATTTCGACCGGCTCGACTACGTCGCTCCGATGAATCAGGAGCACGCGTTCTGTCTCGCGGCCGAGAAGCTGCTCGGCATCGAAGTGCCGCGCCGCGGCCAGCTGATCCGCGTGCTCTACTGCGAAATCGGACGCATCCTCTCGCATCTTCTCAACGTCACCACCCAGGCGATGGACGTCGGCGCGCTCACCCCGCCGCTGTGGGGCTTTGAGGAACGCGAAAAGCTGATGGTGTTCTACGAGCGCGCTTCCGGCTCGCGCATGCATGCGGCGTACTTCCGCATCGGCGGCGTGCATCAGGACCTGCCGCCGAAGCTGGTCAACGATATCGATACGTGGTGCGATTCCTTCCCGACCGTGATCGATGACCTCGAAACGCTGCTCACCGGAAACCGCATCTTCAAGCAGCGAAACGTCGACATTGGAGTCGTCACGCTGCAGCAGGCCTGGGAGTGGGGGTTTTCGGGCGTGATGGTGCGCGGCTCCGGCGCTGCCTGGGATCTGCGCAAGGCCCAGCCCTACGAATGCTATGCCGAAATGGATTTCGACATTCCGATCGGCAAGAACGGCGACTGCTACGACCGCTACTGCATCCGCATGGAGGAGATGCGGCAGTCGGTCAAGATCATGAAGCAGTGCATCGCCAAACTGCGGGCGCCGGACGGGCAGGGACCGGTGGTGGTTCAGGATCACAAGATTTTCCCGCCGCGCCGTGGCGAGATGAAGCGCTCGATGGAAGCGCTGATCCATCACTTCAAGCTCTACACCGAAGGCTTCCACGTGCCGGCCGGCGAAATCTATGCGGCGGTCGAAGCGCCCAAGGGCGAGTTCGGCGTCTATCTCGTCTCCGACGGCTCGAACAAGCCCTACAAGTGCAAGATCCGGGCGCCCGGCTTTGCGCATTTGCAGGCGATGGATTTCATCTGCCGCGGCCATCTGCTTGCCGACGTCTCTGCCATCTTGGGCTCCCTCGACATCGTGTTCGGAGAGGTCGATCGGTGATTGCGCCGCCGCCCATCCAGTTCGACCGCGCTTCGGGGGCCCTGGAAGGGGCCAACCTGTGGGAGCGGACGGCTGCGTTGGCGCTGGCGACGGGGGCGAAAATATCGTCGCATTTCTCGCATATCGGCTACATCGGCTGTGCCAACCTGCTGCGTAAGACGCTGCCCGAGCGCAACATCGCGATCAAACTGAACGAGGACGCGACGTTCGAGTTTCCCTATGGCGACGGCTACTGGAGCAAGCTGCTCGACCGTTCGTATCATTACGAAGACGAGCTGGAGTTGCTGTTTCGCCATTCGCGCGACGTCGACTACACGCTGCTCGATTGCGGCGCCAACTACGGCTATTGGTCCGTGTTGGTGACGAGCAGGCCGTTCGGCGCGCACCGGGCGATCGCGGTCGAGCCGTCGTCGGCGAATTTTTCCAAGCTCGCCAACAATGCCAGAGTCAACGGTAATCGCTTCGAGACGCTGAAATGTGCCATCGGCGCCATCAAAGGCACCGCGCGGCTGTCTGGGTCCAAGCATGAGGCGTTCAGCATCGCCGGAAGCGCGGACGGCGGCGGCGAGGAAGTGCCGGTCATGGCGCTCGATGATCTCCTCGCCGACGGCAAGATTGCAGCCGGCGGCAAATACCTGATCAAGCTCGACGTCGAGGGTGTCGAAATCGACGCCATCAAGGGCGGCGCCAAGCTGCTTGCGGGCGACAGCGTGATCATGTGCGAAGAGCACGGCAACGATCCCGATCACACCGTGTCGCGCTACATTCTCGAGCAGACACCGCTCAAGCTCATCGTCTACGATCCCCGTTCGAATCGTCTTGAAACCGTGACCGAACTTTCGATTCTCGATCGCATCAAGATTTCAAGCCACGTCGGCTATAACGTCTTCGGCACGTCAAGTGCGTTCTGGCAGGAGCGGATCGCCGCCCTGAACGCCAGCGCTGCGCGCCGTCTGCAATGAGAGATTGAGCACCATGTCCGTTCGCCGCCTCGCGCCCAAGGAAGTTCAGCCCGCGAACTTTACGTTCACCCCGGAAAATCTGGAGTGGGCAAAGAAGCAGATCGCCAAATATCCGGAGGGCCGCCAGGCCTCGGCCGTGATTGCGATCCTGTGGCGTGTCCAGGAGCAGCACGAGGGCTGGGTCTCGGAAGCCGCGATCCGCGCGGTCGCCGACCTGCTCGATATGCCCTATATCCGCGTGTTGGAAGTCGCGACCTTCTACACCATGTTCCAGCTTCAGCCGGTCGGCAAGAAGGCGCATGTGCAGGTGTGCGGCACCACGCCGTGCCGCCTGCGCGGCGCTGGGGATCTGATCGAAGTCTGCCAGAGCCGGATCCATCACGATCCCTTCGAGCTGTCGAAGGACGGCAATTTTTCCTGGGAAGAGGTCGAGTGTCTCGGTGCCTGCGTGAATGCGCCGATGGTGCTGATCTGGAACGACACCTACGAGGATCTGACCAAGGAAAGCTTCGGCAAGGTGCTCGATGGCTTTGCCACCGGCAATCCGCCGAAGCCGGGTCCGCAGGTTGACCGTCAATTCTCGGCGCCTGTCGGCGGACCGACCACGCTGAAGGAAATGACCTGATGCTCGAGGACAAGGATCGCATCTTCAAAAACCTCTATGGCCTGCATGACTGGGGCCTTGAGGGTGCGCGCCGCCGCGGCGCCTGGGACGGCACCAAGGCGATCATCGACAAGGGCCGGGACTGGATCATCAACGAGATGAAGGCGTCCGGCCTGCGCGGCCGTGGCGGGGCCGGATTCCCGACCGGCATGAAGTGGTCCTTCATGCCCAAGGAATCCAAGGATGGCCGCCCAAGCTATCTTGTCGTCAATGCGGACGAATCCGAGCCCGGCACCTGCAAGGACCGCGAGATCATGCGGCACGACCCGCACCTCTTGGTCGAGGGCTGTCTGCTTGCGAGCTTCGCGATGGGTGCGCACGCCTGCTATATTTACGTGCGCGGCGAGTTCATCCGCGAACGCGAGCACCTTCAGGCCGCGGTCGATCAGGCCTACGAGGCCAAGCTGATCGGCAAGGACAATGTCAACGGCTGGCCGTTTGACCTTTATGTCACGCACGGCGCCGGCGCCTATATTTGCGGCGAAGAGACCGCGCTCCTCGAAAGCCTCGAAGGCAAGAAGGGCCAGCCGCGGCTGAAGCCGCCGTTCCCGGCCAATGTCGGCCTGTTCGGCTGTCCGACCACCGTCAACAATGTCGAGTCGATTGCGGTGGCGCCCGACATCCTGCGGCGTGGTGCATCCTGGTTTGCCGCGATCGGCCGGCCGAACAATGTCGGCACCAAGCTGTTTTGCGTGTCCGGTCATGTCGAGCGCCCCTGTAACGTCGAAGAGGCGATGGGCATTCCGTTCCGCGAATTGATCGAGAAGCATTGCGGCGGCGTCCGCGGCGGCTGGGACAATCTCAAGGCGGTCATTCCGGGCGGCTCGTCGGTGCGCATGGTGCCGGCCGATCAGATCATCGATACGCCGATGGATTTCGACAGCCTCGGCAAGTTGCGTTCGGGCCTCGGCACCGCGGCTGTGATCGTAATGGACAAGTCAACCGACCTGATCCGCGCGATCGCCCGCATTTCCTATTTCTACAAGCATGAAAGCTGCGGCCAATGCACGCCGTGCCGCGAGGGCACCGGCTGGATGTGGCGCGTCTTGACGCGCATGGCCGAGGGCCGCGCCCACAAGCGCGAGATCGACATGCTCTTGGAAGTCACCAAGCAGGTCGAGGGCCACACGATTTGCGCGCTCGGCGATGCCGCCGCCTGGCCGATCCAGGGCCTGATTGCGCATTTCCGTCACGAGATCGAAGAACGGATCGATCAATATTCGCACAAGGCCGATCTCGACGATCAGGGCGTGCTCGATCCAGCTCACATGGTCGCAGCGGAGTAGGTTTGATGGCACTGCCCGCTACATTCTGGCAGAAATTCGGAACGCTGGCGCAGATGGCGCAGGCGACCGTGGCGCTGCTCGGTTTTGTGGCGATCCTGTTCCAGGTCAGCGAGATACGTTCCAACAACCGAGAGGTCGCCGCGCGTCAGGCATTTCTCGCCTACACAGACCTTGCGTTCAAAAACCCGAAGTTTTCGGTGCCCGACTACGCGGCGATCAAGGCCGGCGGCCACGACACGTTGGTGCAGTACGAGAGCTTCGTCTCGTATTTCCTTTATGCATGCGAGGAAGCGTTCGGCGCCTTTTCCGACCGCCGCGAATGGCTCGCCTCCTGCGATTACGATCTGAAGCCGCATCTGCCGTTTTTATGCGAGAAGAACCAGGCCGAGCCCACCTATCTCGCGACCTACGGCATCACCACCCAGGACTGGGTGAGGAAATCCTTCACAAACGCCAGCGTAATGCCGCCAGACTGCAAGCTGGGAAAGACTTGAGACAGCAATGACCAAACTCATTGTCGATGGCAAAGAAATCGATGTGCCCGCCGAATACACGCTGCTGCAGGCGTGCGAGGCGGCCGGCGCCGAAATCCCGCGCTTCTGCTACCACGAGCGGCTCTCGATCGCCGGCAATTGCCGGATGTGCCTCGTTGAGGTGAAGGGCGGCCCGAAGCCGGTGGCAAGCTGCGCGTGGGGCGTGCGCGATTGCCGTCCGGGTCCCAAGGGCGAACCTCCGGAGATTTCGACTCGCTCGCCGATGGTGAAGAAGGCCCGCGAGGGCGTGATGGAATTCCTGCTGATCAACCATCCGTTGGACTGCCCGATCTGCGACCAGGGCGGCGAATGCGACCTGCAGGACCAGGCGATGGGCTACGGCGTGGACACCTCGCGCTTCGCCGAGAACAAGCGCGCGGTCGAGGACAAATATCTCGGCGCCCTGGTCAAGACCTCGATGAACCGCTGCATCCAGTGCACGCGTTGCGTCCGGTTTTCGGCCGAGGTGTGCGGCGCGCCGGAAATGGGCGCGACCGGCCGCGGCGAGGACATGGAAATCACGACCTATCTCGAGAGCGCGCTGACCTCGGAATTGCAGGGCAATCTCGTCGATATCTGCCCGGTGGGGGCGCTGACCTCGAAACCCTATGCGTTCGCCGCCCGCCCGTGGGAACTGGGCAAGACTCAATCCATCGACGTGATGGATGGCGTGGGTTCGGCGATCCGCGTCGATACCCGCGGCCGCGAGGTGATGCGAATCCTGCCGCGCGTCAACGAGGCGGTGAACGAGGAATGGATTTCCGACAAGACCCGCCACATCGTCGATGGCCTGCGCACCCAGCGGCTCGACCGTCCCTACATTCGTGAGAACGGCCAGCTTCGCGCCGCCTCGTGGCAGCAGGCGTTTGCGGCGATTGTCGCCAAGATGTCGCGCACCGACGGCAAGCGGATCGGCGCCATCGCCGGCGATCTAGCCGCGGTCGAAGAGATGTTCGCGCTGAAGGAGCTCTTGGCGAAGTTCGGCTCGGTCAATCTCGCCGTGCAGGGCGGTGATGCCTTCGATCCCAAGGCCGGCCGGGCGTCCTACATCTTCAACCCGACCATTGCCGGGATCGACCAGGCGGATGCGCTTTTGATCGTGGGCTCGAATCCGCGCAAGGAAGCCGCCGTTCTCAACGCGCGCATCCGCAAGCGCTGGCGCACCGGCCAGCTCAAGGTGGGCGTGATCGGCGCCAAGAACGATCTGATCTATGCCCATGACTATATCGGCGCCGGGATGGATTCCCTGAACGATCTTGCCGCAGGAAAACACTCTTTCGCCGACGTCTTGAAGAATGCCAAGAACCCGATCGTGCTGGTCGGTGCCGACGCGTTCACACGCCATGACGGCGCGGCGGTGCTGGCGCGGGCCGCAAAGCTCGCGCTCGATGTCGGCGCGGTGAAGGACGGCTGGAACGGCTTTGCGGTGTTGCAGCACACCGCCTCGCGCGTCGGCGCGCTCGATATCGGCTTTGCCGCCGGGGCAAACGGGCTGAACCTGGCGCAGATGACGACGTTCGGCACGCTCGATGTATTGTTTTTGCTCGGCGCCGACGAGGTGAAAGTTCCGGACGGTACCTTCGTGGTCTACATCGGTACCCACGGGGATGCGGGCGCTCACCGCGCCGACGTGATCCTGCCGGGTGCGGCCTATACCGAAAAGTCCGGCATCTTCGTCAATACCGAGGGCAGGGCGCAGATGGCCAATCGCGCCGGCTTCCCGCCGGGCGAGGCCCGGGAGGATTGGGCGATCATCCGCGCGCTGTCGGAAGTGCTGGACAAGAAGCTGCCCTACGACTCGCTCGCGAGCCTGCGGCAGGCGATCTTCAAAGCCGCGCCGCACCTGATGCGGCTCGATCAGATCGCGGCAGGCAATGCCGCCGACCTCAAGACGCTGGCCGGCCGCGGCGGCGAGGTCGAGAAAGTGCCGTTCAAGACCGTCGTTGAAGATTTCTACCTGACCAACCCGATCGCGCGGGCATCCGCGGTGATGGCGGAATGCTCGCGGCTTGCCCACGGGCACATGTTGACGGCAGCGGAGTGAAGTAATGGCCGAATTCTGGACCAGTACCCTTTGGCCACTGATCATCATGGTCGCCGAGAGCCTGTTGCTGCTCGTCGTGCTCTTGATCGCGATCGCCTACATCCTGCTGGCCGATCGCAAGATCTGGGCGGCGGTCCAGATTCGCCGCGGCCCCAACGTGGTCGGGCCCTGGGGCCTCTTCCAATCCTTCGCCGACCTCCTGAAGTTCGTGCTGAAGGAGCCGATCATTCCGGCCGGCGCCAACAAGGGCGTGTTTCTGCTCGCGCCGCTGGTTTCCTGCGTGCTCGCGCTCGCCGCCTGGGCGGTGATCCCGACCAATCTCGGCTGGGTGATCTCCGACATCAATGTCGGCATTCTCTACATCTTCGCGATTTCCTCGCTGTCGATCTACGGCATCATCATGGCCGGCTGGTCGTCGAACTCGAAATATCCGTTCCTTGCCGCGCTCCGCTCGGCCGCGCAGATGGTGAGCTACGAAGTCTCGATCGGTTTCGTGATCATCACGGTTTTGCTTTGCGCCGGCACGCTCAACCTGTCGGGCGTGGTCGAAGCGCAGAATATGCGGGGGCTCGCCAGCCTGATCGGCCTGCCGCAGCTCACCATCCTGAACTGGTATGTGTGGCCGCTGTTTCCGATGTTCGTCGTGTTCTACGTCTCGGCGCTGGCGGAGACCAACCGCCCGCCGTTCGACCTGGTGGAAGCCGAGTCCGAACTGGTCGCCGGCTTCATGGTCGAATACGGCTCGACGCCGTATCTGCTGTTCATGCTCGGCGAATATGTCGCGATCACCACGATGTGCGCGATGGCAACCATCCTGTTTCTCGGTGGCTGGCTGCCGCCGGTGAATTTGCCGCCCTTCACCTGGGTGCCCGGGGTCATCTGGTTCGCTTTGAAGCTGTTTTTCATGTTCTTCCTGTTTGCCATGGCTAAGGCCATCGTGCCGCGCTACCGCTACGACCAGTTGATGCGGCTTGGCTGGAAGGTGTTCCTGCCGCTGTCACTCGCCATGGTCGTCATCGTGGCGGGCTTGCTGCAGCTTGCAGGCATTGCGCCGAAATGAGGTCGCTATGAGTATCAACGTCAACGCTACCGCCCGCTCGCTTCTGCTCTCGGAATTCGTATCGGCGTTCTTTCTCGCCATGCGTTATTTCTTCAAGCCGAAGCCGACCATCAACTATCCCTTCGAGAAGAACCCGATCTCGCCCCGCTTCCGCGGCGAGCATGCGCTGCGCCGTTACCCGAACGGCGAAGAGCGCTGCATTGCCTGCAAGCTCTGCGAGGCGATCTGCCCGGCGCAGGCGATCACGATCGAAGCCGGTCCGCGGCGGAACGACGGCACGCGCCGCACCGTGCGCTACGACATCGACATGGTGAAGTGCATCTATTGCGGCCTGTGCCAAGAAGCGTGCCCGGTGGACGCGATCGTCGAAGGACCGAATTTCGAATTCGCGACCGAAACGCGCGAGGAGCTCTATTACGACAAGGCCAAACTGCTGGCGAATGGCGACCGCTGGGAACGCGAGATTGCGAAAGCAATCGAGCTCGACGCGCCATACCGGTGAGGTTAAGGGGATGATCCTTCAGGCTCTGTTCTTTTATCTGTTCGCAGGGGTCTGCGTGGCGTCCGCCGTCATGGTGATCGCCTCGCGCAATCCCGTGCACTCCGTGCTGTTTCTGATCCTGGCCTTCGTGAACGCTTCCGGCCTGTTCGTGCTGATGGGAGCCGAATTCCTGGCGATGATCCTGGTCGTCGTCTATGTCGGCGCGGTCGCAGTCCTGTTCCTGTTCGTGATCATGATGCTCGACGTCGATTTCACCGAATTGCGCGAAGGCTTCATCCAGTACCTGCCGGTCGGACTCGTGATCGGCGGCATCTTCCTGGTAGAGCTGCTTTTGGTCGGCGGCGGTTGGGTGATCAATCCGAATGTCGCCAAGTCGATCACTTCGGCGATCCCAGCCAACGTCAGCAATACCGAGGCGTTGGGTCTCGTGCTCTACACGAAGTACATCCATTACTTCCAGATTGCCGGCATGGTGCTTCTGGTCGCGATGATCGGCGCGATCGTGCTGACGCTGCGGCACAAGGAGAACGTCAAACGGCAGGACATCAACGTGCAGAACGCGCGGACGCCCGAAATAGCGATGAGCGTGCGCAAGGTGGCCTCGGGACAGGGCTTGCAGGATGCGGACGCGGCGGAGTGGGTGCGATGACGATCGGACTTGGACACTATCTCGCCGTCGGAGCCATTCTGTTCACGCTCGGGATCCTCGGCATCTTCCTCAACCGCAAGAACATCATCGTTATCCTGATGTCGATCGAATTGATCCTGCTCGCCGTCAACGTCAACCTGGTCGCGTTCTCGACCTTCATCGGCGACATCGTCGGTCAGGTCTACGCCCTGCTGGTGCTGACGGTGGCGGCGGCGGAAGCCGCGATCGGGCTTGCCGTGCTCGTGGTCTATTTCCGCAACCGCGGTTCGATCGCGGTTGAAGACGTCAATCTGATGAAGGGCTAACGCATGATCCGGAAAAGTGGGAACCGGTTTTCCGGCGCGACAAACGCGAGGCGCGTTTGCGCTGAGGTCATGCGCAAGGGGGCGCAGCGATGATCCAGGCAATCGTTTTTCTGCCGCTGATCGGCGCCATCATCGCAGGCGCGATCGCCATCACCGGCGCGCATGGGAGAAACCCCAGCGGCGACGAGGTCGACCACCACGACGACGCGCATGGTGCGGGTGCCCACGCATCGGAAGCTCATGACGACCATGGCCACGACGATCACGGCCATGACGATCATCACGTCTCCGAGCCGCCGGCGGCCGGCTCGCGCGCCGCCGAGGTGATCACCACGGGCCTGTTGCTGATCGCCGCGGCACTGTCGTGGTGGACGCTGTTCGAGGTCGGTTTCTATCACCGCGACGTCCGGATCGATCTGTTCCCGTGGATCAACTCCGGCGATCTCCAGGTATCCTGGGCGCTGCGCGTCGACACCCTGACCGCGGTGATGCTCGTTGTCGTCAATACGGTGTCGTCGCTCGTCCATCTCTATTCCATCGGCTACATGGACGAGGACCCATACCGGCCGCGCTTCTTCGGTTATCTCTCGCTGTTCACCTTCGCGATGCTGATGCTGGTGACGTCGGACAATCTCGTGCAGCTGTTCTTCGGCTGGGAGGGAGTAGGTCTGGCGAGCTATCTCCTGATCGGCTTCTGGTACCAGAAGCCGTCGGCGAACGCGGCCGCGATCAAGGCCTTTATCGTGAACCGTGTCGGCGATTTTGGCTTCGCGCTTGGCATTTTCGCCATCTTCATGCTGATCGGATCGACCGACTTCGAGACCATCTTTGGCGCCGCACCCGGGCTGACCGGCAAGACCATCAATTTCTTCGGCTGGCATCCGGATGCGCTGACCCTGACCTGCCTGCTGCTGTTCATGGGTGCGATGGGCAAGTCCGCTCAGTTCCTGTTGCACACCTGGTTGCCGGACGCGATGGAAGGCCCGACGCCGGTCTCGGCGCTGATTCACGCCGCGACCATGGTCACCGCCGGCGTGTTCATGGTGGCGCGGCTGTCGCCGTTGTTTGAGCTCGCGCCGACCGCGCAGGCTTTTGTGATGTTGGTTGGTGCGACCACCGCCTTCTTTGCGGCGACCGTCGGCCTCGTCCAGAACGACATCAAGCGCATCGTGGCTTATTCGACCTGTTCGCAGCTCGGCTACATGTTCGTGGCGATGGGCGCAGGGGCCTACTCGGTGGGCATGTTCCACCTTTTCACCCACGCCTTCTTCAAGGCGCTGTTGTTCCTGGGGTCAGGCTCGGTGATCTACGCGATGCATCACGAGCAGGACATCCGCAACATGGGTGGCCTGTGGCGAAAAATCCCGTACACCTTCGCCGTGATGTGCATCGGCACGCTGGCGCTGACGGGCTTCCCGATGTTTGCCGGTTACTTCTCAAAGGACGCGATCATCGAATCCGCTTACGCCTCGCACAATCCGTTCGCGACCTATGCCTATCTGGCGACGGTCGTCGCGGCAGGCCTGACCTCGTTCTACTCCTGGCGTCTGATCTTCAAGACGTTCTTCGGCGAGCCGCACGATCAGGAGCATTATGAAGCTGCCCATGAAGCGCCGCTTACCATGCTGGTTCCGATAGGGCTGCTGGCAATCGGCTCCATCGCCGCCGGATTCCCCTTCAGGGAGATATTCGTTGGTCCGCACGGCGTCGAAGAGTTCTTCCGTGATTCGCTGAAGATGAACCCGCACATCCTCGAAGAGATGGAGGATATGCCGTCTCTGCTGGCCCCACTGCCATTCGTGATGATGGTGATTGGTCTCGCGATATCTTACCTCTTCTACATCCGCCGGCCTTATCTGCCGGTCAATCTGGCGAACCAGCAGCCGCTGCTCTACCAGTTCCTGCTGAACAAGTGGTACTTCGACGAGCTGTACGATCTGATCTTCGTGCGGCCCGCGAAGTGGATCGGCTATACGCTCTGGAAGGTCGGCGACGGCAAGATCATCGACGGCCTAGGTCCGGACGGTGTGTCGGCGCGGGTGCTCGACGTCACGCGGAACGCGGTCAAGCTTCAGACCGGCTATCTCTACCATTACGCCTTCGCCATGCTGATTGGAGTTGCCGGCTTCATCACCTGGTTCATGTTCGGCGTGGGAGGCTAACCTATGACGACCTGGCCCATCCTTTCGGTCGTTGTCTTCCTGCCTGTGGTCGGCGCGCTCATGATCTATCTGCTCAGGGGCGACGACGAGGCTGCACAGCGCAATGCGCGCTGGATCGCGCTCTGGACCACGGTCGTGACCTTTGCGGTGTCGCTGATTTTGGTCGCCCGCTTCGACCCTACGGTTGCCGACTTCCAATTCGTCGAGAAGGCGCCTTGGCTCGCCAACGCCATCACCTATCACATGGGCGTCGACGGCATCTCGCTGCCGTTCGTGATCCTGACAACCGCCTTGATGCCATTCTGCATTGTGGCGAGCTGGAAATCGGTGAAAGTTCGCGTCCGCGAATACATGATGGCGTTCCTGATCCTGGAAACGCTGATGGTCGGCA
>Ga0335078_10009398_pt1 | contig 14493 bp, 8 predicted proteins | sample Lox_Sample_32_FD_206711 | JGI IMG/M metagenome (GOLD analysis project Ga0335078, IMG submission 206711) | Soil microbial communities from Loxahatchee National Wildlife Refuge, Florida, United States - Lox_Sample_3.2 | ecosystem: Environmental > Terrestrial > Soil > Wetlands | place: USA: Florida...
ACGGCAGGGATTGATCGCGCCACGCACAATTACACGCGCCCCAAGGACGGAGAGGCCTACTACTACCTGGGCATCGCCCTGCGCGGTGTCGATAAGAACCGTGAGGCTGGGGAAGCATTCCACCGCGCCGCGTGGAGCATTGCTTGGACCGCCGCAAGCTACTACCAACTCGCCGAGTTGGACGGGATGAAGGGTGACTGGACAGAGGCGCTCGCGAACCTCGATCGATCACTCCAGCTCAACACACTCAACTGCCGGGCCTGGGACCTGAAGGCCGCGGCCCTGAGAAAACTGGGACGCGTGGAGGATGCAAAAGAGGCCGCCAATAGAGCCGTCGCCGTGGATCCGTTGGACCTTTGGGCCCTTAATGAGCTCGATTGGCATGGGGGGCCGGAGGCAGCGGAGACGAAACGAGGGAACGGATGGCAGTCCTACCTGGAACTGGCCATGGATTACGCCCAGGCCGGCCTGGTGGATGATTCCGAACAGGTGCTCAAGGCACTGGCAGACTCAGGCTCCGATGCAAATAAGGTGAATCCCCTGGTTTATTACGACCTGGCATACCTTGCTGACCAGCGGCACGAACCCGCTGAGGCTTCACGGAACTATCGCCTAGCCGCTCAGATGCCGCCCGATTACGTCTTCCCCTTCCGCTTCGAGGAAGGGAGAGTGCTGGAGGCAGCCAACCAGGCAAACCCGGCTGACGCGCGCGCACCCTACTATCTCGGCAATCTTCTCTACGACCGCCAGCCCACTGCCGCCATCAAGTGGTGGGAGAAATCGGCGGCGATCGATGGCTCATTCGCGTTGGTGTGGCGCAATCTGGCACAGGGTTACCAGAATGCGAACAATGACACGGCCAAGGCCATTTTCGCCATGGAAAAGGCTGTGCGACTCGACCCGAAAAACGCCCGCTATCTGTATGAACTTGACGTGCTCTATGAAGCCGGAAATGTGACGCCGCAGAAGCGCGCGGCGTCTTTTGATGCGCATGCGGCTGACGTCGCGACACGCTCCGACGCCCTGATGCAGCAAGCGAAGGTCGACTTGTTGCTGGGCCGATATGATCAGGCGATTCAGTTATTGGAGGGTCATCACTTCCACAACTGGGAGGGGTACGGCGAGGTTCACGACGTCTATGTCGACGCCCACGTATTACGCGGCGAAGGCGAGTTCGCGGCAGCGAAATACCAGGAAGCCCTGAAGGACATCGAAGCGTCGCTGGAATACCCCGAGAACCTCGAGGTGGGGCGGCCCTATCGCGAAACCCGCCTCCCCCAGGTGAACTACCTGATGGGTTTGACTTACGAGAAGCTTGGGGATACCACCAAATCCCGTGAGCGGTTTCAGCAGGCGTTGGCCAACGGTGGGCAGGGGCGAAAAGGCGATGACCGCGGGATGCTCTATTACCAAGGAATGGCCGCGGTGAAACTCGGGCGAAACAGCGACGCCAACTCCATCTTCGACGAGTTAATGACGCTGGGGAAGAAGGCGCTGGCGGCGGGAGCTGACACCGACTACTTCGCTAAGTTCGGGCAGAGGCGCTCCCCGCAGTTCCGGCAGGCCGACGCCCATTACCTGATCGGCCTGGGATATCTGGGCAAAGGCGAAACCGCCAGAGCGACGGCGGAGTTCCAAACGGCGCTGAGGTTGAACGCGAACCACCTCGGCGCCACCGTCCAACTTGCCGGTCACCCCTCTACCGGCGCGACCGCTTCCCAGCCACAGGCTTTGAAGCACCCAGGAGCTTGAGGTTCTTCTCGATCAGGGCGTACCGCTGCTCGACGCAAGCGTGACTGCGCAGAGGGTCCTCGGGCGTGTGCAGGACGTAATCAAGCAGGCGCTCGACTGTGCTGGTGGCGACGTGCAGGCGGGTATCGGAGGATGCATAGTAGATGAAGACCTGCCCATCCGGCCGCGCCACCCAACCGTTGCTGAAGGCCACGTTGGAAACATCGCCGACCCGCTCCTCTCCCTGCGGCGCAAGGAAGTATCCCGCCGGGCGGTGCGTGATCACCCAGGGACGCTCCAGTTCCGCCAGCATCAGGTAGAGCACGTACCGCAATCCCGCTGCCGTGTTGCGCACACCGTGTGCAAGGTGTAACCACCCGTTGGCAGTTTTGATGGGCGCGGGACCCAGGCCGTTCTTCACCTCTTTGATTGTGTGATAATCGCGATTGTCGATGATGATCTCGTCGTTGATCACCGCATTCTCGATGCTGCGAGCCAGCCCCCAGCCGATCCCTCCGCCTTTTCCTGCCTGAATGAACTCGTCCTGCGGCCGCGTGTAGAACGCATACTGGCCCTCAACAAACTCCGGGTGCAAGACCACATTCCTCTGCTGCGGTGACTTGGTTTTAACGTCAGCCAGCCGCTCCCAGTTCTTCAGATCTTTGGTCCGGGCGATGCCGCACTGAGCCACGGCCGATGAGGTGTCCCACATTGGGGCTTTGGGGTCTTTGCGCTCCGTGCAGAATAGTCCGTAGATCCAGCCATCCTCGTGGCGGCCCACGCGAATGTCGTAGACGTTGATATCGGGGGCCTCGGTCTCCGGCATCAGAATGGGGTAATCCCAGAACCGGAAGTTGTCGAGGCCGTTGGGACTCTCGGCCACCGCCAGGAATGATTTCCGGTCGACGCCTTCCACGCGCGCCAACACCACCATCCTGCCGTCGAATTCCATGGCGCCGGCATTGAACGTGGCATTGATCCCCATGCGCTCCATGAGGAACGGATTCGATTTGGGGTCGAGGTCGTAGCGCCAGAACACCGGCGCGTGCTCGGCGGTCAGCACAGGGTGGCTATATCGGTCGAAGATTCCGTTGCCGTTTTGGACTTTGTGGTTCTTCCGTGCCACCAGCTTCGCGTGGTTCTTGAGGAGCTTTTGCACTTGAGTTCGGAATTCCGCCTGCTTCATATTGACCTCTCCAGTCGAGCCATCACTTCGAAGCACATTCGGCTGTTGTGATACGGGCATTTCCATTGGTCCACCTTGAACTTGTCCTGACTGGGGACACCCTCCCTCGAGACCTTCCAGAACCACTCGCCATGCCGGCGGTCGACGATGTACTTCTCGATGAACTTCCAACTCTTCTCCGCGGCGCTGAGGAAATGCTCGCGGTCCGAAAGGTGATAGGCGTTGAGGAATCCGACTACCGCTTCCGCCTGGGGCCACCACTCCTTGCCGGTGTCGATGATTCCGCTGGGACCAGCCTCATAAAGCAGTCCGCCATCGGGATCGACCGCCTGGTCGAGCACGGCCTGCGCCATTTCCACCGCCTCGCGCCGCACCGCGGCAAGAATCTCTCCGTCGCCCAGTATTTCCGCCGCTTCGCAAAGCAGCCAACTACCCTCGATATCGTGGCCAAAGGAGATATGGTCTGATTTGGGCCGCCACTCTTCGTCAAAGAACAAGCGAAAGTGATTGGAACCACGGTCGAGGATGTGTTCCACGAATACCTGCAAGAGTTCCCTCAGGCGGCCCCGCAAGGCGCTGTCGTCCCAAGAGCGCAAGAGGTTGGCGTAAGCTTCAAGGAGATGCAGGTGAGTGTTCATGGACTTCTTCTCGTCCATGTCGACCTTGCTCAGGCGCTGGTCCCGAGCCAGGGTCCAATCGCGTTTGTATGTTTCGAAATACCCCCCGTGAAGCGCATCGTGGCTGGCGGCTTCAATAGCCTCATAGACCCGAATGGCCCGCGCCAGCGCCTCTTGCTCGCCGGTGGCGCGGTAGAATTCCGCCAACGAGTAGACGGTGAATGCCTGGCCATAGATGCGCTTCTTCGTGTCCGAGGGCCGTCCAAGATGATCGGCGAGCCAGAAAACACCGCCGAACTCGTTGTCCCAAAAGTGTTGCGCGATGTAGTCATAGGCGCGGCTGGCGGTTTGGCGGTAAATCTCCTTGCCGTACGCACTGAAGGCCTTGGAAAAAGTCCACAGAATGCGGGCGTTCAGGATTAGACCTTTTGGCGCCAGGGGATCCATCGTGAGGTCATTGGCGATCTGTCCGCGGAAGCCGCCGTACTCCTCATCAATCGCGTGCTTCAACCAAAAGGGCAGGATATTCGTGAGCAGTTCGGTCTCAACTTGTTGTCGCAACTCCAGCACGGGTGTCTCTCCCTTATGGGTAAGGTCCTCCGGCCTTTCAACTGTCAACTGTCGATTGTTGAGTTTCAACAGTCTTCACGCCGCCGCCTCGGGCGCCGCGGCCCCGTTCCGGGTTCCCGCCTGGCCGAAGTGCTCCCGCTCCTCCAGGTGGTTGTACCAAGTGAATTTCAAGATAATCGATGTCACGAGGATGATGCTGGCCGTGATGGCAGCGCGCCGGAATTCCTGGATCACAATATAGATGGGCAATGCCACCAAGCTTACCTGCCAGATAATACCGACGACAATGTTGAACATATCGCGCCAGAAGTCCGTGTTGCGCTGGAAGGACGGATCCTCCGCTCGGACCTTGGCGAGGATGGGCCCCCAGAAACCCCAGGGCCGCACGCGGCGGTAAAAGTCCTTCAGGATCGATTCATCTTCCGGCTTGGTCAACCATGTCCCCACCAGGCATCCCGCCAGGGAAATGACAAAGGTGATCGGGAACACCAACGACACATCCGAGTTAATCGAGTGAGCCCTCAAGAGTCCCTGGACAATCGACATCTGGAGGAGAAGCTTGGGCAGGATCAGCGAACCGGCGATGCCGGTGACCATTCCCCAGAAGTAGCCGTAGCCGTTAAAACGCCACCAGTACCACTTCAGGACGTTGGACGCCGTGTACCCGCCCCAAAGTCCGGAAACAATCCAGAGGACTACGCTGTTCACCGAGGCGACGTACCAGCCGATGCCCCCCCCCACCAGGACCACAGCGAAGGAACTCAGATAGCTCAAGCGGACGTACGTTCTAGGGCTGGCGTCGGGATTGATGAAGCGCTTGTAAATGTCGTTCACGAAGTACGGCGGCGCGGCGTTCACCGTGGCCGCAAAGTTGGACATGAAGGCTGCCAGCAGTCCGGCAATCAGGAATCCCAGCAGGCCGGTGGGAACAAACCGCCCCAGCGCGTAGGGAAGCACCATCTCGAAATCCATGTGGGTGCCCATCCCCCGAATCTGCTCGCTGAAGAAAACCAGGGCCAGCACGGTCAAACCGGTGATCAGGAAGTACCGCGGCAAGGTGAGAACAACATTCACCCAACTGCTCATGATGGAAGCTTCGCGAGCATTCTTGGACGAGAGAACCCGCTGCATATCGTAATTCGGCGCCGGGCCGGCCATGCTGATCAGCACGCCTTTGAACAGCAACATCATGACAAAGAAACCGAAGATGCCATAGCCATCTTCCGCCACCTTGGCGTTGGCCGAGGCAATGAGCGAGGTCCAGTCGACGTTCAGATGCCAGCCGAAGAAGATCTGGTCCCACCCGGCAGGCACAAACTGTTGGAGCGTGCCGGGCGCGACCTTGGCCATGGCAATGATGCCGACCGCAAACGAGGCAATCGAGAGAATGCAGAACTGGATGACCTCGGTGATGACCACGCTGAACATGCCGCCCTTGATGACGTAAATGGCAGTGATAGCGATCAGAATGGTGGCGTACTGATTGGCCGACAGGTGCCAGGGCAGGAAGGTCACTGCAAATTTGCCGATCCCTTTGAATCCGTAGCTGAAGAAGCCAATAATGCTGACGAACGCGTAGACCACGACGATGAGGTGAGAGAGCTGGGCGCCGCGTCCCGTGCCGAAGCGCGTCTTGATCCACTCCGCGCCGGTCATCACGTTGGACCGTCGCAGCCACGCCGACAGGTAAACCATCAGGAAGACCTGGTTGAAGGTCGGCCACAGCCACGGGATCCAGACGCTTTTGAGGCCGTAGATGAACATCCAGTAGACCAGCAGCATGGTGCCGCTGATGTCGAACATTCCCGAGGCGTTCGAGATGCCAAGCACATACCAGGGCATGACGTTGCCGCCCAGGAAGTAGGCCTGGATGTCGCGGGATGCGCGGTGGGAGACCCAATAGCCCACCAGGACCGTCGAGATCAAATAAGCCACAATGATGGCGATATCAATGAAGTAAAGATGCATAAAACACCTCGCAGATCACTCCAGCACGCCGGCCAGAAGGAAAACCAGCATCGCCTGCCAGTTGATGCATATCTCGTTGCTCGCGTATGAGGCCTGATCATCACTGTAAATTTTGGCGGGCGGTAAACCGGAGGGCAGGGCTTGCAACACAGGGTCCTGCCGGGCGGCATTGGGACCGCCGGATAGAAGACCCGGCCAAGGCTCAAGATTATTGTCGGCGCCGCTGGGCCGGTGGTGCGGATGGCGGTACGGGTTCGCGCCCACCTGTGTTACCCACGAGAGCGAGAAGGTATTGCGCCCCAGAAGGTAATGAAGGTTGTCCCTAGCGACGTCCACAAAGGCCGGGTCCGGGGAAAAAGCGTTGGCGACGAGCAATAGCACGCCGTAGTTGCCTACCTGGCCGTTTGAACCCCAGACGTAGTCTTCGGCAATCAGGCTGACCCGATAGGGATTGCGGCGGGTGCGGTCGACAATCTGATGCGCCGCCGCGAGCGCCTGTTGTCGAATCCTGTTTACAACGCCCGGGTCTGTTCCCGCGCGCCTGGCCAGCGCATACGCCCACAATCCCATGGGCGCCACCACCCTCCAGGACTCGGGATCGGGATGGACAAGCGTGGGCAGATACTTCTCATAATGATCGAGGAAGTATCGGTTGTAGGCAACATCACCGGTGGTTCTCCAGAGCTCGGCGGCGGCCCACAGGCGTTCGTCTCCGCATTCCCTGTCTCCGTACTCTCCGGTGGTAATGCCCGGCGGGTTCCGGAACGTCACATTGGGAAAGCGCTCGGCCCAGGCCCAGGCTTGGCGCGCCGCGCGGAGGTTGGTGGCGGCGAACTTCTTATCGAAGGGTTCATAAACGCGGGATGCGATGGCTGCAACCGCCGCCAGATCGGCGGTCGCGCAGGTACTCTTGTAGGGAGCGCTGGTCGTCCCAATCACCAAGCTCACCAGGTGGTCGTCCTCCGGCATCACAAAACCGGGAAAGTGAGCGCTCGTCTGCTTGTGCCAGACGCCGCCATCGTCATCCTGCATCTTGAGCATCCACTCGAGATTCCAGCGCGATTCGTTCAACAAGTCCGGAGTGCCTTTCCCGGTTTCGGGGATGTTCAGTTTGCGGTTTGCGACCCTGGCGGCGAAGAGTTCATAGGCCCAGAGCAACGTTCCAACCGTAATGCCCGAGTTCACGATGTAGCGCCCGTAATCGCCGGCGTCGTGCCAGCCCCCGACGTTGTCGCGCCGTCCCTCCCTGCCCGAGGACGAATCGAAACGGCCTTCCAGGTGACACGCCGCATGGGTGTATCCGGGAAACTCGGGACCCAGGTCCACCGCCATACCGCAGCGCTGCCCATAGAATGCACGCATGGCGAGATAAAAGGCGCGGGAATATACGTTTGGCCCAATGTCGAACGGCCAACTGCGGCCAACTCCGGGGACGTCGAGATAATACGTTCCCGGCTTCCGAACGCTGGAAAAGTCCGCAGCCTGGAGCGTATCGCCGGAGTTCGAGTCCGTCGCGGTGGGACCCAGTTGCCCCTGGAAGATGCTGGCATTGTCCCCAACCCGCTTCACCGCGAACGTCTTGGCAGGAGCGCTGACCATGGCCACCTTTGAGGCGTTGGCCGGATATCCCACTTGGTCCACTTTGATGTTCAGGCTGGCGGCCTCATCACCATTCGCAACCACCACTGCAAAAAGAAAGATAAGAGGAAAGAAGAAAAGCAGCTTCGCCGGGATTTTAGAGAGGATGCCCCGGACCATCGAACCCTGGGTCGAATTCAACATTGCAACGCTATAGCTCCTTCGTGATTCGGATAGCACAGTCGCATGAGTGTCTCGCTTTTTCGCTGCCGTTTCAATCGGGATTGTCGCACTTGGAAATCGCGACAAAAAGGCTGATATTGCCACAAGCCGGCATCCGCCTCCGAAACAGAGTATTCGGGTATAATCGCCAGCCATCGGTTGAATGGTCGGTGCTGCGCCACGTGCCTCGTGGCTGACGGACGCAGACCCGCCCAGCGGTTTGAACATTCGACTTCCTGGGGGATGATTATGAAGTTCGGCTATTTCGACGACCAGAACAAGGAATATGTCATTACCCGCCCCGATACACCTCTTCCCTGGATCAATTACCTCGGCTGCCAGGCTTATTTCGGAATCATCTCGAACACGGCGGGCGGATACTCGTTCTATCGTGACGCGCGGCTGCGGCGCATCACACGTTACCGCTACAACCACGTCCCCTTCGATATTGGCGGCCGCTACTTGTATTTAAGGGACGATGAATCCGGCGAGTTCTGGTCGCCCTCCTGGCAGCCCACCCGGCACGACCTGGAGAATTACACTTGCTGCCACGGCATGGGTTACACCATTATCGGATCGCGATACCGCGGTATAGAGGCTCACACCAACTACTTTGTCCCGCTGGATGAGAATCTCGAAATCTGGCAGCTCAGGATTACCAATCGGCGTTCGCAGCACGCCTCGCTCTCGGTCATTTCCAGCGTCGAGTTCTGCCTGTGGGACGCGCAGGATGACTCCACCAACTTCCAGCGCAACTACAGCATCGGCGAAGTGGAGGTTGAGGACGGGGTCATCTACCACAAGACAGAATACCGCGAGCGCCGCGATCACTTCGGCTACTTTGCCTGCTCGGCCAAGGTGGAAGCATTCGACACGCAGCGCGACGCTTTCGTGGGACCCTACCGCGGTTGGGACAAACCGGCGGCCGTCGAACGCGGGCAATTGACGAACTCCATCGCCCATGGCTGGGCCCCCATCGGCGCGCACCAAGTGAAGGATGAGCTGGCGCCGGGTGAGTCCGCGCAGATTGTCTTTGTGCTGGGATACCACGAGAACCCGCGTGAGCAGAAGTTCGATCCCCTCGACTCGCAGATCATTAACAAGAAAACCGTGAAACCGGTCATCGCCAAATACCTGAATGTCCTGAATGTGGACGCCGCATTCCACAAATTGCGTGCCTATTGGGATGGCTTGCTCGGCATCCTGCGGGTGGAGACCCCGGATGCGCACACCAACCGCATGGTCAACATCTGGAACGCCTACCAGTGCATGGCGACCTTCAACATGTCGCGCTCGGCGTCGTTCTACGAATCCGGTATCGGCCGCGGCCTGGGCTTTCGAGATTCCAACCAGGACCTGCTGGGTTTCGTCCACATGATCCCGGCACGGGCGCGGGAACGCATCCTGGACCTCGCCGCCACGCAGTTGCCCACGGGTGGCGCCTATCACCAATTTCAGCCGCTGACCAAGCGCGGCAACAACGAGGTGGGAAGCAACTTCAACGACGACCCGCATTGGCTTATTCTGGGCGTGGCGGCCTATTTGAAGGAAACGGGTGACTGGAGCATTCTGGACGCGCCGGTTCCCTACGATAATGAACCCGGAAGCGAACGCCCTCTTTACGACCACTTGCAACGCAGCTTCCAGTACACGCTTGACCGGCTGGGACCCCATAGCTTGCCGTTGATCGGCCGGGCCGACTGGAACGACTGCCTCAACCTGAACTGCTTCTCCGACATGCCGGGACAATCCTTCCAGACGACGACCAACAAGGACGGCAAGGTGGCCGAGTCAATCTTCATCGGCGCGTTGTTCGTGCTCGCTGGCCATGAACTCGCGGCCATTGCCCGGCAGCGCGGGCAAAGTGAAGAGGCAGACCGCTATCTGGCCGAAGCGGCGAAGATGGAAGGGACCGTGCAGCAACAGGGCTGGGACGGCGACTGGTTCCTGCGCGCCTACGACGATTTGGGGAATAAAGTCGGCTCGCAGGAATCTGCGGAGGGAAAGATCTTCATCGAAACGCAGGGCTTCTGCGTACTGGCAGGCATCGGACTGGACAATGGCATGGCGGCCAAGTCGATGGACTCGGTCCGGGGCCACCTGGCGACTCCGCACGGCATCGTCCTCCAGCAGCCGGCGTATTCGAAATACTACCTCCACCTGGGCGAGATTTCGTCGTATCCGCCCGGGTACAAGGAAAACGCAGGAATCTTCTGCCACAATAATCCCTGGGTGATGATTGCCGAGGCGCGCCTGGGGAATGGGGACGCGGCCTTTGATTATTATGCGCGCATCAATCCCTCGGCGCGCGAAGGCATCAGCGAGGTGCATCGGTGCGAGCCATATGTCTATGCCCAGATGATCGCCGGTCCCGACGCACCCACGCACGGGGAGGCGAAGAACTCGTGGCTGACCGGGACCGCCGCCTGGAACTACTACGCGATTACGCAGTGGATATTGGGCATTCGCACCTCTTATGCGGGCCTTCAGATTTTACCCGTCATTCCCAAAACTTGGCGCGGGTTCAGAGCGACGCGCATTTTCCGCGGGGTGACGTACCACATTACCGTTGAACGGGCGGGTGAAGGCAAACAGGTTTCGCTGAAAGTGGACGGGGTTGGAATTCAAGGAGACATCGTCCCTGCGCCGGCCAATGGCCGCAAGGAAGTCTTCGTGCAGGCGACATTGACCTAGCCGAACCGGCAGAATAGGAGAAACCCATGTACATACCCGTGCAGCAGCGTTACGACACCATGCAGTACCGCCGATGTGGCAGAAGCGGCTTGCTTTTGCCCGCCATTTCCCTGGGCCTCTGGCACAATTTCGGCGGGGTCGATGTCTTCGAGAATTGCCGGGCCATGCTCCGCCGGGCGTTTGACCTTGGGGTTACCCATTTCGATCTGGCCAACAACTACGGCCCTCCGCCAGGTTCGGCGGAAGAGAATTTTGGCCGCATCCTGAAGATGGATTTCGCCGCCTACCGGGACGAGTTGGTGATCAGCACCAAAGCCGGCTGGCAGATGTGGGCGGGTCCATATGGCGACTGGGGATCGAGGAAATACCTGCTTGCGAGTCTCGACCAGAGCCTGCGGCGCATGGGGTTGGACTACGTCGATATTTTCTACTCTCACCGGCCCGACCCTCAAACCCCCGAGGAGGAAACCATGTCGGCGCTGGACCAAGCCGTTCGGTCCGGGAAGGCGCTCTACGCAGGCATATCCAGCTACAACATCCCGCAGACGGCGGAGGCGGCGAAAGTCTTGCGCACGCTGGGCACGCCGTGCCTGATCCATCAGCCCAGGTACTCGATGTTCGAGCGGAGGATTGAAGGCGGTTTGCTGGACCTGCTGGGAACCGAGGGGGTGGGTTGCATTGCCTTCTGCCCACTGGCGCAAGGCATGCTGACGGACCGTTATCTCGAGGGTATTCCCGCCGGCTCGCGCGCCTCCAAGCCGCATGGATTCCTGAAGCCGAAAGACGTAGACGAGAAGCGCGTCAATCAGGTTCGCGCTTTGAAGCCGTTGGCAGACGCGCGCGGCCAGACGATGGCCCAGATGGCGCTGGCCTGGGTTCTGAGGGACGATCGAGTCACCAGCGCCCTGATTGGGGCGAGCCGCGTCGAGCAGGTCGAACAGAACGTCGCAGCCCTCACCAACCTGAAGTTTTCGGCGGAGGAGTTGGGAAGGATCGACGCCATCCTCGCCCCCCACCCCGAAGGGTGAGTTGGGGTACTGGAGGCTGGGTGCCGCCGAGAGAGCCAGGAGGCAGTCTTGATTCTTACTCCTGACTCCTGACTCCTGACTCCTGACTCCTGACTTCCCTTCTCACTTCCTCCCATATGCCGGCCCGTAATTGGCGCAGGCGCGGTAGTCGGCGCCCTCGGGATCGTGCGTGCCGAAGTGCGCCCAGGCGCTGGGGCGGAAGATCCTCTCTTCGCCGATGTTGTGCATGCACACGGGAATGCGCAGCATGGAGGCCAGCGTGATCAGCTTGTCTCCCACGTGCCCGTAGCAGATGGCTCCATGATTGGCGCCCCAGTTGTTCATCACGGAATAGACGTCTCGGAAGGGTCCGCGGCCGGTGAGCAGCGGGGCAAACCAGGTGGTGGGCCAGGTGGGATTGGTCCGCTCGTCCAGCACTTTGTTCACTTCCGGCGGCAGGGAGATTGTGTATCCTTCGGCGATTTGCAGTACCGGCCCCTGCCCCATGATCAGGTTGAGGCGCGCCATCGTGACGGGGAATTCGCAGCAGGTGAGGAACTGAGAGGAGAAGCCGCCGCCGCGGAAATATTCGATCGAGGCCGGGGCCCATTGCGTGGCTTCCAGGCAAGCTTGCGCGTCGGCCGCGGTGACTTCCCAGAAGGGTTTCATGGCGGGATTGCCGTCTTTGCTCATCTGCCCGGTGGCGTCGAGGGTGGCGGCGCCGGAGTTAATCAAATGGATGATGCCCTGGTTGGCTTTGCCCGTGAGCTTGTGGCCGGCCACGCGCTTCACCGCCGCTGGGCTCCAGTAGGTGCGCACGTCCGCGAAAATCTGGGCGGTGTCCGTGAGCAGGTGCCCGAAGAGCATGGTGGCGCCGTTGAGCGAGTCGTTTTCCGTGGCGAACACAAAGGCCTCACGGATGCCGTTCCAGTCAAAGGAGGAGTTCAGCATAGCTTCCATAAAGTCGCCGTTGGGCGAATGGTCGGTCCACATGCGCTGTCCCTGGAAACCGCCCACGATGGCGTTGCGGCCCATGGCTTCTTCCCCAAAACCCAGTTCCGCCAGCCGCTGATTGCCCACCATCAGGTCGCGCGCGATCATGGCCATCTTCACGCACGTTTCCCAATCGGCGTCCTTCTGCTGGCGCGACCGCTGCATGGCAGGCGGATTATAGTCCTTGCCCTCGGGGCAATGCGCCTTCACCCAAGCCAGGGCATGGGTGAACTCCTGCCCGTCGAAGATCTTCTCGTCGATGCGGCGGTTGAACTCCGACATGTCCACGTACTCGTTGCGCATGCCCAGGTAATTCTGGAAGAAATCGGCATTGACCATGGAGCCCGCAATGCCCATGGAGACGGAGCCCAAGGACAAATAGGACTTGCCCCGCATCTCCGCCACGGCCAGGCCCGCCTTGGAGAATTGCAGCAGCTTCTCCTGCACGTCGCCGGGGATCGAAGTGTCGGTGGCATCCTGCACGTCCTGTCCGTAGATGCCGAAGGCCGGCAACCCCTTCTGGTTGTGCCCGGCCAGCACTGCGGCCAGGTAAACCGCTCCCGGGCGCTCCGTACCGTTGAAGCCCCAGACGGCCTTGGGAATCAGCGGCTCCATGTCCATTGTCTCCGACCCGTAGCACCAGCAGGGCGATACCGTAAGCGAAACCCCCACGCCCGAGTGCGCGAACTTGTCCGCGCACTCGGCGGCCTCGGCCACGCCCCCGATGCACGTGTCGGCGATGACGCATTCCACCGGCAGACCATTGGGATGACGCAGGTTCTTCTCCAGGAATGCAGCGGCGGCCTTCGCCATGTTCATCGTCTGGTTCTCCAGCGATTCGCGCACTCCCTTGCGGCGGCCGTCGATCGCCGGGCGAATGCCGATCTTGGGCAAAGCTCCTCGCAAGCGCTTCTGTGGTCCGATCGTCTTTAGCTCCATCTTCTTAGCCATGGTCATATGCCCCCTCCCTTGGGAGCATCATTGTAACGCAAAGTCGGGATTTTGCGGCGAGGGAGATGGCGGGAGGCAGTGGACAGTGGACAGTTGGCAGTTGTCAGTTTTCAGTAGTCAGTTGTGGGTCGTCGGTATTCAATCTTTTGCTGACGACTGAGAACTCACAACTGCCAACCCCGCTCGCCTCCGAGCGGTGGGCGTGGTAGTATCTGCGCATCTTTACGTTTCCATTCGTGGATTTCGCGCGGGAGGCAAAAATGGCCGCCAGCAATCCCCAAGCACTCCGCATCTTATCGGTATTCCTCAAGGTATTTGGCGCGATACCTCTCCTTATCGGCCTAGGCCTTCTTACCGGTGCAGGGTTCATGGGCAGTCACAAGTACGCGGTCATTAATAAGTGGCCAACCGTGGATGCGGAAGTGACCAAGAGCGAGCTTGCCAGCCACCAAACAACCTTCGCCAACGATAGAACCCCCACCACGGTGTATGAGGCGCACATCGACTTCCGGTATACGGTCGGCGGAAAAGAGTACACCAGTCCCACCGGAGCCGATTATTCCACGTCGTCCTATGCCTCGATGAAACAGAAAGTCGACAGCTACCCTCCGGGCACGCACCATCTCATCCGGTACAATCCTGCCAATCCCAATGACATCAGCTATGACGCCGGTTACACCTTCGGCTTCTTCGCGGCGCCGCTGATCATGGGCTTCGTTGGGCTGGGCTTCACCGTGGTTGGCGCGGCCCTGTTTTTCGGTGCAAGGGCAATCGGAAGGGCGAAGGTTGCTTGTTCCCGTTGCGGCCAGATGGTCGGGCGGGCCGAAGCCACTTGCCCCAATTGCGGCGCAGGGCTGGCGCAGAAAATCGGCTAAACGAAGTTACATCGCACCGCGCGGCATGGATCGGCACCCTTCGATGGCCCGTCAGGTCCCCATAAAGTTCATCTATAAGCGAGTGTGACCTTTTGTCCTTG
>Ga0335078_10009399_pt1 | contig 14493 bp, 12 predicted proteins | sample Lox_Sample_32_FD_206711 | JGI IMG/M metagenome (GOLD analysis project Ga0335078, IMG submission 206711) | Soil microbial communities from Loxahatchee National Wildlife Refuge, Florida, United States - Lox_Sample_3.2 | ecosystem: Environmental > Terrestrial > Soil > Wetlands | place: USA...
CCTGGACGAGGTGGCCAGGCACGCCGGCGTCGGGGTCGGCACCGTGTACCGGCGGTTCCGGACCAAGGAGGAACTCGTCGAGGCGCTGTTCGACGAGCGCATCGACGCGATAGCCGCCATCGGCGCCAGGGCCGCCGAGGACCCCGACCCATGGTCCGGCCTGGTGTCCTTCATGGAGCAACTGGCCGAGATGCTGGCGGGAAACCTCGGCCTGCGCCAGATGCTCATGTTCGCCACCTACGGCAGGGACCGGGTGGCGTACGCACGGGAGCGGAACGCGCCGCTCATCGGCAGGCTGGTCGAACGGGCGCAGGCGGCCGGGCAGGTCCGTGGCGACCTGGCGCCTACCGACATACCGTTCATCATCTTCACGCTGGCCCAGGCCACCGAGTTCTCGCGGCACTCCAGCCCCGAGCTCTGGCGCCGGTATCTCGCCTTGTTCCTCGATGGCCTGCGCCCGGACCGCGCGGGCGTCACTGCGCTGCCGGTGCCCGCGATGCTTCCCGACGAGATGGAGAAGGCAATGCGGGAGAGCGCGCCGCGGCGGCTTTGAGGTCGCGGCCGCGCGCCGACGCGGCCAGCGGTCGTGTCAATCTTGCATTTGCACGTGCATGTACAACGGGTAAAGGCACGCCATTTCTGCAATCGTTAGCGGTGCCTGTCTGTGCTCGTAAGGAATTCGTAAGCCGTCCGCGGCGACACGCCGTCTGACCTGCTAAATGCTCATCAGACCTGGCGACGCTAGGCAACTCGCATGTCGCGTGACATACTGGCGGAAATCTGAGTAGCATGACCCGTGCACTTAACGCGCGCATTTTATCCAGGAGACGCCAGGTATGAACCCCGGCCACAGCGTGCAGGACCCCGATACGGGGCTTCCGCCGCGCCCGTCAGGGCAGGATGACGCCGGCCGCTATGCTGCCACCGCCGAGGACATCCAGGACATCATCGATAAGCTCGCGGCCGTGACCCAGCAGTTGCGCCATCCGCACCGCAACTAGCGGATCAGCCGGCGTGAAGCAATCCGCGCAGCAGGCTCACGCTCTCCGCCGCGCCGAGCGCGGATGCCCGCAGCAGCGCGAAGGCCCGGATGTAGCGGGCGACATCGTCCTGGCTCTCCAGGTAGACCCCGCCGGATAGCGCCTCGAGGTAGACGACCCCGAGGCTGGGCGCATCGGGAAACCTGAGGATCGCGAGCGATCCGCTGCCGGCGGCCGCGTGCGCGCCCGCGGAGAACGGCAGTACCTGGATCGTGATCGCGGGGACGCCGGTGCTCAGCTCGATCAGGTGACGGATCTGCCCGGCCAGCACGTCAGGACCGCCCACCGCCTGATGCAGCGCGCCCTCGCCGAGGACAACGCTGAGGCGCTTGCCCGTCGGGGCTGACGGGCTGCCGGTCACTATGGCCTGCTTGCGTACGGCCTTGGCCGCGACGGTGTCCTCGCGCCGCTCGGCGCCGAGGCCTGGCTCGGCACGGGCCAGCGCGGTGGCGTAGTCATCGGTCTGCAGCAGGTCGGGCACGAGCTGCGCCTCGTAGACCATGATCTCCGATGCGGCCGACTCCATGATGATGTAGTCAAGGTAGGCCTCGGACAGCACGTGCGCGTAGCGATCCCACCAGCCCCGCTGGTCGCCGCGCACGTCGCGGCCGGCGATCGCGAGCAGCGCGAGCTGCTCGCTGACCGGCACGCCGTACTCGGCCAGCAGCTCGCGCAGCTCTTTCGGCCTGATGCCGCGCTGGCCGGTCTCGATCCTGCTGATCTTCGACCGGTCGCACTCGAGCACCTGGGCGGCGTCCTCGAGCGCGTACCCGACGTTCTCCCGGTACCGGCGCAGCGCGGCGCCGACCAGGCGGCGCCGCGCAGGGGTTGGCTCTCCGGTCACGGTTCCTGCCTTCCCGCGGCTTGTAGCCGCATTAAAGAAGTTTGTGACACGATGAGAGCAACGTAGCAGTTAATGTAGCCCATATTCCGGCAGCGACACGCCAGGCGAAGAGTCCGTATCCGGCCGGCGGCGCGATCAGCCGGAGAGCCGCCGCAGCGCCGCCATGACGCGGGTTTCCGACACCGGCGCCGAGGTCCCGAGGGTCTGCGCGAACAGGCTGACCCGCAACTCCTCCAGCATCCAGCGCACCTCGCGCACGTCAGGGTCGTCCCTGCGCGAACCGGGCAGCCCGGCTACGGCTTGCCGGTAGGCCCGCTCGGCGCGCTGCGCGATGGCCATGTTCGCGGCGTCACGGGCGGGGTTTTCCGGCAGCTTGTCCAGCCGCCACACAATCCCGCGCAGGTAGCGGGTCAGCTGCGGCAGCCGCCGGTACCCCGTGGCAGCGATGAACCCGGGATAGATCAGCCCGCCGAGCTGGGCCCGCATGTCCTCGAGCGCCGGCCCGACCAGGGCGCCGCCGGACGACGAGTCCAGCCGGGCCGCTACAGCGTGGGACAATCTGAGCGCCGACTCGACCTGGGTCACCACCTCGGCGGTGACCTCGCGCAGGCGCGGGCGGACCGCGGCGGCCAGGCGCTCGAATGCGTCACGGTCCCTGGCCGGCCCGCCGGCCTCGGCGATGAGGAAGTCGGCGGCGCAGTTGACGCAGTCGGCGAACATGGCCGCCACGCCGCCGTGCGGGTTGTGGCTAAGCGCCAGCTTCGCCCCGGTGGACAGGCCGTCCGCGATCGACTTGATTATCGAAGCGGGGGATGGCGCGCCGAGCAGGATCAGCCGCCGTGTTCCCGCCCACATGGCCGGGCGCGCCGCCGCCTCCGTCTCGAACAGCCGCACGTCCACGGCCTGGCCGGCATCGAGCAGTGCCGGGTAGGCGACCACGGTCCCCTCCCGGAACACCTCGGGCAGCGCGCCGAAGTCCCAGGACGTCAGGCCGGCGCGGGTCAGGCCGCCGGCCGCCAGGGACAGCACCGCGCGCAGCCGCGGCCGCAGCCTGCGCTGCAGTTCGGCGACGTCCTTGCCGTCGGCCACAACCCGGTCCCCGTCGGTCACCCGGACCGTGATCCTCAGGTGCGGTGGCAGCTTATCCAGATCCCAGGCGTCCCGCGGCACGTCCACGCCGCGCAGCGAGCGCAGCTCGCGGGCGACCGCGTCGCGCAGGTCGCCGGACGGCGCACCCAGGCGCGCCACCACCTCACGCGCCACGTCGGGCGCGGGCACCAGGTCGCGTCGCAGCGCCTTGGGCAGCGACCGGATCATCTCGGTGACAAGCTCCTGCCGCAGCCCCGGCACCTGCCATGAGAACTCCTCCGCGTTCACCTGGTTGAGTCGGCTCAGCGGGATGTCCACGGTCACGCCGTCGGCCGCGTCACCTGGATCGAAGGCGTAGGACACGGGCAACGAGGGACCCGGCGCCGACGAGGACGTCCAGATCTCCGGGTAGGAATCGGCGCTTACCAGGGCGGCGTCCTCGCTGAACAGATCAGCGGGCTTGAAGGTGAGAAGGCCTGGGTCCTCACGCCGCGCCTTCTTCCACCAGGTGTCGAAGTGCTTGGCGGAGGTCACGTCGGCAGGTATCCGCGCGTCATAGAAGCCGAACAGCTCCTCCTCGCCGACCACGAGGCCGCGGCGGCGGACGCGGTGCTCCAGTTCCTCGGCCTCCGCGAGCAGCCTGCGGTTCTCGGCGAAGAACCGGTGCGACGTCTGCCAGTCCCCCTCGACGAGGGCGTGCCTGACGAAAAGCTCGCGGGCCGCGCCGGGATCGATCCGGCCGTAGCCGACCTTGCGGTCGGTCACCAGCGGGATCCCGTACAGCGTGACCTTCTCGAGCGCGACCGCCGAGCCACGTTTTTTCTCCCAGTGCGGCTCGCTGTAGCTGCGCCTGACCAGGTGCTGCGCGAGCGGCTCCACCCACTCGGGCTCGATCCGCGCCACCGTCCGCGCCCACAGCCTGGAGGTCTCCACAAGCTCGGCGGCCACGATCCAGTCGGGCGCCTGCCGCGCCAAGCTGGAGCCGGGGAAGATCGCGAACTTGGCGTTGCGGGCGCCGAGGTACTCCGCGCGCGGGCGGCGTCCCCTCACGGCCGAGGCGGCCTCGACCGGATCCGCCTTCATGCCGATCTGCGATAGCAGTCCTGCGAGCAGGGAAACGTGCACCGCGGTTCGTTCTGCGGAAGAAGAATTAACGGCCACCCCGACGTCGCCTGACAGCCTTTGCAGTTGCCCCTGCAGGTCCTGCCACTCGCGGACGCGCAGGTAGTTGAGGTACTCGGCCCGGCACATGCGGCGGAAGGCCGACGAGGACAGCTCGCGCTGGCGCTGCCCCAGGTAGTCCCAAAGGTTGAGGTAGGCGATGAAATCTGAATCAGGATCAAAGAACCTGCGGTGCTTGTCGTCGGCGGACTGCTGGGCGTCCGCGGGCCGCTCGCGCGGGTCCTGGATCGACAGCGCCGACGCGATGATCAGGACCTCGCGGGCGCAGCCGTTCCTGTCCGCCGCCAGGATCATCCGCCCGATGCGCGGATCAACAGGCAGCCTGGCCAGCTTGCGTCCGAGGCCCGTGATCCGGCCGCCGGAGAACGCGTTCAGCTCCTCGAGCACCCGCAGCCCGTCGGCGATGTTGCGCGCGTCCGGCGGGTCGATGAACGGGAACGCGGGGATGTCGCCCAGGCCGATCGCGGCCATCTGCAAGATGACCGAGGCAAGGTTGGTGCGCAGGATCTCGGGCTCGGTGAACTCGGGCCTGGACTCGAAGTCTGCCTGCGAGTACAGCCGGATGCAGATGCCGTCCGCCGTCCGGCCGCATCGGCCCTTGCGCTGGTTTGCCGACGCCTGCGAGATCGGCTCGATGGGCAGCCGCTGCACCTTGGTCCCGCGGCTGTACCTGGAGATGCGCGCGGTGCCCGGGTCGATGACGTAGTGGATGCCTGGCACGGTCAGGGACGTCTCCGCCACGTTGGTGGCGAGCACGACCCGGCGCGAGTAGCTGGACGCGGTCCGCCGCTCGAATACCCGGTGCTGATCGGCCGCGGACAGCCTGCCATACAAAGGCAACACCTCCAGCGGCAGGACCTCGAGCCTGTCCCGGCCGGACAGCAGGTCGGCGGTGTCGCGGATCTCGCGCTCCCCGGACAGGAACACCAGGATGTCCCCTGGTCCCTCGGCGGACAGCTCGTCGACCGCGTCGCCGATCGCCTGCCCCATGTCACCGTCGTCGCCAATCGGCTGGTACCGGACCTCCACGGGATAGGTCCGGCCGGAGACCTCGATGATCGGCGCGCCGCCGAACGCGGCCGAGAACCGCTCCGGGTCGATGGTCGCCGAGGTGATGATGACCTTCAGATCCGGGCGCGACGGCAGCAGCTGCCTGAGGTAGCCGAGGATGAAGTCGATGTTCAGGCTGCGCTCGTGCGCCTCGTCGATGATCAGCGTGTCGTACCGCCGCAGCTGCCTGTCCCGGGCAAGCTCGGCGAGCAGGATCCCGTCGGTCATCAGCTTGACCAGCGTGTCGCCGGCCGACACGTCGGTGAACCGCACCTGGTAGCCGACGGTCTCGCCGAGCGCGCTGCCAAGCTCCTCGGCGATCCGCTCGGCGACCGTCCGGGCCGCAAGCCGGCGCGGCTGGGTGTGCCCGATCTGGCCGTCCACGCCCCGGCCGAGCTCCAGGCAGATCTTGGGAATCTGGGTGGTCTTGCCTGAGCCAGTCTCGCCCGCGACGATCACGACCTGGTGGTCGCGGATGGCCGCGGCGATCTCGTCCTTGCGCTGGCTGACCGGCAGCTCAGGCGGATACGAGATCGGCCGCATGGCCGCGCGGCGAGTAGCCCGCGCCGCGACTCGACGCGAAAAAACCATGGAACTCGATTCCATACCGGCGGGAAGAATAAATCAGAATGGCCCCGGCTGCATAACAGATTTTCGGCCCGAAGCCTTCCGCCGGACAGCGCGTAGAACCGGGCGGCGGTGCCGCCGAGGATGGCGTCCCTGCTGATCGCGGGAAGCCGGGCGAACAGCGCGGACAGCTCGGCGAAGACCTTCGCGTAGCCTCCGCCAAGCTCGGCGACCGGCCAGTCGCTGCCGAACATCAGCCGGCCCGGGCCGAACGCCTCGACCGCGAACTGCACCACTCCCCTCAGATCCTCGGCGGTCCACGAGGGGTCCGGCGGGTACAGGCCGGAGACCTTGGCGAACACGCGCGGGTTGGCCGCAGCCGCGGTGATCAGCGTCTGCCACTGCCCGAGATCTCCGCCGAGCGGCGGGTGTGCTAGGTGGTCAAGGACCATCCGAAGCAGGGGGAACCGCTCGGAGAGCACCGGCACGTGGCTCAGGTGCCTGGGCAGCGCGCAGATCACGTCGAACGGGATGTCCCGCTCCTCGAGCAGCGCGAGGCCGCCGGACACCTCGGGGCGCAGCAGCCAGTCGGGGTCGGGCTGGTCGTGGATCAGCGTGCGGATTCCGGCGAAGCCGGGGCGCGCCGCGAGCAGGTCAAGGGCCGCGGCCGCCTCGTCCGGGCGGTCCAGCGGCACCCAGGCCACCACCCCGGCGATCTCCTCGTGCGCGGCGGCGATCTCGAACATCGCGTCGGTGTCCGCGGCGCTGTCGTCGGCCTGGACGAGGACCGCCCGGTCCACTCCCGCTGCCGCTGCCCGTGACGCGAAGTCGGCGAAGGTATAGGTCCGGTTGATGGCGGCGTTCTGCGGCCGCCGCAGCCAGTCATAGCCGCCCCGCCGTACGTCCCACAGGTGCAGATGCGCGTCGATCACCACGGATCCAGCCTGCCACCGCAGGAGGCAGGGCATGGTTGGATGGCGGTTATGACTGTCGCTCTTGAGTTTCATCCCGCCCTGTCGCGCCCTGATCTGCTGGCCGCGCCGGTCGCCGCGGCGCTGCGAGCCTGGGCGGGCGCCGATGAGACTGAGGTGGCGGCGATCGACCCGGCGCTCGCGGACACGGCGGCGTTCTGCGAGCACTACGGCATCTCGCCGGCCGAGTCGGCGAACTGCGTCGTGATCGCGGCTAGACGCGGCAGCGACACCACCTACGCGGCCTGCATGGTGGCCGCGACAAGCCGCGCGGACGTCAACGGCCTGGTGCGCAGGCACCTGAACGCGCGGAAGGCCTCGTTCGCGCCGGCGGCCGCGGTCACCGCCGCCGCGGACATGGAGTACGGCGGGATCACACCGGTCGGCCTGCCCGCCGGCTGGCCGGTACTCGTCGACGAGGGGGTGGCGAAGACCGCCACGGTGATCATCGGCTCCGGCATCCGCGGCTCCAAGCTGCGGCTTCCCGGCCGCCTGCTCGCCGCGCTCCCGGAGGCCCAGGTCCTGCCCGGGCTCGGCGTTCAGGTGGCGCCGAGTTGACACTCAGCTACCCGGCCGGGCATCCTTTGGATGGTTTCGCACCAGAGGTGCCAGGGATTTTCCCGGTCCTGGTGGTTGTTGCCTTAGGTGTCACGCGGAAGGTCGTGGCCTGGCGCCCCCGTGCGTCGCGGACAGGAGGGAGGCACGCGATGGACTCTGATAGTCCGGGCCGAAGTTGGCCCTTCTCGCTGCTGTCCCATTCTGTTCCGGCACACGTCAGGTAGCCCGATCCGCCGCTGAACTAGCCTTGTGAACTTATCCCGCTCAGGCCCGGTGCCTGCGCGCTTACCGGGCGTGTGCCCCGATCCCGTCAGGCTCCGTGACGTGAAAGGGGTGTTCACCATGGCCACCATCACAAATTCCGCCTCTTCGGCGGCAAGCCGCTCCGCCGTCCTCGACGACGCGCACGTCGGCGACATTCGCGGCGCGCTCGGCACGATCGCCGCCGACGACTTCGCTCCCCGGGCCGGCTTGTCCGCCAAGCTGAAGACGCTGCTCGCCATCGTGGGCCCCGGGCTGATCGTGATGTGCGGCGACAACGACGCCGGTGCTTTCTCCACCTACGGGCAGGCCGGCCAGAACTACGGCACCCGGCTGCTGTGGACGCTGCTGCTGCTCGTCCCCGTGCTGTACGTGAACCAGGAGATGGTCCTGCGGCTCGGCGCGGTCACCGGCGTCGGCCACGCCCGGCTGATCCTCGAGCGGTTCGGCAGGTTCTGGGGCGCGTTCTCGGTCATCGACCTGTTCATACTGAACGCGCTGACGATCGTGACCGAGTTCATCGGGATCACGCTCGCGGCCGGTTACCTGGGCGTACCCAAGCCGGTCGCGGTCGCGCTCGCCGCCGTGGTGATCATCGCGGCCGCGTTCACCGGGAGCTTCCGCAGGTTCGAGCGGATCGCGATGACGTTCTGCGCCGGGTCGCTGCTGCTGATCCCGCTGGCACTGCTCACCCACCCGAACGTCGGCCAGGTGGCGCGCGGCTTCGTGGTCCCCGGGCTGCCCGGCGGGTCGGGTCAGATGGCCACCGTCATGCTGCTGATCATCGGGATCGTCGGCACCACGGTCGCGCCGTGGCAGTTGTTCTTCCAGCAGTCCTACGTGATCGACAAGAGGATCACCCCCAGGTTCATGCGCTACGAGAAGGCCGACCTGTGGATCGGCATCGTGATCGTGGTGGTCGGCGCGGCGGCCGTGATCGGCGCGACCGCCGCGGCCTTCGCCGGGACCAAGGGGGCGGGCAACTTCACCGACTCCGCCGGGATCGCGCACGGCATCGCGGCCTACGCCGGCCGCGCCGCGGGGGTGGTGTTCGCGGTCGCGCTGCTTGACGCCTCGATCATCGGGGCGTTCGCGGTCTCGCTGTCCAGCGCGTACGCGATCGGCGACGTGCTCGGCCTCAGGCACTCGCTGCACCGCGGGTTCCGGCAGGCCAAGGGTTTCTACGCCATCTACGCCGCGCTGATCGCGGGTGCCGCGGCGGTGGTGCTGATCCCCGGCTCCCCGCTCGGGCTGCTGACCGAGGGCGTCCAGGCGCTGGCCGGCGTGCTGCTGCCCAGCGCCACGGTGTACCTGCTGCTGCTGTGCAACGACCGCGCGGTGCTCGGCCCGTGGGTCAACGGCCGCAAGACGACCTTGTTCGCCGCGACCGTGGTCGCGCTTCTTGTCGCGCTCTCGGTGGTGCTGACCGCCTCGGTGCTGTTCCCCGGCATCACCGCCAGGCAGATCATCGAGATCATCTGCGCGTGCGGGGCGGCCGCGGTCATCGCAGGAGCGTGGACGCTCATCCGGGAGCGCCGGCCGGCCGGCGGCGTCCCCGCCGACCGCACCGGCCGGGAGAACTGGCGCATGCCGCCGCTAGCCATGCTGTCCAAGCCGGCGATGTCGAGGGGCCGCAAGGTGGGTATGACCATACTGCGGTCCTACCTGGCCATCGCGATGATCCTGGTCGTCGTCAAGCTCATCCAGATGGCCCTGGCGCACTAAGGCTGAGGGTCGTCCCACTGCTGCTGCGGCGGGGTGGCCCACGGGGAGGCGTTGGGGTCGTAGCCGGGAGGCTGCCCGGTGGCACTCCACGGGGTCGAGCCGGTGCCGCTCATGGGCGGCGAGCCGGCCAGCCGGTAGTAGATCAGCGTCACGACAAGGGCGATGAACGGCGAGACGATCGTCCCGGAGATGATCGAGGACAGCCCCTGGCCAAGCGAGTGCGGCAGCGCATGGAAGATCGCGCCGAGCACGGCCTCCACCACGATCAGGATGATGAATGTCAGCACCAGCGTGCCGAAGACGTGCCAGCCATGGCCCTTGACCAGCTGCCGGCTGCGCTCGAAGGACGCGAACACGCCGGCCTGCTCGATCACGATGACGGGCACGATCACCGCCCAGATGGTGATCAGGAACAGGCCGGGGACGATGATCAGGAAGAGCCCTATCGCGATCCCGATGCCCGCCAGGAAGGACGCGGCGAACACGGGCCAGATGTACGGCACAGCCGCGGTCACCGTCTCCCGGATGTTCATGTCGGCCCGGCCGTCCCTGACGTCCTGTACCGCCTTGACCAGCGCGGCCTGCAGCAGGAAGGCCGCGACCAGGTCGAGCAGCAGGGCGAAGATGAAGCCGACCAGGTTGCCGGTCAGGGCGAGGAGCGCGACGATGATCGCGGTGACCAGGTAGATGACCAAGGCGATCGCGAGGAGGTGCTTGGCGTACGCCTTATACATCCGCCATGCTTCGTCGAGAACGCCAGACAGTGGGTTCATGGCCGTGATGGTACAGTCCGCCGCCTGCCTAGGACAGGCTCAGCAGGCCAGGGTCGGTCATGAGACCTATGCTCTCGCTGGTTGCCATGGGGCGCACCACTGCCCGTTCTGGATAATTTTAGAAAATATTTTTACCGAACGAACGGTGGTGGATGATTAGCTGCGGTGCTTGGCGCGGCGCCACCACCGCGGGCGGCCTGTGACCTGCGCCGGGACCGGTGGCCGCGGCCTGGCCTGGTGGGCGCCGCGCCATCGGCTGACCATCAGGTCCTCATCTACCAGCGGCAGGAAGATGGGGGGGCCCTGCGGGATGCGGCGCCACTCGGCGATCCGGCGGTTGAGGTCGGCGACGATCTCACGGACCTCATTTTCGCTGTGCAGGTCGTGGACCGTATCGGCGAGCCGCTCGATCTCCTTGCGCAGCCGCAGCGGGGTGGGCAGCAGGTCCTCGCCGGACAGACCCTCACGGCGCAGGTACTGCCGCAGCCAGGCCTCGGTGCCTGTCTCGTCTTGACGGCGGCGGGGAATCGGCTTGCCTGCCCCCGGCAGGTCGTCGAAGGCACCCCGCTCCGCCGCCTGGATGATCTGCTGATCGATCCACGAGGTGAAGCTGGTCCCCGGCGGCTTTCGTTCTGTCATCTACAGCCATGCTACTTAACCGCGGCGGACGATCGTCCCCGACTTGATGACCAGCCGCAGGTGAGTCTGGGGATCGGCGAGAACGGCCAGGTCGTCGAGGGGGCTGGCGTCCAGGACCAGCAGGTCGGCGAGGGCGCCCGCGCGGATCGTGCCGAGCTCCCCGGCGCGGCCGAGGAGCTCGGCCGCCGCGGAAGTGGCCGAGCGGATCACGTCGGCCGGCGGCAGCACCTCACCGCGCAGCCGGAACTCCAGCGACTGCATGTGGTGGTTGCCGCCCATGAGATCGGTGCCGAAGACGATCTTCACGCCTGCCGTGTGCGCGAGTTCGAGGCCTCGCATCCCGCGTTCCAGCATGTCGTTGAAGGTGACGTCGGGGGCGGGGGCGTCGGTGCGGCTGGCCACGCCGCGGCGCATGGCGTCGTAGACGACCAGCGTCGGAACGAGGAAGGCGTCCCTGCGGAGGAATTCGGCCGCGCATTGCGCGTCGAGGAAGTTGCCGTGCTCGATCGAGCGCACGCCGGCGTCAAGTCCGCGGCGGATCGACTCGGCGGTGTAGGCGTGAGCCATCACGTACGTGCCGCCCGCGGCGGCCTCGGCGACCCCGGCGGCGATCTCCTCGGCCGAGTACTGGGAAACCGTGACGCGATCGTGCGGTGAGTCGATGCCACCGCTGATCATCATCTTGACCTGGCTGGCGCCGCGCCGCAGTTCCTCCCGCACGGCCCGTCGCACCTCGGCGACCCCGTCGGCGATGGCTCCCATCATCGGGTGGTCGTGGCGCGCGCACGACGGACAGCCGGCCGCGCTGATCCGCAGGTCCCCGTGGCCGCCGGTCTGGGAGATAGGCCGACCGGCCGGGAACAGGCGCGGCCCGTCGAGGTATCCCTCGGCGATGGCACGGGCCAGGCCGGCGTCGGCGCCCGCGGCGTCCCTGACGGTGGTGAAGCCTCGGTCGAGCATCCCGCGCAGGATCTCCTGCGCGCGGGCCGCGACGTAGTAGGGCGAGACGCCGTACGGCGCGTAGCGCTCCGGCGAGTAGTCGACGACGTGCACGTGGGCGTCGATGAGGCCGGGCATGACGACGCGGGCGCGCACGTCGAGCGACTCCTCGCCCGCTGCCGTCTCCAGTCCCGGGCCGATCTCGGCGATGCGGTCACCGGTCAGGCGGATGTCCTGGTCCGGGCTCAGCTCGCCGCGCTCGGGGTCAAGGACGGTGGCGTTGGTCAGCAGCACCGCGGGCTCCCGGGCGTTCCTAGAGCCCGAAGTCCCTTATGGCTCCCTTGGTCACGATCGCGTCGCCGTCCAGGTCGATGGTCGGGCAGAGCATCATCGCGTCCCAGTGCACGGGCGAGGCGACGACCTCTTTATCCGTGGTCAGCAGCTGGGACAGCATCGCGTCGTCGCCGAAGCCGAAGGTCACGGTGCCGCGCAGCCGCTCGAACTCCAGGTGCTGGCTGAGCTTGGCCTGCGGGTTGGTGCCGATGTTCGCGTGCACGGGGCCGTGGAAGCCCGACATGTCGCCGTCCTTGCTGAGCGAGTTCAGCCAGCGCAGCAGGTGCGGCGCGTGCCATTCGTCGCCTTCCACGGCGTCGATCTGGCTGTCGGTGACGTGGATCCGCACCGGCGTGCGCGGGAACTCGATGTCGTCGGGCTCCCAGAGCAGGAAGCCGTCGATGACGATCCAGCCGTTGCACCGCCGCGGCGGCAGCAGCACGCCTGGCTGGGCACCGGGGACCAGCGCCCAGGTCGTCTTCCATTCCTTGCGGTCCGGGTCCCAGAGGAAGCCGTCTCCGGGCTCGCCCGCCAGGCCGTCTAGATCGATGGTCAGGTCGGTGCCATTGTCGGAGGTGATGCGGCACTGCCGCGCGGCGGTGAACGCGGCCGCGATCTGGTCAGCCTCCCTGCGGATCTGGTGGATGTCGACCCGCCCGACCGTCCGCAGCAGGACCTCGCCCAGGTTTTCGTGCCCGGTCCCGTCGCCCGGTGAGATGATCCTGGCCCCCCGCTTGACCGCGTCGACCATGAACTGCGCATAGCCGACGGACATGTCCACGATCAGGTCTGCCCTGGTCGTCGCGGCGGCGATGGTGGGCGAGTAAACCAGCGACGGCTGGAACGACGCGGACGGCGGCGTCGGGATGAGCAGCGCCTGCGCGGTGGCGCCGAGCGCGCGTGCCTGGCCCACGAACAGCTCCACGTCGTCGGGGGCCGTGCGCGAGTCGGCGATGATGAGCACGTCGGTGCCCGGCTGCAGGTTGGCCATCTCGGTGTAGATGGTGTGCACGATGGAGACGAGTTCACTGCGCATTTCTGCTCCTAATTAGTCTGAGGGCCTTGGACACGAGGGCGAACGCGGCCACCGCCGACCAGGTGGCCTCGAGCAGCAGGAATCCCCACAGGTGGCCCGCGCCCGCCAGCCAGGCCAAGATCCCCGCGCCGAGCAGGTTGAGGCAGAGATAGCTGACCGAGTTGGTGACGTGACGGCGGAACTGAGCCATCAGGTAGGCGGCCAGGATCAGCAGCGCCCCGACGATCTGGAGCGCTTCAGCCAGCATCGGGGTCCGTTCCTGGCAGCGCCCGGCGCGGCTTCCAGCCGGGGCGGGGCACGGAGGCGAGCAGCCGCTGGGTGTAGGGGTGCTGCGGGCGCGAGAGCAGCACCTCGGTATCGCCCCGTTCCACCAGCTCGCCGGCCTGCAGGACGAGCGTGGTGTCCGCTATCTGCCGCACCACCGCCAGGTCGTGGGAGATGAACACGATCGACACGCCGGTGCTTTCGCGGACGTCCGCCAGCGTGTTGAGGATCTGCGCCTGGATCGAGACGTCAAGCGCCGCCACCGCCTCGTCAAGGACGAGCACCCGCGGCCGCGCCGCCATCGCCCGCGCGATGGCCAGCCGCTGGCGCTGGCCGCCCGACATCTGGATTGGGTAAGCCCGCCCGGTCCGCTCGTCAAGCCCCACAAGGTCCAGAAGGTCGGTCACCCGCCGTTCGACTTCGGCCCGGCCCATGCCGAAGTGGAACTTCAGTACCTCGACCAGGCACGCCCGCCCCCGCTGCCGCGGGTCGAGCGAGCCGTACGGATCCTGGGGCACGAGCTGCATCTCCCGCCCCCACTGCCTGCGCTCACCGCGGGACGGAGGCCGGTCCAGCCGGCGCTGCCTGCCGGCCACCACGCAGCGCCCGCTGGTCGGCCGCTCAAGCCCGACAAGCATCCGGGCCACGGTGGTCTTCCCCGAGCCAGACTCGCCGACGATGGCCAGCGACCTGCCCTGCTCCAGGTCGAAGCTCAGGCCGGCGACGGCCACGGTCTCCTCGCGGCCGCCACCCTGCCTGCGGCGTGAGCGGAACACCTTGCGCAGGCCGTCGACCTGCACCGCGTAGTCGGGCGCGGTCACGAGTGGCCGTCCGGTGCCTCGGTTCGGGCCACCATGTCTTCGGCGCGATGGCACGCTACCTGGCCGGTGCCTAGCGTGCGGAGCTGGGGGGCCTCGCTGCGGCACCTGTCCACTGCCAGCGGGCACCTGGGGGCGTAGGCGCAGCCCGGCGGGGCCTGCGCTGCCGACAGGGGGCGGCCGGGTATGACGGGCAGGCGCCGCGGCTTGCGGTCCAGGCTGGGGCGGCTGGCGAGCAGGGCGCTTGTATACGGGTGCAGCGGCGAGGCGTGCAGCGCGGCGGACGCGGCCGACTCGACGATCGATCCCGCGTACATCACCAGCGTCCGGTCGCAGGTCGCGGCGGCGAGCTCAAGATCATGGGTGATGATCAGCCGGGCCAGCCGACGCTCGCGGCCGAGGTC
>Ga0335078_10009400_pt1 | contig 14492 bp, 15 predicted proteins | sample Lox_Sample_32_FD_206711 | JGI IMG/M metagenome (GOLD analysis project Ga0335078, IMG submission 206711) | Soil microbial communities from Loxahatchee National Wildlife Refuge, Florida, United States - Lox_Sample_3.2 | ecosystem: Environmental > Terrestrial > Soil > Wetlands | place: USA...
CGCCGCACGAAAACGCCGGCGCATTCGCGCGCCAGCTCCTCGCGCGCTGGGGCGTAGTCTTCCGCGACTTGGCGTACAAGGAGACGATCGCGCCGCCGTGGCGCGATCTGCTGGTGTCTCTGCGGCGCATGGAAGCGCGCGGCGAAATCCGCGGCGGCAGATTCGTGGATGCTTATCTGGGCGAGCAATTCGCGCTGCCCGAGGCGCTCGATCTATTGCGCGCGGTGCGGCGGAAGGCCGCGGTGTTAGCGACGGCTTGAGTGGGGGCGCGGGACAGAAACCGTCCAGCCGAGAAGATTCCGTCAATGAAAACAAAGGGGTTGTCACCGCTTCCGCGGCCTCGGCTCAGCACGGGCCTGCGGCGGCCGGATTCAAGCACGGAACACACGTGCCGCCGCAAAGTAAGAGGCGCTGTTGTTTCCGCACGTGGTGAATGAACGGCGCGCGCAAGCCAGTGGTTTGCCGCTGATCTTGCAAGTGCCTCAATAGTGCAGCGCGATGCCCAGCATGGGAAGGAAATGGTGGCGGCCGGGCACGCCGCCCAAGCCGCGGCCGGTGACGTAATCGCGGGCGTCCACGCGGATGCTAACACGTCGCCAGACGCGGATGTCGATGCCGCCGCCGCCGCTGAAGACGCCATGAAACGTGGTTACCGTTTTCAGTTGGGGAGGGTTGTACGGGACCAGCGACAAGTTGTGAAAATAGCCAATGCCGCCTCCCAGAGCTCCGAAGACAGCAATGCGCGGTGCGACAGGCACCGTCAGGCGGGCCGCCGGCGTCCATAGAATCGAGTTCGCGGTCGCCGACGTCTGAATGGAAGCCGTTCCCCCCGAGAAGGCGAAAACCGGGCTGAGCGGCTCGACCCACAAACTGACCGCGGATTTCCGCGCTACCTGGAATGCGAAGCCGAACACGTTGCCGAATCCCGATCCTCCCGTGACCGTCACGCTACCGCCGCCGAGCGTCTGATTGCCGGCGAACGCCGGGCCAAACATAAAGTAGTTCTCGACGGGCTGAGCCCGTGATGCGATGGGCATGAGTGCCAGGAAGAGGAATCGGAGCAGCAGCCGTTTGGTCATCGTGGCCTCATTAATGGAATACGAATCCGAACATTGGCAGCACATGATTGCGGCCGGGAACGCCCACCAGATTACGGCCCATGATGTAATCGACCACGTCGACGCGAAGGCTGAACCATTGCGACAGCCGGAAGTCCAACCCGCCGCCGAAATCGAGGACGCCGTGATTGATGTCGTTCGTGGTCAAGTTCGGGCTGGCCGCCTCAATCGCCGGGTAGGCGAAAAACCCCCCGCCTCCGCCGGCGACGGCGAACGCGGTAATCCGTGAGGAGAGTGGCATCATGAGCCGGGCCCCCGGAGTCACCATCATGGAATTGAGGCGGATAGAACCGGGGATGGTCGCGGTCTCATGCGATGGCGTCAGGAAGGTCAAGGGGACGTCCAACCACAAGGTGGCGCCGCCGATCCGCCGGAGTTGCCGGCCGAATCCCCAACTCCAGGCATACCCTGTGGAACCGTACAGGGTGACTCCGCTGTTTCCAATGGTCTGGGTGTGCGTGAAAATCGGGCCGGCCATATAGTATCCATCCCAATTTTGAAAAAGCTGCGCCGGCGCAACTGGCGGCAGGAGCAGCGGCAAAAGCAGAATTCTCTTCGCGTATCGCACTATGGGAATGATAGAGGGAGCGCGGCGGACGCGCCAAGGAATTCCGCTGAGTGGCCGGATTGAACGTTGAGCGGCGCGGGCCGCTCAAGAGCCGTCCGCGCCAGTCAGAATCGGCACGCGCCGCTCGGCGGGAATTCGTTGAAGCATGCCGGAAACGCTCCGTATACTGAAGTCGCTCGATCATGCGGTGGGTGGCGTCATTCCTGGTTCTGGCAGCGCTGGCGGGCGAGCCGTGCGCCGCCGCGGAACACAAGTCGTGGAACCAGATTCAGTACGTGGGCGGAACGGTGCCCATCAAGACCAGCCGCTACGACTTCAACACCACGCTGAGCCTCACCGCCGACTCCATCGTGATCGAGATTGCACCCGCCACCGTCTTCCAGAGCAAAAAGACGGTTCGGATCAAGATCTCGCAGGTGGTAAGTCTCAGCGCCAACGATGCCGCCTGGCGGGAGGTTTCCGCGGTGGATGGAGCGCGCCTGCCGGCCAAACCGCCCACGCTTTTCGGTGTATTCTTAAATAACGATTTTCTCGGGCTGATTTACGAGGGGGACGACCGGAAGCGCGGCGCAATCCTCCTCGACAGCGCTTTTTCGCCCGTCATCCTGCGGGTGCTGAGCAAGCTGACCGGCAAACCGGTCGATAACTCGCCATGATGGAATACTCGCTGCTCGATCTGGCAACGCTGGTGGTGTACGTTTTCGGCGCGTTGGCCTTTTCGCTGCTTACGGTGTTCTATTGGACCGAGCGGCGGCGCACGAGGCGCTCGGTATTCCCCGTGTTTACGCTGGCCTGCGCGGCAGCCTTCCTGAGCAATCTACTGTTTCGCGTCCTGCCGCTCGATCTGCCGATTCCCTCGCTGGCCGTCAGCACGGTGATCGGGGGCACGATCCCGCCGCTCATTCTGCACGTCGTTTATGAGGCCGAGGGAATCAAAGCGCGGGCGTGGCGATGGCTGCTGGGGCTGATCTACTGCGCTTCCATCGCGGCCAGTGTGCTGCGCGGCCTCAGTGTCGCCACCGAATACCTGTATCGCGCGCCCGCCATCAGCCTTGCCGCCGCCACTTCGGCCGGCTTGCTGGTGCAAATGGCCTCGCGCCGCCACATGACAGCGCGCGAGCGCGCGCATCGCTCGGCGCTCCGCGTGCTGCTGGTGCTGATGCTGGCCTGCGCGGCGGCGAGCCTGGCCGGGCTGGGAGCGTTCCTGTTCAACGCGCCGGACTATCTGCTGCTGGCATTTTTCGGCGCCAGCCTCTACTATCGCGAACGCCTGGTTTTCTTCGACCTGCTGGTAAAACGCGGCGCGTTCCTGGCAGTGGGGCTGGCGATTCTGGGAGCGGGATTGGTGCTGCGCGAGCGGGCGGAAGCGAACCCGTGGGTTTATGCGCTGGGGCTGCCGCTCTTTTGGTTGGCCGGTCCATGGGTGTACGTTTCGTTGTCGCGGGCCATCGATCGCACGTGGCTGCGCCGCCCCTATTCCTCGGCGGAGGCCGAGCGGCAGTTCATCCGCGAGATTCAGGCGGCGGTAACGGAAGACGATTTGCGGGCGCGCGCAGAAAGCAGCCTGGGCGCCATTTTTCAGACCGCGGCGACGGTGCGCTTCGAACCGGCCGCCACGGCCGGTTCCGACCCCGATGGGTTGGCGGCGCAGTTCCTGCAACTCGCGCCCCGTCCCGATGGCATTCCGTTCCTCAGCGACGACCGGCGATTGCTGCAATCGCTCGCGGGCGCGCTGGCCGTGGTGCTGGAAAACGTGCGCTTCCGCGTGGAGCGCCGGCGCCAGGAGGAGCGCGAGCAGCAGTTGCGCTGGCTGGCGAGCCGTGCGGAGCTGAAAGCTCTGCGGGCGCAGATCAATCCGCACTTCCTGTTCAATTCGCTGAGCGTGATCGCGGGGCTGGTGCATTACCAGCCGGAGAAAGCCGACGAGGCGATCGAGCAACTGGCGCACGTGTTCCGCTACACGCTGCGGAAGTCGGAACACGAATGGGCCCCGCTGGCGGAGGAGATCGATTTCGTCACCGCGTATCTGCGCATCGAACAGGCGCGGTTCGGCGACCGGCTGCAAGTGGCGTTCGAATTGGACCCCGCCGCGGCGAACCTCCCGGTTCCGGCGATGAGCGTTCAGCCGCTGGTGGAAAACGCCATCAAACACGGAATCTCGGCGGTGGAGGGTCCCGGCACGGTGGGATTGCGCGCGGCGATGGATGGAGGGCGTTTGCGATTGGAGGTATCGGACAGCGGTCCGGGATTTCCCGCCGGTTTTTCGCTGGAGAACAATGGCGATGGCCACGGCTTGCGCAACGTGATGGAGCGGCTGCGCGGCTATTACGGCAATGCCGCGCGGCTATCCTGGGATAACGGTAATGGCGCCACGCGCGTGGTGCTGGAGCTGCCGGCCGGGGAACATAGGCGTGATACGCGTTCTGATTGTGGATGACGAAGAGCCGACGCGCGTGCGCCTGCGGCAAATGCTGGCGGCGTACCCGGATGTCGAGGTGGTGGGCGAAGCCGCCAACGGCGTGCAGGCGATGGAAATGGCGGCGGCGCTGCGGCCGGACGTAATCCTGCTCGACATCCAGATGCCGGGATCGAGCGGCCTGGATGTGGCGGCTTGCCTGCCCAAGCCGCGGCCGCACGTGGTATTCTGCACCGCCTACGATCAGTATGCCGTGGAGGCCTTCGAACTCCACGCGGTGGATTATCTGCTCAAACCCGTGGGCCGGGCGCGCCTGGCCCAGGCGCTCGACCGCATTCGCGGCATGGCGGCAGCGGGCGGGCAGGAAACGGCGCTCGACCAGGCGATCCGCCGGCAGCAATCGGCGGCGGCGCGCTTCCTGGTGCGCAGCGGCGCGCATTATCTGGTAATGCCCGAAGCGCGGGTGCTCTATTTCGGGACGGAGGGAAGTCTGACGCGCCTGGTGGCCGACAGCGGCCAGTATTGGATGGATCCATCGCTGAATGAACTCGAGGAACGGCTCGACCCGGCGCGCTTTTTCCGGATCTCGCGCGCCGCGCTGATTAATCTGAATGCGGTGACGGAGGTGGTGCCGGTGACCGGCGGATCGGGCGAGGTGGTGATGAAAAACGGCCATCGGCTGGACGTGAGCCGAAGGCGGTTCCGGGATCTGCTGGAGGCGCTGGCGCCGCGGTGATGGATGCCGCCGGCCGCACGGAATCCGCTAGTCTTCGGCTTCTTCCAGTCCTTGCGCCGCCTGCCGGCGGTACTTGGCCATGGGATCTTCGGGTTCCTTGCGCGCGGGCCAAGAATGCATCACCCTCACCATCAGCATCGGGGCTAACACCACGATTGCGATGACCACGTAGGAATACGGCGCCCACCTGTGAATCCAATCCAGAGTGTGCGCCATGCGCTCCTGCAAGCTGCCGGTCTCGACAGCGGACATCAGAAGGAAAATCAGCGCGAACAGTACACAACCGATGTAAGCCATAGATTAGTACCAATTAGAACATGTGGGCGAACGGCCGCGAAACTAACCTTGGATATCGGGAGTTACCCCTGGAACGCCGGTAATTCGCGGGGACTACCGGTTCTTCCAGCGGTAGAACCCGATCATCGTCTTAGCGTCTTCGATCTTCCCCGCGCGGATCATCTCCGCCAGTTGCCGGCTCGTATACCAGCGCGTCTCGATGCGCTCGTCATCCATGGGCGTGGCCTTGCCCGCGGTGAGTCCGGTGGCGAGAAAGACGGTCATGCGCTCGGCAACGAAACCGGGACTGGGAAAGATCGTCGCGAGTTTTTCCCATTTTTTCGCGCGATAGCCGGTCTCCTCGATGAGCTCGCGCTTCGCCGCCTGCAACGGCGTTTCCCCTGCGTCCACCTTGCCGGCCGGCAGCTCCCACATATATTTGCCGGCGGGCAGGCGATACTGGCGGACCAGGAGAATGCGCTTCTTCTCGTCGACCGGCATCATCACCGCCGATCCGTTGTGGCGCACCACGGAGCGCTTGATCTCGAACTTCGTTTTGGGGTCCACCGCGTCCTCCTCGGTGACCCAAAAGAGGCGGCAGCGGTAAGCTTCGTGCGAAGAAATGATTTTCATGGTTTTGAGCGCAGCGCGGCGGCGAATTCCGCGGCCGCGAGAGTATTGCGAATGTCCGCAGGCCCAAGCCAGCCGCGCCGCGCCGTGGTGACGCCGTAGCGCATGCTGGCCAGATGCTTGGGATGATGCGCATCGGTGGAGATGGTGAAGGCCGCGCCTTTGGCCCTGGCGCTGCGGATCAGCGGACCGTGCAGGTCGAGCCGCTCCGGGCTGGCGTTGATTTCGAGCCACACGCCGCGGCGGACCGCCTCGGCGACGACGCGGTCGAAATCGTACCCATAACCTTCCCGCTGGAGCAGCATGCGCCCGGTGGGATGGCCGAGAATGCGCAGGCTCGGGCACTCCAGCGCGCGCAGCAGGCGAGCGGTCATCTCGGAGGGCTCCTGGCTCATATTGTTATGCACGCTGCCGATCACCAGATCCAACTCCGCGAGCGCGTCGTTCGCGAGGTCCATGGCGCCGTCGCGGAGGATATCGCACTCGATGCCGGAGAAGATGCGAATGCCCGCGCTCCCTTCGCGATTGAGCGCGCGCACCTGCCGCGCGAAATCCACCACGCGCTTCTCGTCGAGCCCGTTGGCCATGGCGAGCGCCTTCGAATGGTCGGTGATGGCGATGTACTCGTAGCCGAGCGCCTTGGCCGCTGCCGCCATCTCGAGCAGGGACGCGCGGCCGTCCGTCTCGGTGGTGTGCATGTGGAGATCGCCGCGAATGTGGCCCATCTCCACGAGCTCCGGCAGGCGGCCCTGTTCGGCGGCTTCGATTTCGCCGCAATTTTCGCGCAGTTCGGGCGGTATCCAGGGCAGACCCAGTGCCTCGTAGACGCCGGCTTCCGTCTCGCCGGCAACTTTGTAATCGTCCTCCACGCGGAACAGGCCGTATTCGCTGAGCTTCAGCCCCATTCTCACGGCGCGGGTGCGAATTGCCACGTTATGGTCCTTGCTGCCGGTGAAATACTGCATGGCGGCGCCGAAACTGCCGGGCGGAAGCGCGCGCACGTCCACCTGCAATCCCTCGTGCCCGACTTTCGCGCTGGCCTTGTTCTCCCCGCGCGCCAGCACTTCCTCGACGCGCGGATAGCCGACAAATACGTCGAGCGCCGCCACGGCATGCGGACCGGTCACCAGCAAATCGAGATCGCCCACGGTCTCGCGCCCGCGGCGCAGGCTGCCGGCGGGCGTCACCGATTCCACGCCCGGCACTTTCAGCAGTTCGCAGGAGAGTTCCGTGGCCATGGCATCGGCATAACTCAGCAGATAGCGCCCGGTCCGCTGGCGGTATTGCGCGATCGATCGCAGCACTTTCTCTTCGAGCTTGGCGCCCATGCGCGGCAGAACGCGCAGTTTCTCCTCGCGGCAGAGGCGTTCGAGCTCATCCATGGTGGTGATGCGGTAGTGCTCGAAGATGAGGGCGATGCTTTTCGGACCGAGACCCTGAATCTTGAGAAATTCGAGTGCGGTGGGAGGGAATTTTTCGAGCAGCAGATCGCGGCGCTCGCAGGAGCCGCGAGCGCAGATCTCGGCCAGCACGTTGGCCAGGCCTTTGCCGATGCCGGGAATTTCCGTGACCTTGCGCGCAGGATCGCGGAGGATGTCCTCGATGCGCTCGGGGTATCCTTCGATGGCGGTGGCGCCGTTGCGGTAGCTGCGAATGCGGAAGGAATCTTCCCCGGCGATCTCCATCAGATCGGCCGTCTCCCAAAGCACGCGCGCGATTTCCTTGTTTTCCATCCCCGCTCTCAATTGTAGCGATATACCGAAAGACGCAATCCAGGTTGCACCCCGTCCGCGGAAAGGGATGATCCCGCCTGAAAGCGCCGCAAGCAACGAGCATGGACTTCTCTTAATCGCCGCAACTGAAGTCGGGCTGAAGGACGGGCGGGAACGCGCGGCAACCAGTTTCAAACATCGTGGCGCGGTCCCCCCGCTGAAAGCCGGCCGCTGTCCGCTTCCTACACCAGCCCCAGGAATTTCGGACTGTAGCCCGGGAAAACACCCTGTAGCGACGGGTTGCCGCTGTGGCGGCTCACAAGTTCGCCGAGCACGTCGCGGAAATCGGTGGTCAGGAAAAGGTCGCGGCCTTCGTACAACTGGTGCGGCTGGAGTCCCGGCCACTTGCCGTACACCTTCCCGCCCTGGATATCGCCGCCCATCACGAACATGCAGTTGGCATGGCCGTGATCGGTGCCGCGATTGCCGTTTTCTTTCGCCGTCCGACCGAATTCCGACATGGTGACCACGGCAATATCCTGCATGCGGTCGCCCATATCGGTCCAGAAGGCGCTCAGCGCCTGCCCGAACGTGCGCAACAGATCGGCCAGCCGGCCTTGATCGGCCGTCTGCCCCACTTCCTGCACGTGATGATCCCAGTTGCCGATATCGGCGAAAGCCATTTCCATGCCTACGTCCGCCTTGATCAACTGTGCGATCTGCTTGAGGTTCTCTCCGAGCGGGGCGCGCGGATATTCGGCGCCGGCGGCGGGCGTGTAGGGCTGCTTCTGAATGGTTTGCAGCATCGCCATGGCTTCGAAGGTCTCTCGCGCGGTGGCTTGCAGGAGGGGATCTTTGCTGGCCGCGAACATCTGCTGGAATTCCGCCGCCGCTTGCGGATCGCGCACCTGGAACGCGCCGATGCTTCGCATGGCCACCGCCGCCTCTTCGCCGCGAAGCGTGCGCGGCAGTTCGGCTCCCAACGCCACGGCGCGCACGGGCGACACCTTGCCTTCCGGCTTGGGAAGCGCGCGGTTCATCCAGCCGCTCTCGGTGGATTTCAAACCGGGCGTGCCCGATTCCATGTAGTCCTGCGCGTCGAAATGCGAGCGCGTGGGGTCGGGCGAGCCGGCGGCGTCGACAATCGCCAGGTGGCGCTGATCGAACAGCGGCTTCAGTGGGGCGAGCGAAGGGTGCAGGCCGAAGAAGCCATCGAGATCGATGGCGGTCTTGCCGGCCTGGTCGCCGGCCGAAGAGGGCCGCGGCACGGAAATCGTGGGGCGGAGCGCGTAGTAGGCGCTTTCGCCATGCGGCACCACGATGTTCAATCCATCGGCCGCGCCGCGCTGGAAAATAGCCACCAGGATCTTCTTCCGCGGAGTCGGCACGCCGGCGGCGTAGAGCGCGCGCTCGAGCCATAACGGCGCCGTGCCCGCTCCTATCATCGCCAATGCCGAATTGCGAAGAAAAACACGACGATTGATCATTGCCCCACCTCTAACGCTTTTGAAACTCCGGTGAGCCCAGCGCGATGTCCGTGCTGGCCGGAGTCTGATCGACCTTGACCCCCGGCACTTTGTTGCCGGAAAGCTGCACCGCGAAGTTCATGCGAGCCATCAGGCCGGCGGTGCTCATCCATTCGCGGCTGGTATTGGAATAGCCGGTAGGCTCGATCTTGCGGTAGAGCGGCTCGCCGAGCTGCGCCACCTGGTTCACCAGCGCCTGGGCGAAATCCACGTTGCCGTCGCTCGCCCGCACCGCGCTCACCACCACTTCGAGCGGCGATTTCATTTTCGACTGGTACGCTGCCTGCGACCAGAATTCCCGCGCATCGAGCATCGTCTGCATGACGGCGCGCAGATCGCCATCGGTCTTCAGAAACGTCTGCGCCATGCGCTCGACGAGAGCCGGCGGCGGATCGTCGGCCACGAAACGCTGCGCCAGCTCCCGCGAAATGAAATGCGCCGTGGAAGGATGGCGGGCCACGATATCGAGCACCTTTTCGCCGTCTTTCTGGCCGCCGCCCGCCGGAATTTTCACTCCCAACACCAGCTTTTCGCCCAAATCGTGCTGCCGCTCGGCAAAGCGGAATCCGCCGCCGAGATTCGGCCGCTCGATGGTCCAGCCGGTAAAGCAGCGCGCCACTTCGGTGACGTCTTTCTGCGTGTAACCGCCATCGACGCCGAGTGTGTGCAGTTCCAGCAATTCGCGGCCGTAGTTTTCGTTCAAGCCGCGGCGCTGGCCGTTCGGGCCGGCAAATGCCGCCGGAGTGGCCGCGCCGACCGATTCCCAATTATCGAGATAAAACAGCATGGCCGGGCTCTTGGCCGTGGCTTCCAGCAGGTCCCGGAACTTGCCGAGCACGTGCGGACGGATGACGTCGCGCTCGTATTCGGTGGTGAGGTAGTGGTCGGCGCCCTTGTCGATGAAGACGTTAAAGTGATTGAACCAGAAATCGGTGAGCACTTCCTCGAGCTGCCGGTTGCTGTAAACGGCGCGCAGGATCTTGGCTTCCTGCAGATCGCGCGCCACTACTTGCGCCGGCCCGGCAGTGAATTCGATGCGCCGCCGCAAATCGGGCGGAGCCACGGCGAACAGTCCCTGGCGCATGGCCGGCGGGAGCGCGCCGATCACGTTGTCCTGCTTGTCGTGCGGCAGCGCTTCGAGGGCGGCGAGGCGTTCCTGCGGGGTGCCGCTGCGCAGCGAGCGGATTTCGCCGGCGCTGAGGATCCCGGCCAGGTTCCGCCGTTCGGGCGCGTCGGGCGCGAGCGCGCCGGCATCGCCCTGCCTGGCTTCCTCGCGCTTCACGATTTTCTCGATCATCAGGCGGCGATCGGGGTCGCTGGGAAAGGGCAGTCTCCCATCGACCATCTGCTTCACGATTCCCGGCGCGGGGTAATTCCGCACCATGTCCTTGGCGGACATAGTCAGGGTATCGAGGGGCTTGAGCTTTTCGGCAAGGACGGGATTCTCGGGAATGCGCTCGGGGTGGAGTTGCAGGTCGACCCACTTTTTCAGGCCCATCGATTTCACCTGCGCGAAATCGCCGGGCCGCGGGCCGAACGTGAGGCGGTTGAGCGCCTGCCGGATACGGTCGTCGCCGGAAACCTCCCTGGAGAAACTGGCGGTCTCCGCGTAAGCGGTCACAATCAGGACAATTCCGAGTCCCCAGCAGGCCGTGCGGCGCATCCTTACCCTCTCAGACTATTAAACTCCATTTTGGCCCGGGAGTTGCGCCGGGGTCCCGCCTGGAGGCCAGGCGCCGGATGGCGTACATTGAAGGGAATGGCAACTTCTGAGATTGCAACACTGGGTGGGGGCTGTTTCTGGTGCCTGGAAGCCGTTTACGACCAGATGGAAGGCGTGCTATCGGTGGAATCGGGCTACATGGGAGGGCACGTCGAGAACCCGGATTACCGCACGGTGTGCACCGGCCGATCGGGTCACGTGGAGGTGGTGCAAATCACTTTCGACCCGGCGGTGGCTTCGTTCCGCGATATCCTCGAAGTCTTCTTCGCCATCCACGACCCCACGTCAATGGACCGGCAGGGCAACGATTCCGGCCCCCAGTACCGCAGCGTCATTTTCTATCACGGCCAGGCGCAGCGCGCCACGGCCGAACAAACCATCGCCGAACTGGAGATGGAGGGCGCGTTCGGCCGGCATATCGTCACCGAACTGAGGCCCGCCGCGACGTTCTACATCGCCGAAGATTACCACCAGGAGTACTTCGTCAATAATCCCCAACAGCCTTACTGCGCGTTCGTGGTTTCGCCCAAAGTAAAAAAGTTCCGCGAGAAGTTCGCGGCCAGGCTGCGGCGGCGGTGATGGATAGCTGAACCCGAGCGCTCGCACCAGGCGATTCTGATCCATGGATTCGGGCAAGGGAATCGCCCCGCCGCAGCCCAGCCTGGCTCGCGGGCCGGTCGATTGACGGTTTCGGCCGTCCGGGCGGATCGGCGTAGACGCCTGAGAAGCCGCCGCTTCCATCCGGCTCCGGCGGAAACGCCTACGGTAAGATGATCCTTTAGGCGCCCCCCACTCATGAGAATCGCCGTCCTTTCCGACATCCACGACAACGTCTGGAAGCTCGACGCGGCGCTCGCCTCCGTGCGCGATGCCGACGTCCTGCTGTGCTGCGGCGATCTTTGCTCGCCGTTCATCGTCCACCAACTGGGACGTGGCTTTCGCGGCCCCGTCCACATCGTGTTCGGCAACAACGATGGCGATCTCTACCGCATCTCCGCCAACGCGCGTCACTACGGCCATATCCGCCTGCACGGCGAAATTTTTCGCGAGGAATTCGACGGCCGGCGTTTCGCCATGAACCATTACGACAGCATCGCGCGCACCCTCGCCCGGTCGGGCGAGTTCGACGTGGTGTGCTACGGCCACAATCATGTGTTTTCCGTGGAGCGCATCGGCGCAACGCTGGCCATCAATCCAGGTGCGATCCTGGGCGCGGCCTTCGCCCCGGATGGCGCGCGCACCGATGTCGCCTCCACTTTCGTGATCTACGAGACCTTCACGGGCGAAGCCGCGCGGTTCGAAGCATAGCCTCATGCCGCAGGCCAGGATCGCGTTTCAATATCCCAGTTTCCGGCTCTACATGCTGGCGCGGTTCCTGGTCACCGTCTCCTCCGAAATGCAATCGGTCGCCATCGGCTGGCAGGTGTACGATCTGACGCATCGGCCGCGCGACCTGGGACTGGTGGGGCTGTCGCAATTTCTCCCCGGTATCCTGCTCTTCCTCGTGGCGGGTCACACGGCCGACCGCGTCGCCCGCCGGCGCATCCTGCAATTCTGCTATGTCGCTTTCTCGGCGGTCTCGCTGGTTCTCGTGGCGCTCACGGTTCATGGCCTTCACTCGGTATGGCCCATCTACGGGGTGCTGCTCGCCAACGGCGCGGTGCGCGCGTTCAACATGCCTACCGGGCAGGCGTTCCTGCCGCAACTGGTGAAGGAGAGCGATTTTCCCAACGCCGTCACGTGGTCGGCGTCGATTCTGCAGGCGGCGTTGACCATCGGGCCGATGACCGGCGGTCTGCTCTACAGCCTGGCGGGCAGTCCGGTGCCGGTGTATGGCACGGCGGCGGCGGCGTACCTCGTCGGGCTGGCGGCGATCTCGCGCATTCGCGTGCAGGCGCCGCAGCGCCCGCGCGGCACGGCGTCGCTCCGCGTCATTCTCGAAGGCCTGCGCTTTATCTGGCGCGAGAAATTGATTCTGGGCGCGATTTCGCTCGACTTGTTCGCCGTGCTCCTGGGCGGCGCGGTGGCCCTGCTGCCCGTTTATGCCAGGGATATTCTGCATGCCGGCGCCACCGGGCTCGGAATTCTGCGCGCCGCGCCCGGCGTGGGAGCCATCGCCATGGCGGTGCTGGTGGCGAATCGGCCGATCACGCGTAAGGCCGGCCGAACCATGCTGGCGTGCGTCTTCGGATTTGGCGTATTCACCATCGTGTTCGGGCTCTCGCGCAGTCTGGCGCTCTCGCTGGCGTCGCTCATGCTGCTCGGCGCCTGCGATATGGTGAGCGTCATCGTCCGCCACACGGTGGTGCAATTGGGCACGCCCGACGAAATGCGCGGGCGCGTCAGCTCGGTGAACATGGTCTTCATCGGCGCCTCCAACGAAGTGGGCCAGTTCGAATCGGGCATCACCGCGGAATGGTTCGGCACCGTGCCGGCGGTGGTGTTCGGCGGCATCGGCACACTGGTGGTAGTGCTCGCCTGGGCATGGTTGTTTCCCGCGCTGCGGCGCGTGGACCGTTTACCGGGGTCTACCAGCGGTTCCGGCGATGCCACTCCCCGCCGCCCAGACCCCCGGCGTCGATGACCGCGGCGATCACCAGGACCAGCAGGTTCACGCCGGCCAGTGGCTGATGGTTATTCACCATCCAGGCATACACCAGGGTGGTGAGAGGCAGGAAAAGGAAGCCCAGCAGCGGAATCAGCAGTCCGTGGTAGGCACGCCACAGGTAATTCGAGAAGAAGAACAACAGCGCCAGGATCACGCGCGGGAACGCGAGCACGACAATCAGCAGGAGGCACGGCATATTGCCTCGATTGTCGCAGAATCGCGCGCGCTTGCACCGTACGGCTCCGCACTCGTAGAATCAAGGGTTCGCATGAACGCCACGCCGCGCACCGTCCTGGTTGTCGATGACGACCGCCAGATTCTCGGATTAGTGGATAAAATGCTCCGGCCCCAGGGGATCACGGTGCTTTCGGCAAACAGGCCTTCGGAGGCTCTCAAGATCTGCGAAGAGCAGGCTGTGGACGTCCTCATCTCCGACGTGGTGATGCCGGAAATGGACGGCGGGCGGCTGGCCGAGCGCTTCCTGAAACTGCGGCCCGAAGGGCGCGTCATGCTGATCTCGGGCCAGGCAAAAGCGCCGTCCGCGGCGAAGTTGCCGAACGTCCGCTTCCTGCGCAAGCCGTTCTTCCCGGCGGTGCTGGTGCGCGAACTGCGGGAGTTGCTGGCCGAGGATTAGTCCCGTGCGTCACAAGGACCGCAGGGGAGCGGCGCCTCTCTTATATCTTCAGGAACAACTTCCGCCGGTACATCCACCACAGGATCAGCCAATAACAGGCCAACACGGCAAGACCGCGCAGCACCGGCTCGTAAGCCGCGCCGAAAAACGCAAAAAAGTGTGGGCCGAGATGAATGCGGAAAGTATCCGGAAAGAACTGCTCCCCGAAATGCGCCATCACATACGCGGCGATGGAATTCATGCCGATCACGGCCAGCGGGAACGCCCAACCGCGCCAGCGCTTGACTTCCGTGGCCCAATAGAACGCCGCCAGGAAGAGGAAACAGAGGCCGCCGCTGGCGAGCGTCCACGCCGGCGTCCAGATGCGCTTCACGATCGGGCAGATGCCGCCGAAATGCAACATCAGCCCCACGGCAATCAAAATGGCGCCGGCTGACAGCAGGCGGCGCAGCAGATTCGCCTGCGCTGTCCGCATCCATTGGCCGGCTTCCAGACCGAGGATCATGGTGCCCAGCGTGGGAATGAAGCTGAGGGTCAGATATCCG
>Ga0335078_10009401_pt1 | contig 14491 bp, 13 predicted proteins | sample Lox_Sample_32_FD_206711 | JGI IMG/M metagenome (GOLD analysis project Ga0335078, IMG submission 206711) | Soil microbial communities from Loxahatchee National Wildlife Refuge, Florida, United States - Lox_Sample_3.2 | ecosystem: Environmental > Terrestrial > Soil > Wetlands | place: USA...
GCGCTGGCGAATCTCCTTCATCGCCTGTTCGATGGCGTTGCGCACTTCCTGAATGTCGACCTTGCTGACAATATCGAACGAATTATCCTGCGCCATGGTCTGCTCCCTGCCTGCCTGGGCGGCAGGTTATGCGACTGCAACTCCTTTAGTTTCCCACGTCGGGGGGAATGCGAAACAGGCGGAAGAAGTTTTTCGTGGTCGAATCGGCGATTTCATCCTTGGAAATGCCCAATAAACCGGCCAACGCATCGGCGGTCTGGGCCACCCACGCCGGCTCATTGCGCTTGCCGCGGTTCGAGGCCGGCGCGAGCCAGGGCGCGTCCGTTTCGACCAGGATGCCGTCGAGCGGCATCCTCGCGGCCACGTCACGCAACGGCTGCGCCTTGGGGTAGGTCAGGTTTCCGGCAAACGAGACCAGAAATCCGAGGTCGAGCGAGCGCCTCGCCTGCTCCCACTCGCCCCCGAAGCAATGCATGATGCCGCCCAATCCCGTTTTGCGCCAATGCTGGTCCATAACGAGGAAAAGATCGTCCCAGGCATCCGTGGTTCCTTCTTTGGCGCGGCAATGGATCAGGATGGGCCGCTTGCGCGCGGCGGCGATCTCAAGCTGCGCGATAAGTCCCTCGCGCTGTACCTCGGCAGGCGCGCCTTCATGGTAGTAGTCGAACCCAATCTCGCCGCAGGCGATCACCTCCGGCTCGGCGAGAAGGCGATCGAGCCTGGCCAAAGCCGCATCGTCGGCCTCGCCGGTATTGTGGGGGTAAATCCCAGCGCTTGCATAGAGCCGCGGCATTTCCGGCTGCCCATTGAACTGCCGGCAAAGATCGAGCGCCTGGTGCATCTCCGCCGGTCCTTCGCCAATGCCGATGGCCAGCACCGCGCCCACGCCGGCAGCTTGAGCGCGCGCCAGCATCGCGGCGCGATCGTCGTCGTAGCGGTGGCTGTCCAGGTGGGCGTGGGAGTCGATGAGCAATGTTGAGACCTCGCGCTGGGGCGTATTTCTATTTCAACCTAAATTCGCAGGCTCGGATCGACGACGACCAGACCGAAGTACTGCTCAAATGCGTCGAAGTCGCGGTCGTTGTGGAGCAGCTCGAAGCCCTGCTCGATGCAGAAGGTCGCAGTAAAGCAATCGATCAAGCTGCGAATTGTGATGCCCTTACTGCGCAAGGCGCGATAATTTTGCGCAGAGGCCACCGCCAAATCTCTGCCTGCGGTTTCAAATACCGCAAATCGTTCCAATTCTCTCAGAGTTTCACGGAACAATTTGTCGGTGCGGACTCCCTGCAGGACTTCGCTAAGGATCAAGGTCGTAATCCCCAGCCGACGCAGACCGAGATTCAGATGGAGCCAGTCGGTCCGAGAGTCAATCCGCCCATTGAGGTAGGCGACGAGTACCGATGTATCCACGATTGTCATCGTTTATCGGCCAGGCTCATAGACCAGTTCGCGTTATCAGGCTGCTTCCTTCGATTCAGGTCGGCCAGAGTCCGCGGTCCGCTCGTTCTCCCTTCGCTTCCTCAGAATCTCTTCGTCCGGAGCCAACCAATCGTCATCGTGACCGCGCCACACGACCTTGCCGCGCAGTTTGCGAATTCCCTCTTGCTGTTTGAGCTGGACCGAAAGCCGAAGAGCTGATTCGACGGCGGCCTTCTTGGTCTTGGCGCCGGTCGCCTTCATAGCCTGGCGCATCAGCTTGTCGTCGATGTCGATGTTGGTTCGCATTCGCGCTCCTCGATGTGTAAGGGTAGCACGAATTATGTGTATACGCTCCCGGCCCGGTGGATGAGTCGGTTACTTCAATCGCGCGCCCAGCGGCACATCTTCCAGGAATCCGGCCAGCACCGGCGCGCCGTCGGGCAACGACGCGGCCAGCAGCATTCCGTTCGATTCCAGGCCGCGCATCTTGCGCGGAGCCAGATTAGCCACGATCACGATCTTGCGGCCGATGAGCTTCTCCGGCTCGTAGTGCTCCGCGATGCCGGCCAGGATCTGCCGCTTCTCGTAGCCCAGGTCGATCTCCAGGCGCAACAGCTTGTCGGCTTTGGGAACGCGCTCGGCCACCAGCACCTGGGCCACGCGCAGGTCCACTTTGGCAAAGTCGTCAATGCCGATCTTTGCCTCTCCCGCTGCCGGTGGCGTGGCGGGTTCGCCGGCGGCCTGCGTGGGGTGGAGGGGCTTGTCGGAAGGCGCATCGGCCGGCGTGGTGCTCAGCCGGCTGCTGGAGAGTTCCGCCGGGACCTGGTGCACTTTCGCCGTTGGCAGCGGCTTATCCGGGTCATGAGGGACGCCGGTGGCCGGCGTAATGGTCTCGCCGGCGCGCGCCGCCTCGGCTTGATCCTGCGCCGTAACGGGGTTGACAGAAGGCGAAGCCGTGGGCGGGGCGGGGGCCGGAGCCGGCTCAGCGGCGGCTTCGTTCTTGCTTCCACTGGCCGCTTCCACGGCGGAGCGATTGTTCTCTTCTTCAAGCTTCTGCATACGATCGATTGCGTCCTGTTCCGCGCGGGGAAAGAGCGGCGCCGGCGTGCCGAATCGGGTTCCGGCCTTGAGCCCGCCCCACGCGAGATCCTTCAGGAATTGATTCCTGGCCGCATCCTGAATGTCACCCAATCCAAGCTGCCGCCAAACCTTCGATGCGGATTCCGGCAGAATGGGATAGACGAGCGCCGTGACGATGCGAATGGCCTCGGCCGAGTTGGCCAGCACGCGCGCCTGAAGCTGCGCGTGATCGGCTTCGGAGCGCTCGGCGTGCTTCTTCCACGGCGCGTTGGCGGTCAGGTAGCCGTCGGTTTCGGCGACGAAGGTCCACACCGTCTTGAGCGCGTCGGAAAAATTCAGCGCGTCGAAGGCGGGCGGAAACTCGGCGATCATTCGGGCGGCGCCCTCGCGCAACGCGCCTTCAGCCGCGGTCTCGGCGCCCGGCTCCGGCACAATTCCGCCGAAATACTTGTGCACCATGTTCACCACGCGGCTCACCAGGTTGCCGTAGCCGTTGGCCAGGTCGCCGTTGTAGCGCTGCACCAGCGCATCGAAGCTGAAGTTGCCGTCCTGCCCGAAGGGAATCTCGCGCAGCAGGAAATAGCGCAGCGCGTCGGCTCCGAGCACGTCCTGCACGGTCTCGGCGCGCACAATGTTGCCGCGCGACTTCGACATTTTGCCCTGGTCGAAGAGCAGCCAGCCATTTGCCTTGACCGAGCGCGGAGGCGCAATTCCCGCGGCCATCAAAAACGCCGGCCAGTAGACGCAATGAAAGCGCGTGATCTCCTTGCCGACCAGGTGAATGTCGGCCGGCCAGAACTTCGCGAAGCGCTCGCGATCGGCGGCATCGTCCGACCCATAGCCCAGCGCCGTGATGTAATTGACCAGCGCGTCGAACCACACGTAGATCACATGCGTCTCGTCGCCCGGCACGGGAATGCCCCAGGCGACGCTGGTGCGGCTGAGCGAGAGATCCTTCAGGCCGCCGCGCACAAACGAGATGACTTCGCGCCGCGCCGATTCCGGCGCCATGAAATCGGGATGGGCTTCGTAGAACTCGAGCAGTTTGCGCTCGAAGGCCGAAAGCTTGAAGAAGTAGTTTTCTTCGCTCACCGTCTCCGTAATGCGGCCGCAGTCCGGGCAAGGGGTGCCGGGCGGCCCGTCAACGTAAGCCTCGTCGTAGATGCAATACTGGCCCGAGTACGAGCCCTTGTAGATGAATCCCTTGTCGCGCAGAGTGCCAAAGAGCTGCTGCACGCCGCACTTGTGCCGCGGTTCGGTGGTGCGGATGAAGTCGTCGTAGGTGATGCCGAGCCGGTCCCACAGCGCGCGAAACTCCCCGGCAATGGCTGTGGCGAACTCCTGCGGCGTGCGACCGGCCTGCCTGGCCGAGCGCTCGATCTTCTGCCCGTGCTCGTCGGTTCCGGTCAAAAACCAGGTGTCGATTCCCAGCGCGCGCTTGCGCCGCGCTATGGCGTCGCAGACGATCGTCGAATAGGCGTGCCCCAAGTGCGGCCGCGCGTTCACGTAGTAGATCGGCGTGGTCAGATAGAAGCGGTTGGCGCTGGAATCGTTTGTCGGCATGAGCGCGGCATTGCGTCCAGAGCCGCCGCAACCAAAGCGAACTCATGGGCAATCTTTCTTTTATCTTAGGGTCCGGTGTCCAGAGCGTCAAACCTCAGGCGAAGATTCACTCTGTTAGAATCGCCTTTGAAAATCAGGGTTTTTTGAGGTCCAACGACTTGTACCTGGAAGCGCAGAAACGGTTCGAGACGCGGATTCAGCGCGTGCTCGAAGAGAAATACGACCTTCGCGTCGAGTCTGTTCCCAGCGGGATTCCACCCGATCTCAGGTTCGGTGAGCTCGCCACCCCGATCGCGTTCGAACTGGCGCGCAAGCTGCGCAAGGCGCCGAAGATCATCGCGCAGGAGATCGCCGAGGCGCTGGCCGGGCTCGAGGGCTTTGCGAAATTCGAAGTGGCCGGCGCGGGGTATATTAACGCCTATCTCGACCGCGGCGCGAGCGTGCGCGCAATGACAACCCCGCTGGAAGCAATGCCGTCCCAAAGTCCGCTCCATGTAATGGTCGAGCACACCAGCATCAATCCCAACAAGGCCGCGCACATCGGCCACCTGCGCAACGCCATTCTCGGCGACACGTTCGTGCGCCTGCTGCGCGCCGCCGGACAGACCGTGACGGTGCAGAACTACATCGACAACACCGGCGTGCAAGTCGCGGATGTGGTAGTGGGCTTCCGGCATCTCGAAGGCAAATCGCTCGCCGACGTGCGAATGCTGATCGATCGCTCGTCGAACGGAGACGTGAGTCAGGGCGCGACTTCAGTCGTGCCGCAAGAGCCGGCAAGGTCAGGTGGGGTTTTAGTCCCTGAGGGACCTCGACCCTTCGACTATTACTGCTGGGACCTTTACGCCCGCGTCTCGCAATGGTACGAGCAAGGGTCCGACGAAGAGAAAGCAACCCGCAAGAAGCTTCGCCTCGACACGTTGCACGAGATCGAGCACGGTGGCAACGAAACCGCCGAAGTTGCCGACCTCATCTCGACGGCCATCCTGCGCCGGCATCTCGAAACCATGCAGCGGCTCGATGTCGAGTACGATTTTCTGCCGCGCGAGAGCGAGATCCTCCACCTCAAGTTCTGGGAAGCGGCGTTCGAGCAATTGAAGCGGAAAGGAGTTCTCTATTACGAGACGGAGGGCAAGAACGCCGGCTGCTGGGTGATGCGACGCTCCGCTTCGGAGACCGCCGCGGGCGAAATCGATGAGGATGCGAAGGTCATCGTGCGCTCCAACGGCACCGTAACGTACGTCGGCAAAGACATCGCGTATCACCTGTGGAAGTTCGGCCTGCTCGGCCGCGACTTCGGCTACAAGCCGTTTTTCCAGTACCCGGATCACGAGTGCTGGATTTCGGCCGAGCATGGAGAGGAGCAGCACCCGCACTTTGGTGGCGCGCAGGCCATCTACAACGTCATCGACGTGCGCCAGACCGATCCGCAGGCAAACCTCGTCCAGGCGCTCAGAGGGATGGGGCATACCGACCAGGCCGACCACTGCATCCATTTCGGCTACGAAAAGGTCGCGCTCACGCCGCGCTGCGCGCTCGAACTGGGTTACGAAGTCTCGGCGGAGGACCTGAATAGCCCCTACATTCTCGTCAGCGGGCGGAAGGGTTTCGGCGTCAAGGCTGACGACCTGATCGACAAGCTCATCGCCGGCACGCGCGCCGAAGTCGATTCGCGGCGAACTGGCCGCGATGAAACCGAGCGCCAGCGCATCGCCGAACAGATCGCCATCGGTGCGCTGCGCTACTTCATGCTCAAGTTCACGCGCAATTCGGTCATCGCCTTCGACTTCAAGGATGCACTGAGCTTCGAAGGCGAGACCGGGCCCTACATTCAATATGCGGTGGTACGCATTCGCAATATCTTCCGCAAAGCGGGGTTGGCGGAGTCAGCGGCGCTGGCGGAGTTTGGTGGACTGGCAAGCCAGCGAGTTAGCGAGTCAGCGAGTCAGCAAGTTAGCCAGTCAGCGGAGAGGCAGAGCGTCGATGCATTCCTGGCCGGCGAAGAGAACGAGGATATCTGGGCGTTGTGGTTGCGCTGCGGGCGCCGCTCGCAGGTGCTGGAGCAATGCATCGCCACGTCGGAGCCGGCGCATCTGGCCAAGCATGCTTTCCAGTTGGCGCAGGAATTCAATAACTTCTACCACAAACATCACATCCTTACCGAAGAGAATCCGGCGCGAAAGACGTTTCTCCTGGGAACGGCCGCCGTCGCCCTGCGCGAGCTGATCCAGTCGCTCGCCTGGCTGGGCATTGAAAGCCCGGAAGCGATGTAAGTACCCTGATTAGAGTTCTTCTCCCTGGTGCTTTCCGTCACAGGTGAATCTCCCGCCGCCGCGGTATAGTACATCCCGGTTCAGGGAGATTTGCATGCTGCTTATTCAAGAGATCGCGGAACGCCTGGCTCTTTCGCCGGACCAGTATGAGACGGTCGGGGCTTATGGCGCCAAGCTCAAGCTCGAGTTACTCGACGACGCAGTCCTCACGCCGCGCGGCAAGTTCATTCTGGTCACGGCCACCACGCCCACCACGCACGGCGAAGGAAAGACGGTGGTGTCGATCGGACTTGCGCAGGCGCTGGAGCGGCTGGGCCACCGATCCATCGTCACGCTGCGCGAGCCTTCTCTGGGGCCTGTCTTCGGCGTCAAGGGCGGCGCGGCCGGCGGCGGCCGGTCGCAGGTGGAACCGAGCGCGAAGATCAATCTTCACTTTCACGGCGACTTCCACGCCATCACCTCCGCGCACAACCTGCTCGCCGCCATGATCGATTCGCATCTCTTCCACGGGAACGCCCTGGAGATCGATCCCGCGCAAATCACCTGGCCGCGCGCGCTCGACATGAACGATCGCGCCCTGCGCCACATCGCGGTCTCGCTGGACTCCAAGCGCGACGGCGCCGGCCGGCAATCAAGCTTCGTCATCACCGCGGCGTCGGAGATCATGGCGATTCTTGCGCTGGTCGCAGGCCGCGCCGACCTGCGCCGCCGCCTCGATGCGATTGTCATCGGCGTTTCGCGCTCCGGCCGGCCGGTCACCGCCGGCAACCTGGGCGCAACCGGCGCCATGATGGCGCTGCTCAGCGATGCGCTGCTGCCCAACCTGGTCCAAACCACAGAAGGCACGCCGGCCCTGATCCACACCGGCCCGTTCGCCAACATCGCTCACGGCACGTGCAGCGTGCTGTCACACCAGATAGCCGTGCGGCTTGCCGACTTCGTCGTCAACGAGGCCGGCTTCGCCTCCGATCTCGGCGCGGAAAAGTATTTCGATATCGTGCATCGCGTCTCGGGCATTCGGCCCGCGGCCGCCGTGCTGGTTACATCCGTGCAAAGCATGCGCGCACAGGGCGAGGGCTCGCTCGAGGCTGGATACCCGAACCTCGCTCACCACATCAGGAATCTGCGCGGATTCGGAGTGCCGGTGGTCGTCGCCATCAATCGTTTTCCCAGCGATCATGTGGACGAACTGAACGGGATTGCTGCCGAGTGCCGCCGCCGGGGCGTGGGCTGCGCGTTCGTCGAAGCCTATGCCCAGGGCGGCGCCGGCGCAACCGACCTGGCGGAAGAAGTCATCTCGGCGATCGAGACCAGCCGCGCTCCGCGCATTCAATTTGCCTACGAGCTCGAAGACTCGCCGGAAGAGAAGATCCGCAAGATCGCAACAAAGGTCTACGGCGCCAGCCGCATTGCGCTCAGCGACGCTGCCGGCGCGCACCTGGCGCGCTTTGTTGAGTGGGGATTTGGCGGGCTGCCCGTCTGCATCGCCAAGACACAATACTCACTCACCGACGATCCCAAGCGCATGGGCGCGCCATCATGCTGGACGCTGAACATCAGCGACGTTTTGCTTTCGGCAGGCGCAGGCTTCCTGGTCGCTGTCGCCGGCAACATGATGCTGATGCCCGGCCTGCCGCACGATCCGCGCGCGCTGGCGATCGATGTCGATGCAGAAGGGAAGATCGTCGGCGTGGCGTGAGTGCTTCAGCCCTACGCTGCGTGCGTGGGATGCGCGGCCGCCGCATCGACGACTTCGGTCAATGCCTCGGCGGCTGCGACGCAATCGGCGCGGCTCACGTCGTGATGCGTCACCAGACGAATGGCATCCGGGCCGACGGTGCTCGCCAGCACGCCCCGCTCCTTGAGCCGCGCCACCAACTCAGCGGCGCTCAGGGTCCCGGTCATGCGAAAGATGACGATGTTGGTCTCGACCGCATCGAGGTCGATGGCCACGCCATCCATATGCGCGAGCGCTTCGGCCACCAGGCGCGCATTGGCGTGGTCCTCGTGCAGGCGAGCCGGCATCTGCTCGATCGCGATCAATCCCGCGGCAGCCAGCACGCCGGCCTGCCTCATGCCGCCGCCCAAAGCTTTGCGATAAATCCGAGCCTGTTCCATCAACTCCGCCGAGCCAACCAGCATGGAGCCCACAGGCGCGCCGAGCCCTTTCGACAGGCAGAACATCACGGTATCGAAGCCGCGCGTCAGTGTCTTGACATCGACTCCGAGCGCGGTTGCCGCATTAAAGATGCGCGCGCCGTCGAGATGGACGGGAAGCCGGCGCTCGGTGGCTTTTTCCCAAATCTCCTCCAAAACCTCCAGGGGCGTGCAGCCCCCGCCGGCCAGGTTCGCGGTGTTTTCGATTTCGATCAGCCCGGTGGCCGCGCGAAATGAACCTCGCTTGAAGATGACCGGCTCGATGTGCTGCCAGGTGAGAATCCCGCGCTCGGCGTAGACCGGGCGAACCAGGCAGCCGGAGAAGACCGCGGTCGTCGCCATCTCCCAGTCGAGGATGTGAGCGCGCGACTCGCAGATCACTTCCTGGCCGGGCTTAGTGTGCAACCGGATGGCAATCTGGTTGCCCATGGTTCCGGTGGGCACAAACAGCGCCGCCTCGCGGCCGAATATCTCCGCTGCGCGCTTTTCGAGCAGGTTGACCGTGGGATCTTCGCCGTAGACGTCGTCGCCCACCTCGGCGGCAGCCATGGCCGCGCGCATGGCGGGGGTGGGTCGGGTTACGGTATCGGAGCGGAGATCGATGAGCGAGGCCAATTCACGCTCCTTTGCTGATTTCAATATCTTACAGCGCGTTTCTAAGGACTACTGTGGACGTATTTTGCGCTCTTTGCGGCGCGACTGAGTCGTTCCGTGTTACAAGGCTTCTCTTGAACAAGCTCTAGTCCTGGTCTTCTTCGCGCCAGTTCTTCTTTCGCACAAAGAAGACGAACTCGCCCGGCTTCGCCACGATTTTTTGTTTCTCCGCGTCTTTCTTTTTCAGGCAGCCGTTGGCCGTTACGACGCCAGATGTCAGGATATCGGCGATCGAATACCAACGATCGGGAGCAACCGCGGTTTGAAGCAGACCCTGGTTTTCGAGAATTCCTTTGCCCTTCTCGCTGTCGCAGTTGACGTAGATCGACATGGAGCTGTCATATTTGCCGTGCACCGAAATCTCGGTGGCTTCGGCCGGGAGCGTCAGCTTTCCGCTGCCGTCCTCATTGAGCGTTACCCAGTTGGCATGCTGCTCCTGCTGGTGATTGATCTGCACCAGGAAATCCGACGTGGCAATCAAACGGCCGCTTCGGCCCTCGAGCATGCGCACGGTAACGGCTTTTCCCGTCTGTGCGGAAAGATGAGCGCAGGAGAGAAGGAATGGAACCAGGGCGGCTGCGGCGAGTCCGCGAAGCCGGCGGGAGAGGATCATGCCCGCATTCTACCAACTGGAGTACGGCTGGCCGTCGCTGCCTGTCTCCGTCGAACCTGAATGGACATCGTCGATGCCGGGATCGGTTTCGTCGACCGAGCGCAGGGAGTCGCTCGTGTCCGTTGCCCAGGTTTCGTTGCTCTTGGTCATGGGATCGACGGGGATGGCTCTCAGATACCCGTTCTCGATCAAATCCTGCAGCGACTGCGGCCCCTTCTGCTTGTCCTCGGTATAAGAGTCGATGGCCGTTCGCATCGTCTGCAGGTCTTCCTTGAGTACGGCTTCTTTGGCCGACCGCATCGCCCCGATGAAGCTGGGCACGGCAAGGGTCGCCAGGATTCCGATGATTGCCATCACAATCATCAGCTCCATCAGCGTAAAGCCCGCGTCGCGTCGATGGGATTTGCCGGCTCGCATGGGATCAACCTACCAATCGGAGTACTTGGTTCCGTCCAGGGCCGTGCCCGTGGATTTGGAAAACACATCGAAGACGCTTTGCCCGCCCCAGGAGTCGGAGTTGGGATCGTCCTGCATGGAGCGCATTCCCCACTCGGCTTTGCCGGTCATGGGATCGACGGGAATCCGGCGCAGGAACTTCACCTTCTTGCTCTGCACATCCACGCCATTCACCAGCGTCTCCAGATCGGGCGGATAGTTCTGGCTGTCGACCTTGGTCTGAAAGGCGCCCCGGTCGGCTGCGTCCTTGTACTTGTCGATCGCGTCGCGCATCTCCCACAGATCCTGGCGCAGCAAGTGCTCTTTCTGGCGCTTCACCCGGTACATCTGCACGGGAACGGCGGCTGAAGCCAGGATGGCGAGGATCGCCACCGTGACGATGAGCTCCACCAGAGTGAGCCCGCGCTCGCTGCTCTTCATGCTCCGGATTGGCTTCGTCGCGCTCATGGTCGCGATCTCCTGTTGGGCCTGGACGAGACTCACTGGACCTGGATCGTGGTCTGCCCGCCTGTGGCCTGCAACGGCTGCTGCGCGCTGTTGAGGGCTGCGGGGCGGGTGATGGAAACCGAGGTTTCTCCGGGCGCCTTGGCGGTGAAGCTGAGCGTGCACACGGTTCCGTCACCATTCACGCCCGCCGCACCCGGCGGCAGCGCGGTGTTGATCGTGACGTTGCCCGACCCGTCCTCGCGGTGAACCAGCGCAACGGCCTGGCCGCCGCGGCCCAGGAAGTCTCCCTGGTCGACGTTGACGAGCGCGAGCCTGGCCGGATCGTATTGGATCTGCAGTGGGACGGAAGCGACATCCTTGCCTCCGTTCAGCACCACTGGAACCTTGAATGTGGAGCCTACCGCGACCGGGCCGTTCGGCTGGACCAGCGCAATGTTGACCGGCTGGGCAGGCGCCGCAGGCGCTGCCGGCTGGGATTGTGCCTGGCTTGTCGCTGCGTCTGTGGCCACTGTACCGGTTGCGTCCGCGGCCTGGTGCAGTTGCTGCAGCGCGGCGGGCGCTGCCGCTTCAGCCGATTGGCCGGGCACGGTGCCCACGGTGGACCGGCGGGTCGACGGCGGGCGCACGGGGAGAACGGCAGGAGCCGAAGCGGCCTGCGAATTCGCAGAGGAGACGTGGCGCAACTCGATCTGGTTGCCCACGCCCGTATCGATGGTGCGCAGGTTGATGGGATCGAGTTCCTGCGTGCGAACGATATGCGGCACCAGCAGGAAGACCAGGTCCTCGTCATTGATGGTGTGATCTCTCGAGCCGAAGAGATATTTGAGAATCGGAATCGCACTCAGGCCGGGGATGCCGTTCCAGCTCGTCGTCTCCTGTTTCTGCTCAATGCCGCCGAGGATGCTGGCTTCGCCTTCGCGCAGCCGGATGACCTGGTCGACGATGTTCTGCGCGATGATCGGCTCGGTGACGCCGCTGATGGTCGTCGAGCCGGCCTCGGAGGATACCTCGATCTTGACCTTCAGGGTCACGTCGTGATCGAAGTGCACGGTTGGCGTCATCTCCACTTTCACGCCGACTTCCTCGAACTGGAACTGCGTATTGACCAGCGAGCTGACCAGAGCCGTCGCCGCGCCCGTCTGATAAGAGCCGGTGGCGATGGGGATCTTTTCGCCGATCGTGAGCGTGGCTTTCTGCGCATCGGTGGCGCGGATGCGCGGATTCTGCAGGATCTTGGTGTTGGAGTTGGTCAGCAGCAGGTTGGCCGTTGCCGCGCCGATGGTGATGGCAAAGTCCGCGGCTTTCAGATGGCTCAGATCGTAGAGACTGGGCGTGCTGCCGCTCGTGCCCGTGCTGGTCGGATTGCCGAACTGGTCGGTTCCCGTGCTGCTGCTGTTGCAGTTGCTCGATCCGCTGGTGCACGGCGGCTGCAAGGCCGCACCGATGCTGCTGGGCCAGGCGATTCCCAGCGTGCGTTCCCAATTCTTGCTCACTTCAAGAACGGCAATATCGACGACGACCTCGGGCCGCGCCTTGTCGAGATCGTTCACCAGCTTCTGAGCCAGCAACAGCTCGTCCGGCGTGCCGCGGATCACGATTGCATTCTGGCTGGTGACCCCGTACACTTTGACGTTTGTCAGCACGTTGCGCAGCGCGGTCTGAACATCGTTCAGATCGTTCTGCTGCCAGGCGTTGGAAAGGTAAAACGTCTGCACCGCCTGCTCTTCGAGCTCGGTCCGCTTGGCGCGCGTGTTCTGGGCGACGAAGATCGTGTTCGGCGTAATGGGACGCCAGAAGGTGCCCGATTGCGTACCGACGACGCGCAGGGCATCGAGCAGAGACGAATTGTTCAGGTCGACCTGAATGCGCTTCGAGTTGTAGTCCGGATCGAACAGGACGTTGATGCCGGCGGCCTTGCCGATGGCCTGATAGACGACTTTGGCGTCTTCGGAGTAATGCAGCGTCAGCGGCTCGTTGGAGAGTGGCTTGAGCGTGACCGGGGGTCCGAGGGAATCGAGCTCCGCCTGCGCTCCGGGCGCCTGGGGCAGGCTGGTTTCGGACTGCGGCGGCGCCTGCCCCTGCAATTCCTTGATCCGGGCAATCGCCTGTTGCGCGGCTTCGTTGCCGGGATCGATCTCCGCGGCGTGCAGAAATTCGGCCAGCGCGCCGGTCTGGTCGCCGCCTTGGAGCAGCTTGCGGCCCTGGGTCATGTGCAGACCGGAAGCCGAGACGCGAATGCGGACGAGCGAGGTACGGTAGGCAAGCTCGTTCGGCTTTTTGGCGGCGGCCTGCTGATAGTTCTCGAAGGCGGCGTCGTAATCCTGGCGGGCCTCGGCCGCTTGGCCGCGCTTGAAGAAAGTCTTGGCCGACTGCGCGTGGAGCGGCGAGCCGCTCAGGACCAAAAGGAACGCGAAGGCAACCAGCGCGAGGAGAAAAGCGGCTCTTTGCCGGAAAAGCTCAGGAACGGGGCAGTTCATCGAACTCCGAGGCGTCGCCGCCGTCTCGAATCCGGCGGGGAAAGCCGTGCCGCCGGGGAACCAACAGGCGGCGCAGGCTGTAGCGTGAAGTGATATCAAGCGCAGATGCCCCATTTTAGCAAAGCCCCGCTGCGCAGCGGCCGCAGGTTGCGCCGATGCTACGATGGAGATTCGAAGAACCCGCCCGATGCCTCGCCAGACCAGCCACACGATCACGCAGCCCGGCGCCCCCGGCGCAAAAAAGCCGGTCAAGCCGCGCGATCCTGTGGCGAGCGGCGAGCGCGACGCCGCGCACAACCGCGCCGCCAGCCACAATTACTTCCTTCTGGAGCGATTTGAAGCCGGCGTGGCGCTGCGCGGGACCGAGGTTAAGTCGATCCGCGAGGGAAAGGCGAACCTGAAGGACGCTTATGGCCTCATTAAGGACGGAGAGGCGTTTTTGCTCAACGTGCATATCGGCCCTTATTCGCACGGAAATATTGCCAACCACGACGCTTTGCGCACACGCAAGCTGCTCATGCATCGGGACGAGGTTCGCCGGCTACACTCCAAGACGCAGATCAAAGGCCACACGCTCATCCCCGTGCGCCTTTACTTTAAAAATGGCCGGGTGAAGTGCGAGCTGGCCTTGGCCAAGGGCAAACAGGACTGGGACAAGCGGGAAACCGAGCGCCGGCGCGAGGCCGACCGGGAAGCCCGCGCAGCCGTCAACGCCAGCAAGCACCGGATGGGGCGGTAACAGGCGATCCGCTGTTGGCTCTCAGCTTTCTGCTCCTGCGTTTGGACTGCCCGATTGTCATCGGATCACTTCCACCGCAATTCCCAAGGCGAGATTCTTCCAATTTCGATCCGTGGTGTAGACCTTTGCTTTGCGCTCAATGGCCAGCGCCAGGCAAGCGCGATCGCCGAGGGACAAGCCGAATCGCCTGGTCGGTGCCTCGAGTTCCGCGATTGTCCTCGCCTGCTGCTGGGTGAGAGGACAGACTTCAAACGGCAATGACGTGATCTCTTTCCACGCCACAAGAGAATCCTCTCCACGCCGAAGCAATACTGTGTGGACCTCTGCAAGATTGACGGCGCTTAGAATTCCGTCGTGCAATACCGGCATAACGCGCGCTCCGCCAGGCTCGTTCAGCAGCACGGCGAGCATCGCTGATGCATCGAGAGCAGCGGGATTGTCAGGCAATTTTTCCCTCGCTCCTCAACCGTTCTTCAACTAAAGATCGCTGGAATTCCTCCTCTTCGCGGCGCGCCTCTTCCCGGCGCTCCGCGATCAGTTCGTCGGAGGCGAGGAGTCCCCCGGGCTTGACCAGATGGGCAAATTGCCGCTGAACTCTGGCGATCCGTGAGGC